>Ga0265297_10000587_pt1 | contig 105079 bp, 75 predicted proteins | sample Munlanlwell13791_FD_192502 | JGI IMG/M metagenome (GOLD analysis project Ga0265297, IMG submission 192502) | Leachate microbial communities from a municipal landfill in Southern Ontario, Canada - Leachate well 137-91 | ecosystem: Engineered > Solid waste > Landfill > Unclassified | place...
TATCGCCACCATTACGACGAGAATAACTTACTATACGATTTAACCCTAACCATGTCTTCAAGTTTGCGGCTTAACGAGATGAACGGTAAATTACTTAAGAAGATTATAGGAGAAATGCATATCAGCCAGGGGGCGATCGTTCTAGTAAATCATGGGAGAATTTTTAATCTGAGCCATATCGGATATAAGCGGCCGCCAAAATTTTCTTCGGAAGATTTAATTGAGCTTACCGGACGCCGTGAAGTCGTGGTTTTTGACGAGCTTGAAGAAGATCGGCTCAAGCGGGCTCTTCGCCGTTTAAGTATCAAGGTAATCGTGCCCTTACGAACTCAGAAAAAACGGGATAATATTCTAATTTTAGGCGAAAAGCTTTCCGGCGATCCTTATACGGATCAGGATATCCGCTTGCTTGAGGTTTTCGCGCCGGCCGCCGCGGTTGCCATAAGCAATACGATAAGCGTCGAGCAATTAATTCAATTAGACGAGCTTAAATCAGAATTCATCGCCGTCGCTTCGCATCAGCTCCGCACTCCGCTGTCTGTCGCCCGCTGGAATTTTGAATTGGTTCTAGAGGGGGCTTTCGGCCATTTGTCGCCGAAAATCAGGGCGATTGTCGGTGATACCTACCGGGCCTTAATGGATCTTAATCAGGGCTTGAACAATTTAATGGTTGCGTTAGAGATTGAAGAGAGAAAAGTGAATATGAAATATGACCAGGTTGATTTTAATAAGGATGTCTTGGGGGAGGCCTTATCTTCGCTTAAAAAAGAAATCGCCGCTAAAGAAATTAAAATTTCTAAGAAAATTACCTTTAAGGGCCTAATAAGATTAGATCGGCACAAGATAGTTGAAACTCTGAAAGCCCTAATAACCAATTCAATTGAATATTCTCCGGCCGGGTCCAAAGTGGAAATTTTGGTCCAGGCGATAGAAGAAGGTGGCCGGCGCAAATTACTTTTTTCTATCAAGGACCAAGGCATTGGAGTTTCTTTGAAGAATCGGGCCTTTATTTTTAAGAAATTTTTCCGCGGCGAAGAGGCTAAAGAATTATCGCCGAATGGTTTTGGCCTTAGCTTATTTATTGCTCAATCTTTTATTGAATTCCATGGCGGGCGGATTTGGTTAGAAAAGGGGGATGGAAAGGAGCCGGGAGCAACCTTTTCTTTTACTTTACCACTTTAGCTTGCTTATTTATTTGATTAAGGCGGAATAACAGCGGATTATAGCAGAATAGCGCGACATAATTAGGTCTCCTTGTGGAAAACTTCTTCATATTTTTAAGTAAATATGGTATAATTGAATACAGAAAATCGTATAGAGATTTTATTTTTTGTTTAGATAAACGTTTTGGGAATGCTTTAAGGATAGATAGCTAAGAAGAATTTTAAATTTTTTACTTATAATTTAATTAATAATAATTTTCGGCTTTCTAAGGCCGGGAGAAAAAAATTATGAAAAAATTCCTTTCTAAAGGCACTAAAAAGGGTTTTACCCTCTTAGAGCTTTTGATCGTAATAGCGATCATCGCTATTTTATCGGTCATCTTGGTTTTGGTCTTGGATCCGGCCGAAACTTTGAAAAAATCGCGGGATTCGCAGAGGTTGTCGGATTTAGCGACGATTAAGACGGCGCTCGGCCTATATATGACCAGCACGGTTAATCCGCTTATGGACGGCAACGACAATAGCGCTTGTAAGGGTAATGATTCAACCGATGCTAACTATATTGCCGGTGATGAGATTTTTTATAGTATCCCGAGTGAAAGTGCTATTACTGACGCGACTCTTGACGGAGGGGCTTTAGCAGTCGCTTCCCAGGTAGCCGAAGCTAATTTAGGTAATGTTGACGGGACGGGTTGGTTGCCGGTTAATTTAGCGGGTTTGCCGACCGGTTCCCCGATTTCTAACATGCCGGTTGACCCGATTAATTCTATCACGTCTCTAGCGGCCGTTGATAATACGGATTTAGCCTATCGTTATGTTTGCAGCCAGAAAACTTTGCGTTATGAAATTGCCGCAGTTTTAGAGAGTTCCGCTTATACGGTTGATGACAATAAGATGACTAAGGACGGCGGTAATAATGCTAATTATTACGAAGTCGGAACCGATCTTAAATTGATCGGCACCGGTACTGATTTCTAAAATTTTATTGGAATTTTAGAGAATTTTAGCAAACAGCCCTGGTTTACCCAGGGCTGTTTTTTTGTTATAATATTAGCAGTGTTATTTTATTTCGTCTGTTTTTGAAATTAAAATTTACGAGGCCAGCGACGATTTAATAATTAGGATTAAAGCCTTTAATTAGAAAACGATATTTTATGAACATTCTTAAATTTTTATTCGGTCCTTTTGCTGTTTGGGCGCCAACGGTTTTTATTGCTTTAGTCGTTCTGATTTTAATTTGGCGGGAGCTAATTAAAGAAAAATGGTTTAAGAGAATAATAAAAAAAGATTTTTTTCTTTGGGAACGGATTTTTACGGATAAGCGTTTGATTGTCGGCGTTCTGGTCGCCGGTTTTATTTTTGCGGCCTTTTTAACGGTTTCTCAATATTATGTCTGGAGTTTATCAGCTATCGGCCGCTTTTTCTTGCCGCCGGCTCAGCCGACTTACTTTATTAATTATGCTTTTTTACATTTTTGGCTCGGCCGGCTTATCAGCTTATTTTTGTCCCTGCTTATTTTCGGAATTTTTTACTTAATTCGCCATTATCGGCGCGCTTTAAGCCGGGCGGAGATAAATTTAGTTTTTTTAGCCTGTCTTTTGGCCGCTTGGCCGCGTCAGGTTTTTTTGATTCCATTATTTTTTTTAGTGGCGGTTTTAGAACTAATAAGCCTGGTTTTAATTTATAGAAATAAAGGATTTAGAGAAACGAAAATTAAAATTTTCTGGCCCTTAATCTTAGCGACGCTTTTGACTTTGATTTTTGGCGGCTATTTAATCAGGATTTCCGGCTTAGCGTCTTTAATCGTGTAATTGCTCGGATTATGCTATAATTTAAGAAGTTATTATTGGGCCGGGGGCCGGTTTTTAAGTTTGGCGGCTTGGATTTAAAATAATTTGTTATTAAGGTTTATGTATATAAAAGAAGAAAAATTAAAGGAAATTTTGTTAGAATCCGGCTTAGTGGAAGAGAAGGCTTTTGAATCAGCTAAGGCGGAATCAATCCGTTCCGGCCAGACAATTGCCAATGTCCTGATTGGCCGGGAAGAGATAACGGAAAATTATCTTTTAGAATTATTGGCGCCTTATTTTGATGTACCCGTAGTTGATTTGAGAAAGATGGTTATTCCGACGGAAACTTTACATCTTTTACCCGAGGCTTTTATCAAGACCAAGGGCGCGGTTATTTTTGCCGTGGACGAAAAAGAAAAAATCGCGAAGGTGGCGATGACGAATCCTTTAGATCTGGATACGATTAATTTTATCCGGGCTAAATACGATTATTGGTTGGAAATTCATCTGGTTTCTCCTTCTAATCTTTCCCATGTTTTCAAACAGTTTAATAAAAAGATTGGGACGGATTTTAATAAAATAATTGAGGAGAGCATTAAGGAGTCATCTTCTTTGGCTGGGGAGACTGATTTGTCGCGGATGGCCGAGTCCGTGCCGATAGTGACGATAATTGATAGTATTTTAGAAAACGCCGTTGTTATGGGTGCCTCGGATATTCATTTTGAGCCACTATCTAAACGGCTTTTGGTTCGTTATCGCGTAGACGGAATTATGCAGGAAATTTTGACTTTGCCGAAAGACATTACTTCTATTTTAGTTGCCCGGGTTAAGATTTTATCCGGTATGCAAATTGACGAGCACCGCGTCCCGCAGGACGGTCGTTTTCATTTTAGCTTTGAAGAAACGAGCCGAATTGATGTTCGGGTTAACGTGATGCCGGTTTTAAATGGCGAGAAAGTCGAGATGCGTTTATTAAAGAGTTCCTTGAAGCCGCTTTCCTTAGTTGATTTAGGCGTCCATGAGAAACTGGAAAAAGTTATTGTCGGGGAAATTAAAAAGCCGCATGGCATGTTGCTCGTTACCGGTCCGACCGGCCACGGGAAAACAACGACGCTTTATTCTATTCTTCATATCTTAAATACCCCGAAGGTTAATATTACGACGATTGAAGATCCAATCGAATATGAAGTTAATAATATTAATCAAACCCAAGTCAATGCCAAAGCCGGCGTTACTTTTGCGAATGGACTACGTTCGCTTTTGCGCCAGAATCCGGACATCATCATGATTGGAGAAATTCGGGATAATGAAACTGCGGATATTGCGGTTCATTCCGCTTTAACCGGTCATTTAGTTTTATCCTCCTTACATACCAACGACGCCCCGTCGGCGATTCCGCGTTTGTTGGACATGGGAGTCGAGCCGTTTTTATTATCTTCAACGGTTAATCTAGTAATTGCTCAGCGTTTGGTGCGTAAGGTCTGCTTGTCCTGTATTGAGTCCTATAAATTAACCAAAGTACAGGAAGAAACCATTGCCCGCCAATTGTCTTTATTTGATGCCGGCGCGAAAATCGGCGGTAAAAAGAAAAGACCTCATGCGATTCCGAAGGAAGTTTTCCGCGGCCGCGGCTGCAAGGTTTGCGACGGAAGCGGCTTTTCCGGCCAAATCGGAATTTTTGAAGTTTTAGTAGTTGACGATAAAATCAGAGATTTAATTAACCAGTCAAAATCGGCCGGTGAAATCAGAAAAGAGGCGATTGCTGGCGGCATGCTTTCAATGTTCGAAGATGGTTTAGAAAAGGTCCAGCGCGGGGTTACGACAATCGAAGAAGTTCTTCGGGTGGTTAACGAGTAGTTAATTTGGGCAGCTTGGATCTTATAAGTGTCTGTTAAATAAAAAATTCGTTTAAGGGGCAAGGTATAAAAAATTACCTAGGTTAAAAAATAAAAACAGAAAAAAATTTTATTTTTATGAGTTTATTTATTTATGAGGCCGCTGATAAAGAAGGGAAGGTAGTGGTTGGAGAAATCAATGCCTTGAACAGTGAAAGCGTGGCTTCGTCTTTGGCGCAGAAAAACTTAACGCCGGTGAAGATAGAACTTAAAACCGAGGCGGAAAGCCGTTCTTTTAAGTCCAAGAATATCTTGGAGCGGTTTACTACGCAGGATAAAATAGTTTTGATCCGTAATTTAGCGGCGACGGTCAAGGCCGGGCTTAGCTTGAATGAAGCTTTAGATATTTTAATCGCTGATTCGTCCAAGAAAATAGTCGGGACTTTCTTGATTGACGCGCAATTCAATATCCAGAATGGCCAGCCATTATCAACGGCGTTTGAAAATAATCGGCGCTATTTTCCGCCGCTTTTTGTCGGCTTAATCAAGGCCGGCGAGGCCTCCGGGCGTTTAGATAATTCTCTTGAAGAATTGAGCCGCCATCTAACTAAGGAGCATGAATTAGTAAAAAAGGTAAAATCAGCCATGGCTTATCCCCTGATTTTGATTGGCGCCTCAATTGCGATTGTTACGCTCATGCTTATTTTTGTCCTGCCAAAACTTACAAAATCATTTGAGCAGAATAATTTAGAACTCCCCTTATTAACGCGAATTTTAATGAATTTTAGCAGCGCCCTAACTTATAGTTTGTTTTTAGATTTTGCGATAGTTGCCGCTTTGGTCGGATTTTTTCTTTATTTTCGGAAAACGCCGCGAGGCAAGAGAGTTATTAGTTATTTATTATTCCATACCCCGGTCGTGAAAAATTTAGTTAAAAAAATTATCTTGGTCCGTTTCGCCCGGACTTTAGGGACCCTGATCGACAGCGCCTTGCCGATTTCCGAATCACTTAATTTAACTGCTAAAGCGGTCGGCAATGACCGTTATGAAGAGGCGATTGCTAGGGCCGATAAGGAAATCCGGAGCGGTATCCCGCTCTCGCAGGCCTTACGGAACGACCCGGAACTATTTCCTAAATTTTTAGTGAGCTTGGTCGGCGTTGGTGAAAAAACCGGAACTCTCGGGCAAGTTTTGAAAAATTTCGCGGATTTTTATGATAATGATGTTGATACGGCCTTGAAGGATTTAACGACTTTCCTGGAGCCAATCCTGCTATTATTTATGGGTTTAATGATCGGGACGATCGCCATGGCGATTCTGATGCCGATTTACCAGATGACCGGCAGTTTTAATTATTAAGATCGCTGAAGATATTCGTTTTTTTATTAATAATTATAAATTTCAAATTTCATGAGGATACCTTCTGTTAATCGGAGTGGCTGGCAATCTAGTAACCGAAAGGCCTTTACTTTAGTAGAACTTCTCTTAGTGGTGGGTATTTTAGGAGTCATCGCTTCGGTCGTCCAGGGATTTTATGGCGATTTTGTCCAAGGAACGGTTTTAAGCGATAATTCTCAAAGCTTTATTTTTGATCTGCGTCAAGCTAGAAATAAAGCGATGGCCGGCGCGGCTGATCGTAATTGGGGGATTTTTATAGTTAACGATACAAATGATTATTATGAGATTTTTTCCAGTCCGACCGATTATTCTGATTTAGAAAAGACGATTGAAGCGACGAATTATTTAAGAGATCAGGCCGGCTGGATTTTTCCGGTTGAAGGCGATAATCAGGAGATAGTTTTTAATAAGATCAGCGGCACAGCGTCTTCAACGGAAATTATTATCGGGATGAAGCGGTTATCGCGGACGATAAGGATTAATTCGCAGGGCTTAGTAGAATGACTTGGAGCCAATACTAATAATCATGAGAAATAATCAGGTGCTAAAATTAAAGATAGAAGACGAGCCGTTTTTTAGCTTAGTTTTTAAGAAGGGATCTTTGCTTTTAGAGCTCTTGATCGTTATCGGCTTATTCGCGATTATCACTCCTTTAACCGCTCAGATTATCGTGAGCGGCCTTAATGTTAATAAGCATTCGTCCGAGCAGGCAATCGTCTTTAATCTGGCCGAGGAAACGCTTAAGGCAGCGGAGAATATCAGTTTTGCTAGATGGCAGGATATTTATGATAAAGACAAAGGTGAGCCGAATTATTATTATCCGGAAAAAGTTGCCGGTGCCTGGACGATTAAGGATGGGTCAGAAACGGTTGAGGTTAACGGTTTAGAATATTCCCGCTATTTTACGATTAACGATGTTTGTCGCGATAATTCAACAAAAGAAATAATAAGCGGCGAGGGAATTCCTCCTTGCCCGAGCGGCGCGTTTCTTGACCCCTCGACGCAGGAAATAAGCGCGACAATCGCTTGGTCCGGCGGAACTACGACCAAGGAGATATATTTGACGCGTTGGCGCAACCGGATTTGTAAACAGAGCGATTGGGGGACGATTAACGTCGGACCGAATGCTTGTCCGAGCAGTTTTTATGGCGAAGCGTTAGATATCGACGCGGCCTCGGTTCCCGGGAGTTTGATTTTGCTGGCGGAATAAGCAACAAATTTTGTAAAGGTTTATTTTCTTCCGGAACAGATAAAAAAATTTTGCGTAAATAAAAAATATGAGAAAAGAAAATTTTAAATTTCTTATTAATTCGCATAAAAATTTGTCTAAAATTTTTAAAAAATCAGCCGTTTTTATCTTAACCTTTTTTTTGGTTTTTTCTGCGGGAAGTTTTCCTTGCCCCCCGGATTTTTTAACGGGAGAAGGAACTAATAATTTGGGAATTAATAATCTTAAAATCAAGAAAGCGCGGGCGGCGGCCAGCGAAGATGGGATGATTTTTTATGGCATATCCGGAAATACGACGCCGCAAGCAAGGATTTATGATGCGGCCTTAGGCGCTTTTGATTCGCCGGCCTCGCCAACCGTTGCCGGTGGTCAGCCCGTTATTACGCGAATCAAAGCCTCGCCGAATAAAAATGAATATATCGCCGCCTATCAGGATACGTCCGGTAATTTACAAGTAATGTGTTATGACGGCACGGCGTGGACTAATGAATGGTCGGTTGCGGTCGCGCCAGGCGGCACGCCGACGACCCAGCGTTTTGATATCGCCTATGAAACCGCGAGCGGCGATGTGGTCGTTGCTTATTCCCGGAATACGAACGCGACCAATGCCTTGGCTTACCGGACCAAATCTGGCGCAGACGGTTGCGGCACAGGAAATTGGTCAACGGCGGCTAACTTTCCAACGACTTCAACGATTACGACCGGAACGGTTCAATGGGTTAAGGCGGCCGAGGACGGTCGGTCCGGCTCGAATTTGGGTGCCTGGATTTGGGCGGATTCTAATCGTGATTTAGGCGGAACAATCTGGTCGGGAACGGCTTTTGGAAATTTAAAAAATTTAGAAACCAATTTAGAGGTAGTATCAACCGGCCAAGACGTTGATAGCTTTGATTTAGCTTATGAGTCCTTATCCGGTGATTTAATGATTACTTGGGGTTCGGGCGGATCGAGTAGCACTAATGGCGCCTGGTATAATATGTGTACTGGCGGCACAGCCGCTTGTTCTTGGGGGGCGTCGCGTACGGCGTTTCCGACTTTAGCTGATGATGCGACTGTTTTAGATTTAAGTGCTGATCCGAATTCAGATATGATGGCTTTTGCTTCTATTGGTAATGGAGGCAATGATTTACAGGCCGCTTATTGGAACGGCAGTTCCTGGACCGGCTATGCCCAGATTGATGCTTCCTGTGAAACTCCGGCGGCCGGGATGAAAACGGTCCAGACCGGATGGCTTACTAATGGAGCGACGGTTAGATGGTTTTTAATTTATGACGATGGATCCGGGACCGGGCTTAGTTGGTTTGCGACTACACCGGGCGGCACTTTAACGACTAGCCAAGGCAAGCAGAGTGATTGGACGGCTTCGCCGTCGATAAATGATATCCGGGGCCGTTATGATTTAGATACTAACCCTTTTAATTTAAGTGAGGTAATTTTAACTTTATCTGATTCTACTAACTCTATTTTTGCCAAGCGCTTGGTCATGGATTCGGTTGGCAATCTAACCTGGTCTAATGTTGACGGCGCCGCTTCCTTAGGGACTAAATATAGCCATCCGCGACAGGGTTTTTCTTTTGCTTATCGGCGCTCGCTTCCAGCGGTTCTAGTTTTAAGCGCGTCGGCCGGCGCCAAAATTATGACCATAAATTCCGGCGCGGTCGGACAGTTCGTCCATGATTCGGCTTGCACGAGCGACGGAACCTGCGCCGCCTTTAAGATGATGGCCAGCGGCGGTTCGGTTACGATTACTTCGGTCAAAGTTTCAGAAATCGGCTCGGCGGCCGCCAATACGGATTTATCTAATCCGGTCTTATTTTATGATACGGATGATAATTATGCTAACGGCGTTGCCGGTACCTTTGGTTCGGCCGTTAATTTTGCCGCGGATCAGACCGCGACTTTTACGAACGCCGGTTTAAGCATTCCGAGCGGCGCGACTTATTATTTTTATGTTGGCTTTGACGCTTTAAACGGAACGAATTATCCGGCCGGTGGCCAAGGGATTGATTTTAGCATAGTTTCATCTTCGGATATTATAACCAGTGGCGCGACATTAGTGAGTGGCGCGCCGGCAACTCTGGTTTTTGCCGGCTCAACTTGCGCTTCAACCGCCCATACTTGCGTTCGGCCGCAGATTACCAGCTATACGAACACGACCGAAACGACCTTGGATTACGCGGCGGATTGCACGGATTGCGGGGCCCGAATTGGTCCGGGTGCGCCTTATCGCCAGACGATTGTTATCAGCGGTTACGGCTTCGGGACTGATCCGGGTTTGGGGTCGCGGTCAACGAGCAATAATAAAGTAGAGGTTGCCGGAACAGGCACGAAAATAGTTAGCGATGACGGTACGGCGGATACTAATGTATCTGCTTGGAGCAACACGGCGATTACTATTCGGACGGATACGATGGTAGCCGGAGACGATGATGCTTCTTGGGGGGATAATTTTGGCGGTTTGGCCGCTTTGGGAATAACGGCCGGTGGCCAGAGTGCGGTGGCGGGATTAAATTTTTATCTTTTTCCGCAGGTTACTTCTTTGACCGTGCCGACACCGGTAGCCAATGCCGCGCGGGAATATGATGCGGGCGATACCGATGGCGTAATAACTTTAAACGGGACGCGTTTCGGTTCAAGTGCAACCGGCGGCTGGGTGAGGATTTTCGATTGCGATGAAACGACTTGCGCCAGTCCAAGCGGTTCAGCGGCAATAAATAGTTGGAGCAATACGGCGGTTGAGGTCCAAGTGCCGGCGGTTATCGCCGATGATGTTTATACCGGTAGCATAAGCCTGCAGCAGGGCTCGCCGGCTTTTAATAAGAACCATGTTTATACTACGACCGGTTTTCGGATTTTGCCGCGGATAACAGAATTGATTTCCAGCAGCGGAATCGTCGGCGACGCGATTACGGTAAGTGGCAATCATTTTTGTCAAAATAATGGAATTTGTCCGATTGCTTTTGACGCTAACAATAAAGTAACTTTTAATTCCGGCATTGAGGCAAGCGTATTTACTAGTTGGTCGGATACGGCGATTGCGACAATCGTTCCGGATGGAACAGGGAGCGGCGATGTTTTTGTGACCGCGAACGCTTATCTTTCTAATGGAAAATATTTTTCAATTTTAAGTACTACGCCGGGTGAACCGACTAATTTAGATCAGTTTAGGGACGCACTTTTAACGGAAAGCATTACGGTTGGCGGGACGTCCAGCACTACGCCAATCTATCTGACTATGATTATGCAAGCTGGAGTGCCGGGCGGGACGCTTTATCCGCAAGTAGAATATCAGCCGATCGGTACGCCTTTTGTTTGCGGTAGCGGTGCCTGTGCGACTGCTACTGAGGGCGGCGGCCAGGCCGGCCCCGGTCCGGTTAATTGTGCCCAGACCGCGAATAGCTGCGCGATTGAAATTTCCCCGGAAGATGATGTTTATCATTGGCAGGCGCGCATCCGCTATAATGTCGGCGGAATAGATTATTTTAGCAATTGGGCGCCTTTCGGAGGGAATGGGGAAGACGCGACTGATTTTAAGATTGATGCTAGCGCGCCTATGATTACTTTTCCGGGTGGCAATACTTGTTCCGAGGCCGTGACTTCGCTTTCAACTAACGGCGCGACCATCACCTGGTATTTGAATGAATTGGCTGATGGCCAGATCGAGTATAGTAAGAATAGCAGTTTGACTGGCGCCGTTTTTTTCCCGATTCCATCCGGCGATCCGGCTTTTTCCCATGTTTATAATTTAAATAATTTAGATTCTAATACTACTTATTATTTCCGGGTGCTTTCCGCGGACGCCGAAGGGAATCAGGCGCTTAAGCCGGATAGCTCTCCGTATTGTTCGTTTACGACTTTGAATGTTGATCAGCCAGCGAAAACCGTACGTTTCTATGTTGAGGGGCGCCCGGATGTTATCAGTGGCGGCGTGTCGACCAGTACGGCTTTTTCTGTCCATATCCCTGAGGAATCAATTTCTTTCAAAAGCTCTTTCTTAGAATTAACCGGCCTGTCTTTAGTGTCCGGTACCAATGAAATTTCTGTCCAGATAAACAGCCAGCCTTCATTAACTTATGATATCGCCGGACCGAGCAATTTTAAGATTTTGTATAAGGTCGATCCGTCTAATATCAATATTTATCCGGCCGCCAACCTTTTAACCTTAAACCCCAGCCAGGATACTAATATCATTTCTGCTAAGTTTTTCACCACTTATTCTTTTGAACCGTAAAAGGGCTGGACAATAAAAGGGCGGTTGCTAATGCCGTTTTTTGTCCTATTTTCCGTGTTTAGGTAAAACATTAAATAGCAGTATAAATTTATGGCTAAAAAAAGAAAAAATAAAAAAATTTATTTAATTGCCGGCGGCTTGGCCTTGGTAGCAATTTTATTGTTGATGCTTTTTATTTTTAGGCCATTTTCTGATTCTAAAATAAATCGGCCGCAAAAAGGATTCAAAGGTTTAGTTATTGAAGATAATTTAGTACTTCCGGATACGAGCCAAATTAGCGTTAATGACGGAGAATTTATTAGCCCGGGTGAATACGGCGTCAAGCTCCGGCCGCAGTCTGAACAAGAAGAAGTTTTTATTCCGCGCGCCGTTTTAACTTTAAAACAGGCCTATCAGTTAAGCGAAGCGGCGGCTCGAGAATGGTCGCCGGATGCCGCTTTGATTTTTATTAAATCATTGGGCGCTTTAGGGCTAGACGGGAAAGCAAGCGCCTGGCAATTAGTTTTTGGTTCGGCCGGAAAAAAACAAGGCTATGAAATAATAATTTCTGTCGATGAGATAATTAGCCGAGAAGAAATTGAAACGAGCGAGCCCGGCTTCGCTTTACCGGAGAATTGGTATGATTCCGGCGAAGCCATTAATTCTCTACGGAATTTAGTTCAATTTGATCGCGATTTTTTATCAGCAATCAGTTTTTATTATAGTCCGGCCGCCAAGCTTTGGGCCTATGGCCTCTCAACGACCCGGGAAGGCGAACCGGCTCCGCGGACAACGGCGATGTGGGTTCGCTGATTTTAAAAATATAGGCATAAGGGGGACGAATTAATAAACTGAAGGGCGAATTAATAAATATGATTTAGTTTCGCGGATTTGCCGCGCGGTTTAAGTAGCTTAAGAAGACGTTAGGCACTAGAATAAAAGGCATGAAAAAAATAAACTATAAAAAATTTTTATTTTTTGTTGGCGCATTGGCGTTTTTATTTTTTTGTTCGCCAAAGATTACTTTAGCCGCCGAGCAAATCAAGACCACCGATTATTTTGTCGGCGCTTATCCTAATCAAGTAAGCGGCGCGGTTGATTTACCCTTTGCTCTTTATATCGGCGATAATCTTGAGGGCGTGAGCGACCCAATCAAATCCGCTTATTTTACGGTGAGCGGCGTTTATACCGGTTCCGGCTCTTTGTCGCTAAGCTTAAATTCCGACGCCAGCACGACTAAGGCCTTTTTTTTGCCGGCCGTGGCATCTCCGACTAACTTTGAAATTATTTATCAGGATGAAACCGAAATTATTAATCCGACTAGCGCCGGCACTTATAATTATTCTTTGGATGTCGCACCGGCCGGCGTTACACTTTCCGGCTTAGGGGCGAAATTGGAAGCGACTTATCAATTCGTGCCGACGGCTTGTCCGGATGGCGTTCCGGCCAATGAAAAAATAAAGTCCACCGATTATTTTGTCGGTGCTTATCCTAACCAGGTAAGCGGCGCGGTTGATTTGCCCTTTGCTCTTTATATCGGCGATAATCTTGAGGGCGTGAGCGACCCAATCAAATCCGCTTATTTTACGGTGAGCGGCGTTTATACCGGCTCCGGCTCTTTGTCTCTAGGTTTAAACGACAACGCCTCTACAACCAAAACTTTTCTCCTTCCGGCCGTTGTGTCTCCGACTAATTTTGAGATTATTTATCAGGATGATATGGGAACCATTAGTCCGCTTAGCGCTGGTACTTATAATTATTCTTTAGATATCGCTCCGGCCGGTGTTACGCTTTCCGGCTTGGGGGCGAAGTTGACGGTTTCCCATCGTTATAAGCCGCCGATTTGCGGTTTAAGCTATCCTCCTTATGGCGATTTAATTTCCACGATTTTTGATTCAACCGGTTCCGCGGACGGGCCGGCATATAATTCAATTATGTGGCGCGGCGCTTTAGGTGGCGAAGAATTTGATATCGGGGAGGTTCTATTCCAGATTGCCGCCGCCGATGACACGATCGGACCTTGGGATTATATCGGACCGAATTGTATTGGCGGGCCTTATGATTGGTTTGAATTGCCGCCGGAGACCGCAGCGGAAATCGGGTGCTATTCGCTTTTGAATAATAAAAGATATTTCCGCTATAAAGCCCGTCTTTGCTCCACTGATTGCTCAGCTTCCGGGCCGACTACGCCGCAGGTGGACGAAGTTATTATTAATTGGAGTCCTTAGGTTTATGATTTTAAGAAAGAATAATAAAAAAAGAAAATTCAAGACCGGGTTTACTTTAATGGAGCTTTTGATTTATATGGCGGTTTTGTCGATCATGAGCGTTGTTGTGTCCGATTCTTTTTTAACCTTGAATAAAGGCCGGGATAATATTGAAATAAAAAGCGAATTAAATTCTAATTTGTCTTTTGTTTTAGAGAAAGTTAAATACGATATCAGCGTGGCTGAGGGCCTTAATTTTCCAGCCGTGGCCGGAGAGAGCGCAGCCGCGCTTGATTTGAGTATTGGCGGAGAAAATATTTATTATTCCCTTGATCAAGGCCGTTTATTGCGGCAGGCCGGTGCGGCCGAGCCGGAATTTATCAGTCCGGAAAACTTAAACATCAGTAATTTAAGCTTCACCCGGCTGGAAAACGTTAATCCATTTTTAGGAAGCAAGAAAGTGAGCTTGGAGATTAATATTTCCGGCGCCTATAACAGCGGCGATCCGGGCCGGCAATATGAACAAGATCGGAAAATAATGGTTAATCTTAACGCGGATTTTTAATAGGATTATGGCCAGGGTTTTCCCGATCATTTAGCGGCCGATTTCTAATGATTCAGAAACTATCATTAAACTATTTTATAGAAAATTTTTAAGGTGTTTATTATGAAAATATTTAAGAAAGAACAAGCGGGTTTAGCCTCTTTACCAACTGTTTTAGTTTTAATCGCCTTGATAATTTCTGTCGGCGTTTTTGTCTCCGCGGTGAGCGTTTCTGATAATTTATCAGTGAGCGGCGCGGGCGCTTCCGACCGGGCTTTGAATTACGCCCGTTCCGGCGCGCGCGATGCTTTAGAAAGAATTGCCCGTAATAAAGATTATGTCGGAGATTACGACATCGCGGCGGTTCCAGACGGTTGTTTAGAGCCATTTTCCGGATGCGTTTCAGTGAGTGTCGCGGCCGGAAATCCGAAAATGATCAGCGCGGCCGGACGGGCCGGTGATTTTATAAGAAAAATCCAGGTGGCGGCCACGCTGGATGCGGATGGTTTAATTCTTGATTATGATTGGACGGAGCAGTAAGGATTTAGCAAGAGAGGGCGTTTAGAATAAAAAGATTGATTAGAAACTTGCCTGATAATTCATCGCGGAAGATTTATCTTAGGAAGATTCGATATTTATTTATTACCAATAACAATCTGCAAATCATAACGAATATCATTCCCCAGGGTCTCAACGATAAAGTCATACTTTTCATCGACTAATCTGCTTATCTCCAAGAGTTCGCTGGCGTTCCGGTCTAAGCCGGATTTTATTTTTATCAGCGTTGCTTCTTCGCTTTTCGCTTGGTTGCCAATGTTTTCTACCGGGTAGCCGGCTTGGTCCAGGATTTTTTTCATTTCTCCAGCTAAACCGGCGCGGTTCGTTGAATTAAGTACGGAGATTTTAAGGTTTAAAGGCGCCTTAGCTTTAATCGATGCTGAATCATCCTGAACGGGCGCCGAATCATTGGCCGCGGGAATATTCTCCCCTTGTTCGTTGTTAGTTCCGAGTTCGTCCCCCGTTTCTAATCGGGTTGTCTCATCTTCATTAACGATTATGCCTAACTCATCCTCCTCCGATTTAATTTCCTTGTTTTCACTAATTAGCTCATCAGAAACGGGTTTAGTTAAATTTAATTTTTTCGCTAATAATAAATAATTATCAAGATCAAGTTGTAGTATTTTTTCGGGAGCGACCTGTTTTTCAGCCGGTTCTAAGGCCGAACTAAGCGCTTGGTTTATAAATTTAATCATTAAGATAAAGGCAATAATTATCCCGATAAGATAAAGAGCAAAAATTAAAGGGTAGGTTAATTTTTCTATCTTTAAAGTTTTTGTTTTTTTTATTTTATTCTTGAGCATAAAGCCGTCCGCTAAAGTTTATCGTTGAATTATTATTCCAGCCATTAGTGCCATTTATGTTTATCGTCTGGATCGAGGAAAAATAAGTCAGTTTTTCGAGGTCTTTAAGATAAGCGACTAGGATATCAATATTAGCGTCCCTTAAGGATGCGCTGAAGTTTACTGAAGACAGGGAAATCGGTCCAACCGGCGAAACAAGAGGCGCAGGCTGGCTGAAGTTAAGCTCGGATTTAAGGTTGTATTTCTTAGCCAAACTGTCCAAGGCCTCGACAAAAGGCAGGACATTATAGACCGAAGGTAGGGCGGCGTAAATCTTAGCTTCATAATCAGAATCAATTTTTTTGAAATCGGCCTGGATTTGGCGGGTGGTTTCTTCCCGATTACGCAGAAGATAATTTATTTCTTTCTTTTCTCGGGTAGCTAAATTCAGTTGTTTGATTTTTTTAACCAAAAAATAATCAAGCGTTCCGGCAACGCTAATAATTACTAGAGCGACTAGTATTTTAATGCTTAGTTTTAAAATGAATTTATTCTTTAGCATTTTGATTTGGTTTTGATAAGACCATTGCTGAATACTCAAAAGAGCATTTGGCGAAAGCCCAATTATTCAATATTTTTTTCTAAGATTTCCGGATCGGTAATTTTAAAAGTTAAAGAAAAAGGAATATCCGCTTTCTTCCCGAGGTTGTCTAGGGGCAGAGTCACTTCCGTAAAAAGCTCAGAGCCGGCGAAAGAATCTCTTAGGGAATTAATCCGATCCCGGTCAACCGCGATTCCGGATAAAGAAAAAGTCGCTTCAGCGCCCGGCAAGGATAAGGTATTTACGGTAATGCCGGAAACAATTCGGTTTTTTATCTCTTCAACAATCGGGCTCCAGGCAGTTTCCTGACGGGCTAAGGCATTGCTTTGGCCGACCAAACGGTTAAATGATTCCGCTCTAGTTTCAATTAAGATAGCATTATCTGCACCCGGCAAAGCGGACATGAAAGCGATCTCCTCGTTAAAATTATTTTGCATCATAACGAGAATAAACCAGGTTGCGCTTAGGGCCGCGCTAAAAAATAAAGATAGGGCGAAGCTGGCGCCGATTAAGAAGCCGGCCGTGGCGTTGGCCTTAGCTTGGCGAAAAGCCTCTTCTGTCCCGACTTTCATTAAGCTAATCAGTTCGTCGTCTTTCCGCGGGACTAAGCCGCGCCAAGCCGCGCCCAAAGACGTTAAGGACTCAGGTTTTATTTTTATTTTTTTACCTAATTCCTCCCGGAATTCCGGATTAAGCGGTTTTAAGGGCAGGTCTTTTATTTCTTTAGAGTCAAAGGATCCGATAAGAACCAGACCGGAAATTTTCCGATCAAACCATTCCTGATGTTTTATTATCTTATCAATTTCTTGTTTTAAGCCGGATTTTATTTTTTCGTTTGGCAAGGACTGGGAAAAAATGAGCAGATTATTTTTTATAACAGAAAAAGTCGTAGTTGAATGGTCTTTTTTTAAGATTAAGGATGTTTCGCCCGGTTTTTGCTTAAGAGCCCGGGCTAAGCTTAAAGAATGGCTTTCAATAGCGACGATTTTCAGACCGGCCTTTTTTAGAGTGTTTAAAAAATTTTCTATCAAAGAGATCGGCGCGCTGGCCAATAAGAAGTTTTTATTAGCCTTATCTGCCTCCGCTGTTTCCCAATCGCAATAGATTTCCGAGCGTTGGCGCGGCAATTGGAAATCGGCAATTAATTTCATTGATTCACTTATTTTCTCATCCGGCATTACATTCGGGAAAGAATAGATTTTAGAGAAGATTTTGTCGGCGGGTAGGGAAACAACTAAATATTTCAGCCGGCGGCCGGAAAGCTTTTTTATTTTCGCGATAAATTCACTCTCTTTTTTTATTAAACCATCATTTATTACATCGCTCGAAAGAGTCTCTTCAAGGAGCGTTTTAATTTCCAAAGACGATTTACCTCTTTTTAATAAGGTAAGCCGGATGTGGGAATCAGATATTTCCAAGCCGCCAATCGGCTCTTCATTGATGAGGCGCAGTAGATTCATAGTACTTATTATAATACCAAAATTACCGAAATTTTACAATTTTTAAGCCGCTTTATTTTTAATGGTTTGGCGAGAGCCAGCCAAGGAATTAATTAGGGATTCAGGGTGAAAATGGTATTCGGCAGAAAATTTTAATAAGAAGTTTTTAGTTTTTTTTCTTGCTCGTGCCGCTCAAGCGCCAGCTGGATCAAGCGGTCGATTAGGTCGGTATAAGAAAGGCCGCTTGCTTCCCAGAGTTTTGGATACATGCTTGAGGCCGTGAATCCGGGGATAGTATTTATTTCATTTACTAAAATTTCTTCATTTTTTTTTAAAAACATATCAACCCGGCCAAAACCGGCGCAGGAAAGGACGCGGAAGGTCTTGATAGCGAGGGTTTGGATTTTTTTAATAATTTCCTCTGATAATTTTGCCGGAATTTCCAAGGTAGTCGCATTAGCATCAAGGTATTTAGTTTCATAAGAATAAAAATCTTGATTGAAAATTATTTCTCCCGGCAGGGAAGCGAGCGGATCGTCATTACCCAGAACCGAACATTCAATTTCTCGGCCGATGATATTTTCTTCAATAATTATTTTTTGATCATAGCTAAAAGCTTCTCGGAGAGCCGGAGCGAAATCTTTTTCTTCCCGAACTTTGCTTATCCCGACGGAAGAGCCGAGATTGGCCGGTTTCACGAAAAAAGGTGAACCTAAAGTTTTAACGATTTCCGGATAGGTCGGGATTTCTGTTTTCAGGCCGGCAATAAATTTAGCAATCGGAATATTGCTGTCGCGCAGGAGGCGTTTCATTACATCTTTATCCATACCGACCGCCGAGCCGAGGACACCGGCGCCGACAAAAGGAATATCGGCGAGTTTAAGCAGGCCCTGGATTGTTCCGTCCTCGCCGTAAGGACCGTGTAGAATCGGGAAGGCGACATCAATGGTTATTTTTGTTTGGTCGCCCCTTAAATTAATAAGCCGGCCGCCGCTTTCATCCGGATGTTCGGAGTCGCGGAAGGGAATGAGCACGAGCTCATTTTCCGGATTAGCTTTATTTGTTTTTTCAAATAAATCAGCACTGTCGCCAAGCAGCCAGCGTCCGCCCTTATCTATCTTTATTAGTATTGGTTCATATTTTTCTTTATCAATCGCTTTTAGAATATTAGCCGCCGATTTTAAAGAGATTTCATGTTCGGCGGATTTGCCGCCGAAAATAATCCCGATTTTTAGTTTTTTCATATTATTCAACTTATACATTTATTTAGCAATATATACATATTAGCATAAAAAGGGGAGTTTAGTAATGGAAATTTAATGTTGTGTAAGTTTAGGCTAACTAACTTAAAATTTTTATTGAAAAATATTTTGACTTTGTTATAATAAAAAAGTGGTTCGGTTTTAAAGATGCTAATGGTTCGGTTAAGGCCAGTATAGAAATGCTGGAAAAGGCTAATAAAATAAAATTTAATGTTGAGTAAATTTAAACAAATTTAATTTATGAAGTTTATAGCGAAAGAAGAGATTAATAAAATAATTACCAAGACCTATTCTTATGAATTTTCTCTTGAAGAAGACATTCTTTGCCTGATTGAAATAATTGCCAGCGCTAAGAGTTGGTGGCAGAATTTTAAATCCAGCCGTGTCTTTTCCAAAGACGACGATATTTTTTTATTTTTAGATAACCAGGAATTAACTACGTCGCGGAGTAAAAAGCCGGACGCCCGTTCCTCCTGGAACGGTAATGAACTCAAAGAATTAGAAAAGACGGTTTTAATAGCGGTAAATTTGAAGCCGGGGAACCATACTATAACCCTAAGACCGAACCAGACCCCATATTTAAAAACTATCGCTGTATCCAAGGTAGAAGAAGGAGATAAGATAATCTATATCCCGACAGATAATAACCCAGCCCAAAAGGGCGAGGGGCGCCCTTGGCTAAGTTATATTATTCTAGATTTGTTTATTACTAACCTAACTATTACCGCCCGGGCTAATAAAAATCGTGGTGATGACGACGATATTAAATTGGTAATTAATGAAGAAATTCAAAAGAATGAAAATAAACGCGCTCATAAGTATTGGTATTGGTGCGGCAAGATATTAAAAGGCAAAGATAAAACATTTTCTAAGGATGTTAATTCGCAAGCGAAACAATATAATTTTGACTTGTATTCCGACGAGGCCCCGCGCCTATCAAAAATAGAAATAGGGATAAAGCCGGTTAACACGAAAAGAATTCCCACTGTTGACGATCCGCTTTGGACCGGAGATTTTAGGGACGATACGGAAGAAATGCTTTTGGCGAGAGCAATTTTTGGCGAGACAAACGGTGAGCCCCATGAAGCAAAGATCTGGGTAGCCTGGTCGGTTAGGAATCGGGTAGCGGCGAAAGCTTGGCCTGACACAGTTGCAGGAGTAATTCTACAAAAAGGGCAATATGATCCGTTTAAGCCTGATAATGATACTTTCAAAAAAATTATTAGCCCCTTGGATTATAAAAACGAAGGCGAAGCTGACAGAAATGAGTGGTTCAAGTGTTATGAAATTGCCCAGAAAGTATTAACTGGAGAAATTGAGAGCCCGACGACAGCCACGCACTTCATCGGACGCGGAGCAAACGTAACTAGATTCGAGAGAATAACAATCCCCAAAGGGGAATTTATAAAACAGATAGGGGGCACTCGTTTTTATTGGAGTCCAAATTAAATTATGTTCAAAAATATTATTAAAATTATTTTTATAGGATTAACCTGGAGCATAGCCTCTTTATTTGCTGTTTTTATTTTGTGGCCGCGTGCTTTTATAGATATTTCTATTATAGATGATACCGCTGTTTTCGTCTGTTGGAAGTTTATTCCCCGGTGCCAAGAAGTTTCCGGCACGTCTTCTTATAAATTTGATCTGAACTGGTCGCCTGACGGAAAATACTTATCGTTTTATGATGACCTTAAAGAAAGCGATAATCGATTCAGTTTCTTAAAAATCGTTAATCCACTTACTCGGAGCGTTAAAATTGTTTTTATTGGGCCAGAGGGCACAGGTTATTCTCAATGGTTAGATAATGATACAATCAGGACTTACGGAAGAGGAGGGACTGGAGTTACTTCTTATTGCGATATTAATATTAATTATCAAGAGCCGTTTGTTCTTGAAGATAGATATGGTGATAGTAATTGTAAGTTTATCCAACTTTGGCTAGACGATCTTAATTGGTCTAGGGCCTATTCGGGTGAAAATTAACAAGAAACAAATGATGTATGAAAAACTCTAAATTTATTTTTATTTTAATTTCTGGTCTTTTGCTAATTGCCGGCTTTTTAATTTTTGGCCTATTCTTGCAAGCGATCCATTCCCGGGCCGAGAGCTACGATTTATTATTAGTCAGCGGTTCGGCCAAAGCGCGTATTATTTCTAATAATGCCGAATTGAAAATTTTCATTTCCCGTTTAGCGCCGCTTGACGATTTGACTAATGCTTATGGATATTTTGAATATGACCTGGATTGGCTAAAAAAAACTTTAAAGGAAAATGGTCTTGATATTAGTCGTTTAGAAATTAGCCCAGTTATTATTGAGGGGAAAAAGGAAGAAGATGCGAGTCGGGAAGCGATAAATATCCGACTAACAAGAACGGTAACTATCAACGGAGAAACTGATAAAATTACTAAAGTTTCTCAAGCAGTTTCTTCGTTTAATTCCGCGGCAGTAACTTTTTCTGTTCAGTCTTTGGAATATTATAATTCCGATTACCCGGATTTGTATGAGCCGCTTTTAAAAGAAGCTTTTCAAGACGCTAAAGCTCAAGCTTACCAAAAAGCGGCCGACTTAGGGCGTCATTTGGGTGAATTTAAAAGAGTGGTTAGTGGTTCGGAAAGGATTTTACCGGCCGATTCTCCGGATATTTTTTATGATAGATATTATGATACTTCCAGTATTGAAAAAGATATGGTGATTAAGGTCGTATTACTTTTCGGTTTTAAATAACCAATTAAAATAACTATCCGCCAGTTGGCGGACTCCGCACATCGCTCCGGCTTTCGAAGCTCTTGTACGGAGCAATACTAATGAAAACAACCTAAAATTGAAATGTATCTCGTTTAGTAGACACAGGCAAAAAACAACTAAGCAATTTTTAAAAGATGATTTCGGTATTGGACGGAGTTTTTGGATTCATAGCTATTTATTAGGTAGTCCGTAAATTTCTACCAGTTCTTATTTTTAACATAATTTTAGGTAAAATATACTATATTAATAGTACTTTAAAGACCATTTTACAAGTTGTTTCCTCTTATAAAAAATGATATAATGGTTCATATAATAAACTCCTAATAATCTCCGCATGAAAAAACAGCTCGGACAATTTTTTACCAAGCAATCCGATTATATTCTTCAGGGGTTTGAAGAATATGTTAAAGGCAAAAACGTTATTGATCCTTTTGCCGGGAATCGAGATTTAATGGATTGGTCTAAAAAAAATAGTTGTAAATCAATTAAGGGTTTTGATATTGATAAAAATTATATCGACAATAAACTTGTTTTTTTAAATGATTCCATTAATAATCCTCGGAAATACAAGTTTATTTGCACTAATCCTCCTTATTTGCATAAAAATAAGGCGGATATTAAGACTAAAAATCAATTTTTTTCCGGCCAAAACGCCATTTTTGAAGATTTATATCAAGTTTCCATAATATCAATGCTTGATAGCGACGAAGGCATTATTATTGTTCCGCTTAATTTTCTTAGTGCTGAAAATTCAAAAAAAACAAGAAATCTATTTTTTGAAAAATTTAAAATAGTAAAATTAAATATTTTTTCTGAACAGGTTTTTGAAGATACTACTTATAACGTTATCGCTTTTTATTATAAAAAGAAAAATAAACCTACTGAGAAAGATATTATTAACGCAATCATATTTCCGGAAAAGAAAAAAATAAATTTTACCGTTGAAAAAAAGTATGATTGGCAACTAGGTGGAGAATTTATTAAAAAGGTCAATTATATACAAAATTATTTAGGAGTTTTCAGGTTAACTGAAAGTTTTTTGATACCTGGTAATCAAAAAGTTGAAATTGCTATTCAGAATATTAAGGATAAACAGATTTTTAAAGTTCCTAAAGATGTAAAAGAAATACTAGAAAAAAACATTCTCATGTTAAGAGCTATCGATAGTAAAAATGGTAAAAAGATTCAACTGGAAGATATAAGAAAATATCGAATACTTGGATTAGCTGGAAAAGTTTCTTCTAGGAATATGGCTCATTTAATATTCAAAGAAAATTTAACCCCGGAGCAACAGCAAAAACTTTTAAAAGAGTTTAACGAGGAATTAAATAAAAATAGAGAAAAATATTTTTCTTATTTTTTAACAAATTTCCGAGATAATAACCGTAAAAGAATTTCTTTTGATTTTACCTATAAATTACTCAATTATATATATAAGAAAAACTATGCCAAACAGCCTTCATTATTTTAAGGTTTCACAGGAAAACCCGGAAGATCAGTTAGATATTAATTATTTCATTCTTGAAAAAGATCCTAAAATTAAAGAATATATAGCACACGTTAAAAATATCAAAGAAACATTGATAACTATTAAGAAATTAAAAGAAAATAAGGAAAGCCAAGAAACAGTAGAAAAATATTATAAAAAATTGTTTAATGATTTTAATGATTATTCTAATTGTTCTGAGCTGGGTTGTTTTGTAAACGCCTGTGATACGACGAGAGATTTAATAAAAAACGATTTTAATTCTTTTAAAAAGATAACGGATTTATTTATTAAAAAGAGAGTTATAGATGATAAAGTTCCGGAAAATTGGATCCAAGCGATTATTGATACAAATGCTTCGAGAAAAAAGGGCAAACTTGGAGAAAATAAATTACTTGCTTTTCTAACCGATACTTTCGGATACAAACCCGTAAAAAATTGGGAAGATTTTTATAAAACAAAGAAGTGCGTGGTTAGTTTCTCAAAAGATATTTTCCATAACGACGAAGTAATAAAAAATCTTGGAATTAACTTAAAAACAAAAAATCAAGGAAAAATGTTAGATTTGATTATTAAACATGATAAGAAAATTTTTATTTTAGAAGCAAAACATTTAAACACCGGCGGTGGCGAACAAAATAAACAAATTGATGAATTGATTAAGATATTAGAATTAAAAGAAAAGAAAAAAGATATTTACTATATATCTTTTTTGGATGGAACTTATTCAAATAAATTAATTAGTGAAAAAATAGAGAAAAAATCTAAAAAATTATTTACCCAAAGAAGCCAGATCGAAAAATATTTAAAAAGCCAGGCAGCAAAAAATTACTGGGTTAATACGGCCGGATTTATTCAGCTCTTTCTAGATCTGGGTTAGTTCAATATTAATACTGGCATAAACAACAATCACCCAAATAAATTTGGGTGATTGTTTGTTAGTGGACCCTAAGGGATTCGGTCACGGTCGCTAAGCCTCGCTTGTTTGCTTCGCAAACTGCGCTCGCTAAGCGCCCCGACCCGGCCTCGCGGTGCGTTCGCTTCGCTCCGCACATCGCTCCGGCTTTCGAATCCCTTAGGCGGATCAGCAACAAATAAAAACAACCCAAAGCAGTTTGGGTTGTTTTTATTAGTGGACCCTAAGGGATTCGAACCCTTGACCCCCTGCTTGCAAAGCAGGTGCTCTAGCCAGCTGAGCTAAGGGCCCAACCATTATTCAATTATACTTAAAATTAATTATACTTCAAGAGAGGGCCGGTGAGCCAGCGGGCGAAATCGCCGCCACTGCCCGTCAAGCTTACGATGCCGATGAACAGAAAAATTATTCCGATAAGCTTATAACCGAGACGGGAGCCGCCCTCAGTTCCGAGTTTTGCTTCAAACCAGGCAATCCGGCCGAAATTGCTTAAGAACCATTCGGTTTTTAAAATTAATAATGTTCCGGCCCCGATTAGTAAAATTCCGACGATAATCGACATATCTTTATAGAGGCCATCTGTAAATACTCAAAAGAGCATTCGGCAACAGCCCATTTATTATTTTATATAATTAAGCGGGTTAACTCTTTGCCCGTTGATAATGATCTCAAAATGGAGATGCGAGCCGGTTGAGCGTCCAGTCGAGCCCATTAAGGCGATTATCTGTCCCTGGCTCACGCTTTCGCCCTTGCTCACCAATAATTTTGAAGCGTGCCCATAGCGGGTTTTTTGTCCGTTACCATGATTGATTAAAATCGTGTTGCCGTAGCCGCCGTTCCAGCCGCCTTGGGAAATTTCAATGACTCCATCGGCCGTAGCGTAAAGCGGGGTGCCGACGGCGTTAGCAATATCAAGACCTTGATGACGCCAGGAGAAATATTGGGAAATGCGATGGCCGTCTGTCGGCCAAAGCCAGGCTCCGGTTGCAGGTTTTGCGGCCGAGGGTTTCGCTAAATTACTAATAACATTCAAACCGCTTTTAGCTGTCGTCGTTATTTTTGGCGCTTCTATGATTTTGTTAGCGCCAGGCAAAATAATTTTTTGGCTGATTTTAAGGCCTTCCTCCAAGCGGTTTGCCTCTAGTATTTTTTCTTCCTCAATTTTATATTTTTTCGCTAAAGAAGCAACTGTATCACCCTTTTTTACGGTATATAATAATCCGCTATAAGGCAAGATGGTGAGCGTTTTACCCGGTCGGATAAGGGTATAAGCCGAGAGATCATTAGCCCAAAGAATCGTATTGGTCGTAATATTAAAATGTTGGGCGATAGAACTGACCGTATCGCCTGGCTGAATCGTATATTCAATTATTTCCGTGCGTGGCGGGGCGAAGCCGCCGCTCTCATTAACGCTGTTGGGCTTAAAGATTAAATCTCCTTCATTATTGAAAGCGACAAAATTTTCTAAAGCTTCTTCGCTTACAATTTGTTCAACCGGTTTGTCTAAGATAGCGGAGTCCTCTAAAGACAATTCATTTTTCGCGGCCAAACGGTTCAAATCTATAGTTTCTTCAATCAATTCTTCTTCGATTTGCCCGCCAAATTCAGTTTCGACCAGATTGGCCATTACTGTTTGAGAAATTCCTCGTCCGGCGGCCGCGGCCTGGTTTTTGCCGTTTATATTATTAAAAACCAAAAAAATCGTTAGGACTAAGACGAACAGGTAAACTAAGCGGTTTCGGGTTAATTCATTTATGGCCTTACCGGCTATTTCACTTTTTTTTAAACGAAAGATATTATAGTAAATTTTTACTAATATTTTAGAAAAAGTTCGGCCGAAAAGCCAACGAAAAAAACCGGTGGCGAGCCGGATAAAGCCAAAGGATAAGCGCCCGATCAGCCGCAGAAACTTTATTGAAGCCAATCCAAGCTCCAGGCCGATATTTTTTAGTTGTTTTTTGAAAGATTTCCCGATATGGTTAGCTATAATAGGGCTTCTATCTAATGCCGTTTTTGTCCTATTTCTCATATTTTGGCAAAAACCAGCCCTTCTATACTATCATTTTTAAACTTTTATCGTCAATTTGTGGCTAAGGGGGCTAGCAGGTGCCAATTTTTTGGATATTTTTTTCTAAGTTTGGCCTTTTGGGACTAATCAAGTATTTTTGATAATCTAAAAATAAAAACAACCCCCTGTTTCCCCTGGGGGCGCTTTAAGCGAGCGGTAAAGTAAAATAGAAGTTAGCACCGTGTCCTGGTTCGCTGGTTAGGCCGATTTGGCCGCCGAGAGAATCAATGGTTTGTTTACAGATATAGAGCCCGAGCCCCATGCCGTCTTGCGAACGGGATAAAGAAGGTTCTAATTGAGAAAATTTTAGAAATAATTTTTTTTGTCGTTCTTTAGAGATGCCCGGCCCGTCATTGATTACTTCGACCTTCGCGGTTTTATTGTCCGGTTGGCTTAGAATAACGCGGATGTTTTGTTTTTCCGAACCGTATTTTACCGCGTTATCGACAAAATTATAAATAACTTCGGAGATTTTTTTCTGGTCGCTTTCGATAACGATATCTTCAGCCGCAATTTCTATCGTGACTCGGGAGGCAGATCTTTTTGCCAAAGCATCTAAAGATGTTTTCAGCCCCGCGATTGCTTGGCTAAGATTAAATTTTTCCTTAGAGATTTCTACTTTGCCGTGTTCATTTTTTATGGATTTAAGCATTTCTTTAATCAAGCCGGCAAGTTTAGAGCTTTCTTCATGAATAACCCCGAGATATTTTTCCTGCTCAGGATTCAGATTTTTTGCGGTTTTTATCATCACTTCCGACAAACCCATAATAGAAACTAAAGGGGTCTTTAATTCGTGCGTGGCAATATTCATGATTTCATTTTTCATCCTATCTAATTCCTTCAGTTGGCTTATCTCTAATTCGCCGCTGGCGACTTGTTTTCGCGCTTTGATTAATTTTTCATTGTATTCTTTAAGTTTTTCAATATTGGTTCTTAAAGAAAAAAGCATCGTATTGAAAGAATTGGCTAAGCTGGAGATTTCATCGTTGCCTTGGAGTAAATCGCCGCGACCCTGGAAGATATGGAGGAGTTTCTGGTCGACCGTGGCGCTAAGGTCGCCGCTTTCAACTTTTTTTGCCAGGTCGGTTAAGCTTACTAAGGGTTCGATTATTTTTTTAGAAAAACGGAAAGAATAAATTACACAAGTAATTATAACAAGCAGCCAGAAAGTGCCGCCGATCAAGTTAAGCCAAAGCTGAGTATGGTTTATTTTTTTTTGAAGTTCTTCGACGTATTCTAATTCGTGTAAGATTAGGTTAGTCGCTGTTTCCTGGGCAAGAATGGCTTGTTTTTGAGCGACGTAAAAATAATCTGCCGCGGCCAGCCCAGGTTCGTCCGCCAGGACGCTTAAACCCTCGTCGCAGTCGGAAATCAAATCATTTATTATTTTTTTCAGATCAAGATAAGCGATTTGGCTCTTTTCATTAATAATCGTTTGGTTGAGCCGGGAAAAGATCAAAGAAATTTCTGCTCGAATAGCGCGGTATTCGTTTATTTTTTCTGTTTGTTTAGCATCGGCGGCGCGAGTATCGCAAGCACGAGTTAAATTATCTGTTAGCCCAATTAGCCTGTACTCGGAAAGCATGTTATTAGAAATATCCTTGTAGCGCTTGATCATGGCGAAATGGGAAATGAAAAAAAAGACGTTAAAAACGAAGAGAATCGTGATAACTAATAAAAAAGAAGTTATTATTTTTGTTTTCAGGCTTTCCATAATCAAGATTGCCCGTGATAGGACTATCGTTAGATATTCAAGAGAACATTTAACGTTAGCCCCTTATATGTTTAAAGATTTTAAGATCGTGCCGCTGCTTTTTGGATTTCTGCCATCAAACTGTCGAGTTCAAAAGGTTTTTCTAATATTCCTTTAACGACGCCGGTAGCGTTGAATTGTTCTAACATTTCCCGCAATTCTTTAGAGGCAATCGGCAGGGCGGAAACGAGCAGGACTGGGATGCCCTTTAATTTTTCGTCCTGGCTCATGGCTTTACAGACATCAAGCCCGCTGACGACCGGCATCATAATATCCAGGATAATCAAGTCGTAGCCGGAATCAGCAGCCATTTTTTCCAAACCCTCTTTTCCGCCGTAAGCGACTTCAATTTCCGCCGGCTCGCGGCTGGAAATCAAGGCCTGGAGAGTGGTGACGGTGTTGGTGTCATTGTCAATGATTAAGATTTTCATATTTTTGTTGTTAATCGCGAGATTATATTTTCAGCTCTGGCGATTAAGATAAATTATTTAAAAGATAAATTAATTTCCGGGCACGATAACTTCAAAGGGCTTGTCCCGTCCATAAGCTTTATACCCGTAATCTAAGCAGTAATTGGCGATATGTTTTTTAAAATAGGCCGGGCGGTCCGCTTGGATCAAACCAATCAGATAATAGGAAAGGCACATTAACAGGCCGGCGCCGGCATGGCCGGGCAGCTTGATTTCCCAGCGGCTTTTCGGATTGCCAAAATATTCATTTTTTTCAAAACTGATGATTAGCTCCTTTGGATCACGGATAACGAATTTAGCGTGGCGCGCTTCACTATAAGAAAAAGCGCGGATTGATACTTTTGGACCGAAAAGCTCGTCCTGTTTAGTCCGGATCATCAGACTGAGCGCAGCGTGTTCATCAGGGATAATAAAGGCGTAGCTATGATAATTTTGGAAATTTTTTGGCAAAGCAGCGCTTAATCGGACTAAGAATTTTTTAATTAAAGATGGATTTTCTCCAAAAACGCTTAAAATCATTCCGAGGTAAGTTGAGACATTATAAGTATATGGTTCGGGTAATTTATGGAAAACAAAAACTTCGTCGGCGATTTTTGCCGCCGTTGATTGCGGGGAGCAGGTAAATAGGACTGTCTTTAATCCATATTTTTTCGCAAGTTTCAATTCCCAGACCGAATCCTTTTCGCCGGAAGCGGAAATAACAATTATCTCGCTGGCCATCTTCTTTTCCATGATTAGTGGAACTTCGTTTCGGATTATTTTTTTCAAATTACTTTCATTAGCGAAAAAAGCGGCCTGATTGGCGAAGATAAGCTTGGCGGTGTTGTAACTATTAACACTGCCGATAACCAGGGGAAATTTAAAGCGGCTCAAATTTAAAGGTTCCGGCGGGTTAGCCGTAAAGAAATCTAAAGCCTTAAGAACGGTTTTATCTAAACAATCAAGTTTTAAATCAGGCATAAAAATTAAACATTTTCTCTTATTTTACCGATGTTTTTATTATAACTGATATTGATTTTTATTTCAATTTGCGTTATCATCAAAGAGAGGCAAAAAAGACGGCCATAGCGGAAAAATACGGCCGTTATATTAAATTTATTAAGGGGTTACCGCTGAATATAACTTTTTTCAAAGGCATCCAGCGATAGTTTTGTTAGTTTTTTTATGTCTGGACACTCTAAATGGGCGACTACTCATCGTCAAAAAGAATTAGCCGATGCTAAGCGTGGCGCGGTTTTTACTAAACTAGCGAATTTAATAACGATTGCGGCAAAAAAAGGCGGTGATCCGAACGCTAATCCGGCTTTGCGATCGGCGGTTGATCGCGCTCGCGCATCCAGTATGCCGAAAGACAATATTGAGCGGGCGATAAAGAAGGGGACCGGAGAACTGGCCGGCGATCAAGTTGAGGAATTATATTATGAAGGGATAATCCCGCCCGGTATTCAGGTTATGGTAAAGTGCTTGACCGATAATAAGAATCGCAGCGGCTCTACGGTCCGCCATTCTTTTACTAAAAATGGCGGCGCTTTTTCTTCGGTGGCCTGGAATTTTTCCCAGCTTGGAGTTATACGTATTCCGGCTGAGACAATTAAAGAGAAAAAGATGAATAATGAAGAGTTGGAGCTGGCCTTAATTGATGAAGGCATTATTGATTTTCAAAAAGCCAGTGAAGGGATTACGGTCTATACTGAAATTCAGGATTTTCAGAAGATCCGTGATTGGTTGGAGAGCCGAGGATTAACGCCGGAGTCGGCGGAGATAGAATATGTCGCCAAAGAGAAGATGGTTTTACCGGCGGCCGAGCAGGAAAAGATCGATAAGTTTTTTGAAGAATTAGAAGATAATGAAGATGTGAGTGATTATTATACTAATTTAGAATAAGAGTTTTAGCCAAATCGGGATTTAATATTTAAAATATGGCGAAAATAATTTTAGGAATCGATCCGGGAATCGCCGATACTGGCTATGGAGTGGTTAAAGAGGATAAAGGGCGCTTGACCTGTTTGGCTTATGGTTCGATTAAGACTGCATCCGGGCGGGAATTGCCTGATCGTCTGGAAGAATTGCAGGATAGTTTAGAAAAAATAATCAAGAAATATCGACCGGATTCGGCGGCGATTGAACAGTTATTTTTTAATAAGAACGTCCGGACTGCTTTGATTGTCGGCCAGGCGCGCGGCGTGGCCCTCTTAACTTTAAGCCGGCATGATTTGCCGATTCTTGATTTAACGCCGGCACAGGTTAAACTGGCGGTATCCGCTTACGGCCGCGCTTCAAAAACTCAGGTACAAAAAATGGTAAAATTAATCCTTAATCTAAAAGAATTGCCGCGTCCGGATGACGCCGCCGACGCTTTAGCCGTCGCGATCGGCGCTTTAAATTCCCGTTTATGTCTAAATCGCTAAAAATCGTCCATATCGCTTCGGAAGTCGCGCCTTTTTCTAAAACCGGCGGGTTAGGAGATGTTACCCGAAGCTTACCTAAGGCCTTAAAACGTTTAGGCCATAAGGTGGCGGTTATCACTCCGCTTTATGGAAAATTAATGGAGCCAAAAAAGTTAAAACTTGAATTAGTTTTTTCCGATGTTAATGTATGGCTTAATAGCGAAGAAAATATCAAGGTTAATTATTGGCGCGGATATTTGATTGAAGGTTTGCCGGTTTATTTCATCGAATGTAAAAAATTTTTTTCCAAGCATAACAGGATCTATGGTTCGTCTCGCGAGAATGCGAGGTTTTTAGTATTCAATGTGGCGGCGCTTAAGCTCCTATCCCTTTTAAAGATGAAAGCGGATATTGTCCATTGCCATGATTGGCAGTCCGGCTTAGTGCCTTATTATTTAAAAACTGATTTCCGCTATTCTAAAACCTTGCACGGAGCAAAATCGGTTTTTACGATTCATAATCTTATTTTCCAGCTTGGCCATAATTGGTGGGAGATTGAAGCCGCTGATAAAGATTATGGTCGGAGCCGTTTGCCGCATTTAAGCGATCCGAAGATCGAGACGATTAATTTCGCCAAGCGGGCGATTTTATCGGCGGATATCGTTAATACGGTGAGCGAAAAATATCGGGAAGAAATAATGACCAAAAAATTCGGCCAGGATCTTCATCGGATCTTGAAAAATCGTGCTGATCGCTTGTTCGGAATTATAAACGGGATTGATTATAATGTTTATAATCCGGAAAAGGATCAATCCCTGAAAGAACGCTATTCGGCCGCCTCTCCCGGCGCCAAAGCCGTTAATAAGGCCTGGTTGCAGAAGAAATTCGGTTTGCCGCTCAAGAAGGAAACGCCAATTTTATGTACGACTTCGCGCGTGACTTTTCAAAAGGGCTTTGAGTCGATTATTAGTATCCTCCCGCGCTTGGTCCAGCTTAATATCCAATTTATAATTATCGGTTCCGGCGACAAGAAATATCTTAAAGAACTGGAAAAAATCGCTAAAAAATATCCGGAAAAAGTTGTGGTTATCCCCTCGCATGAAGCTAACCAAAAATATGAAACTAATGTTTACGCCGGTGCGGATTTTTTTCTTCTCCCTTCGAATCATGAGCCCTGCGGCATAAATCAATTAATCGCCATGCGCTACGGCTGTGTGCCGATCGTTCGGGAAATCGGCGGCCTCTATGATACGGTTGAAAATTTTAATCCGACGACGAAGCGCGGCACTGGCTTTACTTTTAAGTCGCCGGATGAAAATATTTTTTACGCCGCGATTATCCGCGCCCTGGAGAATTATAAGCATAAGGCGGCCTGGCAGTATCTAGTCAAAAAAGTAATGAGCCGTTCCAATAGTTGGGAGATTCCGGCCAAGAAATATGTAGAGTTGTATAAGAAGGCGATGAAGGAAAATAAGGGTAATGCCGCGAGAAACAAAAAACAAAAAAACGGGAAATAAAGGGATTGTTTCCGAATGTTCTTTCGGATATTCGGTGCTGGTCCTATAAATTTTTTATTATGCTTTGGCTTAATTTTTTACATTTTTACCAGCCGGCGAATGCCGACTTTTTCCATATCCGCCAGGCTTTAGATAAAAGTTATTGGCGCTTGATTCGATTATTGGAAGAGCATCCGGATTTGCGTTTTACGATTAATATCAGCGGCTGTCTTTTAGAGCGCTTGCTTGGAGAAAAAGAAACGGCTTTTATCGACCGCTTGCAATTTTTAGTTAAGAAGGGGCGGGTAGAGCTCACCGGTTCAGCCGCTTATCATGGATTTTTACCGCTTTTACCGGAGGCGGAAGTTATTAGGCAGATCAAAACTAATGAAAAAATATTAAAGAAGTGTTTTGGGAAGGATTTTAAACCGCGCGGATTCTTCTTACCGGAAATGGCTTATAGTCCGGCGCTCAGCGTTTTGATTAAGCGCGCCGGTTATTCCTGGATTATTTTAGATGAGTTCGCTTATCGCGCTTCAACTCGTCGGGAGCCGGATCCGCGGCAACTTTATATTGACGCGGCCAGCGGCTTAAAAGTAGTTTTTCGCCAACGTGATTTTTCTAACGCTTATCCGCCGGATAAGATTGGCTCGATTTTTAAGAATATTGAGAAAGCCACCAAGAAAAAAAACGGCCAAGGCAAGGAGAATAATCAAAATAATAAAGAAAAAGTTTTTATTACCGCGACCGATGCCGAACTTTATGGTCTGCGGCATGAGGACCATACGGCCGAAATGGAAAAAATCGCTAAGATTAAGGAGCTTAAGACAATGACTTTGTCTAAATTTATTGGTTCCTTGCCGAAGCCAGGCGCGGAAAAAATAAATTTAAAGCCGTCAACCTGGGAATCAAGCTTAAAAGAAATCAAGCGCGAGCGTCCTTATCTTCTTTGGCAAGATAAAAATAATAAAATCCAGGTTAATCTTTGGAAATTAGCTTATTTAGCTTTAGCAGCCGGAGAAAAATTTAAAGGTGACCAGAATTTTTATTGGTATCGCTGGCATTTAGTCCGCGGTTTGGCTAGCTGTGTATTTTGGTGGGCGAGTGCTCATGATTTTTCCCGTTCTTACGGCCCTTATGCCTGGAGCCCGGATCAAATCGAGAGCGGCTTAGAGGATCTAGTGCGCTCAGTCCGGTCATTCGCTGACCCAAAGAGCAAAAAAATAAAATTGGAAGCAGAAGCTTATTATTTGAAAATTAAAAAATTAATTTGGGAAGAGCATTGGCGCAAGCATTGGCGCAGAATCGTATGAACAAAATAAAATCTTTATTCGACGAGGTCTTCGTGCGTGATTTTTTTCGGAAAGAATTGCTTAAATTTTATCCAGGTTTCATTGATATCGGACAAATTAAGATTACTCCTTATAAAAATATGGTTTGGGAAACGACTTATCATGTCGTTCTTAGCTTTAAAGTCCGATTATTAGGCGCTGGCGGGGAAGAAAAGGCCGTATCAATTGTCTGTTCGGCCCATAGCAGCGAAGAAAGAAAAAATGTTTATGACGGGCTTAGTTATCTTTGGGGAAAGGATTTTCCGGATGGCGAGTTTGATTTGCCGAAACCCTTGTTTTATTCTGAATATTTTCGGGGGATTTTTTATCAGGCGATTGAAGGAGAAAATCTTTTATATTATATTAAGGAGCGCGATTGGGGTACGGTCGGGAAAATGATTAAATCCTCCGGCTCTTTGTTTGCCCGCCTTCATTCTCTGCCGGCTGAAGCAGAAACAAATTTCAATCCCTACAATGCTCGGATCCCGACCGTGATTCCGGGGATAGAATTGATTTTTAAAGAAATGGGCCAGCGTTATGATAATAAGTATAATGAAGCGTTGATAAAGATTTATGATTGTTTGATTACGGCAGAAGATAAGTTTTTTTCTTCCGGTCAGCCGTTAACTTTTATCCATGGCGACGCCCATGCCGAGAATATTATCAAAACCGGCGCGGACCGAATCGGGCTGATTGATTTTACCGATCTTTGCTTAGCGGATTTTGCCCGTGATCTAGGGACTTTTTTACAACAGGTGGAATATAAAATCGTTTTAAAGACCGGACGGAAGCGTTTAGCGCGCCGGATGAAGCGAATTTTTCTGCAAAGCTATCTGAAGGCATCCGGCCGGCAGATGACTAAAGATTTGCGAGCGCGGATTAATTTGTATTATAATTGGACGGCCGTCCGGACCGCAACTTTTTATTTTTTAAAGTTCGGGCATGATGAAGTTTTAGCTAAGGAATTATTAGAAGAAGTTAAGAAAAATTTAAAAATTTAATTAAATGGTTTTTAGTAGTTTAAGGCGAATAAAAATTTAATATGATATAATGTTTATATATGGCTAAGAAAAAGAAAAAACAAAATCCGCTTGATTATATTGCTTTGCCGGAGTTTGATTTAGACGAACATGCTAAGCGCAGCATTTTTATCGTTGTCCTTTTAGCGCTCGGTTTAGTAAGTTTGCTGGGTTTGTTCAATTTATCCGGCCATTTCGGGCAATTTTTATCTAAAGAATTGACGCTTATTTTCGGTTTCGGAAAATGGCTTGTCCCTTTAATATTTTTATATTGGGCTTTTATTTTGATTCGCCAGAGCCGCCGGCCTTTGAAGTTTTCTGATTATTTAGGTTTAGGTCTGTTATTTATCTCTTATCAGACCTTATTCCATTTTTTTATCAAGAGCGTTGATTGGTTAACGGCGGTTGAAGCCGGTCGCGGCGGCGGTTATATCGGTTATTATCTGAGTCGGATGTTTTTCTATATCTTTGGTTTTTGGGGCGGAGTATCGGTCCTAATTGCCCTTTTGCTTATTTCTTTAGTTTTAGTTTTTAATGCTTCTTTAAATAAAATTATCGGTCGGGAAAGTTTTTTCGCCCGGATTGGCCGACCTTTCGTGTTATTTTTTAAGAATTTATTTTCCGGCCGGGAAGAAGAAAATGACGGACAGAAATTTGTGGCCGAGGCCCGGGAAGAGATTCTTGGCGCCTGGGAGGAGAAAGCGGTGCCGGTTAAAATGGAAAAATTAGCTGTCGGCGAAGATGAGAATGAGGAAGAAGATGGCGAGGAGGAAGAAGAGGCGGGAGACGATGAACCGAGCCCGGCGGCCTTAAAAGATAAATTGGCCGCTGGCAAGCCAAAGATCCAGGAAAAGATTACTTGGCCAAAACGATCCATTAAGATTGATTTACCTTTAGAATTATTAAATAGCAAATTTTCTAAAGCTATCGGCGGCGATACGGATGCGGCGGCGGCGCGGATCCAGAAGACCTTGGAAAAATTTGGGATTGTTGTTGAGATGGGGAGCACTAAAGTCGGACCGACCGTAACCCAATATACTTTCCGACCGGCCGAAGGCGTAAAATTATCACGCATTACGACTTTGAATAACGATCTAAGTTTAGCGCTTGCCGCGCATCCGATTCGGATTGAGGCGCCAATTCCCGGAGAATCTTTGGTTGGCGTGGAAGTGCCGAACAAGGCGAAAGCGATTGTCGGCCTGCGGGAAATATTGGAAGACGGGGCTTTTAAGAACCGGAAAAATAATCTGATGGTTGCTTTAGGCAAAGATGTTGCCGGTACGGTTTGGCTTTATGATTTGACGCGGATGCCGCACCTGCTTGTAGCTGGCGCGACCAATTCTGGAAAATCCGTCTGTTTGAATGCGATCATTATCAGTTTGCTTTACCAGAATAATCCGGATAATCTCCGTTTTATCATGGTTGACCCGAAACGGGTTGAACTCCCGACTTATAACGGCATCCCGCATTTATTAACGCCGGTTATTACCGATGTCAATAAGACCATTAACGCCTTGAAATGGTGCTTGAACGAAATGGAACGGCGTTATGATGTTTTAAATAAAGCTGGGAAAAGAAACATCCAATCTTATAACGCAACGAGTAAAGAGAAATTGCCTTATATTGTTTTCATTATCGACGAGCTGGCCGATTTTATGATGACGAGCGGCAAGGAAATGGAAGCGGCGATTATTCGTTTAGCCCAAATGTCACGGGCGATTGGAATCCATTTAATTCTGGCGACCCAGCGGCCGAGCGTTGATGTTATTACCGGCTTGATTAAAGCCAATGTGCCGACGCGGATTGCTTTTTCTGTCGCTTCTCTTGTCGACTCAAAGACGATTCTAGATTCTTCCGGCGCGGAAAAATTATTAGGTCAGGGCGATATGTTGTTTACGACCGCTGAGTTATCAAAACCAAAACGGATCCAGGGGGCCTATTTAAGCGATAATGAAATAAATGACGTTATTAATTTTATTAAAGAGAAGAGTGGCCCGGCTGAATATCTTGAAGGCGTGACTGATCGCCAAAAAGTCGGTGGGAACGCTGGTGTCGGCTTGGACGGGACGCACGGCGACGAGGATGAATTATTTGAGGAAGCAAAAGGGATAATCATCAAGGCCGGGAAGGCCTCGACCTCAATGTTACAGCGGCGATTATCAATCGGTTATGGTCGGGCGGCTAAAATTTTAGATATGTTGGAAGAATCCGGTGTCATCGGACCGTCTAATGGCGCCAAGCCGCGCGAAGTAATGGTTAGCGCGGAAGAGTATGAATTAATGGATGGCGGCGTGAGCGCTATGCCGACACATAAGCGGGCGGAAACGAGCGCGCCGGATAATTATTTAGGAGAAGAGGACGAAGCGGATGAGGACGAAGCGGATGACGATATCCCCTTGGTTTTTAAGGGCGGGGAAGATGATGATAATAATGAAGTGGATGAAGAAGAAGAGGATGATGATGATGAAGTTAAGGATAGGGAGGATGAGCCGGAAAATGATGACGAAGAAAATATTGAAGAAATTAATGACGATGAGGATGGCGATGAAGATAAGGGAGAAGCTAATGAAAAAATTAGTGATGACGAAAGCGAGGGCAATGAGAATCAGAATGAAGATGAGGAAAATAATGACGATGGAGAAACGGAAGCGCCGGCGAAGAACCAAGATAGAAAATCGCCGCCGCGCACACCCTTAGATGACGATGATGAAATGTTTTTCGCTCGGTAATTAAAATACATGTTTGAACGATTGAAAAAATTTATTCCGGAACGGATTTTTAAGGCCTTAAGTCCGCTTTATCATTTTTTAATGAGCGGCTTGGCGGCTTTAATTTATAATTTCCCCAGTCGAAAATTGATTATTATTGGCGTCACCGGTACGGCCGGTAAAACCTCTACGGTTTATTTGATTGCGAAAATGTTGTCGGCTGCCGGTTATAAAACTGGATTTACTTCAACTTCGATATTTTCTGATGGCGATCGTGAGTGGCTAAACGACAAAAAAATGACCATGCCTGGCCGTTTTTTTATTCAAAAACTATTGAAGCAAATGGTGAAAAATCAATGCCACTACGCGGTCGTAGAAACGACTTCACAGGGGGTCGAACAATTTCGCCATCGTTTTATCAATTACGACATTTTAGTTTTTACCGGCCTTTATCCAGAACATATTGAAGCGCACGGTAGTTTTGATAATTATCGATTGGCAAAAGGAAAATTATTCGCGCATTTAAAAAGGGGGGCGGTTAAATATGTTAATGATCAACGGGCAGTTGTTAGACCAAATAGCGGTTTGGCAAAAATTGATCTAACTCGAATTACCAAAACAATAATCGTTAATGGTGATGATGATAATGCCGGTTATTTTTTAAATTTTTGGAGCGAAGCGAAAATAGTTTATTCTTTTAATCCTGAAATCCAGCCGGATTATTTTTTAAAAAAATTAAGCAATGTCGCTTTAGTTAAAGATTTTACTTTAATTACAGCTTTTAATAGGGAAGCGGGCGCAGACGGCGTTTCTTTTTCGGTCGGCGAGGATTCGCAAGGGGCTACGGATCAGCGGCCAGCTAATAATTTACAAGAATCAGGTAATCCTCCTAATCCATTAAAAATAAATTTAAAATTGCTTGGCGGATTTAACGCGATCAACGCTTTAGCCGCTTATGCGGTTGGGTTTAATCAGAATATTTTGCCGGAAAAAATAAAAATTGGTTTAGAATCAGTCACTGGTTTGGCCGGGAAGCTAGAAAAGATTGAAGCTGGTCAAAATTTTACAGCGATTGTCGATTATTCTTTTGAGCCCGAAGCTTTAAAAAAATTATATCAGACTGTTACCGAGATTCCGCATCAGCGGATAATTCATTTACTCGGTTCGGCCGGTGGCGGCCGTGATCAGGCGCGCCGGCCCTTACTTGGCCGTTTGGCTGCAGAAAACGCTGATTATGTTATTGTTACTAATGAAGATCCTTATGATGAAGATCCGATAAAGATAATCAATGAGGTGGCGGCCGGTGCGGAAATAGCCGGAAAAGAAGCAGGTAAGAATCTTTTTAAGATTTTAGATCGGCGTGAAGCTATAAAAAAAGCTTTATTATTAGCGGAAAAAGATGATTTATTGTTATTTACTGGCAAAGGAGCGGAACAGGCAATTTGCGTGGCTCATGGCCGGATGATCCCTTGGGATGAGCAGAAAGAAGTTCGGCAGGCGATTGTGGATAAAATGTGTATTGACAAAAAAGAATAATTATAATATTATAAGGGTACTCTTACACTTTTTTACCTAAAAAAAAGTGATTTATCAAAAAACGAATTAATTCAATACTCTACGCGAAACTCAAACCAATTGGGAATGGGATTTTTTTGTTAAATAAAATAAATTGATCTCCATTTTTTTATTTTCTCCAGTAATAACTTTAGCAACAATCCGATAAAAACTGCCGCTAACCACGCGCAAGAAGACCAGCGACAGCCCTATTTTTTGCCGGCAAAATTCAGGTTTATAGAATCTTTATAGAAATTTTTAAATAATTTTAACTTCTATATATTATGTCTAAACGCAAATCATTCTTAGAGACCAGCACGAGCGTCCCGATGCCGGATTTGATTGAAATCCAAAAAGATTCTTATCGCTGGTTCCTAAAAGAGGGCTTGGCGGAATTATTTGATGAAATAAATCCAGTTGGCGATTTTATCGGCCGTGATTTGGAATTATATTTTGAAGATTACTATCTAGATGAGCCGAAGTTTTCCGAATTAGAAAGCCGGACAAAAAATATTACTTATGAAGCGCCTTTGCGCGTTAAAACCCGCTTAGTCAATAAAAAAACCAAGCGGTCTTTGAACCAGGAAATTTTTCTCGGCGATTTTCCTTTGATGACTGACAAAGGGACCTTTATCATTAACGGGATTGAACGGGTCGTTGTTTCTCAGTTAATCCGCAGCGCCGGCGTAATGTTTACAGCAGAATTTATAAAAGGAAAAAAATGTTATGGCGCAAAGATTATTCCGAACCGCGGCGCTTGGCTGGAAATAGAAACGGACGCCAGCAAGGTTATTTGGGTTCGGATTGACCGGAAACGGAAAGTCGCGATAACTTCACTGTTGCGCGCTTTGAATCAAGAAAGCGATAAAGAAAAATATCTTAGCGACGCTGATTTCATCAAGCTTTTTTCGGATGTTGACTTGGTTAAAGATAAAGATGAAAAGGGTTATATTGAATCGACTTTAGAAAAAGATATTGCCAAGGACGAAGCTGAGGGCCTACAAGAGGTTTACCGCCGGATTCGACCGGGCGACTTAGCTTCGACGGAAAATGCCCGCCAATTAATCCATTCAATGTTTTTCCGTTTTGATCGTTATGATTTCGGCCGCGTCGGACGCTATAAATTAAATCGCCGCTTTGAACTTGATTTGCCGGCCAATAAAAAAGAGAATCGCGTTTTACGCAAAGAAGATTTAATTTTAATAATTAAGGAAGTCATCCGTTTGAATATTACTAAAGAGCTGGAAGACGATATCGATCATCTTGGCAACCGCCGCGTTCGGGCGATTGGCGGCTTGATTCAAAATCGTTTCCGGGTCGGCTTGGCGCGGATGGAGCGGATTATTAAAGATCGGATGTCCACTTCTGATATTGCCTCATTAACACCCTCGAAATTAGTTAACGCCCGTCCGGTAATCGGCGTGGTGCGGGAATTTTTCATGTCCTCTCAGTTGTCGCAATTCATGGACCAGACCAATCCGCTTGCCGAATTGGAACATAAGCGCCGCTTGTCGGCCATGGGTCCGGGCGGCTTGACTCGGGAGCGCGCCGGTTTTGATGTTCGTGATGTGCATTCAACTCATTACGGCCGGATTTGCCCGATCGCGACGCCGGAAGGACCGAATATCGGTTTGGTCGGCCATTTAGCAAGTTACGCGCGGCTCAATAGCTACGGTTTTTTAGAAACCCCTTATCGTAAAGTGGCCCATGATAAAAAGGGAAGCCGGATGACGGATGAGCTTGTTTATCTTGATGCTTTTGAAGAAGAAAAATATATTACCGTTGATGCAACGATTCCGATGGATAAAAATGGTTATTTTTTAGTCGATAAATTTGAAGTTAGAAAATATGGCCAGCCGGGTTTGTCCGAGACTGGTAAGATCGATTTCGTCGGCGTGGCCGCGAATCAGATTATTTCTATCGCGACTTCGCTTATCCCGTTCATGGAACATAATGATGGTCAGCGGTCTTTAATGGGTACGAACATGCAACGTCAGGCCGTGCCGCTTGTTAAAGCCGAAGCCCCGATTGTCGGGACCGGCGTTGAAGAACGGGCGGCGCGCGATAGCGGCCATGTCGTTATTGCCGGCGATGACGGGACGATAAGCAAAGTCGAGGCGGCGACGATTGAATTGACGAGCAAGAAGGGTGAAATTATCACTTATGATTTAAATAAATTTTTACGCTCTAATTCTTCGACTTGTATTAATCAGCATCCGGTCGTGGAAGTTGGGCAGAAAGTCAAGAAAGGAGATATTTTGTCGGACGGCCCGGCGATTGATAATGGTGAATTATCTTTGGGTCGCAATGTTTTGGTCGCTTTTATGACCTGGGAAGGTTTTAACTATGAAGACGCGGTTATTATTTCCGAACGTTTGGTTAAGGAGGACGTTTATTCTTCTATCCATATTGAAAATTATACGATTGATGTCCGTGATACCAAACTTGGTCCGGAAGTGATTACTAACGATATTCCGAATATTTCCGAAGAGAAATTAAAGAATTTGGACGAAGATGGTATTATCCGAATCGGCGCCGAGGTTTCTTCCGGGGATATTTTAGTCGGTAAAATTACGCCGAAAGGCGAAACGACTTTGTCGGCCGAAGAAAAATTGCTTCGGGCGATTTTTGGCGAGAAAGCTAAAGATGTTCGTGATTCTTCCTTGTATTTAGAGCATGGCGAACATGGTAAGGTTGTTGATATAAAAATATTCTCTCGTGAAGAAGGCGATAAATTATCGGCCGGCGTTTTGAAATCTATCCAAGTCGCGGTCGCGAATCTGCGGAAAATTCAGGTCGGCGATAAAATGTCCGGTCGACATGGAAACAAAGGTGTTATTTCCCGCGTGGTGCCGGTCGAAGATATGCCGTTTATGGCTGACGGGACGCCGATTGACGTGGTTCTGTCTCCTTTGGGTATTATTTCTCGTATGAATCTCGGCCAGTTGCTTGAAACGCATCTCGGCTTTGCCGCCAAAAAATTAGGCCATCGAGTCGTGACCCCGGCTTTAAACGGAATTACGGAAGAACAGATTAAAAGCGAATTAAAGGAAGCGGGTTTACCGGAAGACGGAAAAGTTACTTTGTATGACGGGAAGACCGGCGATGCTTATGATCATAAAATTACGGTCGGTTATAAGTATGTGTTGAAGCTTAACCATATGGTTGAAGATAAGATTCATCAGCGTTCTATCGGTCCTTACTCTTTAATTACTCAACAGCCCTTGGGCGGTAAAGCGCAATTCGGCGGCCAGAGATTCGGTGAAATGGAAGTCTGGGCTTTAGAGGGCTATGGCGCGGCGCACACCTTGCAGGAAATGTTAACGATTAAATCCGATGACGTGCCCGGTCGGAGCAAGGCTTATGAGGCGATTATCAAGGGCGAAGAAATTGAAAAACTTAATGTTCCGGAATCTTTTAATGTCTTGATTCGCGAACTTAAAGGTCTTGGCTTGAATGTCGAATTGCTTGGCGGTACCGGCGGCCAGCCGGCTTCGGAAGTCGTAACGGAAATTGATGAAGAAATTAGTGAAGAAGAAAAATTAGCTTTAGAAAAACCGGAAATAATAGTTGATTTGAAAGAAGGTAACGAGGGGAGCGAAGTAGAAGAATAAACCATAAGTTTCTAATCTTTCAATTTTTAATTTTTCAATTTTTAATTTAAATATTATGCTTAATCCCATAAAAACCAGCGATTTTTCCGCCATCCGCTTAAAGCTTGCTAGCCCGGAAGAGATCTTGAATTGGTCGCACGGCGAAATAACTCGGCCGGAGACAATTAATTATCGGACGCAGAAGCCGGAAAAGGACGGCTTATTTTGCGAGAAGATTTTCGGTCCGACTAAGGATTGGGAATGTGCTTGCGGCAAGTATAAAAAAATTCGCTATAAGGGAATCGTTTGCGATAAATGCGGGGTGGAAGTGACGCGCAGCATTGTCCGCCGGGAACGCCTCGGCCATATTTCCTTACAGATTCCGGCTACCCATATCTGGTTTTTAAGAGGCCTTTCCTCTAAGATTGGCTTGCTTTTGAATCTTGGTATCCAGTCCTTGGAAAAGGTTATTTATTACGCGAGTTTTATCGTTACCGAAGTTGATGAAAATTTAAAAGAAGCGACGATTGAACAAATTAAACAGGAATATAAGAGCAAGGTTAAAAGCATTGATAATGATTTTAATGTTCGGGCGAAAGCGCTTAAGGAAGGCGGAGAAAACGATGAAAATAGTGGCGGACTGAAAGAAGAGATTAAGGCCAAGGCGGAGAAATTAGCGCGTTTGGAAGAAGATTTTGCCCAAGCTCAGAAAGAATTAAAAGAATTAAAACCGCTTTTGATTTTATCGGAACAGCAATATCAGGAATTGAGCCGGAAATTCGGCCATATCTTTGAAGCCGGAATCGGCGCTGACGCTATCCGCCAGCTTTTATCAAAAATTGATTTGGAAAAAAGCATTGCGGCGTTAGAAGAAAAATTAAACGGCGCGGTCGATTCGAAAAAAGAAAAATTAGTAAAACGTTTGAAATTGTTAAAGAGTTTTCGTAATAATAATATTCGGCCGGAATGGATGATCTTGACGGTCATGCCGGTTGTCCCGCCGGATTTGCGGCCGATGGTCGCGCTTGACGGCGGACGTTTTGCCGCTTCTGATTTGAATGATTTATATCGCCGGATTATTAATCGCAATAATCGTTTAAAGCAATTAATGGAGCTGAATGCGCCGGAAGTTATTTGCCGTAATGAAAAGCGGATGTTGCAGGAAGCGGTGGACGCTTTAATTGATAACAGCGCCCGGCATACGAAAACCGTTACTGCTTCGACTGGCCAGAAGCGCCAGTTGAAATCCTTGGCCGATACTTTAAAGGGAAAACAGGGGCGTTTCCGTCAAAATTTATTGGGTAAGCGCGTTGATTATTCCGGTCGTTCGGTTATTGTCGTCAATCCGAAATTGAATCTTGACCAATGCGGTTTACCGAAGACCATGGCCTTAGAATTGTTTAAGCCTTTTATTATTTCCCAGTTGATTAAACGGGAAATTGTTCATAATGTCCGGAGCGCTTCTCGTTATATTGAAGCCGGGCATGACGAGGTCTGGGATATTTTAGAAGAAATTATTAAAGGCGCTTTTGTTTTGCTTAATCGGGCGCCGACCTTACATCGTTTAGGCATCCAGGCTTTCCGGCCAATCTTGATTGAAGGCAAGGCGATCCAGATTCATCCGCTCGTTTGTACGGCCTTCAATGCCGACTTTGATGGCGACCAAATGGCCGTCCATGTGCCTTTAACTAAAGAGGCCAAACACGAGGCAGAAACTTTAATGTTGTCTTCTCATAATTTATTGAAACCGGCCACCGGCGATCCGATTGTCGCTCCAGCCCAGGATATCGTCTGGGGAACTTATTATATTACTTTAGCCGAAAAGGATTATGAGACCAAAAAAATCGAGGAGATGAAAGCTTTCTATAATGAAGACGAAGCGCGCTTGGCTTATGAAAACGACGGGATTGATTTACATGAAGCGATTCGTGTTAAGTATAACGGCGAGATGCTTAAAACTACGATTGGACGTTTGATTTTTAATTCTTTATTGCCGGAAAAATTGCGTTATCTTAATGAGGTGGTCGGTAAAGGCAAGCTTAAAGATTTGATTCGGGAATGTTTGCGGATTTACGGCGAAGAAGAGACCGTGAAATTTATTGACGGCTTAAAGAACCGGAGTTTTTTCTTCATTACTAAATCCGGTTTGTCCTGGGGTTTCGGCGATTTGCCGTCTCTGCCGGAGAAAGACCGTTTGATTGAAGCGGCTAATCGCCAGGTGGAAGTTATCCAGGAACAGTATAACGAAGGGCTTTTGACCGAAAGCGAGCGTTATGCCAAGGTAATTGAAGAATGGACTAACACTAAAGATAAGATTGCTAATGTTTGTAAACAGGGTTTAACCGATATTCTTCCGGTTTATTCCATGATTGATTCCGGCGCCCGCGGTTCTTGGGCTCAGCCGGTCCAGATTTTGGGCATGAAAGGCCTTGTGACTTCGCCGTCCGGCGCGATCATCGAATTACCGGTTAAAGGAAATTTTAAAGAGGGTTTCGGCGTTTTAGAATATTTTATTTCTACTCATGGCGTCCGCAAAGGTTTGTCGGATACGGCCTTAAGAACGGCCAATGCCGGTTATTTAACTCGTCGTTTAGTTGATGTTTCCCAAGACGTGATTATTTCCGAAGACGACTGCGGCGATACTGACGGCTTGGATTTGAACCGGGAAGAGATAGAAAAGAGCGGTGAAGATTTTTTCAAGCGGCTTATCGGCCGCTATCTGGCGAAAGATGTCTTGGATAAAAAAGGCAAGGTTATCCTGAAAGCCGGAGAGATGTTAGACGAGGAACATATTAAATCATTAAAAGCTAAAGATATCAGCGATGTCTGCGTTCGTTCGGTTTTAAGCTGTAAGATGCATAAGGGGATTTGCGCTAAATGTTATGGTTGGGATCTCGCTTATAATCGTCCGGTGAGCATGGGATCAACGGTTGGGATTATCGCGGCGCAATCAATTGGTGAACCGGGTACACAGTTGACGATGAGAACTTTCCATACCGGCGGCGTGGCCGGCCAGGATGATATTACCCAGGGTTTGCCGCGGGTTGAAGAAATCTTTGAAGCACGTTCGCCGAAGAAGAAAGCTTTGATTTCCGATGTAGCCGGCCGAATCAAGATTGAATTTGCCCAGAAGATAATCAAGGATAAGGACGGCAAGGACATTTCCGTCAGCAACCCACAGACCAAGGTTCTCAGCATTTATTACCAAGGCCAGGAACAGGATAAATATTATTTTTCCGAGAAAGTAAACGAGCTTAAATTGGCTGGCGGCTTAACCGCGAAGGACGCAAAGAAACTGGAAATTAAAGTATTGGTTAAGGATGGAGCGGAGGTCGCTAAGAATACGGATTTATTCAAAGTCGGCGCGGAAATCGTCCGGGCTAAGGCGGCCGGAAAAGTCGCGGTGGCGGAAAAATACGTAGCCGTTTCCAAGTCCGTCGAGAAAGTCAAGGAATTCTCGATTATTAAGGGAACGATGCTTTTAGTTAAAGACGGCGAGACGATTGAGCGCGGCCAACAGTTAACCGAAGGCAGTTTAGATTTGCGCGAACTTTATAAATTAAAGGGCCGTTTGGAAACCCAGAAATATATTATTAAAGAAATTCAATATGTTTACGGTTCCCAAGGCCAGCCCCTAAATGATAAGCATGTAGAGATTATTGCTCGCCAGATGTTTAGTCGTCATTTAATTAAAGAAGCGGGCGAGACCAATCTCTTGCCAGGCGAAACGGTTGAGGAAGAAGTTTTAGAAGTCGCGAATAAGGGTTTAAAGAAACCGGCAGGCGCTGAGCGCTTGTTGCTCGGTATTACTAAGGCCTCTTTAACGACCGACAGTTTCTTGTCTGCCGCTTCCTTTCAGGAAACTTCCCGTGTTTTGATTGACGCGGCGGTTAACGGCAAGATTGATTATCTTGAGGGCTTGAAAGAGAACGTTATTATCGGTTGTCTTATTCCGGCCGGAACCGGTTATAAGGGTAAAAAGAAGCGGGAGGATTTTGGGAAATAACTAGTGAATTAAGATAAAAAGCCCCGTTAGGGGCTTTTTTTATTCCTAAAAATGCCGTAAAATAGAAGTATGAGTATTTTTAAGCCATCCTTAGGGAAAGGGCCTTTATTTAGATTACGCTTGTTTTTTGCTTTGGCGATTTTGCTTATTGCCGGAATTTTTTTGTATTTAAAAATAGTACCTTTCGGGTCAATTACTTATGAGCGAACCTGGCCGCGCGGCTTGGCTTCGGGCAAGGGTTTTTTCTATGATTTTAAGCCGACGGAACGAATTGCGCCTGAAGCCGATGGCCGGCCGGGCGGCGGCGATTCTTTAAAAATCATCGGCGATCCGGTTTATTTTTCTTTATTCACGCCCCGGACTTTTGATCAAGCGATTTTAATTATTAAATATCGCGACCATCTTAGTGAAAATACGCCGCTCATTGAAGCTGGCTTGTTACGCGATAAGTTCACCGGCGCTTATGATTTAAAGCCGATTCAGAATAATATTTTAGACGCTTTTCGTTTTTCTTGGCCGCGCTTGGAAGATAGGCCTGAGCGGTTAATCCTCCAGGCGGAAAAATATTATAATGACCCAGAAGAATTTATGGCGGACCTGGCCGCGGGCGGGCTTAAGGGCTGTCCGCCGGGTAAGCCGACGGCCTGCGTCGCGGTTTATAATTATCCTTTGTCCGCCGCTTATCGTCGCCCGGGTTATGAGTCGCTTAAGCCTTTAATTATTAACCAACCACTGCGCGGCGCGCATCAGTTTTATGTTTATCTGAGCGGCCCTTGGCGTTTAAGCTTTAATTTTTTAGACCTTAATCTTGACCCGGCCGATGATCCGATTACGGTTAATGTTTTATTCGGAGATGAAATTATCGCTACAAAATCTTTAGAGGATTTATTGCCGCTTGCGTCAGACGAGGCGCCGGAAGAGCGGGAATTAATCATTGAGGGCGCAGGCGCTCCGGCCGGGGCTTATCGGGCGGAAATAAAAACGAGCGACGATATTGTTATTTCGGAAATTAAAAGCTCGTCTGACCAATTATCTTTTATTAATAAGCTTTGGCCGGTTTCCGGACCGGGAAATTTATCGGTTTTTACTGATACAGGTACTATCAGCGCCCAGACCTGGGCGCCGGCTAGTTTAGGGCCGATTATTTTCGGCGGCCGCGAATTTTCGCTGGATAAAACTTATGAGCAGTTTGATTTTAAAGCAGACGGTAATCTTAATGAAATAAAATTAGAGAAAGATGATGTGATTTTGGCCGGTAGTGGAGTTTTTAGTTTTAGCCGCAATAGTTTGTTTAACCCGAGTTTTAAAAAGATTGACCGTTATTTTTCGCCGGGCGAGGAAATCCAATATATCATTGCCGCTTATGAACGGCCGATAGAAAATAAGGGTATAAAAACGGCGCGAGTTGAATTTGATCTCTGGGGCGCCTATCGGGAAGACGGAAAATATACTTTTTTGATTTCCGCCCCCGGGCTTAATCCGAATGACGCGCTTGATGATTATTTAGAGATTGAAGAAATTAAAGTAGAATTAAAAGGGAAGACATTAGTTGAGAAGATTAGGGAAGTAATAAGGCAAGAAAAATAAAAACCCATTAAATTAAATATGATTAAAATCAGCCGCCAATTTATTTTACGAGAATTTTTCTATTTTTTTGGCTTGCTTTTTTTAGTTTTATTTTTAATGGAAATAATCTGGCCGAACATTATTCTAGCTTATTTAAATTTTAATTTTTTATTTATCATCGTTTTGATTTTTGGGATTTTATTTTTACGGAGTTGTCATCAAACCGCAAAATCTAAGGAAGAAATAAGGTCTGGCGATGATCCTCTTTTAAAAATTAAGCAATAATCATATGTTTTTAAATCATTTTTTTAGACCCAAGGCGGTAGCAATAGTCGGCGCTTCTAATGATTCGGCTAAGATTGGCCGCCAAGTTTTGGATAATATTATCAAAGGTGGGTTTAAAGGAAAAGTTTATCCGATAAACTTAAAAGAGAAAAAAATTGCCGGGTTGAAGGCCTATGCTTCTTTGGCTGATTTGCCGCTGGCTGGCCGGCTGATCGCGGCGGATAGGCGGATAGATTCGGCTGGCCGAGGAGCATCGACCGGCCAGACGGCCCCGTCGTCTTTATTGGTTTTAATTGTTATTCCGGCACCCTTTGTTTTAGATGAAGTTAAGAAATGCGCGGCTTTAGGAATTAAGAATATAATTATCATCAGCGCCGGATTTCGGGAAGACGGTCAGACAGGAAAAAAGAGAGAAGAAGAATTGGTTAAGATAGCCGCAGAAAATAAATTAAATATTCTTGGTCCGAATTGTCTCGGTTTTATTAATAGTCATTATAATTTAAACGCCAGTTTCGGCCAGGCTAAGCGGGAAAAAGGGAATATTGCCCTCCTATCCCAGTCCGGCGCGGTCGGCAGCGCCGCCCTGGATTGGATTAAAGATAAAAGTTTTAATTTAGGCTACTTTGTAAGCCTGGGCAATAAGGCGGTTTTAGATGAGAATGATTTTTTGAAATATATCGCTCAAGATAAAAATATTGATTTGATAATCTTGTATTTAGAAGGGATAAAACAAGGAAAAGAATTTATGGCGCTTGTTTCCCGTTTAGTTAAGCGTAAACCGATATTAGTTTTGCCGGCCGGATCGAGTAAAGCCGGCCGCCAAATGGTCCGGTCGCATTCCGGCGCCTTAACCGGTTTTAGCGGCGCTTTCCACGCCGGGTTAAAGAGATCCGGAGCCATAGAACTTGATAGCTTAGAAGAAATATTTAATCTCTCGCTTTTTAGGTCCGAAGATTGGCAAAGCCGGGGGAATTCCGATTTATATCTAATTACGAATGCCGGCGGCCCGGCAGTTTTAACCGCTGATGAGGCCGGTCGGCAGGGCTTAACTTTGGCCGGCACCCAGGATATTTTAGGCGATGCTCCGGCCGCGCGTTATCAGCAAGCGATCAATAAAACCTTGGCTCGGTCCGAGGTAAATAATCTTTTAGTTTTGTTAACTCCCCAAACTTCAACCGAACCCCTAAAAACAGCTGAAGCGATTGTTGCCGCCGCGCGTCGCTTTAAAAACAAGACGATTATGGCCAGTTTCATCGGCGGCCAGACCTTGCAGTCAGCTAAGGAATTATTAAATAAAAATCATATCCCTAGCTTTGATTATCCGGAAGAAGCCGTTGGAAGTTTTAAACATTTATCTTCATATCGCGCGTTGCGATCAAACATCAAGCCATATAATAATCCGGAAAAAATTAAGTTTAAACCGATTATTAACACAGATTACGCTTTTTCTTTTCAGCTGCTTAAAAAATATGGCATTCCGGTCGTTAAGGTGAGGCAATATGAGGAGTCTGAATTAAATAGTTATGATTATCCGGCCGTCTTGAAGATAGTCGGACCTGATTTCTTGCATAAATCAGATAAAGGCGGAGTAGTCATTAATTTAAAAAATCCGGTTGATTTGCGCCGGGCCGCCCTTAAGCTAAAAGCTGCTAATTTGCGGGCTTTAAAAAAGGAAAATAATTATTTAATAGTCCAGCCGCAAGCGGTTGATTTTCAGGAAATAATTTTAGGTTTCAAGCGCGATGCTTCTTTCGGCCCGATTATGATGATCGGCCAGGGCGGAATTTATACGGAAATATTCAAAGATTTTTGTTTAGCGGTAAGCGATTTAAGCATAGCCGAAGCTCATAAGCTTATTAGGTCCTTGAAAATTTTTCCGATTTTAAACGGCGCCCGTGGACAGAAAAAATATGATTTAGAGGCTTTGGCTCGGTCTTTTATTAATTTGGCGCGCCTGGCTAATGAGCACCCGGAAATTTCCGAGTTAGATATCAACCCCTTGTTTGTTAAAGAAAAAGGAATAATCGCGGGAGATGTGCGGATAATTTTGTAATGGTTTTATGTATAATTCTAAAAAAATCATTGTGGTTCTGCCGGCTTATAACGCCGCCGCGACTTTGGAGCGGACAGTGGCTGATTTGCCGCGGGAAATCGTGGACGAAATTATTTTGGTAGATGATAAGAGTGCTGACGATACGGCGGCCATAGCGCGCCGTTTGGGCTTAATAGTTTTTGAACGGGAAAAGAACGGCGGCTATGGCGCTAATCAGAAAAATTGTTATCGCTTGGCTTTAGAGCGCGGTGCCCATATTATTGTTATGATTCATCCGGATTACCAATATGATCCGAAATTAGTAAAATATTTAGTGGAATTTATTGCCGATGATTATTTTGACGTAATGCTCGGTTCCCGGATCCGGTCGCGGCGCGAGGCTTTGGCCGGCGGCATGCCTTTGTATAAATATCTTGCTAATCGCTTTTTGACCATGATTGAGAACCTGGCGAGCGGACAGAGTTTATCTGAATGGCATACCGGAATGCGCGCCTATAAGCGGGAAGTGTTGGAGAAAATTAATTTCGCGGATAATTCGGACGATTTTGTCTTTGACAGCCAGGTTTTATTCCAGATTATCGCCAATAATTATCGTATCGGCGATATTCCGGTTCCGGTCCGTTATACTGCGGAATCTTCATCAATAAATTTTATCAGGAGTTTGAAATACGGTTTAGGGACGGTCGGGGTTGTTTTGCAATACCTCTTTAATAAAGAAAGCTTTAAGGGTTGAATGGTTTTACATTATCGCCGTCAAAGATTTTGTAAATTATGATTAAATTATTTTCCCGTGACAATTTTAAATTTAAATCAAATTGGCTCAGTTCCTGGCGGCCGTATTTTTTAATCTTCGCTTTAGGATTTTTACTTTATAGCCAGACCTTGTTTTTTGATTTTACTTATTTTGACGATAGTACTTTGGTCTTGGAAAATATTGAGGTCCTCCAGGATTTCAAGAATGTTGGGCAGATTTTTACGACTGATGCTTTTTTTTCCGATGATAAATTCTATTACCGCCCTTTTCTAACTTTATCTTTTATGCTGGATGCTCAGACCGGCGGTGTTTTGCCTTTTTTTTATCATTTCTCTAATATTTTAATCCATTGTTTGGCGGCCGCTTTACTTTTTAGATTTTTAACTAGATTAAGTGGCCGTCGACCCCTATCCCTTTTTCTGTCTTTGATATTTTTAGCCCATCCAGTCTTGACCCAAGCCGTGGCTTGGATCCCGGGGCGCAATGATTCCTTATTAGCTATTTTCGTCTTGGGGGCATTTATCGCCTTTTTTAATTTTTTAGACCAACCGCGCTTACGATCGTATTTAGGATATTTAGTTTTATTTTTTTGTGCCTTGTTAACGAAAGAAAGTGCGATTGTTGTGCCGATTTTAGTCATTTTCTATTTTTTGTTTTTAGAAAAAGGGAAATTGCTAAATAGCGATAAATGGCTTCTAGCCGGAGGGTCGGTCGCGGTCGGTTTTGTTTGGTTTCTACTCCGCGCGGCGGCTCTAGGCGGCGGATCGACCGATTATATGGCCGCTTTTATCGGAATTTTAAAAAATTCTCCGGCCATTTTGCTCGGCCTAGGAAAGTTTGTTCTGCCGCTTAATTTGTCGGTTTTGCCGATTTTAGCGGATTCAACTATTATTTATGGCTTGATTGTTTTAGTTATTTTAGTATTGGTTTATTTTTTATCCCGCGGTCGTCGGAATAATTACGCGTTTTTTGGAGCGCTGTGGTTTTTCTTATTTCTCTTGCCGTCTTTTATCCGTCTTAATACTCTGCCGGATTTTTTAGAACATCGTCTTTATCTGCCCATCATCGGGTTTATAATTATTCTTTTAGAGATTGACTGGATTAAAAAGCTTGATTTTAAGAAGCGATTGATTACAATAATCGCGCTGGTTTTATTGTTGTCTTTTTCCGCGTTATCTTTTTTTCATAGCGCTAATTTCCGTAATCGCCTGGTTTTTTGGGAAAGAGCGGCCGCTGATGCGCCGCATTCGCCGCTCGCTCAACGTAATTTAGGTGTAATGTATTATTTTGCCGGTCGCTTTGATCAGGCGGAAGATTATTATTTTAAGGCGCTGGCCCTTGAACCGAATGAGCCGATGGTTCATAATAATCTGGGAGTGATTTATCTTAATAAAAAAGATTTCGTTCGCGCCGAAGCCGAGTTTAAGAAAGAGTTAGAAGTTAATCCCGGATATGATAAGGCCTTGCAGAATTTAAGAGATTTATATCAAATTCTTAATCATCAGAGCGGATTGTCTCAATAAAATTAAAATTGTTTATAAGAATTAAAATCTTTTATGGCTAAATTCAAAGATATTCTTAGTAAAAAAATAGACAGCATTACCGTGGCTGCGGCTTTGGTCGCTTTATCGTCTTTAGCTTCGCGCTTATTAGGCGTTGTTCGCGATCGTATTTTAGCCGGTCAGTTCGGCGCCGGCCAGACCTTAGATATTTATTATGCCGCTTTTCGGATTCCGGATTTGATTTTTAATTTAATTGTTTTAGGGGCTTTGTCGGCCGGCTTTATTCCGATTTTTACTTCTTTGCTTAAAGGCGGAGAAGCCACGACAGAGGGTAGGGAATCAAGCGCGGAGATAAAGGCGCGAAGTAATAACCAGGAAGGATCGCTCCAGTCCGCGACATCGGGATTAGATGCTGCATCAGAGGCAAATAATAATGAGGCCTGGCGGCTGGCTAATAATGTCTTGAATTTTTTATTGCTTGGACTTTTTGTCTTATCGGCCGTCGGGATAATTTTCGCGCCGGCTTTGACACGGATTATCGCCCCCGGTTTTGATAGCGAGAGCCAGGCCCTAACTTCGGTTTTGACTCGGATTATGTTTTTGTCACCGATATTCTTAGGAATTTCCGGAATTTTCGGTGGTATCCTTCAGTCCTTCAAACGCTTTTTAGTTTATTCGCTGGCGCCGATTTTTTATAATGTCGGCATCATTATCGGTGCTTTATATTTTGTGCCGCGCTGGGGAGTGGCCGGTTTGGCCTGGGGCGTAGTGCTTGGCGCTTTCTTACATATGGTCGTCCAATGGCCGAGCGTCTGCCGGCTCGGATTCCGTTATAAGTTTTTACTCCAGGCGCGCGATGTTGCGGTTCGCCGGCTCGGCCGGATGATGGTGCCGCGGACTTTAAGCTTGGCGATTTCCCAGATTAATTTAGTCGTGATTACGATTTTAGCTTCCCGTTTGTCGTCCGGATCACTCGCGGTTTTTAATTTTGCCAATAATCTTCAGTCGTTTCCGATCGGGATTTTCGGCGTATCTTTCGCCATCGCCGCTTTTCCGTCTTTGGCCGCGAGCGCTTTTAACCGTGAGCGTTTAACCGCGGATTTTTCTAAGACAATTCGGCAGATTTTATTTTTTATCGTGCCGGCCACGGTGCTTATCATCGCTTTGCGGGCGCAGATTATTCGCGTCGTGCTCGGTACGGGAAATTTTGATTGGAACGATACGATTTTAACCATGAATACGCTCGGTTATTTCGCGATTAGTTTATTCGCTCAGGCCACGATTCCGCTTCTAGTTCGGGTTTTTTATGCTCGGGAAAATTCGGCCACGCCTTTTTACCTTGGTCTCGTAACGGTGGCGGCCAATATTGTTTTATCTTTGATTTTAGGTCCTTTGATGGGAGTAGCCGGCTTGGCTCTGGCTTTTTCCATCGCTAATATTATTAATTTTATCTTGCTTTGGATTTGCCTGTCATTCTCGATTGGCGCCTTGGATCTCGGGCGGATTCTTATTTCGGTTTTTAAATTTTCCATAAGCGCGGCCGCGGCCGGCGGCGCGGCGCAGATCATGAAGGTTATAGTCTGGCCTTTTATTGATATGACTAAGTTTTCCGGGGTTTTTATCCAATTAGTCGCGGCCGGATTGGCTGGGATTCTGGTCTACGCGCTTTTCTGCTTTTTATTCCGGAGCGAAGAACTATTCGGATTTTTAGCCGCGACCCGACGGCGTTTGCCGTTTAAGAAAGCTAAAATTGGCGATCAGGGTGAAGCGCTGGGGAGATAATATTTACGACCCATGAAAAAGAAAAACATTACCCCTCTCCTAGGAGAAATATTAAAAAAAATAGCGCCGCGAATCGGCGCTAAAGTTATTATTGAGCCGAAGTGGGGTTTTGTCGGCCAGATTATTTTTAAGAATGGCCGGAAAAGATATTTTCGTTATTCAAGTTTAGACCTTAATCCGCTCGGCGCTTCGGACATCGCGAAAGATAAGGGCTACGCGGATTTTTTTATGAATCGCTTGGGCTATCCAACTATTCCCGGGCAAGTTTTTTTCTCGGATAATTGGAGCCGGGCGATCGGTTCCAAAAAAAATATTGATGCCGCTTATTGTTACGCGCAAAAAATCGGCTGGCCGGTAATTGTTAAACCGAATGGCGGTAGCCAAGGGCGGGGAGTTTTTAAGGCTTATAATAAAAGCGAATTTTATCGTGCCATGCATTTGGTTTTTAAGCAGGATAAAATCGCTTTGGTTCAGAAATTCATTAGCGGCCGGGATTATCGTCTGGTGGTTTTGGATGATAAAGTTATTTCTGCTTATGAGCGCTTGCCGTTTAATATTACTGGCGACGGGAAAAGTTCAATAGAACGCCTGATTAAAAATAAGTTACGCGGTTTTATTCGGGACGGCCGGTCGGCGCGGATTGATGTTGATGATTGGCGGATAAGTCGCAATCTTAAAAAACAAAAATTAACTTTAAAATCAGTTTTGCTATCCGGACAGAGGATTTTTTTATTGGATAACGCGAATCTGTCCAGCGGCGGCGACGCGCTCGATGTTACAAAAACTATCCATCCCGGCTTTAAAAAATTAGCGGTCCGTTTAGTTAAAGATATGGGTTTGCGTTTTTGCGGGGTTGATCTAATGGTTGACGGCGATATTAGCCGAGTACCCCGGACAGGGAAGTATTGGATTATTGAAATTAACGCCGCCCCCGGATTAGATCATTACATAAAAACCGGACGGGAGCAGGAGAAAGTCGTGGAAAATATGTATTTACGGGTCTTAAAGGCGATGGGGAAATGATTTTTTATTTGACCTCCCTCTCTTTATCAATTACAATAATATCAGCTTTAAGCGACAATAAAGATCGCTTGTTTGTTATTAAAAGAATCACTAATTGTTTAGGTGAAAATATTAAGAATTATTATTAGAGAATTTATTTTAAGCTAATCTTAGGGATATTAAAATGATTGAAGAAATAAAAAAAATCAGAAATTTCTGCATAATCGCGCACATCGATCATGGTAAATCCACGCTTGCCGATCGGATGCTTGAGATTACCAATACCGTCGAAAAACGGAAGATGAAGAACCAGATTTTGGACGGCATGGATATTGAACGCGAGCGGGGGATTACGATCAAACTTCAGCCGGTGACCATGAATTATCAGGGTTATCAGCTGAATTTAATTGATACGCCTGGGCATGTTGATTTTTCCTATGAAGTGTCGCGTTCTTTAGCCGCGGTGGAAACCGCGGTTTTACTCGTGGATTGCACACAGGGAATCCAGGCTCAGACCTTGGCTAATTTATATTTAGCTCTGGAGCAGAATTTAACGATTATCCCAGTAGTAAATAAGATTGATTTACCGGCGGCCAATCCGGAGAAAACTAAAAAAGAAATAGTGGATCTTTTAGGCTGTCGGGAAGATGAAATTATTGCCGCTTCCGGCAAGACCGGAGCCGGGGTGGCGGAAATTTTAGATCGAGTAATTGCGGCCGGAGCGCCGCCGGAAAAGCTGTCTCCCGATAACTTAGTAGATTATCCGCGCGCTTTGATTTTTGATTCTAAATATGATACTTATCGCGGTGTGGTCGCTTATGTTCGCGTTTTTAACGGCACTTTGAAAAAAGGTGATAAGATAAAATTGTTTGCGACCCGGGCGGCCAGTGAAATTTTAGATTGCGGGATTTTTAAGCCGGATTATTTTTCTACCGGGAGTTTAAACGCGGGCGAGATCGGCTATATTGTTACCGGCTTTAAAACGGTTGGCGATTGTCGGGTCGGCGATACGGTAATAGCTGGACCGAGCATTGAAGATGTTGCCAAGTTGAAGCCCTTAGCCGGCTATAAGGACGTCAAGCCCATGGTATTCGCTGGAATTTTCCCGCGCGAAGGCAGCGATTTTAAAGAATTACGCGAAGCCATGGAAAAATTAAAGCTTAATGACGCCGCCTTATCATACGAACCGGAACGGTCTGACGCGCTCGGTTTTGGTTTTCGTTGCGGCTTTTTAGGTCTTCTTCATTTAGAAATTTTCCAGGAACGTCTGCGGCGGGAATATGATTTAGATTTGATTGTGACCGTGCCGAGCGTCGCCTATAAGGTTATTAAGACCAACGGTGAAGAAATAATTATCCGCACGCCCCAGCGTTTGCCCGACCCGACGCATATCAAAGGAATTGAAGAACCTTGGGTGAAACTAGATATTATTACCCCGAAAAGCTATATGGGTAATATTATAAAATTAGCCCAGGAAAAGCGGGGAATTTATAAAAATACCGAATATCTTTCAACGGACGGCGATGATAGCCGGACCTTGCTTCATTATGAAATTCCTTTATCCGCGATTTTAACGGATTTTTATGATAAAATAAAAAGTGTCTCGGCCGGCTACGCTTCAATTAACTATGAATATCTTGATTATCGGCCGGCTGATGTCGTAAAAATGGATATTCTTGTGGCCGAAGATTCAATTGAGGCCTTGGCGACGATTGTTTATCGCGACGACGCCTATCGCCAGGGGCGGGAAGTCGTGGATATTTTGAAAGATAATTTGCCGCATCAGATGTTTGCGGTAAAAATTCAGGCGGCGGTTGGCGGTAAGGTAATTGCGGCCGAGAAATTGCCGGCGATGCGCAAAGACGTGACCGCGAAATTATATGGCGGTGACGTTAGTCGGAAGCGGAAATTATTAGAGAAGCAGAAGAAGGGCAAGAAAAAAATGATGGCCGCGGGCAAAGGCAGTGTAGAAATTCCGCCGGATACTTTTGTTAAGATATTGAAGAGATAGCCAGGCGCCAATCGAAAATATGTTTTTCCCGCTAGTTTTTTTCTGGGGTAAAATTCATCTAAAGCTGAATTTTACTCTACGAAAAAAACAATCGCTCCTTAAAACACATTTCCGATTGGCTAGTAATTTTAAGAATATGGAAGATTTTTTAAATAGTTAATATTTAATCTTATGAAACGCCGCAAAATGATTAAAATCTTTTGGATTATTGTCTCTTTTGTCGTAACCGTTTCCATGGTTGCCTGGACCGTGGCGATTGGGTTTTACTAGGAAGAGGATTTATTATTAAATTTTTTCATGAAAATCTGGCAAGTATCGCCAAAAATTAAAGATGATTTCATCGCCGCTCATCCGGATATTAATCCGGTCGTTTTGCAGTTGCTTCATAACTGCGGGCTCACCGATGTCGCGGCAATCAAATTATTTTTAGACAGTGAATTGCCGGCGGAATTATCCCGTCGGATCGGCGAGCCGGATGGGCCGATTTTTTATGATCCTTTTTTGTTTAAAAACATGGCCGCGGCCGCGGAGCTGATTATTTCCCATCTTAAAGCCGGAAACAAGATTATGGTTTATGGGGATTATGACGCGGACGGCGTAACTTCTTCCGTTATTCTTTTGGAAACTTTAAAGATTTTAGGCGGCGAAGCCGATGTTTATTTGCCGGATCGGGTTTCCGAGGGCTATGGGCTTAATAAAGAGGCGATTGATCAGATTGCCGCGCAGGATTTTAAATTAATCATTACCGTTGATAACGGGATTCGGAACAAGGAAGAAGCGGCTTACGCGCGAGAATGCGGTTTGGAACTAATTATCACTGACCATCATATTTTGCCGGAAGATCGCGCTGATTTACCTAATTGCCCGCATATCAATCCATCCGATTCAGAGGATAATTATCCTTGGCCATATTTGGCCGGGGTCGGCGTAGCTTTTAAATTGATCTGCGCGCTTTTAAGCCAAGCGAAAATCGCGGAGCAGCAAAAGAAATTGATCGCGGAAAAATGTTTGGATTTAGTAGCGGTTGGGACGGTCGCGGACATGGTTAATCTTTTGGGAGAAAATCGGCTGCTCGTTAAAAGCGGTTTGGAGGTTTTGAATAAAAATAAGCGTTTGGGATTAGTTGAATTAATAAAAATTTCTAAGATAAATAACAGCCGGCCGCTTGAGGCCTGGAATATCGGCTGGCAAATCGGTCCGCGCCTTAACGCGGCGAGCCGTTTAGCTCATGCTAATAGTGCTTTTACTTTGTTGACTACGACTGATCAAGCCGAGGCGAGTGCCTTGGCCGCGGAACTGCATCAGCGTAATTTGAGCCGCCAGGAAATTACCGCGGAAATTAGCGCGGCCGTAGAAGAACAGATTGATCCGGATAATCTGCCGCCGCTTATTATCGGTTTAGCCGGGGAGGACCAGATTTGGAACGAAGGGGTAATCGGCTTGGTCGCCGGACGGATTGCCGATAAATACCATCGTCCGACTTTGATTATTACCCGTTTGGTTGAGGAAGCGGAATTTGATCCGGCGACGGAAAAATTAGTGCCGAAAAAATTATCTTTTAAAGGTTCAGGCCGTTCGATTGAAGGTTTTAACATGATTGCGGCCATAGAAGATTGTGCTGAATTGCTCGATAAGTACGGCGGCCATCCGATGGCCTGCGGTTTTTCGCTTATCGGAGAAGAAAAACTTGAAAAATTCAAGGAACGGATAATAGCCGCGGCTGGCGCGAAATTAAGCGCGGCCGACTTGATCCCGAAATTAGCGATTGACGCCGAGCTGGCTTGGCCGGAGCTCGGCTTGGATTTAGCGGAGAAGATTTCTGCGCTCGCGCCTTTCGGCCAGAATAATCCCCAGCCGCGTTTTGTTTCTTATGATTTGCGAGTTAATGATATTGTTACCATGGGTGTTGATAACCAGCATATTAAACTCCGCTTGTCCGCGGCAGAAGGAGAAGGCCGGCTTAACTCCTGTTGGGCCTTGGCGTTTGGCGCGGCGGAAGAGTATAAAAAAATAAAGATCGGCGATCGCCTTGATCTTGTTTATTATCTTGAAATCAACGAATTCAACGGCCGGAGGGAAGCGCAGTTGAAGATGATTGATTTAAAGGTGAGAAAGTAGTATTTTAATTAGACCCTATTAAAATTAGACATAATTTTAAAAAATATGAACAACGATCTAGAAAAATTTAATTTAACGAATAAACCCAAAGAACCATCTTCCGAGCTATCTTTAGAGGATGGAATAGATGATCACGAAAAAGAAAGTGATAGTGAAAAAATGGAGCAAAAGCCCCAGAATGATTTACGTGTAAAAAATATAAACAATGAAATAGATCGAAATTTTTCTAGAAGCGAGAATTATGAAGAAATTTCTCGTGTTACCGATAAAGCGGTTCAGATTATTGAAAGTTTGCCGGCGGAAAAGAAAGAAGAAAAATGGCAAGAATTTGAAAAATTAATAGGAGCCGGCGCCGACCCTTATTATTTTAAAGAATTTCACGATTCCTTATTGGAATATCGAAAAACTTTAAAAACAGAGAGTAAATTAGTCGATAAAGATATTCCAATAGAAGATCGGATTAATGAGGCTAAATCATTTGAGGATTTAGAATTGATATTGGATAAAAGTGATGGTTTGATAGGTTCAAATAATGAATTTTCTTCATCGGAATTAAAAAAGATTATTTCTGATGTGAGAGAATTTAAAATTCCAATTGATGCCGTTACTAGAACTGGCGGCCTTCGGTCTAAAGTGCTGGGGCTGTTGGCTGAACCAGAAAGTAATAAAGCGACAATGCGCGCAGAAGTAGTTACGCCACAAGGATCGCAAACATGGGAGACGCAATATACCCCAAATCGCGAGATAATCAGACTTAATCGCGGTCGCGGTTGGGAAATAGTCAATTCAGAGGATCTTCAAAATATATACAAAGAGGTGAAGTCTTTAGAAATGGATCAGGATATAGACGCTTGGCGTCTATATCAAAATGAGTTAGGAAAAATTTCGGCGGTCGGTTCTCCTAATGTCGGCGAGATCGGAAATAAAATGAATGCTTTAAAAAAATCTTGGGAAGATAAATTTTTGTATAAGCCGCAGTCATTAGATGAAATCAAAGCAAATTTAGTGATGCTTTATAACAAAATTAAAACTCCAGCTTATGCTGAATTAATAAAATTTATAGATGAGGACGAAGCGACGACCGCCGAAATGATGAAGAGAATAGAGAGCGCGGGAACCGGAGGTAAACCGTCTTTAATTGAGAAAATCGCTCGATTAAGAAAAATTTTATAATATAAGTTATGATTATAGAGGAGATGCCGCCAATCAATTCCCGAATTAATTTGTCGACGGAAAAACCGGCTGATCAGGAGGGTGATTTTGCTTTGGAAAATTATCTTCAGGATTATCTTGATTTAAAGAAGGGAGAAACAGAAAAGATAAAATTACAGGCCGCGGAAAATTTGGCGGAAGATTATCGTAATCAGTATGAATTTCTTAAAGATGAACGACTAAAAGATATAAAAATCGCGGTTATTCCTGATAATTTGTGGATAAAAGGAGAACAGCCGTCCGAATCACACGCGGAGAAAAGTTTGATTTTATTCAAACAAAGTTATTATGAGAATCAAGATAAACCCGATGAAATCGCGTGGCTGACTCATGAATTGGCGCATTGTCAAAATTTTATGGCCGTTGGTTCAGAAGCGATTTATGAAAAAAATCAGCAAATTTTTGCTTTTGAAGATTTGGGCGGTGAATATTCCTACCCTAATAATTTAGTTGAACAGTCAGCTTTTACTGAGCAGTTTAAATATTTAAAACAGAGCGGTAAGAATAAAGAGGAGATTAAGGAGCTTTTGAAGAAATATTATCATCAAGAAGATTTCGCTTTTTTTGAAAGATTATTAGATAAAGTTTTTTAAGATGTATAAGTTATAAAATTAAAACCATCCTCCTTGCGGAGGATGGTCCTGGGATGTAATACCCTATCAGTTCTATGGCAGAACCGATAGACATAAATAATATACCAGTTATTTGTTTAAAAATCAATAGTTATAAATTAGCTAATATAATTAAAACAATATAAATAATTTTTAATCTATGAAACTAACTATTTATTCCGACGGCGGGGCGCGGGGCAATCCCGGTCCGGCCGGAATCGGGGCCGTGCTTTATGGCGCCGAGCGGCGCGTGGTTGCGGAAGTTTCCGACTATCTCGGCGTGGCGACCAATAATCAGGCGGAATATAAGGCGCTTATTGCCGCTTTAAAAAAAGCCGCGTCTTTAAACGCGACTGAAGCGGATTGTTATTTAGATAGCGAGCTCGTGGTTAAGCAGTTAAATCGCGAGTATCGGGTTAAAGACAAGGATTTAGCACCGTTATTTTTAGAAATTCATAATTTAAGCTTGAATTTCCGGAAAATTACTTATACCCATATTCCGCGGGAACGGAATAAAGAAGCGGACCGTTTAGCGAATGCGGCGATGGATCGGGGGCAGAGTCTTTAATTTTCAATTTTAAATCTTTTAATATTTTCTTCAGCCAGTTTTTGGACAATAGCAATCTCGGACGCTTTTAAATGTTTGAAGCGTCCTTGTTTTTTTAGATATTCATTAACCGGTTTAGCTTTGAAATTAGCGGTAATACTGGAAGCGGCCAGTTTTCCGTCGCGGAATTCTAATAATGGAAACAATCCGGTGTTCACCGCTAATTTCCCCATATGTGCTGCTTCGTCATAGCCGATTTTCCAACCTGGGACGCAAGGGCAGAGTATCTGAAGATAGCTCGGACCAGGTGTGGCTAAAGCGGCCCTGACTTTCGCCGTAATATCGTCCGGGAAACCAGCCGCGCTTTGAGCAACATATTTTAAGCCGTGCGCCAAGGCAATAGTGATCATATCTTTTTTCCGTTGAGTCGAGCCGATGGATTTTAAACCGGCCGGCGTGGTTGTGGTTGAGGCGCCGTAAGGGGTTGCGCCCGAGGCCTGAATGCCGGTATTAGAATAGGCTTCGGTATCGTAGCAGATATAAAGAATGTTTTCGCCGCGTTCCCACATGCCGCTAATCAGTCCGAAGCCGATATCATAAGTGCCGCCGTCGCCGGCCTGGACAATGACTTTTGTTTTTTTATCGCCTTTCTGTTTTAAAGCCGCTAAAATTCCGGAAGCGACCGCGGCGGCATTTTCAAATAGAGAATGAATCCAAGGTAAGCCCCAAGAACTTTGTGGATAAGCAGTCGTCGTTACTTCCAGACAGCCGGTCGCATTAGCAATAATTGTATTTTTATCTAATCCCCGCATCACCGCTTGCGCCGCAGACAGCTGGCCACAGCCGGCACAGGCGTTATGACCGGGGGAGAGAAAATGTTTATTACTGCGGTTTTTTACTTTCTTCATAGTTGTACAATTTAACGGAGTTTTATTTTTTATTTATAGTTTAAAAATATTAGATGTATTATTGATAAATCACGATTATTATCCTGTTTAGTATTCACCTCCGGCTCCGTGCTCTGTTGAAAAAACACATTGTTGATTAGCGTCACATTTTTGACCCCAATAAAATTCAGAAGTGAATTTTTCAGTTTCATTAATCCCCGCAAATAATTTACAGATTGATTCACAAGTGTCTGGGAGAATTTTTTCATTATAGTTTTTTTCATCAGAACATTTTATTTGTGTTGAAGACATTACACCCCTTTTAACTAAGCATCGGCAACAACCCGTGTCGACACAGGTTGAAAGAATGCCCGTTGTTGATGTTAATATTTTTCCTTTTTCATAAAATTGGCCATTAAGTTTTTCGCACTCTTTTTGAGATGTAGGACTTTTTGCTGTTAATTCGCCGTTGAGAGAATAATTACAACAAGATTCTAAGCTTGTTTCTTCAAACATTTTAACCTCAATCGCCTTCAGCTCCACCAAATCCGGATTAATCGTATTTAATATTAACCAGGCGCCGAGTAAAATTCCGGTGCCGACGATACTACCGGTAATTAATTCTTTGGCTTGGGCGATTTTAGAATCATTGCCGGCCGAAGTGAGCCAGAGGATTCCGCCGGCCATTAAAACAACGGCCGCTAAAATTCCAACGACTGCGATGCCGTAATTATAAATTGCTTTGACATAGCGGGCCAGGAGAGTGCTGGTAGTTTCTCCGGTCGCGTCGCTGTAAGAGCCGGATTTTATATATGTTTCAGCTTTAAAATCTGAATCCGGAATTCCGACTTGAGGGTAAAAGTTAATTGGAGTCGGGTCAGTCTTTTTAAATATGCTCGGTTTTTCTTCTCGTTGTGTCTCCGTCTCTTGCGCCTCCGCCGGTTTAACTGCTAACAACATTCCGCCGATTTGGAACGCGAAACAGAGGACTAAGGCAAGCTTAAAGATTTTTGATTTTTTAAATTTTAGCTTCATATATTTTTTATCATTTGATGAATGCTTGGCTTGATAAATAATCCGCTTGCCAGGTGATTGCAGAAAACTACAATTTAAATTTTTATTTTCCGATAAATTTTATTTCACTCTCGCCAGTTTTTTTATTCCGTCGGTTAACGTCGGTGATAATATTGCGAATAATTTTTCCGGTCACGTCTCGGCCGCCGAGTCCGACAACATAATTTTTAATATTAAATCTCGCCGCTCCGGCTTTCCCGTCGCAAACTAGCGCCGCTTTTAAATCCGAATATAAAGGTCCGGCCTGGCCTAAATTTATGGCTTTTTCTAAAACCGCAATATTTTTCGCGCGGACGAGCGCTTTGATTATTTCTTTGCCCGGGAAGGGGCGGTAAACTTTTATGTTTAAAACCCCGACTTTTTTTTGGGTTTTAATTGTTTCCCGAATTGTGCCGACCATTGAGCCCATGGCGACTAAAATCGTGGCCGGATTTTTCGGGCCGTAGTATTCAGTCAGACCGTCGCCCGCGCCTATAATTTCTCGGCCGATAATTCTTTGTGCGTTTTTATATTCTTTTTTTATAACGCTTAAAGCGGCGCGCAAATCCTCGTGTAAAGCTTCCCGGGTTTCCATATAATATTCCGGTGGGAAGAAAGCGCCGAAAGTTTGCGGCGCAGCCGGATTAAGGTATTCGGTTTTTCCCGGCTGGTAAGGCGGCAGATATTTTCTGATTAAATTAGCACGAGGTATAATTACCGGTTCATAAGAATGAGTTAAAATAAAACCATCAACATTAATCATCACTGGCAGTTTTAATTTTTCCGCGAGCTTATAAGCGAGTAGATGTTGAGCGATCGCTTCCTGGCCGTTGACCGCAAAAAGCTGGATCCAGCCGGCATCACGAATAGCCATCACGTCGCCATGGTCACACCAAATATTTATCGGACTAGAAACGGCGCGATTGGCGCAGGTTATTACGATCGGCAAGCGTAAGCCGGCGATATTATATAAAACTTCGGTCATCAGCAGAAGACCTTGTGAGCTGGTCGCGCTATAAGTCCGAACGCCGCCGGCGCTGGCGCCAAGCACGATTGAGGCGGCCGCGAATTCGCTTTCCGCCCGGACATATTCATATTTTGCCTGTCCGTCAGCTTTAAATTGCGCTAAATCTTCAACGATATGCGTTTGCGGCGTGATCGGATAAGCGGAGACCACGGCCGGCGCGATATTCTTAATCGTTAAAGCAATCGCCCGCGAGCCCTCTAAAATTTGTTTTTTATTCTTGGCCATAATTTTATCTTAGTAATCCTTTTCTCGCTGGATTGCTTTGACCGGACATTGGTGCACGCAGAGGCCGCAGCCCTTACAGTAATCATAGTTTATTTCCGGCTTAAGTTTATTCGGAGATTTCTTTTGTTTTTTCATTTCAATGCATCCCTCCGGGCAGAGCTTGGCGCAGAGTGAACAGCCGATACAAATATCATGGTCAATGACCGGCCGATAAGTCCGCCAGGCGCCGGTTTTGTTCGCCAGGGAAGTATTCGGTTCCGCGTTCAGCTTAGATTTTTTTATTACTTTTTTCATACTATTTTTATAATTTTCAGGAAATCACCGACGGCGATAATGTGTATAATGTTTGTGAAGGCATTTTGATATTATCGTCCGGCCTTATCAACAGCCAAAATGTTTTTTTTAATTATTTCTTTACCCTTGTCCGCGAATTTTTCCTTGATTGCTTTTTCTAAAGCGGGTAGGGAAATTATTTTAGTATATTTAGCTAAGGCGCCGAGGATGACCGTGTTAACAATATTTTTTCCAAAGATTTCAAGGGCGATTTCTGTGGCCGGAGAAAAATAGAGATTTTTAAATTTCTTTTTTAAACTTGGCCAGCGGTTAGCCGGCGCGTTAATGATTATTTTTGTATCCGGCGTACAGCCGGCAAAAATTCCTTGAGTAAGCGCATTTTTTTTCTTTAGTGCTTCATCAACTAAAGTCGGATCCTGGATAAGCAGAACAGTCGGCGCGTAAACCTGTTCGCGGGTAAGGATTGGCCGGTGCGAAACGCGGGCGTAGGATTGGATCGGCGCGCCGCTCCGTTCCACGCCGAAATTAGGGAAGCTTTGCGCTTCCCGGCCGGAGTAAAAAGCGGCGATAGCAATCAGTTCGGCGGCCGTGACTACTCCTTGGCCGCCGCGCCCATGAACACGAATTTGCTCCATATTGTAAGTTTAATATTTTAGGGGTTTTATTTCTCCGGACTTGATTTGCCCTATGAATTTAATCAGGTTTTATTTAATAAAGCCCCGGACTAATTCATCCAATTTTTCTTCGCTAAGCGCGCCGGTAATTTTATGGTAATCATTAATGAACCAAGTCGGCGTACCGGATAAATCCAGGTTTTCCGCGTCCTGGTAATCAAGATTGATCCGGTCAAGGTAGGTCTGGTAATCTAAACAGGTATTAAATTGCTGGACGCTTATGCCGCTTTCTTGCGCCAAGGATTCTAGAAGTTGGCCAAATTCCTCATTAGAGTCGGAAGAATTTATTGAATCTTGATTAGCGAATAAGAGGTCATGATACTCCCAGAATTTTCCTTGTTCGCCGGCGCACCGGGCGGCCAGCGCTAAAATAACCGAATCGGCGCTGATTAGCGGATAATCACGCCAAACTATTTTTACCTGATTCGGATATTTTTTTGCGACTTGGCGAAAGCCGGCCGCGCTTTGGGCGCAGAAAGAGCAACTAAAATCTCCGAATTCAATAATTGTTACTATTGGCTCGGCCGCGCCTAAAGAAAAATTTCCGGCATGCCCTCTGACCGCGGATAAATAATCTTGTTTTTGCTGTTCTAAAGAAAGCGCTTCCTGTTCACTTAGGATTTCTTTTATTTTTTCGTTCAAGTACAAACCGGAAATAACCAAAAGAATAAGAATAAAACTCATGATCACGATAATTAAGACGCCCCACCATTTCCGATACCAAGGCCGGAGGACTTTTTTATGCCGAGCTTTCATCTCAGCGTATTTTAAGCGTTCATCTAAGCCCATATTTTTAGGTTGAGAATTGTAAATTAAGCGTAATTTCGCTATAATTTAAGTAAGTAATAATGATTTTTAGGTAATTTTATTATAGCATAATTTTCTTGAGCTATCTAATTTATGAAAATAATTTCCTGGAATGTTAATGGAATTCGCGCTGTCGCTAAAAAAGGTTTTGGAGATTTTTTGCGGCGCGTGAAGCCGGATATTTTATGTTTGCAGGAAATAAAAATTTCGGTCGCCGCCATCGCCGATACGGAATTTGATTTTGCCGGCTATAAAGAATATTGGAATCCGGCTCTGCGTCCGGGTTATAGCGGGACGGCGATTTTAGTTAGAGAGGACGCTAAATTATTCAAAGCGCTTAAAGAAGTCAATAATGGTTTTGATTCGAAAAAATCAGATTTGAAAAAAGTTAATAAAGATGAGCAGGGCCAAAGCGCGGAGTTAAATAAATTTAATAATGAAGGCCGGGTCCAAACCGCGGAACTTGAAAAATTTTATCTTTTAAATGTTTATTTTCCGAATGCCAATGCCGAGCTCTCGCGCTTGCCGTATAAGCTAGAATTTAATATCGCCTTGTTTAAATATGTTAAACGACTGGAAAAGAAAAAGCCGGTGATTATCACCGGGGATTTTAATGTCGCGCATGAAGAAATTGATTTGGCCCGTCCGAAAGAGAATGAGGGAAGCGCCGGTTTTACGGCTGAAGAGCGGGATTGGCTGGATAAATTCTTGTCGGCCGGTTTCATTGACACTTTCCGGGTCTTAAATGGCGACAAGATCCAATATTCTTGGTGGAGTTTCCGGGCGGCCGCCCGGGCGCGCAATGTTGGTTGGCGGATTGACTATTTCTGCGCCTCCGCTAAACTTAAGAGAATGATAAAAAAAGCTTATATTTTAGATAAAGTTATGGGCTCGGATCACGCGCCCGTGGGGATTGAATTATAAAAAACAATCCGCTTTAGGGGCGGATGTTTCTCTTCAGAGATGAAGAAAAGTTAAAGTTTTAAATTTATGTATAATCATCAGGAAATAGAAAAAAAATGGCAGAAAATCTGGACGGAATCCGGCCTGTATCGGACTGGCGAAGATCCTAAGAAGCCGAAATATTATATTTTGGACATGTTCCCATATCCCTCCGGCGCCGGTTTGCATGTCGGTCATCCGAAGGGCTATATCGCGACCGATATTTTAGCGCGCCGGCGGTTAATGCAGGGTTATAATGTTTTGCATCCGATGGGCTGGGACGCTTTTGGTTTGCCGGCGGAAAATTACGCGCTTAAAAACAAGGTTCATCCGCGAGAAGCGACTAAAAAAAACGTTGCGACCTTTAAAAGGCAGGTGAATATGCTCGGTTTAAGTTATGATTGGGAACGGGAAATAAATACGACCGATCCGGAATATTATAAATGGACGCAATGGATTTTTTTAAAGATGTGGGAGCAGGGTTTGGCTTATGAATCGCATGAGCCGATTAATTGGTGCCCGTCCTGCAAGACCGGTTTGGCTAATGAAGATTTGGAAAACGGGAAGTGTGAACGATGCGGCAGTGAGGTTGAGCAAAAGCCGCTGCGCCAATGGGTTTTAAAGATTACTAAATACGCCGATCGTTTGCTTGATGATTTGGAAAAACTGGACGGTTGGGAAGAATCGATTAAGGAGATGCAGAGGAATTGGATCGGACGGAGCGAAGGAGCGGAAATTGATTTCAAGATTCAGGCGAGCGGAGAAGATAAGACGGAAAATAAGGCAGAAGAAAGGAGCGAGAAAAAAAACAAGGCAACAGAAAAACCGGAAATCGTTAAAAGTAAGGATAAAATTATTAAAGTATTCACGACGCGCGTGGATACGATTTTTGGCTGCACCTACGTTGTTTTGGCGCCGGAAAATAATTTAGTTGCCGCGCTTAAGCCGGCTATAAAAAATTGGCCGGCCGTGGAAAAATATATTGAAACGGCAAAAAATAAAACCGACTTGCAGCGCACGGATTTAAATAAAGAAAAGACCGGCGTGATTCTTGAGGGCGTAAAAGCGGTTAATCCTTTTAATAATGAAGCTGTAGATGTTTTTATAGCCGATTATGTTTTAAATTCTTATGGCACCGGTGCCGTGATGGCTGTGCCGGCGCATGATGAGCGGGATTTTGAGTTTGCGCGGAAATATGGGTTGGAAATAAAGGCAGTGGTTATTCCTGATAGACCAGAATTTAGCCAATGGATTTTTAAGAAAAGCCAAGATAGCGGCGTGAGGTTAGAAATGAATAAAAAATTAGCGGAGAAAGGTGGTCATCCTGACAATCCCGAAGAAGAAAAATTTTGGCAAAACAAAATAGACATTGAAGAAAAAGAAGAGTGGGAAAATATAGCTGATAATAAAACTTGTTGGATTAAGGATGGTTTTTTGCGTGATTCAAAGGAATTTACCGGATTAACCTCATCGACCGCGCGTCAGCAAATGACCGCTTGGCTGGAGAAAAATAAATGCGGCGCAAAAAAAATAAATTATAAACTTAAAGATTGGGTTTTTTCCCGTCAGCGATATTGGGGCGAGCCGATTCCGCTTATTCATTGTGAGCAGTGCGGCGTCGTGGCCGTGCCGGAAAAAGATTTGCCGGTTCGTTTGCCGGAGGTTAAAAGTTATGAGCCGACCGGGACCGGCGAATCGCCTTTGGCCGCGATTACCGATTGGGTTAATACGGCTTGCCCGAAATGCGGCGGCCCGGCTAAGCGAGAAACCAATACCATGCCGCAATGGGGCGGCTCCTGTTGGTATTATTTGCGCTACATTGATCCGCGTAATGACCAGGCGCTGGTTGATAAGAAAAAAGAAAAATATTGGTCGCCGGTTGATTTTTATGTCGGCGGGGCCGAGCACGCGACGCGTCATTTAATTTACGCCCGTTTTTGGCATAAATTTTTATATGATATCGGCGCGGTGAGCCATGAAGAGCCCTTTACGAAATTAAAACATGTCGGGCTAATCATGGGCGAGGATAGCCGGAAGATGTCTAAGCGCTGGGGGAACGTAATTAATCCCGATGATATGGTTGAGCAGTTTGGTGCGGATGCTTTACGGCTTTATGAAATGTTTATGGGGCCTTTTGATCAGGCGACCGCCTGGAATACCAAGGGGCTTATCGGCGCGCGGAAGTTTTTGGAGAAAGTTATTGGTTTAGCGGAAGCGCTTAGTGAGCCGGATGGCGTGTTAGCAACTCAGAAAAGTGCGCCCGCCGAAGAAGCGGCGCCGGAAGACGCATCGACCAAAGAAAAAATAAAGCCAGAATTACGGAAATTAGAAGCGCTTTTACATAAGACGATCAAGAAAGTGAGCGCGGATATTGAAAGCTTTGCTTTAAATACCGCGGTTTCGGCCTTGATGATTTTAGCGAATGAAATGGCGGAATATCGAAATAAAGCTGGGAATTTACCGATTGGCGCGGCTAAATTCGGTTTATTTTTACAGATTTTATCACCGTTCGCGCCGCATTTGGCCGAAGAATTATGGGAGAAAATCGGGAACAAGGAAAGTATCTTTAAATCCGTTTGGCCGGAATATGATTCGGAATTAATTAAGGATGAGATTGTTAATTTAGTTGTCCAGGTTAACGGTAAATTACGGGCGACTTTAGAAGTCGCGGCCGATATTAGCGAAGCGGACGCGTTAGCCGCGGGACGGGGAAATGATAATGTTAAAAAATGGCTAGAGGGTAAAGAAATAATCAAGACGATTTTTGTTCCGGGGAAATTATTGAATATTGTGGTGAAATAATATTCAAAATAGCCATTTAATTAAAATATGTCTGATCTTTTAACTAAAACTCGCGACATCTGTCGCCTTTTAGAAATTAAACCCGCCCGCTCCAAAGGGCAGAATTTTTTAATTAACGAAAAAATTTATGAAGATATTATTGAAGCGGCGGATATCAAGAAAAGCGATACGGTTTTAGAAATCGGGCCCGGCTTAGGGTTTTTAACGACTAAATTAGCCGCTCAAGCGAAACGAGTAATTGCGGTTGAACTTGACGATAAACTGGCCGCTTATCTCCAGACCGGCGTGGCCGCCTCGGACCGGGAAAATATTAAAATTATTAATGAGGATATTTTAAAATTTAATCCGGCCGCGCATTTGGCCGCCGGAGAAAAATATCAGGTCGTTGCTAATCTTCCTTATAATATTACCTCCATATTCCTGCGTCAGTTTTTATCGGCCGTCCGGCCGCCGGAATCTTTGGTTTTAATGCTTCAAAAAGAAGTCGCCGAACGGATTGTCGCCGTGCCGCCGGATATGAGTTTGCTCGCGGTTTCCGTGCAGTATTATGGCGCGCCAAAGATAATTAGGGAAGTTAAGGCCGGTAATTTTTGGCCGGAACCGGCGGTAAGCAGTGCAATAATCAGGATAGATTTATCAGGCGAAGCGGGGAGGCGGGAAGAAGACAAGCGGTTTTTTCGTTTAGTCAAATTCGGTTTCAGCGCTAAGCGAAAGATGCTTAAAAATAACCTGGCCGCCGGCCTGAAAATCGCGCCAAAAATTATTGAAGAATATCTGGTTAAGCAGGGGCTTGACCCGAAAATCCGGGCCGAAGAATTGTCGCTTGACGATTGGAAAAAATTGTTTGCGGCTTTAGCGGCCTTTGTGATATAATAAAATTATTAAAAGAAGCTATTAGGCCTATTGCCGAATGCCGTTTTTGTCTTAGGAGTCTGTCGCCGAATACCGGTTTTGTCTTATTTCCCATAATAAAATCATTAGTTTAAGGTTTTATGCCGCAGAATAATTTTTCCGATCAAGGTTTGAATAATTCCGGTTCCGGATCTAATCCGGAAAAATTACCCAAGGCGCAGAAAACCGCGGTTTGGTTTTTGTCGGTTTTAGCGCTCATGATTTTTGCCGGCTGGCTTTGGCAAATTCAGAACCATATCAATAGCCCTTTTGCTTATCCGGCTAATAAAGCCGCTTCGGAGTTAATTATTGAAAGCGATTATTTAATAGTTCTGCAGAATCGGGATACAGATAGCGACGGCTTATCCGATTATGATGAAATTTATGTTCATAAAACCTCGCCATACTTAGAAGATACAGATAGTGACGGTTTAAGTGATTATGAAGAAATTAAGGCCGGAACCGATCCGACTTGTCCGCAAGGGAAAAATTGTTTAGTGCCGGAAACGACCGGAGAATTAACGGGCGGAACGGTTTCCGGTTTGAACGCCGTTATAGTTGATCCTTTATTAGGAACAGCCGGAAGCGGCTTGTATGGAACAAATGAAGAAATTTTACAAAATGTTTTAGCCGGTAATATTGATGCCGCGACTTTACGTGCGTTATTGCTTCAGAGTGGCGCCGTGGCCGAAGACCTGGATAAGATCAGCGACGAGGATTTGATGCGGAGTTATCAGGAAACCTTAGAGAGCCAAGAGCTAGCCGAGTAACAAAAAATTTTAATAATAAGATGAAAAAATTTTTTTCCAAAAATAAGCCGAAGAAGAATAATGATAAAAAAGTCCTTATTGGTTTTCTTCTGGCTTTTTTTATTTTATTTTCGGCCATCGCGCCGCTTAAGCCGGTTCGGGCGCAGATTCCATTGCCAGTAATAGAGACAGCCTCTCTTCCAGTTACGGTTCAAACGGTTAAACAAAGCATTTGGCAAGTAGCGGCTAAAGTTTTAAAAAAAGCCGGTTCAATCGCCTTTCAGCGAACTTTAAGCACGGCGCTTAATAAGATTGCTTACGATGCCGCAACTTATATCGGATCCGGCGGTCCCGGACAAAAGCCCTTATATGTTAAAGAAGAGCTGGGCGATTATCTGACTAAAATTGGCGACGAAGCGGCCGGAACTTTTATTGAGAGTTTTGTTAATAATTTAAATAGAGAAGGCACGGACGATTGTAATGCTTCTTTAAATAGTTGCCAAGAAAATTGTAACCGAGAATATGAAGATTCTCAGGGGGATATCGGGGCCGCTATGGAAAGGCAAGAGACCTGTTTAGACGCCTGTGAGGCGCAATCAACGTCTTGCGCCTCAAAAAACACTAGTTATTATGCGAAAGGCGGAAGCGCGATTACTACTAATGTTTGTCGGCCGTCATCAATAGAAGCGAAGATGAAAATCGCTTTAGGCCTCACGCAATATACTCGGCCGCAGGGTCCGAATTGTACGGCTTCGCAGATGATTGCTAATTGGGAAAACGATATCACGAAGAAGATTGAAGACCTTCGGGATCCTAATTTTATTAATAATATACCGGGATTTTTAGACCCGGTCTCTAATGATTTAGGAATTTATTTGATTGCTCGGACGGATTTGATGAATAAAGCAATTATTGACACGGAAACATCTAAAGCCGGTTTTATCGCTAAACAGGGCTGGCTTGATGTCCGTAATATCGCTGGTGATCAAGAAGGGGCGCCTAATCAGGCGGAGAGAGAATTAGAGCAAGCGGAAAATTTACAAAACGCTCAGCTCGGTAAAGTTACCGGTGATATTCTTGTTGACGCCGCCAATGTTTTCTTAAATCAATTAGCGATTACCGCTTTTAGCGATATTACGAAGAATATAAGTAATGCTTTATCAAGCCGGGGTAATATCCATTGGGATAACGAAGATTCTGCGGTTTCCGGTTCTATACTCGGCGACACGAGCGACCCGAACGTGATGTATGGCGTCGGGAATGTTACGGAGATTACTAGCAAGCTGATCGAGCCGCAGTTTGATTCTCAGACCAATTATAATATCCTATCGGATCTATCCGTTTGTCCGGATAAGGATAACCCCGGGCCGAATAACTGCGTGATTGATTCTAAATTCATGCAGGCGATTTCGGAAAAAAAGACCGTGGCCGAGGCTTTGGAAGGCGGATTTTTGAATAGCGATTGGCAGGTGACGATAGACGCTAAAAAAGATAGTTATATATCAAGTTATTCATTGCGCAATATTTCAGTTTTGCGCAAATATCGGATTTTGCCGGTCGGTTGGGAAACCGCGGCGAATAAAGCGAGCGAATTGGGCGTTAAAGCGACTTTAATTGATTTGCTTTCCTGTTTTGATCCTAATGACGAATATCGGGAATATAGCGCGGAATTTAACCAGAGGGATCAGGATTGGTGCCGTGGCTTGATCGATCCGAATTGGGTCTTAAAAGCGCCGGCGAATTATTGCGGGAAAGAAGGGATTGGTGCCCAGATTTTAAGCAAGACGGTTATTCCTGGCGCGGATTCCGGAGCTTACTCTACTTTAAGCGAGGTCAACTTAGTCCGGGCTGAGGATTATTGCGCGGATGAACAGACCTGTATAAAAGAAAAGAGCGATGGCAGCTGCGAGGCCTATGGCTATTGTAATGAAGAAAGGCGGGTTTGGAATTTCGGGACTGATTCTTGCGAGCCGGTTTATAATACCTGCCAGTCATTTACTAATACGGCGAACGGTAGTACGGCCGCTTATCTGAAGAATACTTTAGATTATGCCGCTTGCGATCCGGATAGTTCTGGTTGCCGGCAGTACTCTTTATCCGGCGCTTACAGCGTTTCAACGGGAACGATTTCTTGGAATTATTCGCCGACTCTTTATTTAAATAAGAATTTAAAAACCTGTTCGGCTAAAGACGAGGGTTGTACAGAATTTTTGCGCGTTAAGCCGACTTGGGGCGCGAATTTAATAATGAATTCGGATTTGAACGCTTATGATATTGATAGTAATCCGCCGGAGAGTGATGGTTGGTATATTTCACATTCCACGGATCCTCTTCTTGTGATTGACGCCACAGTTGAGCCGGGAGGTGCGACCGGGCGAGTTTTAAAAATAATGACCGAGGGCCCGGGTGGATTATTGTCTAATTCGGCCCATTCTCTTTTGCCGGCCAATTTTCAATTATTACCTGGTCAATCCTATACTTTAAGCGCCGATGTTTATTTGCTTGAGGGCGACAGCTTAACTTTATTTGCCGGCAGTTCGGCTACCGAAGGATTTAGCGCGACCATGGCTGAGAAAAATGCCTGGCGGCATCTGAGCGTTACCCGAAGCGCCGGCGCCGGTTATAATGAAGGGAATTTCGGTCTTTATGTTAATTCCGATGAAAAGGCCTTTAATAAATTTTATGTTAAGAATCTTAAATTTGAAGCCGGAGATTGGGAAACCGCTTATCGCCCTTACGGCACCTTCAAGGTTTACGAGAAGCTCTTGCCGCCTTATTTAGAGAATGTTTGCTATCAGGATATTTCAAGCGCGACTAAGGATTATAATTTAAAGAGCGACGCGCCGGCTGTCTGTTCCAATTATGCCCGGAAGTGTAACAAGGAAGAGGTTGGATGCGAAACGTATTCCACGGATGGTTTTTCCGTTTCCGCCCAGGTTGAAAATAGTGATTATTGTCCGTCCCAGTGCCTCGGGTATGATGTTTATGTGGCAAAAGCCGGATATTTTAATTTAGCTATGGCGGAAAATCTTATTCCGGAAAATGCTGTTTCTTGTACGGCCGCGGCCGCCGGTTGTAGCGAGTTTACTAATTTAGACGCGGTTGCTCAAGGCGGGGAACAGAAGGAATATTATACTTCTCTTAAGCAGTGTATTAAACCGAACACGAGCGACTGCGCGACCTTTTATTCCTGGGAAGGGACGACGGCCGGCTATCAGCTTCGGAGTTATAATTTAAAGAAGAGCGGGACGACATTAATTGAACCGGCCGTAACTTCGCCTGAGCTCGGCGACAGCGGTCAGCCGCTTTGTAATGTTGCGATTTATAATTTGCCGGTGAATGATCCGGAGTATAATCCGGATTGCCGGGAATTTTATAATTCCGCCGGCCAGGTTTCTTACCATTTAGCTTCAAAAACTATCACTTGTTCGGATAATTGTCATTCTTACCGTTTGAGCGAAAATAATGTTGATAAGAATATCAGAAGCGCGACGGTTTGTGCTAATCGGAGCGGCCATTGGGAGGCGGCGACCGCTTCTTGCTATGTCTGCTTGAACGGCGGCGTTTGGGATTCCGGCCATAACGCCTGTATTTACCAGGCGATTCCAGGCGAGGGTCAGGCCTGTCGGGCGAGCGATAACGGTTGTCGCGAGTATAACGGTTCGCTTGGCAATAATGTTCGTTTGCTTTCTTATTATGACTTTGAAAGCGGTTTGGATGGCTGGTCGTCGGATTGCGACGGTTCAGTCGCAATCGCTAATGTTTCTAATGATCGCGACGGACATTCCTTAGTTTATTCTCCGACCACCTGTTTGGCCGAGATTAAGGTTTCCGGCCTGGTCCGTTCCGGCGCCGCTTATACCGTAAGATTTTTAGCCCGGGCCAGCTCCGTTAACGATGTAGATTTAAAGATTTATTTCTTGAATAAAGAAACTAACGCTCGCTCTTACTTTAATCTTAATGAAGAAGGGGTAGTAGTTAAAGGCGGCGGCGAATGGAATATTTATACGGCAAATTTAGATATGCTTGATCATTCGATCGGGGCCGATGAGGTGTTCGCGATTGATTCTTCCGAGCTTTTATATATTGATAATCTTACTTTATCGGAAATTACCGATCGTTATTATCTGATTAAGAATTCCAGTAATATACCCGATGTTTGCTATTATGATATTTTTGATAATTATCGCGGTGCCGATTATAATCTTGGCTGTACGCGTTATATTGATCGCGACGGCTTGGCCCATAATCTCCATAAATTCTCGTCCCTTTGTCCGGATTCGGCCGTCGGTTGCGAACAGCTGATTGCGACTCAAAATTATACTCCGGCCGGCCGCGGTATCTGGAATGATACGAATAATAATGGCGTTTGCGATTCCAGCGAAGGCGATTGTGTTTATGTTCCGGGTGATGCCGCGCTTTACGCCGTTTATGATCCGGCTAAGCAATGCAACGCTGCCGATTTTGGCTGTAGTCGTTTAGGCGAAGCCCAAGGCGGCGAGACGCTTACCGCTTGGTCGGATGTTTTCAAGCTTAATAATCCAAATCAATATAATCAGATTATTTGCGGTCTTGACGCGGTCGGTTGTGAAGAATGGCGGAATAATGATGATAGTAGTTTTAGTTATTTTAAGAATCCGGGTAGCGCGGTCTGCGTTTATCGTTCGGCTAAAGACGATCCGGAAGCGGTCGGTAAGGCCTGGTATAGGATTCCGGTTAAGCGTTGTGATGCGAACGGAAATAAGGAGATTGATGGGGCGGAAAAGGGAAGTAAGGCCTGTTTAAGTGATGCGGATTGCGGCACTGCGGCCTGCCTTATTGATAATAATGATTATCCTTGCGAGGTTTCTTATTATAAGACAATTGGCACCGGTGGGCTTGGTAATCGCGTTCCGACGCCGGTTAACGCGGTCGGGCTTTGCGATGCCGCTTCTTCCGGCTGTAGCGAATATATTGATCCCCTAACGCAGTTTGCCGCTAATTTGGTTATTAATTCTAGCTATATCGAGAATTCAAGCGGGAAGCATGACGGCTGGGCGACAACGACCGATGATACCTGGAATGGCGCTGATTTAGCGGACAATCAACAGCTCATCGGCTTAGATCATAATAAGCTTTATAGCTTTACGGTGAGCGGTAGTACGGCCGGCGCGGTTACTTTAGATTTTTTAAGTGAAGTCCGGACTTTGCAGGCTGATAATAATTTTAGTAATCCAGTTAATCGTTTGACTTTTTCCGGTTCGAATATCCAGGCAATAATCTTTAATTCTCTTAATAATTTCCAGGCGCTCATAACCGGCGGAACCTCAACTAAAGATATCAAAGTAAAAGAATTGGCCATCGGTTATCAGAAGCAGTCTGAGATTGATAAGACCACTTGTAACGGCGTAGTTAATTTTGATAACGGCTGCATTCTCTTTAATGAACGGAGCATCAGTGCCGGCGGGAATTTAAGTTCTTTGAGTTCGGGTTGGGACGCTTATGCGACAAGTGGCCGGGCGCCGCAGCTATGTTCAAGCCGGACCGGTTCCTGCAATTCCAACGCTTTAATTAAAGTCCGGCCGGATCGGGTTTGTTCAAAATGGCTTGATTGCGTCACTTATGGCTTAGATAATGATGGCGAGCGGGTCTGTTACGCGCTCGGCGAATGTAATCGCCTTGATGATAAGAATGAATGCGCAAATTATGTTAACGCTTCCGCCGTGCCGCAGATCCATGCTTTTAGCAAAGAAGACGATAAGAACGCGACCGGCTATACTTTACTTGGCAAGTATTATTTAGGCGGCATGAAAGAAGTCGGTATTGATACTGAGGCCCATTTTGATTTTGAGAGCCGCGGAATAAGCCTGGGTTGCAACGAGAACTATAATGGTAATGGTGCCGCTTGCGCTTTTGAATCAAGTTTAAGTTCCGAGCTTTTGGTCTTGGAGCCGGAAGGAGCCCCGACTGATTATCCGGCGCATGGCCGCGGCTACCTTAAGGTTCCGGGCCAGTATAATATCTTTACGATGCCAATCGGTTCGTCAGTCGTGGTTTACGGCGGCCAGGATTATTATATAAATTATCTCGTCAATACCAGGAATTCCGGCACGGCCGCCCGTTTGCGGGTTATTAATGCCGAAAGTGGCGTGGTCTTGGCGACCTTTACCGATATCGCTGATTCCGGCTGGGAACGCAAAATTCATAAGTTCCGGATCAGTACTACCGGCGAGCATAAGATCAATATCGTTTTGACCTCGTCATCTGACGAAGAACGCTATATCTATTTTGATGATATAAATATTGAGCCGGTGCTTAAGGTCGGCGACTATAAAACGGCGGACGGCAAGGATGACGAAGCGAAAAATTACGTGGTTCGCGACTGCCGTTTGTATCCGGAAGTCGGAAGTTTAAGTTGCGAGTCATATAATGATAATGTTGTGAGGAGCGGTTTATACGGCTATTGTCTGCAATATGATGCCTATAACCCTGGCGTCTGCGCTCTCTGGCATCCGATTGACGAAATCGGTTCATCCGCTTCGTCCGCCAAAAATTCCCTTGGCTATAAAGGAAAGTTCCCATTATATTATTGCACAGAGGCCGACGGAAATTTTGAGCTGGTGAAGAAGATTGTTGGGTTCCGTATTAGCACAGGAGAAGTTGATCCCATTAGCGCATTACATTGTTATGGTAACGGGCCGCATCCTGAATTGTGCGGGACGAGTGATGAGATATATTATGCTGATGGTTGTGGTGAATCTTCGGCCGGCAAAGAGCAGGCTAGAGCTGCTTGTCGGCTTTGCAATCCCGATGGTTACGAAGTAAGTAATCCTGATTATATCCCGGTTCTTAGAATGAATTCTGATAGTAAATGGTATCATCTTGATCAGCTGTGGTGTATCCCTAATCAAGATAAATTATTAATTGAAACAAAAAAGAGGAGCTTAGTAGACCTTGGTTGGGAGTCCAGTTGGTCACAGGGGTGGGACCCTTCGTATTATGAAGGATGGGTTCCTTATGATGGAAATTTAAATGAATTTAAATGTTACAATGTTAACGATGATAATGGATGTGCTGTATTTGACGGTCCGGAAGTAAACACAGTCACAGAAATTTATCAAAAAGATCAGATAGTATCAAGGGAGGCGGCTAATTATACACCCCCGGTTACTATTCGTTCGGGTGGCGTAAATAATGAGGAAGATTTGAAATTAATTTCTGGTTCTGATGACGAAGTTTTCCGTATCCGCTGTAACCGTTTCACTCAACTCGTTGACGCCGCCGGTAATAATAAGGCCTGGGTCGGCCGGGCCGGAATAGGAACCAGCGCCAATACTACGCCGACCTTCTTTGATTACGGTGAAGAAACTAAGACCGAGTCGTATTCCTCGGATATTATTAAATACGGCCGCAGCCGCGAGGATATTCCTTTCGGTGCCGCTGTTATCCCGGACGGCGTGGATATCGCCGATATTAATGAGCCGATTTATCTGCGTAACCAATATTCCGCCAAGAACCAGGAAGAAATCTTGGCTGGCCGGCCTTACGGCTGTTCGGCATATAGCAGTGGGAAAGCTCATCTGGGTTGTGACAACATCGGCCAATGCAGTGGCGATCCGAATGTTTTCTGTATTTATTCAAGCGATTCAAACTCGGATTATGATATCAATGCCAAGAGCTGTGTCAGCGGCGGTTATGGAACTTGTCAGAAATTATGGCAGACGCCTTTGGTTACCTTGTCAGCAATAGACAGTGATAATTATAATATCTTAAAAACTTTGTTCTATAAACAGTATTCTCATTATGAAGCGGATAATGAGGGTTACAAGGAATCGGTTAGTAGTAAATATACTTGGAGTAGCAACAGGCCGAGAATTTGCGGCGACAGTAGCGGCACTTCCCGGACTCCGTCCGACGCCTGGTGCGGGGTTTTTCCGAAAGTCGCTAATTTGTCCCTGCGTTCCGGCAGTCGGGCCTTAACGGCTATGAAAGGCACGATTCCGGAATCCGGACTCTACGCCCTGTCGTTTACGAGCACGGTTGATAAGGAGCAGGAGCCGCTCCGGCAGATTGTCATCGCCTGGAATGACGACAGCATCCAGGCTATTACCGGCCAGGACAGCCGGCCGCAGGCCAGCCAGCCCCATACTTTCTATCATTATTTTTCCAAAGGCGACGCTTATAATATTCAGGTTAAGGTTTTTGACAACTGGGATTATTTCGGCTGTAGCAAATCCGGCGCGCCGCTTCAATGTCCGTAATAAGAATTTTTAATAAAAAAAGAGCCGTTTGTTAAGCAAACGGCTTTTTTGGTAGTTTTTTCTATTCTAGATAAAAATCTAAAGTACAATCTTTTTCTAGAACGATTGTTTTTTTATCGCTATCGATAATGTAAAATTCTTCAGGAGTATCAAAGGCGGCACCGGCATGAACCAAGATTTCCTTGCCATAGTATTTTTCTAGATTTTCCCCTTCTATGACAAGCTTTAGAGTTTTACTTTTGCTTTCTCCAATAAGAACGAGAGGTTCTTCTGTTGCCAGATCTTTTACAATCCCATCGCTAAATATAAACACATAATCATCCGGCAAAATAATATTTGCCGTGATAGTTATGCTTTTCGGAAGCGTTTCTTCCGGAGTTTCAGCTGGGTCCGGATCCGGTTTTATAGGATCCTTTTCGCACGATGCGGCTATGGCTACCATAGCGACAAGCATCAAAAAATACATTAATTTTTTCATGATATATAAATTTTAGTTTTAAATGAACAAATTTAGAAATTTTTACTAAATATATTATATCATATATTATGATATTTGTCAATAGATTTTAATGATTTTGTCAATAGTTTCATTTTTCTTTAATTTTAGCTAAATTCATTTATCGTGTTTTTGTTGTCTCCTTATCTATTTTTCCTATTAAAAATTTTTTAAATAGTGTATAATTTAGTTATAATTAATAAATCCTGATGAATAGTATGAATCTTGATGAACAGCTGCTGAACGCCCCGGCGGCCGCCAGGGAAAAAGCGGAACAGGAGAAAGGAATCGGCCGGGGCGGCGCTGTGGGCGGACAAAGCCGGAACGCGAGCGCGGAACGCGCCGGCGCTTTGCGGCGGGCTCAAAAGTCGGAGAACCCGGCGGCGAAGAATCGGGCGGCTGATAGTGCCGGCCAAGGAGAGGCCCAACCGAAATCTTTACGGGAAGCAGTTTTACAAAATAAAAAAAAGCGGGAAGCCGCGGCGGCTAAAGAGGGCTTGAAAGAAAAAGCGACAAGCGCGGCTGTGTCGCCGATGCGCAAGGGCGTATCGCGGGCGCTTCGTTCGGCCTGGCTGAATTTGATTAGCAGTTTCGGCTTAACCTTAATTTGGATCAATATCCATGTTATCTTAGGAATGATTTTCGGGAATAAAGTTTTTTGTAAATTAGGCGAAGAATGGGGCGAGGCCTCGCCGACGCGCTTAGCGGCGGTAGCCGGCGCTAGTAAAAGTCAAAAGAAGTCCGCTAAATTCGTAGAAGCGGTAGAGCCCATGGGAGTCGGATATCTTGATCTCGGTTGTCTGGTCTTGATTATCGCCGTGGCTGTTCTTGTTCGGATTATCGTCGGCGCGATGACTTTAGAATGGGAAACTTTGAAAGTGATGTTCAGCGCCGTTTGGGATATGTTTAAATCTTTTGTGCCAGGAGCTTAGATTTATTATTGTTTGGATTTTGGAGCATTGTGAGGTTTATAATTTTTTAAAATGTTTTTCAAGAAAATAAAAAAATATAAATGGATTGCTTCTCTGGTTTTGTTAACCGGCGTATTTTTTTTAGCCCCTCTTATTTGTTTTGCCTCTACTTCTTTTAGTGATGCCATGGGTAATTTTGTCGGCGGTATAATTGCGTTATTTATCCAGATTTTAGGAGTACTTTTAACTTTAATAGTTAAAGGTTTGGTTTTGATCGCCCGTTATCAGCATTTTATTGACGCGCCGGCCGTGGAAGTAGGTTGGGTAATGGTTCGGGACCTCTGCAATATGTTTTTTGTTGTGGTTTTGTTAATTATTGCTTTTGGAACGATTTTACATTTAGAAAATTATAATTATAAAAAATGGCTGCCGAAGTTGGTGTTAATGGCGGTGTTGATTAATTTTTCTAAGACGATTTGCGGCGTTTTAATTGATATTGCTCAGGTCGTGATGCTTACCTTTGTTAATTCTTTCAAGGATATTGCCGGGGCGAATTTGATTGATATCTTAGGGATTACCGATATTGTAACTATGGCTGAAAATACATCTGACGCCGGTTTTGGGACGATTGTCGGCGCTTATTTCTTAGGTTTAATTTACATGATCGTGGCGATAATCGTTATTGCCACGATGTTAGCGATGCTGGCGATGCGCTTGGTAACGATTTGGCTTTATGTTGTCTTGTCGCCGCTTGCTTATCTTTTGTCCGCTTTTCCGGGCGGTCAATCCTGGGCTTCGCGCTGGTGGAGCGATTTTACTAAAGCGCTCATTATCGGTCCGGTAATCGCTTTCTTCCTTTGGTTGTCTTTGGCCGCTTTACAGACCGGTAATCCAACGGTTGATGTCCAGTTAGCGGCGAGTACGGAAGGAGAATATTCCGCCACGTCAACGGTCGCCGTTTCTAAGGCCTCGTCGCCCGGCGCCTTGATTAAATTCGTAGTCGCAATCGGCATGCTTATTGGTGGCTTGAAGATTTCTCAGGAAATCGGCGGCGAAGCCGGCGCAATGGCTGGAAAAGGAATGGCAGCGATTGGGAAGGCGAAGAATTGGGGGATGAGTGGAGTAAAGAGTATTGCCAAACAACCATTCTCTTGGAGCGCCGATAGGTTACACGAGAAAACAGGTGTCGATTTAAATCTCAAAAGAGCTTGGAAAGAAACCCAAGCGCAAAGAGCTGAAAACAGGGAAAAACGTTATGGGCGCGGGGTTCTATCCGCCAGAGAGGCGATGGAAAAAGGGGGTCGTATACATGGGATATTGGCTATGACTGGCAGTCCTCGTGACGCTTGGGACCAGATTACTTCATGGAAAGGCATTAAGAAACGAATAAAAGGCGGGAAAAGAATGAAAATGCTAAAAACAGAAGGAATTGATGAAGAAAAGCGCGCTAAAAATGAAAAAGCCAGGTATGATTTTGAGGAAAAATGGGCAAATACTGATCCTAACAGTAAAGACGCTAATGGAGTTAATGAAAGGACTAAAATGGTTCAAGATATTAAAAACGAAAGAGATAGTATTGCTCAAGGAATTAAGACCAGCCGGAATCGAATAACCAGTATAGATAAAGAATTGGAAGAAGAAAAAAAGAAAGATCCTCGGGTTCAAGATAAGACAAAAATTAATAGTCTTGAAAATGAGCGCTCGCAAAACGAAGGTAGAATTAGTGATCTTAAGAAAAAAGGAGAAGAACTTAAGCCTATTCAGCAATTTATTAAAGGGGTCCAGGATAGAGGAGAAGAGCGTAAAGTGTATTCTAATAAGGATAAGGAAGATATTAGAGCTAATAAAAATAGAGTGGCCGGTGATGCCACTAAGGCTAGAGAAAAAATTGAAAGAAATATTCCCGATTACGCTTTCGAGGCCCGGGCAACTGAACAAAAATTAGTTTCTCAAGAAGCGTCAAAGATTAATGATATTACCGACGCGACTGAATTAGGGAGGATTTTAAAAGATGCGATTAAAGGGCATGATACCACCATGGTTAAAGCGATTACTTTAAAAATGACTAAAGATGGAAATGATAATGAATTTTTACAACCTTTAGCTGGGCGCACCGATCATGTTGGTTTGAAAGATTTAATGAAACAATTTGCTGATAAGAAATCAGATAATTATGCCGGGTTTAGCGAGCAAGAAGCTTTTTCTCTCGGTAGTCAAATTGCCGAAATAAATAAGGCCACCAATCATTGGGCGGCGACTGCGGCTTATGTAATGGAAGATGGTCAGTGGCGAGAAACAACTAATTTAGAACATAATGAAATAATGACCACGGAGAGCGGTAAGCGGCAGCAGGAACAATGTATACGCAACGATAATCGGCTTGCTTACGGTTATCATGATGTCGGCGGTGAGTTCCATATCAATGCTGGCGGGGTTTTGAAATTACAGAGCATGGATAATGCCCATGGTCATGGCAGAATGAATACGATGAATGAAAGTGCCGCTAAATATTGTTATGAGGCTATTATGAAAAATGATAAATTAAAAGCCGAATTTAGCAAGATAAATAAAGATAGTGGCAAATCTTTAATAGACGTCTTAGAGACTCGCCTTGGAGGTCTAAAGGATAATAGTGATATAAGTTCTAGGTATGAACGAGTTGTTAATGATTTAGGCGTTTAAATAAATATGGGAAAAGATAAAACAAAAAAAATATTAGATCAAAATTATGCCGATTTGTTGCCGGAAATAGTTGATTATATAGTTTCTCATGACGAGATTGCTAAGGCCTTAAAGCTGCGGCGAGTTTTAAGTAAAGCTGTTGATATAAATATTAATGAACTAAAACTACAACCTAAACTATTAAAATTTTATGAAGAAATTATTTTAAAGTTAAAATTTGCGTGCCTGCCGACGTTAGATGAAAAGGAGGTTATCAGTTTAATTAGAGATGATTTTTGTTTCCAATTTAGGCTTAAAAATTATGATGTTTTGGAAAAAATATCCGGAAAAATTTTAAATATAATCGCGATTAACGATCGGAATATTTTTAAGGAAAATTTAAAGAAAGCTTTTTTAGAAAATATCGAGATTATATCCGCTAACTATGAGATAAAATATGTTAAAGATTGGATTAAAAATTATGTAGCTAAGGTTGGGATAGACAAGCCGGATAATTTAGCTAAAGCCCAATATTTAAGCTCTTTAAAAAATCATAGAAATATTAGCCCTGAGGAATATGAGAATTTAGCCGTTTTGTTTAAATTTTATGATCGTCTTAATATCCCTTCTGATTCGCCGGAAGGATTTGACGAAGAGCCGCCGATAAAAATGAACGGGCAGTTATATATTTTCAGGAAAGGAGTGTTAGAACCGGTTAAGCGCGCCCAAAATGTTCTAGAAGCAATAAAATTACTTGGAGATAGTAAAGAAATAAATATAATTGAGAAAGAATTTTTAGATAGAGATTTAAGAAAAGCAGATTTATCAGATAAAAAATCTCGGCCTGATATTCTAGTAACGGACGAGATTGATCCCCAGTTAAAATCAATTATAAAAATAGGAAATAATGGCGTCAAAAAAAATATTATTTCAAAAGAAATTAGCATTCAGGAATTAGAAGCTGTTTTAAAAAATTACCATTCTTCTAGCTTAGAGTATAAAGCAATAAAAGAGGAAATTAGCCGTCTGAGAAAAAAATAATTTTTAAGAACAAATTTGATTAAGAAGTCTTCTAAACAATTAATATTTCGTTGTAATTAACTATGAATAAAGAGATTTTACGGTTAGAGGGGGTTGGTAAGAGCTTTGGTGAAAAAAATAAATTTCTCGCTGTAAAAAAATTAAATATTTCTGTGAATAATGGTGAGTTCGCTTGTATCTTAGGTCCCAGTGGTTGTGGTAAGACAATCATTTTGCGTCTAGTGGCTGGATTCTTAAGGCCAACAATGGGACGAATTCTATTGGATAGTCAAGAAATTACCAAACCCGGCACGGACCGGATTTTGATTTTTCAGGATTATATTTTATTTCCATGGATGACGGTTCGTCGTAATATTATGTTTGGCGCGGAAAAAAGTGGATTGTCCCAGCGCCAAAAGGAGACCCTGACGAATAAATATTTAAAATTAGTTGGTCTGACAAAATTTAAGAATTGGTATATTCATAATCTTTCTGGTGGGATGAAACAAAGAGTAGCTATCGCTCGCGCCTTAATTTCTAATCCTAAAGTTTTATTAATGGATGAGCCCTTTGCGGCGTTAGATTCCCAAAGTCGTAAATATATGAGGGCGAGTTTAGAAAAAATTTGGCAAAAAACAAAAAAGACAGTTATTTTTGTAACCCACAGTATTAATGAAGCGCTTATTTTGGCCGATACCATTTATCTTTTATCAGATTCTCCGGCTAGGGTTATAAGGACTTATAAAATAAATTTGCCGCGGCCTCGTTCGCAGTATGATTTCCGGTTTGTAAAGATTGCCAAAGATATTGAGAGAAAGATTGCTAAAGAATTTAAAGAATTTAAATTATAGCTTAAGTAGTTTGGTCGGGGGCAGAATGTCATAGTGAGGGAGTTAATTTATTATGAGAAAATATTAGATCTATGAAAATTATAAATAAAGTGATTTTGTGTGTTGGGTTTGTCGCAGTAATGGTCGGTAGTTATTTTATTTTTTTTAAGACACCGCACAAAACCAATTCTAATCTTATTCCAGTCCGGGTTGGATATAACACAGAAAGCGTGACTAATGCCTCGATTATTATTGCTTACGAAAAAGGATATTTTCAGGCACATGGTTTAGACCCTCAGATGGTTCCGTTAAAAAGCGGCCGGGAAGTCATGTTGGCTTTAGCCGCCGGGCAAGTTGATTTAGGAATCGGTAGTTTTACAAATTTTATGACCGCCATGGTTAAAGGTGTGCCGATTAGAATTATTGCTGCCTCTGCTTCATCGCCAAGTTTTGTTCTTATTAGACCGAATGAAGGGTTTAATAATTTAGCCGATTTCTACGGAAAAAATATTTTAGTTAATGCTAGTGGGATTAATGATCTTTTCTTTAGATCAGTTATGAACCGAGAAAATATTGATGTACAAAAAATAAATTTTGTTGATATTGAAAGAGCCTATCAGGTGATTGCTTTAATGGACAAAAGGACAGTTGATGCTGTTGTGGTGTCCGCACAAGATACCGAGAAATTACTTGAAGCCGGAGCTGTAGTTTTACCGAACTGGGAAGAAAAAGGATATGATAAAGAGTTTTTGCCCCGTAATTCTATTGTCGTCAATACGGAATTTCTTAATCAACATGAACCGGAAACAGCTGCTTTTTTAGAGGCCTTAATTGATGCTCATTATTTAATCCATAATACTGCGCCAGAAGCGGCTCGATTGTTGTCCAATCATATAAAGGAGAGTAGTGGGGGCGCGGTTATTCGTTCGCCGGAAGAAATCGTTAGCCAATGGGATAACAAAGAAGTAATTAACATGATTTGGCAAGATCCGAGCATTACCATGAATTTAGCGAGTAAAGCCAAGGAAATAGGGGCGGTAGATCAAGAACCGACGCTTCAAGATATTTATGATTTAAGATTTATGGATAAATTAGTGATTGCACAGAAGAAAATATATGGCGATCAGGATTAAGGATATAGTTCTTGGTTGGTCATTATTTATTATAGCCTTAATTACTTGGCAAATTTTAAGTGCCACCCAAATAGTTCCACCATGGCTATTGTCTCCTCCGGAGGAAACATTTTCGGTTTTTTTAGAGCTTATTAGTAATGGAACTTTGATAAAATTATTATTTAATAGTTTTTTAAATGTTTTCCCGGCTTTTATTATATCTTTAATATTTGCTTTGGTCCTCGGGACATTAGTTGGTGCCAATCCTACATTTAGTAAGATGTTTTCTCCGTTTTTGGCAGCAATCCATTTAGTGCCGTCATTAGCCTGGTTGCCCTTGATTATTCTATTTTTTGGATTTACGCGGGAAACTATTTGGATAATTATCTTTATTTCCAGTTTTATTAGAATGATTTATAGTATTATTGGCGGCGTTCAAGGCGTTAACCAAAATTGGTTGTTAGTGGCTCAGAATTTGGAGTTAAATAGGTTCCAGATTATAATTAGAGTAGTTTTGCCGGGAGCTTTACCGCAAATTTTAAGCGGCATTCGAGTCGGTTTTGGGTCGGCTTGGCGATCGTTAGTTGGAGCGGAGATGTTAGTGGTAACAGCTGGAGGATTAGGAAAATATATTTGGATGTCGCAGTGGGCCTTTAAGTTTGATCAAGTTATTTCCGGTATAATAGTAATAGCTTTAGTAGGCGTGATTGTCGAGCAATTAGTTTTTAAAAAGATTGAGCGAATAACTTTAGTTAGATGGGGTTTAGTCCAAATATAACGTAATTTTTAAAATAGATTAAAATGTCAAATAATAAATTCCATAAAATCGCGGTGTCCGGCTCTTTAGCTTACGATCAAATCATGGATTTCCCCGGTCGCTTCGGCGACCATATCCTGCCCGACGAAGTCCATAATTTAAACTTTAGCTTTTTTCTTAAAGGGCTTAAGACGAGTTTCGGCGGCACGGCCGGCAACATCGCTTATAATCTATCTTTACTTGGTTTGCAACCGATGATTTTCGGCGCGGTTGGCGGGGACTTTTCGGTTTATGAAAAATGGCTGATAAAGCAAAAAATAAATTTAAAATATATTAGTAGGTCCGCGGCGTTTAAGACCGCCGCCGCCTATATCATTACCGACCAGGCCGATAATCAGATTACTGCTTTTTATCCCGGACCGAGTCCGCGCGGTTATGCAGGCCGGACAGCGATGAAATCCGGCCGCCTTGATTTAGCAATCATCGCGCCGGATGATAAGGCGCGGATGCTTGAATATATTTCCGCTTATAAGAAAAAAGGCACGCCTTATATTTTTGATCCTGGGCAGGCGCTGATTGCTTTTACGCCGCCGGAACTCCGTCGGGCAGTCAAAGGCGCGAAAGTTTTGATCGGCAATGACTATGAGATAAAATTGATTGAGCGTAATTTAAAAGTTAATCTTCAGGCGTTGGTTAGGATGGTAGAAATTTTAGTAATCACGAAAGGCGGCCGCGGTTCAGAAATTTATCAGGGCGCGGAAAAGATTATTGTTAAGCCGGCAAAACCGAAAAACACTTGTGATCCGACCGGGGCCGGCGACGCTTATCGGGCCGGGTTTATTAAAGGCCTGATTTCCGGTTTTAATTTAAAAACCTGCGGGCAATTGGCGGCAACCGTGGCGGTTTATACGGTTGAGAAATTCGGCACGCAGACGCATAGATTCACGCTTAGCGGGCTGAAGAATAGGTATTATGAGAATTATAAGGAGAGGTTGGAGAGGTTAAGTATTAGTTAAAATTCTCTAAATAATAGTTAAATTATTTATCCACAGATGATTTCCTGATGTCGGGAAATCATCTGTGGATAAACTAAATTATGATAAAGAAAAAAAACAATTATGCCTATATTGATGGCGCTAACTTGCATAAGGGCATCATTGGTTTAGGTTGGGGGCTGGATTATAAAAGATTTAGGGTGTGGTTGCTTGAAAAATACGGCGTGCAGGTCGCTTATTTATTTATTGGGTTAATACCGAGATATAAAGAACTTTATAAATATTTGCAAGAGTGCGGCTTTACTCTTGTTTTTAAAGAAGTGGTTTATGATGGCGTTGGGAATCCAAAGGGTAATTGCGATGCCGATTTAGTTTTAGCAACTGTGCGTGATGCTTATGAAAATAAATTTAATAAAGCAGTATTGGTTGCAAGCGATGGTGATTACGCCGGACTGGTTAAGTTTTTAGAAGAAAAACAAAAATTTTTTGTCGTTTTGTCGCCTCATCAAAAAGATAAGTGTTCAATTTTACTTAAGCGGACCGGAGTAAGGATTGCTTATATTAATGATCAACGATTGCATTTAGTGTCACAAAAAGAAAAAGCCCCTGGCGGGGACGGAACCCCGCGAGGGTCTTTTTCGTAAGTATTAATTACATTATAACAAGCGCTCGTTAAAAGTCAAGAGCTAAAATTCAAGAGTTTCACGAGCGAATAATTAAGTTAATATGACTCATCACATCAAAGATTTAAAATTAGCTGCGGCCGGAGAGAAGCGGCTATCCTGGGCGGAACGCGACATGCCGGTTCTCGGGCTGATTAAAAAAGATTTTCAGAAAGCAAAACCTTTCAAAGGTAAGCGGATTTCCGCCTGTATGCATGTAACCGCGGAAACGGCTAATTTAATGCTGGCTTTAAAAGCCGGCGGGGCGGATATTACGCTCGTGGCTTCCAATCCGCTTTCAACGCAGGACGATATCGCGGCGACTTTAGTTAAGAACCATGGTCTGAAAGTTATGGCGATCCATGGCGAAGATACGAAAATCTACTATACGCATCTTAACCAGGCCTTGAAAAATAAGCCGCATATTACTATGGACGACGGCGCGGATTTGATTTCATTATTACATAATAAATACAAGAATCAGGCCAAGGATATTTTAGGCAGCATGGAAGAAACCACGACCGGGGTCATCCGTTTGCGGGCCTTGGCGGCGCACGGCCAATTAAAATTGCCGGTAATCGCGGTTAATGACGCGAAAACCAAAAATTTATTTGATAACCGCTACGGCACCGGGCAATCGACTTTGGACGGAATTATCCGAGCCTCCGGAATTTTAGTGGCCGGGAAATGCATGGTCGTGGCCGGCTATGGCTGGTGCGGCCGCGGTTTTGCCATGCGGGCGCGCGGCATGGGCGCGGAAGTAATCGTAACTGAAGTTGATCCAATCAAATCTTTAGAAGCGGCCATGGACGGTTTCCGCGTGATGCCGATGATTGAGGCGGCGAAAGTCGGCGATGTTTTTTGCACGATTACCGGCGATATCAAAGTTCTTGACGCGGCACATTTTAAAGTTATGAAAGATGGGGCCATGCTTTGCAACTCCGGTCATTTTGACGTGGAAATAAATTTGCCGGCCTTAAAGAAGATGGCGAAAAAAGTAAATTATAATGTAACTGAAAATGTTGATGAATATATTGTCGGCGCGAAACGGATTTATGTCTTAGGGCAGGGGCGGTTGATTAATCTGGCGGCGGCCGAAGGGCATCCGTCAAGCGTGATGGATATGAGCTTCGCGACGCAGGCCTTGGCCGCGGAATATGTTGTTAAGAATTCCGGCCGTTTGGCGGTTAAGGTTCATAATGTGCCGGAAGCGATTGAAAATAAAGTCGCGAACATGAAACTAAAATCTTTAGGGATTAAGATTGATAAGCTTACGCCGGAGCAGGCCGCATATTTGGCGTCTTGGGAATTGGGGACATAGGAAGGATTGATGAATTTGCTAAAATTGTTGTAAAAAATTACAATATATATTGTAAAACTTTACAATCTAAATGTTAAAATTTTATTTAATTTTCGTTAATTAATTTCCGTTACCCGAGCGGACAAAAAAATATGAATATTAAACTTATGACTTCGGAATCAGTGACCGAAGGACATCCGGATAAAGTCTGTGATCAGATTAGCGACGGACTTTTGGATGAGATGTTAAAGCATGATCCGGAGAGCCATGCGGCTATTGAAAGCTTCGCGACCAACGGGATGATTGTGGTCGGCGGGGAAGTGCGGACTAAGGAGTATATCCAGGTCGATGATACAATCCGAAAAATCCTCAAAGGCATCGGCTACGACAGTGCGGATTCCGGTTTTGATTGTGATAGCGTCGGCATCATGTCTTCGCTCCATGCCCAAAGCGCGGAAATCGCCCAAGGCGTTGACGAAGGCGCGGGCGAATTTCAGGAACAAGGGGCCGGAGATCAAGGCCTTATGTACGGCTACGCGACTAATGAAACCAAGGAACTAATGCCTTTGCCAATAACTTTAGCACATAAACTTACCGCGCGTTTAGCCGAGGTTCGCAAAAAGAAGGAGCTCGCGTATTTGCGACCGGACGGCAAGAGCCAGGTAACGGTTGAATATCACGACGGGATTGCCAAGCGGGTTGAGACCGTCGTTATCGCCGCTTGTCATCAGGCCGAAGTCGCTTTAGAAAAAGTGCGGACTGATATTTTAGACAAAGTTATCAAGCCGGTTTTAGGCGAATTAATGGATAAAGACACAAAAATTTTTATAAACTCTACCGGCGCCTTTACTTTTGGTGGTCCGGCGGCCGATACCGGACTCACCGGACGGAAGATTATTGTTGATACTTACGGCGGTCTGGCGCGGCACGGCGGCGGCTGTTTTTCCGGCAAAGATTCTTCAAAAGTCGATCGTTCCGGCGCTTATATGGCGCGCTATGCGGCGAAAAATATCGTGGCCGCGGGTTTAGCGGATAAATGTGAACTTCAGGTCGCTTACGCCATCGGCGTGGCGAAACCGGTCGGACTCTACATTGATACTTTCGGTACGAACAAATACGCGGAAGAAGATATTTTAGCGGCGATTGATAAAGTTTTTGATTTTCGGCCGAAAGCGATTATTGACCATTTAGAATTAAAAAAACCGGTTTTCTTAAAAACCGCGGCCTATGGCCATTTCGGCCGGCCGGAGTTTAGATGGGAAAAATTAGATAAGGTTGAGGAGTTGAAAAAGGCGATTGGCGAAAAAAAATAAAACAGAGTTAAGGCGGCGCCACTATAAAATGGCGCCGTTTTTTAATGGGCCCACCTTTCTCTAGTTTGCTTTATATCAAACTTAAAGTAAACTTGACTTTAATTTAGGTTGGGTAAAAATAGGTAATTTATTTAATATTAGCAAATTTAGTAGATTTATTGAGAAGTAGGCGCATTACTATTTGTATAGTGGTAGTTGACAAATAGTATTACCAGATATATAATGGTAGTATAATTATAGTAATTAGCAATAAATCAATATGCCTCAAGCATTTTATGCTCGTAAAATTTATCCAGAATTAAAAGAGCATTTAGAGAATAAACAAATTACCGTTTTGACTGGTATGCGTCGGACCGGCAAAACGACCTTAGTTCAACACTTATTGGCGGAAATTAAAAGTACCAATAAGGCTTTTTTTGATTTGCAGAAAATCAGTAATCAGGAATTGTGGTCGCAGAAGAATTTTGATAATATTATTTTGAATTTAGAGCGGCAGGGGCTTAATATTAAAGAAAAGATTTATTTAGGCTTGGATGAAATTCAATTATTGCCGGAAGTAACCGGGGTTGTTAAATATCTTTATGATCATTATAATATCAAGTTTATTATTACCGGCTCCAGTTCCTATTATTTAAAAAATCTTTTTACCGAATCTTTGTCCGGCCGAAAAAAAATATTTGAATTGTTTCCTTTAGACTTCGGAGAGTTCCTGGTTTTTAAAAATATTTCCGCCAGTTCGGTTGATTTTGCCGCGTCAGAATTTAATTCGACGGAATATGAAAGACTAAAAAATTTTTATGAAGAATATGTCAGATTTGGCGGGTTTCCGGAAGTAGTGTTGGCCGCCACGGAGAGAATCAAGAAAGATTTGCTTCAGGATATTATCAGTTCTTATATTAATATTGATATTAAAATTTTGGCGGATTTCAAAGACAGCCGTAATTTATATAATCTAATAAAAATGCTGGCGCTGAGGACCGGCACGAAGTTGGATTACTCTAAAATTTCTCGTTTAATAGGTTTATCTCGCCAGACGGTTTTAAATTATCTAGATCTTTTTGAAAAGACCTATTTAATTAATCGTGTTTCTATTTTCGCGAACAATCCCGACCGGGAAATCGTTAAGGCGCAAAAAATTTATTTTACCGATCCCGGATTCTTGGCGGTTCTAGGTGAAGTGAGCGGCGGCGCGAAATTTGAAAATGCGGTTTACGCGCAATTGGCGCGGCAGGGCGAGGTCCGTTACTATTCTCTAAAAACCGGCCGGGAAATAGATTTTATTTTTGATAATAATTTAGCGTTAGAGGTTAAAGAAACGCCGGCCGTCGATGATTTGAAAGAACTTTCTGATTTAGCGGTTAAATCCGGAGTGAAAAAATATCGTTTAATCGGCCGTCATCCGGCTATTAAATTTTCTGATTATATTTGGGGCGGAGATATTAGATAAAAAACGGAGACATTATAAATTTATGCGCGTCATGGTCTTTGGTACTTTTGATAATTTTCATCCCGGCCATCAGGATTATTTCCGGCAGGCCCGGCGTTTCGGTGAGAAGGCGGCGAAGCGTTTTGCGGCTAAGGGCGCCGAGGCTAGCCGTGAAGCGATTAAAAAAGCCGAGGCAAACGCCGCGATGGAATTAATCGCCGTTGTGGCGCGCGATCAGAATGTTTTGCGAATAAAAGGACGCTTACCGCATGAACACGAGACGCGGCGAATTAAGAAAGTGCGAATGGCTTTGAAAGATATTATGGAAGAAGGAGTCGTTGAGTCGCAACGCACGCGAAAATCGCTTTCCGGCCGAGCAGACACCGCTGGCCAATCCGTTTTCCGCGCTCGCGCGGTTTTAGGCGCGATTAAAAATCAATGGGCGGTTTTAGAAAAATATCGGCCGGAAATAATTTGCCTCGGTTATGATCAAAAAGTGGACATGAAACGGCTGAAAAGCGAAATTGCTAAATCCTGTCTAGGGTGTAAAATAAAAAGAATGAGGGCCTATTATCCGAAGAAATATAAGTCGAGTTATTGTCTAAACACCTAACCCCGGTTGTTTTAGTAGGGTCGTCTGGCAGAACTAATATTTAGTAGAGCCAATAATTAATTAGTTATGGCTAAAAAGAAAAAACAAAAAATCTGGCGGAAAAATTTTTCTATCCAGAATACTCATTATCAGATGGCGACTCCGGCAATTTTGGATTTTATGATTTATCAGCCGCAAGTTTTTAAGGGAATTTTAAAAGAATGTGTCTGGATTCAAGAAGGCGATGATAATATTGGTAGTTATTTCCCGATATCCGATTTGCGCCGGATAGTGGAACGGGCGATTTTAACTATTAAAAACAAACCGGCATTAATTGATAAAATACATCGGGAGACGATTTTGTATGTCAAAGATTATTCCCGATATGCCAGGAGTTTATTAAAGATGGATTTAAGCCAGTTTAATAATAAGAAATTGGCGAAAATATACGACCGATTATTATATTTTCAGATAATCCATCACGCTTGGTCTATTGCGACAACCTGGTTTGTTGATTCTGACGGCGAAGATTTCTCTAAGTTATTATTAAAAAAAGCAGAAGCCATCGTTGCCGGTAGTAATTATCAGGCGGTTGATGTTTTTAGTACGCTTACTACTCCCGCCCGCCCAAGCCAAGCAATTATAGAGGAATTAGCCGCCTGGAAGATTGTCCGGGAAATTAAAGCAGATAGGCGAGCGGCGGCGGTTTTCCGCCGAAATGATACCGCGAGTATTGAGGCGGGAATAGGCTCCTTGCCGCCGGCTTTAAAAAGAAAAATTTTAAATCATTTTAAAAATTGGCGCTGGCAGCCCTTTACTTATGCCGGGCCGGCTTATGATTTAGATTATTATTTAGCTTTATGGGCGGGCTGGATTAAGGAGAGGATAGATCCAAAGAAAAAAATTAATGAATTAAAAAATTATTCTTTAAAAGTTAAAGAGAAAAGGCGGGAGATTATTAAAAATTTAAAAATAAACGCAGCTGATCGTAAATTATTTAAAATCGCCGCGGATATAATTTTTCTTAAAGCTTATCGCAAAGATGCGGTTTTTTTCGGTATGTATGTTTTAGATAAATTATTAAGAGAAATTGGTGGGCGCTTGGGGTTATCAATTAAGCAAGTTCGGATGATTGCCTATTGGGAAATACTGCCGGCCTTGTATCGCGGTTATTTTCCGGCAGATATTTTGAATGATCGAAGAAAATTTAGTGTCTATTATCAGAAAGGCAAAAATGGGATTATCTATACTGGTGCGCCGGCCAAGAAATTTTTAGCCGGTTTGAATATTGAGAAAGAAATTGTCAAAAAAACTTCCATTATTATCGGCACCGTCGTCTGTCCTGGTGAAGCTAAAGGACGAGTGAAGATTATTAATTTGCCGGAAGAGATAGGGAAAATGAATAAAGGCGATATTATGGTCGCACATACGACTTTCCCATCTCTTGTTCCGGCCATGAAAAAGGCGGCGGCGATTATCACTGATGACGGCGGTATTACTTGCCATGCGGCGATAGTTTCCCGGGAGTTAAAAACTCCTTGCGTGGTTGGCACGAAAATCGCCACTAAAATTTTAAAAGACGGTGATTTGGTTGAGGTTGATGCGGATAGGGGGATTGTAAAAATTGTTAAAAGATAAATATGGCTAAATACTCTTTATTAAATCATGATATTGATACTTCATTTTTGAATATTGAAACTACTTGGGCCGGAATGCGCAGTCCGCTTTTAAAGAAACAAGTCGGTTATTTTGTGCCGGATTCTTTATGCGAAATTATTAAAGGTTCCACTTTGAATTATTATCAGAACGAACGACAGGCTAAAATATTTTCTCATGCTTGCGCTCATCAGGTTTTAAATAATACCCGTTTATTATCTACTATCAAGAAAAAAGCTTCTCTTCAGGCGACAGCCACCTTGCATTTAGCGGCTAGGAATTTTCCACTTAAGCGTTTAACCGACGAGGAACTAATTGTTTTTCTTAAAAAGAGCCGTAAGTTGCAGATGGAGATGGCGGCTTGGGGTATGGCCGTCGCTTTTGCTGATGTATATGGAGAAATTTCGAATCAAGTTTCTAAAATATTATCAAAGCGTAAAAATTTAAAATACCCAGTTAGCGTTTATCTTGATATTCTAGCTAACCCCACAAAATCAAGTTTGACCGCGCGAGCGTATCAAGAAATATGTTCGTCAAAAGATAATAAGTATTTACAGAAAAAATATTTTTGGCTTGATCAGGGATATATTGGGCGAGGATTGAGTGAGGCTCAAATAAAAAATATTCGCCGCCATCATAAAATCAGTCCGGCTTCATATAACGTTAGTAAGGCGGTATTATTAAGAGAACTTAATTTATCGCCTGATGAAAAAAGAATATTTGAAGTAGCGTCCGATTTAGTATTCATAAAATCTTTGCGAGCCGATTCTCGCCAGGCGATTTATGTTGTCGTCAGTAATATTGTTGATTTGTTGGCTAAGCGTTGGCGAGTTTCGGCCAGTAAATTGGAAGTATTATCAACTAAAGAATTAGTATCAGCCATCAAAAATAATAATATCAACGCCGACTCCTTGCTCATGCGTTGGAACCATAGTTTAGTGATTCCTAAATCAGTTAATAATTATTTGGTGATTAGCGGCGCGGAAGTTGGAGGAATGTTAAAGAACTATATTGGTGTAAAAAATGAAAAAATTTTTGATTCCGCGGAGATCAAAGGTCAAATCGCTCAACCTGGCAAAGCAAGGGGAATTGTAAGATTAATTTTTGGTTCTCAGCATAATTCTCGTGTCAAGAAAGGCGATATTTTGGTTTCTATATCAACCAGTCCTCAACTTTTGCCGGCGATGAAGCTGGCGGACGCTTTTGTGACTGATGTCGGCGGCGTCACTTCGCATGCCGCTATCGTCGCTCGGGAGCTTAAAAAACCTTGTATCGTCGGTACGCGCAACGCCACTAAAATTTTAAAAGACGGCGATTTAGTGGAGGTGGACGCGGAGAAGGGGGTAGTTAAGAGAATAAAAAAGTAAAATATGTTTGTCGCTTTGCGCCAAACATATTATCTGCGCTCGCTCGGAAAAGAAAATAAATTTTCTTTTCGCTCACTCGCTTGATAATAAAAACCCCCTGTTCGGGGGGAATTTATTGTCTTACAGGCAACATGATGAGCTTTGACAACTGTAATTAATATAGCATTGTTATTTTTTGTGGTCAAGGTTTTAAATTTAGTTTTAAGATTAGCCCCTATTGAAGCTAGCCACTGTGGACCCGCGGGGGATCGAACCCCGAAGACGAAGTTGTCAAAACTCGTCACGCTACCTGGCCGGGCCCACAGCAAATTAATAATAGCAAAAGCGAGATGAAGAAAAGATAAAGTTTAATATTTATGAATAAATTAAAAAATTTAAGACCCAAGCATTTAAATAGTAAGGATGATTCCTGGATGTTGGCCGAAGATATTCCGGATTTAGATTTCCATTTTTCTCAGATTTGGCTGTCAGCTTTTGTTAATGATTTACAGAAAACCGTCGGGCGAAATTATAAGAAAGTATTAGCTATATATCATGGCGATGACTTGAAATTTTATTATGGCTCTAAGGATAGCGATGATTTTGCCCGGCATATTTTATCGCTTATAGTTGCTGATCCGGCTTTCGGCGAAAAAATAAATCAGGAAATACGCCATTATTCCGTTAAGCTTAAAAAAGCCGCCGCTTCTTTAAATCCCGCCGGCTTAGCCTCTTTAAGTAATAAAAAATTAGTTTCTTTATATTTAGAGTTAGATAAATTGCATACGACTCTCTATTCTTGGGGTTGGCTACCGAATGCCGTGGACATGTTTCATGAAAATTTTACCGGATATTTAAGAAATGAATTAGCTAAATTAGTAAAGGCGAATAAGATTAGTGAGGTTTTAGTCGCCTTAAGCTCTTCTCCTAAAAAAAGCGTTATTGACGAGGAACAAGATTCATTTTTAAATTTAGTTAAATTAAAGCAAGCCGGTAAAGATAAGTTTTTTGAAAGTGCCCTTAAAAGGCATACAGCTAAATATTTTTATCTCAAGCATCTTTGGCTCGGCAAAGACGGCGTTTATGATGAAAAGTACTATTTATCGGAAATAAAATCTTTTATTGCTTCCGGGCAGAAGGCAGTCGAGTTTATTAAGTATAAAGAAAAACAGCGTCGTTTAATTTTAAAAAAACGCTCGGCTTTTATTAAAAAATTTAAAATAAAAGGGAAGCTTCTGAAAATTTTTAATATTTACGCCGAGTTTTCTGTTACCAAGGCCTTCCGTCGCGATGCTCAATTGCTTTGGGCTTATAAAATGGATTTTTTCTTTGCCGAACTTAGCCGGCGCCTGCGTTTGCCGCTTCGGCAATGTCGTTTTATTTTGCCGACCGAAATAGTCGCTGCTTTACGGAAAGGGAAGATTGATAAAAGCAAGGCGGCGGAAGTTAAAGCGCGGTCAAAAGCCTGTGTTTATTATGGCGAGAAAAATGTTGAAGTAGTTGAAATCGGAGCGGCTGTAAAAAGATGGGAGAAGCGGGTGACGCAGGAGGTAAATATTGATTTGCAAGAAATTAAGGGCCAGCCGGCTTGTTTAGGGCGGGCGACTGGCATTGTTCGGATTGTTAATTCGCCGGCGGAGATGAAGAAGCTTAAAGCCGGCGATATTTTGGTAAGCATTGCGACTAATCCGGATATTGTTCCGGCCATGAAAATTGCCGGCGCTATCGTTACCGAGCAGGGCGGTATAACTTCTCATGCGGCCATTGTTTCGCGCGAGCTTAATATCCCCTGCATCATCGGCACCAAAATCGCCACACAGGTTTTGAAAGACGGGGATTTGGTTGAGGTGGATGCGGAGAAGGGGGTGGTGATGATTATTAAAAAGAAAAAATAAATAAGAAAAATACATTTTAATGCCGCCTAAACATCAATATTAGGCATTAAAACTGCTGTTTGAGCTATAATATCGCATAAAATTGACTTTTTAGCATCCAAAATTTAGTTATCTCTAATATTAGCTAAATTTATGTTATACTTTACAAAATATACTATCATTTTGTAAAGTTGACTTTACAGAATGTAAGATCGGCGGACTAAATCTCTTGACATTAAAACAGCAATATTATATACTAATATTGATGTTAGAACAGCAGTATTATACACTAAAATTGCTGTTTTAAATAATCCTATTTTAGTAAATATTTAGCTAACTTATTCTATTATTAGCCAAATAATTTTGTTTTTATGGATAAAAAAGTAATTAAAAGAGATATTCAAGGAAATATTGAAAATTGGCTTTTTAAAGGTAAGGTCATTATTCTTTATGGCGCCCGGCAGGTCGGAAAAACGACTTTAGCGAAAGAATTATTGCAAAAATATGGGAGAGAAGAAGCTTATTTTAATTGTGAAATAATGAGTGTGCGTCAGGCTTTAGAAAAAGAGGACCCGGCGGCGTTGCGGCGGTTTCTGGGCGACGGGAAGTTTTTTGTCTTTGATGAAGCGCAGAAGATAAAAAATATCGGTTTGGTTTTAAAGCTCTTAATTGATTCTTTCCCGGATTTACAGATTATTGCTACCGGTTCTTCGTCTTTTGATTTGGCAAATCAGGTTAATGAACCTTTGACCGGCCGGGCTTTAGAATTTACTTTATATCCTTTTTCCTGGCGGGAACTTAGAAGATTAGATAAACCCCATGAAGCTGATAGTCGTCTTAAACAATCTTTAATTTTCGGATCCTATCCGGAAATCGCTCAGAGCGGACAGTCGGAGGCGCGCCAGTTATTGGACAATCTCGGCACAAAATATCTTTATAAAGATATTTTAACTTTTGATCGGGTACAGAAATCAAGCTTACTAATCTCCTTACTCCAGCTCCTGGCCTTGCAAATCGGTCAGGAAGTTTCTATTAACGAACTGGCCAATACATTACGCTGTAATCGCGATACGGTTGTTAATTATTTAGATATTTTAGAAAAATCTTTTATTATTTTCCGTTTACGCGCCTATAGCCGCAATCCGCGCAAGGAAATTTCTAAAAAACAGAAGATTTATTTTGTGGACCTCGGCATTAGAAATAGTATTATTAGTCGTTATAACGAATTAGCCGTTCGTGATGATATCGGCGCGCTTTGGGAAAATTTTTGCGTGAGCGAGCGCTTTAAGAAACTGCAGGCCGAAGACATTTCCTGCCAGAGATATTTTTGGCGGACCCTAACTCGAAAAGAAGTTGATTATGTGGAGGAATATGACGACCGCTTGGATGGCTATGAGTTTAAATGGACCAAAGAAAAAATGACTCGTCCTAAAGAATTTTTAGCTTATAAGAATAGCCGGATTATTTTAGTCAATCGCCTTAATTATCAGGAGGAGTTTTTGAGTTAATAGTAATTTTATGGATAAACAGGGTAGATATTCTATAATTCGTCAGCGCCAGGCGCATTTTAATCCTTATTATTGGAATTTAATAGCCTGTAAAAATCAACAGATGATTGATTGTTATGGCGTTAATCTTTCTGAACAGAGAATTATTTTTTCTCCGGATAAGCCAATCTTTTCTTTTTTAGTTAGCGCAGATTTGGCGAGGGCATCATCGTATGTTACAGAACGGGTAGGCAAGTCGGCTGCTTATTTTTTTAAGATAAAAGCCGCGACACGGCAGCGGGAAATAGTGATTAAAAAATTACTAAGAAAAATAGAAAGAGAAGATTGGCGGAAGATAGAGGACGATAAATTGTTTAATTATTTATTAGAAATTAGAGATGCTTGGGTTAATTACGACTCCGCCAGTACTTTTATTTGGTTTGGCGCGGGGGAAGAAATAAAGACAACTCTAGGCCAATTTTTACAGCTTCAAGGAGAAGAATTAAATATTTTTTTACAACCGGCGGCAAGTTACGTTAAAAAAATGGAAATTGATTTGTGGCGCGCCGCTTTGGATGATAAAACTCCACTTTCAGTCCGGGCCGCGCAATTAAGAAAAAAATATTGGTGGCTGCCGTTTGGTTACGATGGCCCGCAAACGTGGACGGACGGGTATTTTTCTAAAAAGCTTAAGATCTATAAGAAATTTAGTTCGGACAAGATAAAATTGAATATTGCAAAAATTCGTACGGAAAAAATAAAAGATTCACGAATTTTAATTAAAAAACTGCAGTCCAGTCCTTATTATTGGCGCTTATATTCGGCTTTTAAAGAAGGGGCTCGTTGGACGGATGAAAGAAAAAAACTAATTTCCCCTTTGCATTATTATTACCATGTTATCTTAAAAGAAATTAGCCGCCGTTTAGATTTTCCTTTTTTGAATTTGAAATATTTAACGGTAGAAGAGATTTTAGAAATAGACAAAAAGAAAAGTTATATTTTAAAGTTATCAGCCGATCGAATGAATAAAGTATTTATGGCTGTAGGAAAAGGGGGTAAGGTCTTTTTTTCTAATCGTAAAGAATTGATCAAATATAAAAAAATTATTGCCATCCAGCCGTTGAGATCAGTAATATCTGGAGTTGTTGCTTGTCGTGGACCGAAGTTGAGATATATAGCCAAGGTGAAAATTCTTTTGTCATCACAAGAATATAAAAAATTAAGAGCCGGAGATTTTTTAGTTACTAGTATGACTACGCCCGATTTTGCTATAGCGATGAAAAAGGCAGCCGGTCTAATTACTGATGAAGGTGGAGCGACGTGTCATGCGGCGATTATGTCTAGAGAGATGGGGAAGCCCTGCATCGTGGCGACTAAAATCTCCACTAAAGTTTTTCATGACGGAGATCAGGTGGAAGTAGATACGGTAGAGGGAACTATTAAAATAATGAACAAGAAATAATATATGTACCAAAAAGAATTCACTCGCGATTTTTCTATAATAATGGAAGAAGTTTGGCATTACGCCATTTTTTCCGGGTTTAAAAAAGAATTTGGCTTTAGTTCGCCGCGCCGCCAGCCCCTGGTTTTTTATATTAAAGACGGAGCGATAGAAGTTTGGAGTGATAAAGCGGTTATTAATAGCTTGATTAGAAAGATAAATGTTTTTAGTCGTCAGGGGCCGGAGAAAGCTATAGGAATATTGAAAAACTATCAGCGCTTGTTAAAAGGATTTGATAAATTTTTTTCGGTCGGATTCGTTAGGAATCAAGATAAATTGGAAGAATTTTTAGAACGGCTTCGCGGGATTATCGCCAGCTTTACATTCATGTATTATTCGGCGGAATATTCTGTCGCGCCGGATAAAGTAAAAAATTATGCTCAAAAAATTCGTTTACGTGATTCTTTCTATGATGATTGTGATCGTTTTTTACGCCGGAGCTTGTCGCGGATTTTTCCCGAAGCGCGGGGCTTAGAGACGTTAATTTTATCTAATGAGATAAAAAGGCGTCCAGCACTGGCGGTTTTAAAAAAACGTAAAAATAATTTTATTCTTATCCCCGGATATTTTCAAAAAATTACAAGTTTGGAAAAATTCGCTCGGAATCATCAAGATTTTGTCTTTGATTTTCCGAAAATCAATAAGTCAATCTCGGATTTTAAGGGTACGCCGGCGTATCAAGGGAAAACGGTCGGCCGGGTACGAATTGTTAAATTAAAGGATAAAATGTTATCCTTTAAGAAAGGAGAGATTTTGGTCGCGCCGATGACCACGCCGGATTATTTGGCAATTATGAAAAAGGCGGCGGCGATAGTGACGGATGAAGGCGGTTTATTGTGTCATGCCGCGATTATCGCCCGTGAGATGAGAACGCCCTGTGTTATCGGCACGAAAATCGCGACGCAGGTGTTGAAAGACGGCAATTTGGTTGAGGTGGATGCGGAGAAGGGGGTAATAAAGATTATTAAATAAACTATGATGACCGAAAAAGAGTTAACAGAAAAAATTATTAAGAATAAAGATAAATATTTTTTATGGGTTTCCCGGCCGGCATCCATACAAAGGTTAACATTTTTAATTAGGGCATTTTATAGATGTATCGGCACTAATACGATTAATTTTCAGGGTAATAAAGGAGATTTAAGTTATTATTTTGAAAGAGATAAATATAAAAAGGCCGGCATGGCCTTTGCGGCAAGCCTTAATTCTGAAAAGGCGGTTGCAGAACATCTGCTTGATTATAAGAAATATAGTCGGGAATTATTAGCCGTAGGTATTAAAGCAAAAAATTTAGCGACAGATCGATCGGAATTATTAGATATTTTTCCGGAATATCAGAAGGCCTTAGATAATTTTGTTTTTTATTTACTTACTCCTTTTTGGGTTGATGATTATATCTTTCCTAGTTTAGCTGAAAGATTAAAAAAGACCATTGCGCCAGGAAAATATCAGGCGGCGTTAGAAATTATTTCATCGCCGACAACCGTTTTTGGCTATCAAAAATATCACCTCACCTTAGCTAGGGCTAAGAGTAAACAAGATTATAGATCCCTAATTGAGAATTACCGTTGGGTAAAAGAGTATTCTTTTCAAGAAAGATTATTAGATCAGGAGTTGGCCATTGCAGACCGTCGCCAACTAGCCATCGGAGGGTTGATAGACACAGCTGTAAAGGTTCCGAAGGTCTGCCAAAATAATAAAAGAAGATTAGGAAAACTATTAAAAAGGATAAAAGACAAGAATCTGAAGACACAGATTCGGTTGGTCAACGATTATATAAACATTAAAACTGAACGGATAGAGGTTTATAAGATGTTCCAAGCTGATTTCCGTTGTTTTTTCTATCGACTCTTGGAATTGGTAAAGAAAAAGCAGAAGACAGCGTGCTATGAAAATATAATTTCTATGACCGATGAAGAAATATTAGATTTTTTGCGGTATGGCCAAAAAGTTAATTTAGTAATTACAAAGAAAAGATTGGCCTTAGATTTCGTATCTTTTGGCGCCAGAGGTAAGATGTTTTTTATTTATAATCATAATTTGATTAAAAAAATTAAGAAGATTTTTACTTCTGTTTTGGAGGATAAAAGAATTAAGGGAGTGGTAGTTTCTAAGGGGATAGTAACCGGCCACGTTAGATTGATTTATTCCTCTAAAGATTTAAAGAAGGTAAGACCAAGAGAAATTTTGGTAGCTAATTTTACCACGCCGGAGTATGCCCCGGCAATTAAGAAAGCCGGCGGTATTATTACTGATGACGGGGGGATAACTTCCCATGCGGCCATCGTAGCGAGAGAATTAAAAAAACCATGTGTTGTTGGAACGAAGATTGCCACCCAGGTGTTGAAAGACGGCGATTTGGTTGAGGTGGATGCGGAGAAGGGAGTGGTGAGGATTATTAACTAAGCATTGTTGATATTTTAAAAATAGGTTTAATGGTCAAAAATAGTTGGTGAATTAGCTATTATATTTGAACCAGTTATACCAAAGCAAGAATGATTTTCTATGCTCTTTAGACAACCCCCGATGAATTCGGAGGTTGTTTTTTAAATAAG
>Ga0265297_10000588_pt1 | contig 105076 bp, 100 predicted proteins | sample Munlanlwell13791_FD_192502 | JGI IMG/M metagenome (GOLD analysis project Ga0265297, IMG submission 192502) | Leachate microbial communities from a municipal landfill in Southern Ontario, Canada - Leachate well 137-91 | ecosystem: Engineered > Solid waste > Landfill > Unclassified | place...
GATTCCGCAAAACTTCGGCTGATTCCTTTTTTCTAAATTCGGATGTCGCAAGCGGAGGAGGAGGGGTCTGGGGAGGAATCCTCCGCTTGCTCCTCTTTTTTCTTTTGGCGAAATTCGGACGGGCTTAATTAACCAACTTGAGTTGGCGTTTCTTGTTGTGGTATTTCAGTAACCACAACGGATTCTTGCTGGACAACTTGTTCTGGGGGTGTTGTTTGTCGCACCACTCCAAAAATTTGATCAAGTTCAGTATCAAGGGTTAAATATTTATCAGCAAGATTTGCTAGTTTTTTGTGGATTCTCTGCTGACTATCTAATGCTGTTAAATATGTATTTCCGCCTAAAGATTGAACAGACTCAAACAGAGGCAAATAATCGCTATCATTCACAAGAAAAACTATATTGGACGCTTTACCATTAGCAACTAGCATCAAAACATCGCAAATCAATTTAGTATCGAGCCCTTTTTCCTGACGGGTAAAATATTCCCTATATTTTGAATCAATTTTTTGTAATTCCTCATCCGGAATACCTTTGATAGGAATGCCGCACTCAATTTTTCTCCAGTGATCTTTTTTGTCTGGTTCATCTGCTTCTGGTATATCAAGCATTGTTTTTATACGATTATCACTTTGTTTGAAATAATAAACAACTCTTATTGTTGCACCAATCCAGGGAGACCATTTTAACATTAAAAACTTTGTCAAAAGCGGAATACTTAATTTCTTACCAGCGTATTCTGGTTTTGTTCTTTGGAGTTCATGGATACTTGAGAATAACCTTGACCCATCTATAATAAAATATCCTCTGTTATCCATAATTTTATCTATCACCACAAAGAGGGCGATACTTATCTCTTATTAATTTTTCTAGCAACAAACGGAAATTTTGATTGTTATTAACTAAAATATAAAGTCCACCGTCAGTAGCACCGTTTTTATACCAACATTGTTTTCTTTCATGGTTTATTAACCGTGAATTTACATCTGCAGTTTCACCGACATCAACAACTTGATTTCTTGTGTTTACAATCATATACACACAACCAAAAGCACGACTAAATTTTCGTGTGTGATAAAAAGGTCCCTGAAATTGATATCCCTCAATATTTATTGCCATAATTTAAATTAAATTGTCTTCTTTAAAATTATCTAAAATTGCTTTTGCTACCGCATTTGATAAAAATGTAGGAACAGCATTTCCAATTTGTAAATTTCTATCACCTCGTGAACCAAAAAATTGATAATCATCTGGGAAACATTGAATTCTCGCACCCTCTCTTGTTGTCAACGGTCTTGGTGCTTTTGGATGAATACAACGAGATGATGATGGTGTGCTTAGGTTTCTTGTTATTGTTGTTGCTGGTCGTTTCCACCAAAGACGGCAATATGTATTTTTAAAACCTGATGTTGGGCGTAATTCCTCTGGCAAATCTTCTGGTGTTCCTCCGTCTGGCAATAACTCCATTATTTTTACCAAATTTTCATTGTTGTTTGGCGAATTATGGTCCATGAGTTTTGTCGGTGCGTTTTTTCGCATAAACTTTTGAAAGTCATTTTGTGGTTTAGAAGAATACTCAAAACTTTCTTCATTTGATTTAATAAAAGGCAAATCGCTTATTGCTTCCTCGAGTGTTAAATATGGTTTGAGTTTTTTGTTAAACAAATCAGGTTTTTCCTCTGGATTATAATGCGTTGGTTCTGGGTATTCAAAATCAGTTTTAAGTTTTGAGCCAATAATTACAACCCTTTCTCTTATCTGCGGTGCACCATAATCGGCAGCGTTCAAAAGTTTATACTGAACTTTATATCCGAGAGATTCGAAAAGTGAAATAATTGTTTTTAATAATTCGCCACCTTGCATTGATAAAAGACCTTTGACATTTTCAAAGAGAAAAAGTTTTGGATTGAATTCTTTTAGAACACGGTAGTATTCTTGAAATAATTTACCTCGCGGGTCGTCAATTAATCTTTTTCCAACCGTGGAATAAGCCTGACAAGGCGGTCCTCCAACAATAATATCAATCTCGCTCGCCTTGATTCCTAAATCTTTTTCGACTTTTTCTGCATTAAAATCTTTTATGTCCTCCGCATAGATTTTTGCTGTTTGGTGATTCAACGAGTATGCTTTTGCCATATTTGGCAAAATCTCATTAGCAGCGACAATTTCAAAATTATCGTCATGGGCGAAGCCATAACTCAAACCTCCTACACCAGAAAACAAATCTATAACTTTTAATTTTTTGGCTTTACTCATAAAATAATCTAATCAAAATTAATTTCCTTATACTTAACTGGGCTTTCTGTAATCTTCCAAATGAAATAATTTTGATCAATATTGAAAACGGTTTGTCCTTCCATTTGTTGCCTTGTAATCCAATTAACGCTATCGTCCTCAATTTCATCTAACTTAATAAAAGCAACTTGACCATTATATAAGTCAAAATGAATTGCTAGAGTGTGAGAACCAAAATCACGAAAAACTCGTTTTGCTTCCAATACTTTATGTTGCTTTATATCATTTATCCCCGTAAAACCAGACTGCATTTCAATTCTTACTTTTTCTTTTCCGTTTAATCTAATTTCCAAATCTGCCTTTGGTGTTCTTTTGAATGTTTCTATATTTTTTAAATCGTCGTCGCCAATTAAATCTATATTTGAAGTATCAACCTCAAAAACCAAGCCCAATGCTTTCAAAAAATAATTTGATAAAACATAACCTCTCATCCAAGAATAATAAACTTGCTCTGGTCGTCTACCCTGATTATTCAAAATAGGTAAGATATTATTTGCTTTCATTATTTCAAAAGTTTTGTCTATGTGTTCTTTTTTGAAAGCATTAAGGTCATCAATTTTAATATCATTGGCGACGACTGCATTCACTTTGTCGATAATGTTATACAATCGTTCGTTTAGAAGTGCGATATAGTTTAAATCTACTGTTGGTGTAATATCTTTTGCACCAAAAAAGTTTTTGACATCGGCTTGATTCGAAAAACCCAACTTTTGTCTATACTGACGAAAATATTCTGCTGTAATTGTTATTTGTCTAGTCATAATTTTATTTTATTAAATCCTCAATTGATACATTTAACGCCTTGGCAATTTTCTTAATTGTATCAATTGTTGGGTTTTGTTGCTTGCCAGCCTCAATGTTTATTATTGTATTATTGGAAACATCAGCAAGACGAGCCAGTTTTTCTTGCGATAAACCCAATTTTTCCCTTATTCGTTTGATTTTGCTTGACTCTATCATATTGAAATAGTAATATTATATTGTAGTATCATTATTATATGCCCAAACTAAACAACCACAATATAATATTACCAAAATAATTGGAAGTAGTAAAGAAAATGTATAAGCCCGTCCGAATTTCGCCAAAAGAAAAAAGAGGAGCAAGCGGAGGATTCCTCCCCAGACCCCTCCTCCTCCGCTTGCGACATCCGAATTTAGAAAAAAGGAATCAGCCGAAGTTTTGCGGAATCCTTTCCCCAGAAAATAGTTTCCGCAAAACTTCGTCCGCATTGTTTCCGTTTCATTCGTTGGGATTTTCTGCAAAATGGGTTCTGACTTTTTCAAACAAACACCACCATTCCGAATTTGTTAAAGAAGTTGCCTCGGGGCTTCGCCCCTCGGCATTGGTTTCCGCCAAGAAATTCCAGGGGGTTTTGAATTCCGCCAAAAGAATTCCCGCCGAAAGTCGGCGGTTCCCAAACAAAGTTTGGATTGTGCCAAAGGCACAAGAGCCGATGAATAGAGATTTTAAAGTTGTCGGTGTAATGCAAACCTTTTATCAATTTAATTCCCGAAGCTATGATCAAATATTTTATTTATTGTAGAAAATCAAGTGAGGATGAAGAACGCCAAGTTTTGAGTATTGAAGCTCAATTGACGGAGCTTCGGGAATACGCCAAGCAAAACAATCTTTTTGTCGTAAAAGAATTTTACGAGAGTAAAACCGCCAAAGAGCCAGGGCGAGAAATATTTAATGAAATGCTTGGCGAAATTGAAAAAGGTGTTGCCTCGGGCATTTTAGCGTGGAATCCAGACCGTTTAGCTCGCAACTCGATTGACGGTGGCAAAGTTATTTATTTTGTAGACACTTTAAAAATTGTTGCGCTAAAATTCCCGACATTTTGGTTCGAAGCGACACCGCAAGGAAAATTTATGTTGAGTGTCGCTTTCGGACAGGCAAAATACTACACCGACAATTTAAGAGAAAACATTTTGCGTGGTATTCGACAAAAAATACGCCGTGGTGAATTATCGGCAAAAGCTCCAATTGGCTATTTTAACGAACCTCGTTTGCGAACAATTGAACCTGATAAAAAAACTTTTAGTAAAGTAAAAGAAGTATTGGAGCTTTTTGCTACTGGCGAATATACTCTCACGGCAATTCAACGCAAAATGTTTTCTCTCGGCTTAGTTGGCTCCCGAAGTGGAAAACCTCTCGCACTCGCCTCGGTGGAACATATTTTGAAAAATCCTTTTTATTATGGATATTTTTCCTATCGAGGCGAGGTGCATCAAGGTTCGCATAAGCCAATGATTCCAAAGAAACTTTTTGACAAAATACAGATTGCACTTGTTCAAAATGGAAAACCCCGCAAAAAGCGAGGACAAAAGAATTTTCAGTATTTAGGTTTTGCTACTTGTGGGATTTGTGGCTATGCCATAACCGCCGAAAGACATATCAAAAAAAGTGGTTTGAAATTTGTTTATTATCGTTGCACCCACAAGAGCAAAACTATTCAATGTACTGAAAATCGCTTTTTGCGGGAAGAAGTTTTAACCGAACAAGTAAAAAATCTTTGTCAAAAAGTTTCTTTGCCTGATGAATGGCGGGAAAAGTTTTTAGAAAAATTGGAAAATGAAAATATAGAATCCCGCCATACATCAGACCTTTTCGTTCAAAATCTCCGCAATAATATTTCCGCCATTAAAGAAAAGTTGGAACGACTAACTGACGCATATTTAGCCGAAGCATTAGAGCTTGTAGAATATCAAGAGCGAAAAAATATTTTAATGGCGGAAAAGAAAACAATTGAGGAGAGATTATCGGATTTTGAACGAAAAGGTAATCATTGGCTCGAACTCATGCGAAACTGGATTATTGAAGCCAACCAAGCCGTAAATCTCTATAAACAAGAAAATCCCTCACGGATGAGAGATTTTCTTGTTTCCATCGGCTCGAACCGCCGACTTTCGGCGGGAATTCTTTTGGCGGAATTCAAAACCCCCTGGAATTTCTTGGCGGAAACCAATGCCGAGGGGCGAAGCCCCGAGGCAACTTCTTTAACAAATTCGGAATGGTGGACCTGACAGGACTCGAACCTGCCACCTCCTCGGTGCAAACGAGGCGCTCTACCAGATGAGCTACAGGCCCATGTTATTCAATAAACCCTATGAAACTATTTTTTCAGCAATCTTTTTTACTATCTAGCCGATGGACATCGGACCGCTCGATTAGTATAGCAGATCCATGTTTATGGCAACATGAAATTTAGGAAACCAAAGAGGAACGCAAAGGAAACAAGGATTAAGAAGACGCCGAGAACTCTGTAAAAGGAGTATGTTCCACCGGCACCGAAATACCGATTCGTCCAACCAAATTCTCCTGTGATCAAGGTAATTTTTCTAGTCTTCCAAACAAATAGAAAACCGATTACAAACAATGAAATACTGATAACAATTCTTAGTAACATCTCTCTCCTTCCTTTTTATTTTGGTGGGCGATCGAGGACTTGAACCTCGGACCTCGTCATTATCAGTGACGCGCTCTAACCACCTGAGCTAATCGCCCGAAATGTCTTTTATCAAACCATATTTTAACAAAAATCTTGTGTTTATTCAATCGTTTAGTTGATTATTTTTTACTCGACTTTTTGAACGTGTTATGGTATAAATGTCTTTATGTTTTGTACCTTTGTAGTTACACATGTATTTCTCAATCTACCACACCAGATTCGTCTCTGTAGAGAACACCACATAAGTAGGGCCTGATCAAAGAATGTCAGGAGGGGGAGATGCGAGTTTTCTTTAACACGAAGACCGGGGGGTATTTCATTTTCATCCTCTTCATAGCACTCATAGCCTTCTGCTACTTCACCAAGCTGATCCAAGAAGATTGGTTCTTTTACACCGCGGTCGTTCTTTTTTTCATCGGAGTTGCCCTGATCAAATTCTCAGACAGGGCCCAGAAGAGAAATACAATCCAAAGTGACAAAGTCTGATCCGCTAGCTAACGGCGGATCACCAAGGGACAGTTGAGCGCGTTCGAGCCGCGATCCTGTCCCTTTTACTATTCAAATAAATGAAAATTTATTTCTTCTTATCCCAACCATCTCCGGCGTTCTTGCAGAAGTCGGGATCCCGACCAAAGCGTCGGGGCAGTTTTCAAAAATGAAAAATTGCTTCGCCTTTAGGCCGACATCATGAAGATTGTAACTGGCTAAGTACAATCAAATGAAGAGTTCATATTTTTCTTGATTCTTTGGTTACTTTCTCATCAAGGAGAAGAGTAACAGAAGAAAGTGATTTGTATAGATTCCCGCATTCGCGGGAATGACAAATGGAATGAGATCCTTCGACTACGCTCAGGATGACAGAGAAAAAATAGAAACAAAAAATTCCACCGAAGCGGAATTTTTTGCCAGCTTTTGACAGCTGAATAATAGCAGAAGTATTTCGAGTCCTTCCGACAAAGTTGTCGGGCCGACCTGGAAGATTTTCTAGTTTAAAAAACTAGCAAATACTCCCTAGAAAGGAGGTGATCCATCCGCACCTTCCGGTACGGATACCTTGTTACGACTTCACCCCAATCGCTAATCCTACCTTAGGACACTTGCGTGTACTTCGGGCATTACTAACTTTCGTGGTGTGACGGGCAGTGTGTACAAGACCCGGGAACGAATTCACCGTGACGTGCTGATTCACGGTTACTAGCGATTCCGACTTCATGAGGGCGAATTGCAGCCCTCAATCCGAACTGAGACTAGCTTTGATGAGATTAGCTTCCTCTTACGAGTTCGCAGCTCATTGTACTAGCCATTGTAACGCGTGTGTAGCCCGAGGCGTAAGAGCCATGCTGACTTGACGTCATCCCCACCTTCCTCCCTGTTGACCAGGATAGTCCCGTATGGGAAATATAACATACGGCAAGGGTTGCGCTCGTTAACGGACTTAACCGAACATTTCACAACACGAGCTGACGACAGCCATGCAGCACCTGTCATCCGGCTCCCTTTCGGGCACAATCTTATTTCTAAAATCTTCCGGAGATGTCAAGCCTCGGTAAGGTTTTTCGCTTAGAGACGAATTAAACCACACGTTCCACCGCTTGTGCGGGTCCCCGTCAATTCCTTTGAGTTTTAGCCTTGCGACCGTACTCCCCAGGCGGGTCACTTAACGCGTTAGCTTCGCTACTAAAGGGGTCGAATCCTCTAACAGCTAGTGACCATCGTTTACGGCGTGGACTACCGGGGTATCTAATCCCGTTCGCTCCCCACGCTTTCGTGTCTCAGTGTCAGGAATGTTCCAGTAAGCTGCCTTCGCCATTGGTGTTCCTAGCGATATCTACGCATTTCACTGCTACACCGCTAATTCCGCTTACCTCTACCACCCTCTAGTACGCCAGTATTAAATGCAGCCCCCAAGTTGAGCCTGAGGATTTAACATTTAACTTAACGCACCACCTACACACGCTTTACGCCCAGTAATTCCGGATAACGCTTGCATCCTACGTATTACCGCGGCTGCTGGCACGTAGTTAGCCGATGCTTATTCAAATAGTACCGTCATAATCTTCCTATTTAAAAGAGGTTTACAATCCGAAAACCGTCATCCCTCACGCGGTATTGCTCCATCAGGCTTTCGCCCATTGTGGAAAATTCCTCACTGCTGCCTCCCGTAGGAGTCTGGACCGTGTCTCAGTTCCAGTGTGGCTGGTCAATCTCTCAATCCAGCTACCCGTCGTCGCCTTGGTGAGCCATTACCTCACCAACAAGCTGATAGGAAAAAGGTTCCTCTCGAAGCGTATTGCTACTTTAATTATTGCTAATATCATGGGGAATTACCTCACCTTTCGGCAAGCTATGCCCCTCTTCGAGGTAGATACCAATTTATTACTCACCCGTTCGCCACTCACCCGAAGGTTCGTTCGACTTGCATGTGTTAAGCATACCGCCAGCGTTCATCCTGAGCCAGGATCAAACTCTCCAAAAAGTTGGACATAATCCAACATGAACAGTTTGTTTATAGTCGACTGGTTATCGACTTATTTTTGAGCCCCTCACAGGGCTCGAATTGACAAGTTATTTTGGCTCGAAAATATCATTCTGCTATTATTCTGCTGTCAAAGGACTTAGCGCATAAAAGACATATCGGTCGTTGATTGGCCGTTGTTTTTTCTTATTATTTATGCGTTTTAAAGACTGTAGTTATATTAGCAATTTTTGAACTTTATGTCAAGAAATATCTAAGGGCGTCTAGCCGCTAGCCGTTTGCTCTTAGCTTCTTCTAACAACTAACGGTTAGCAATTCTCCTCTTATTTTTTTTCTTCAGCCACTTTTCTTTTCTCATGGATGCTTTAAAGCGTAACAGGTCCTGTTTTAGTTTTTTGTAGCCGAGAACCAACCAAATATTAGCTGCGATTAGACAAACGAAAGTGATTGTTTGCCAAAAACGCCATGAGTAAATATTCAATTTCTCATAACGAGCAAAGACGAGGATTAGACCGACAGCTGATATGGTGAGGTCAGTCCATAATAGTTTCTTTGAGTAAGGAAGATAAGGCTTTTCCGTCTTTCCTTTTTTTCTAAATATAAAATAAATAATTAACGTACCGATGAAAAAAACACCATAAAGTACTAACCAGAAATAAACAATCTTAGATTCTACTGGGATTTTAAAAAAATAGTCGGTGTTAAACCGAGAGAATAGATCGCCCATTTTCTACTCTTCCTTATCCCCAAAAAAATCAATTTCGCCATCACAATGTGGACAGATTAGTTTTCCCTCTTCCAAAATCATCTGGCTGCCACATTTCGGGCAAAGCTGAGCCCCTTCGTCTATCCCCTCTGGCTCTGAAAGTTTCTTTTTGTCCGCTTTCTTTTTCATCTCGTTCTCCTAATCAACAATATACCAATTTGTTTTATCCAGAGCAAGTAGACAAAGAAGACTACCTCTACAAAGATAGTCTTCTTTTATATATTCATTTTTGCTAATTAACTATTTTTTCTTTGGTGTCGATCTTGGTTTTGAAGTTTGTGATTTTGATTTAGTACTGGTCGATTTTGGAGTTGTCGGAACAGCGTTCGTCTTTTGTGAGTTTGGCTTCTGAGTGTAAAAAAGATATCCGCCAACAATTGCGAGGAGCAAGAGGAGGAATAAACCCCAGCCTGGTAAACCACTGTTGTCGTCTTTCTTGGTCTCGTCCTTTTTGTTTGAATTGTCATTATTCGCTTTAACTTCGTTTTGTGTCTCAGCGCCACCGGCTGATATCTGCCCTGAATCACTAACTGCTGATGATGCAATAAGATTTGAAGTAGTCGTTGGCATTTCAATTTTTGGTGTATTTACCTTGATTGGCAAGGAGGCTGTTTCATTTCCTGCGGCATCAAAGGTAACCACTTCGTAGTTGTATGTTGTCCCTGGAGCAGCTGAAGTATCAGTAAAAGTAGTAGCTGTTGGGTCAAGCGTAACCAAGAAAGCACCATCACGGTATATCTTTAGTCCTGCAAAAGTACTGGCTGGTGGGTTGATCCAAGATACTACCGGAAAACCACTTGGATTTATTGTTATATTTAGTCCGCTTACAGGGCTTGGTGCTGTTTTGTCATAGGTCAATGTATATTTATCCTCAATGTTTTTGTTGCCAGCGAGATCTTCATACTTACCTGCAGCAACGCTTAGCGACAAGTCTCCTTCCGTTACTGGAGTGAGATTAAAAGTATAAACATTCACATTAGCTGTAAAATTACTAATAGCTCCACCTGTTGGAACAAAATCACTTTCTATCAAAGGTGCTTTTGTGTTTTCACTTACTGTAGCTGTTACAGCTATTGGTTGGTTTTTTACAAAGGAGCCGTTCGCAGGGCTGAATGAAAGGGCAGGAGCCTTGGTATCAACGCTCAACTGATTAGTAGAAGTGTAAGGTGTCTGTATATTACCGGCTAAATCTTTGGCCCCAGAAGCAGTGATTGTTAGCCCAGGAATCTCAACAAAAACAGTGCTGGATAATGTACAGTTGAAGGTAAATTCATGATCCAACAATGTCCAACCTACCGGTAAGCAAGTGATCAAACCAGAGGTGTCAGGAACGATAGCTAGATTTGGTATAACTGAGCTATCCATTTTTTCTGAATAATGCAGGACCAGCTCATTTGATGGATTCGCTGTCACAAAGTCTTTGTTGATTGTAAACGTATCCCCTATCCCAATGATATGGCCATCCAATTTTACACTTTCGATGGTTGGCACTGTGCTGTCATCATAGATCGAAAAGTTAATAGCAGCGGGAGTACCAACTGCTCCGTCTCCACCCGCTAACTCATAAGGTATTGCTGTCAGTGTATGAAACCCTGGAATAAAGTTCCAAGTATTATAAATACCGGAACTATCCCCATTCAAAGCATAAGGCGAAATATTTTCAGTCCGATAGCTAGAGTTGCTATCCAGTCCGAAAACTACGCTTCCCACTGTAGCTGGTGTAGTATTAGCAACAATTGTGATGTGTTTTAGTGCAGGTGTAAATGAAGCCAGATTGATCACTTCCCCATTTACAATTGGTCGAACAATCGAATTGGTATCAGTATCTACCAACGAAAAATTCGAAACTGTTCCATCGAAAGTAGTTGCAGCCAGCGCACCTTTCACCCCGACGCCTAGCCCAATAGACGCCATTTGAACGACCAAAAGTATGGCCGTAATTAATGATATTTTTTTCGCGAGATTCTTTAACATTTTTTCCCTTCTCAGCCTGAGGCTGTTTGTCCGAAGACAGTTACTGATTATTTGAATATTGAGTTCTAAAATTTGTGCAAAATAAAAACCGATCACCCTCCCTCCAAGTTGAATTTTTTATTAAAAACAACATCGAGGAAAAGTGACCGGTTTCACCATTTGCTATTTCTCATAGGCACTTGTGATAAACCGCATAGGCAGTATAAAAAGCGCACCCATAAGTCGAAGCAATCACTTCCTTTATGATACAATCATAAATTATTTTCTGTTTTGGTTTCTTGCCTGCCCTACTATAACTTTTTGTGTAGGCGGTTGTTTGGGTTCTTTTTTTGTTTCCATCCCCCTTGGGGTTCCCAAAGGAGTACAACAATATTATTACGCCAGAATAAAAATGTCAATAATCTTGAGTGATGATTTTTATGCTTTTCTTTTCTTTTTTTGTGGTGAGACTACTGGTAGTTTGATCCCCTCGAAACCGTATATCAGCAAAAATATCATGCAAAAATAAAAAACCTCAAAGCCCATCACAAACCAATAATTGAAACATAGGAAAGCATTGTCATAATGCTTCCAGTCATAGTGGATATAATGATGAAGCTGCCAGGAAAGCATTCCGCCAATAATCGGTATCAGCAGCAAAGAAAATCCATTTAGATGTTTAAAATGCTGCGGCCTCTTTTTCGTAACAATCATAAAGGCGACCATCGTTATGGCAAAGCATAAAGCTATTTGCCACCAATAAGCACATTCATAACTCGTAAACCGATTAGAGTTAATAAAAATGTTAGTTTCCTGTGCCTCTACACTAGGCGCAACAGACTGAGGATTTACTGTCGGCGCCGTTGGCTTGGCTGGGCTTGGGGTAGGAGTTGATGTAGGGGCAGGAAAAGTTTTTGGTTTTATATCGATAGGTTTAAAAAAGCTATTATCAAAAGAGTCTTGAGCAAAGGTACTTTGACCAAAACCTGCCAGAGTAATTACAACCAGCAAACAACCCAACCACTTATTCATTTTTTGCCCTCATAGAAGTGATGTATCTGAGAGTGAATTGTACCTTATTATAAGTAAAACATCAATCTCTTTACCAAGAAATTTCTCTTTCACAGCGGGTTTTCAGCTAACCACGATAAGATGTTAATGTAAGTTATTAAAAATATGGAGATATTATGGAGATTAAAAACAGTGTAATTATAATAACCGGCGCTTCATCTGGTATCGGCAAGGCAACCGCAGAGCTACTTGCCAAAGAAGGCGCAAAAGTAGCAATGGCGGCTAGGTCAGAAGATAAACTCAAAGAAATTGCCAAAAATTTGAAGGATTCTTTCGTTGTAAAAACTGATATGACAAAACCTGGCGAAATCCATTTGATGGTTGAGAAAGTACAGAATCATTTCGGAAAAATCGATGTGTTAATTAACAATGCCGGAAGAGGTTTGCATGGATCAATCGAAAAACTTCGGCTCGACGATTACAAAAAAATTGTTGAGTTAAATGTCTATGGGCCGCTAATTGCGATGCAAGCAGTCATTCCATTGATGAAAGATCAGGGACAAGGAGCGATTGTAAATATAAGTTCAGGCGTATCAAAAATGGTTATCCCCAATATTGGCGGATATGCTTCAACAAAATATGCCTTAAATGCACTGACGTATACGGCTCGGGCTGAGCTACTGGAATCAGGTATCCAGGTCACCGCTCTATACCCAGGATTGACCGACACAAACTTCAGTGAAAATACAATAAAAAATCCTAGCGAAAGCTGGCAATCGAGAAGTGGGCTGCCTAAAGCCGACACTCCCGAAATGGTCGCAGAAAAAGTAAAAGAAGCCATCATAAACGGACCGACCGAACAATATATGAGTGATGAACAAAAAGAGCGATTAGCTTTTATGGAGATATAAATTTAGGCAAATGAAATTACTTTATCTTTTATAACAATTCGTTTTTTTGAATCTAATTGTTTGTAAGCTTGAGAAAAACTAATTTTTTCGAGTTTCATTATTTTTTCTATAGCTTGGCACAGAGTAACAGGGACAGCATATCCCTTTTCGTGCATTGCACTGAACCAACCATTTGCCGTTTCATATTTTGATACATCCATGAGCCTATTATACTCTTGAACTTGGGTTTCTCCTAATTGAGAAGCTAAATGGTATAATAGAGATAGTAAAAGAAGTAAATATGATGATGGATTATTATAATAATTATCAAGGAATGATGGGGGATATGGCTGGGGAGTGGCACCATTTATGTTGCTAATCTATATACTTCTAGTCGTCGTTTTAGTGTTAGCAGCTATCGCCCTCTGGAAATATATCAATAAAAAATAGAAGTCACTGTCTCTAAATGTTTATTGAACAGGTTTAAGATTGTCTTGAGCCGTTTTTTTGTTGCAAGAAATAATAGGCTATTTCAGCCAAGCCAATGATAAGGATTATTAGTAACCAATACCACTGACAGAACCAGGTTTCCTGATAGCCTTTGTGGAGAAAATAATGAGCTACCCAAGCCACTAGGCCTAATGCAATCGGCCAGATATAATAATATTTTCTGATAATATTATCTGGTTTGACCGCTCGGATGATTCCACCGATAAATGCTAGAAGAAGTATCAAAACAAGTCCAACAATCCACCACCAGGGACAGACTTTATCAGATGAGCCCCTGACATTACCATTTTCGTTCCCTTTTACTTCCGGGGTTTGAGCCGCTGTTTCCGCTCCTGCTACTGATGGTGTATCAGTAGTTGTAACAGTTGTCGAAGTAAAGCCGAGAAAACCGGCAAAAGCCGTTAGAGGATTGGCAGGTGTCGAAACACCACCATCGGTTGCTGGATTTGTTGACGGAGTGGCCGCAAAGCCGATTGTTAGATCAAACTTTTCAGATAATCCCATGTAATCATTGCCAGCATTTTCATCAAAGGTAGCGATAAAGTTATATTGCACCGGTGTAGCAGGGGCCAAAACATCCAAATTTATCTCTCCATCAGAATAGAGACTGGCCAAGGAGTTATTGTATTTTTCGATTGAGGTATCGGTGTTCACAACTCGAATATTAATCTTATCAGCCAATATCCCGACCGGAGTCGTGGAAGTTGCCTGGAATTTGAACTGCTCATTGGTAGAAGAATTATTGGTTACGGTGATTGTCTTGGTAATCGTATCGCCCGGGGCAAGGTTTGTCTCATTGAAAATCGGATTTGGACCAACAACACTGACATTTGATGCTGCGAGAGTAAAGGCAGGAATAAATAGACTTAGGAGTAATGCGAATAATATCTTTTTCATTTAAGCCCCTGGAGTTGGTGTTATTTGATCAAAAAAGTCATTTTTTGTTCCCGTATCGTGTCCCGCAGGGTTTCTTTGCAATGAATGGCCATCCGCAACCAAAGGACATGACGGCGAAAAAGCCGTTGTGTCTGAACCATAACTCATCTGATCCACAACGCTATTGTTGTCATCTTTTAAAATTACTGCGTCACCGGTGTCATTGAAGGAAATTTTGTTTCCTGCATAGTATATTTTGTCCACCAAGGGATTGATAAGCCAACCGTTCAAATCACCGGCATCATGAGCGACTATAACAAATTCTCCAGGAATGATTTCTGTTTTTTGTTCTGGATTCAAGGAGCCACAGCTATCTGTATTGTCGCAAATCGACCAGCCTTTGATATCTATAGTTGCATCATCAGAATTATAAAGCTCAATCCATTCTTTTGTCCCGTCATAATAAACCTCATTGATAACAACTTTATCATTGCTGTTGTCCCAGGTGCCAGCCGTGAATGAGTTACCGGTAACCGTAACAGTATCGGAGAGATATGCACCGGACGAACCGACGGCTAGAAATGCGACCGCCGCAATCATAAAGACACTTTTAAATATCTTACTTTTCATTTTTTGCTCCCTTTCCTGACGTTTTGATTCGAGACCCAGATTTCTTTGAAGGCTTCCCCGACGCCTTGGCCGGGACTTTTCGCTTTGTTACTTTTTTTACTATTTTTTTCTCCTCCTCGGCAATAGTTCCTTCGATCTTTTCAACCTCTTCGACTACCTTTCGCTTCGCTGTGCGGATTCTGGCTGCTTCGGTTTTGATATTTGTCAATTCCTGATAAATAATGATGGTCGCTGGGATAATAATGAATATAACCAAGCCTGGTAAGGTTTTGATAAAGGCAACCAGATAACCAAGATACGGGATAGAAAAAGAAACTTTTCCGACGACCATATTGCTCGCGACTAAATCCGGATCGGGGGTTTTATTTGCATCCCCTTTTACCTGATAGAAAATGTTCTTTTTTACATCAGGCTTTATCACCACAATCCTGTGAGTGACGGTGTCTTTGCTATTCGGAATCTTGAAAGTAATAACATCCCCGACCTTATAATCCGTGCCAGATTGGACAATGACGACACTACCGGTATGGATTTTTGGCTCCATCGAGCCCGATTTCACCACAAACATCCGCGTTCCGAAAACATTTAAGTAAGATAAGATAACGAGAATCGAAAACAGAATGATTGCCGCCAGTATTACGTTATTTATAATTTTCCAAAGCTTTTTCACAGATTTCCTTACTCATTTTATAACATTAGAGCTTAATCGAGTCGAGAAATATATTCCCGACTCTTAAAGACCTATTATTCCGTCCATCCACCATTGTTAACTTGTGTTGCATCAAACACGAAGTCAGCAGTAGCGGTAGCCCCTGATATACATTGCCAGCACTTGAATCTAATTCAAACTGCATGTAAAAAACATGAGTAATGTTAGTCCCTAGTGTAGAGCTAATAATACCAGATGTTGCTGTTGAATCTACCAATAGATTTCTCAATGAACCTTGATATACGATAGGCCAACCTCCTGGATTAGATGTTCCTGCAAAAGTATGACGAACAATGACATTTATTTTGTCATAGTAACCAGGAACAGATTCACTAACTGCATTGTCAGTGAATCTGTATTTGACGGGAAGTGAATTCGCTAGGTTATAAACGTCATACTCTACTGGATCAGTCCAAACACCAGGAGCCATGTTTGTAAGATGTTGAGGAGTGGCCCCTGCACCACGAATGTCAATTTTGACATTACCTGCTGCGAAGGTATTACCTGCAACTACTTTTTGGTCTGTAAAGTATGCACCTGTAGCACCAACTGCAAACATAGCAATTGTAGCTATAATAGCTAAGCTTAATGCGATTCGTTTCATATTTTCTCACCCCCTTTCTATGAATGGAATGATTTTTCATTTTATGGTGAAAACCTGACTTCGAAGCCCTCCAAGTCCACACCACAAATATATCGACCGACCCAGTTAGGGCTCATTTGAGTCGAGAAATAATTTCCCGACTCTAAAAGACCTACTTAAAGCTGCTTTAGCCCCAGCTCTAAGTCAAAGTTGATGCTATCACTCATAGCTGCATTGTTCGGTGTCCCGTCCAATATCCAACTATATGGCACATTTGTGTCATCCAAGAAACTTGTTACAACACCAAAGTAAATTGTTTCTCCAGGTTGAAGAACAATATTGTTACCTTCGAACAAATTAGTATTCAAAGGTAAACTGTAATAAGAGCTTTCGTCAGGGTATATTCCACCATAACTAATATCTTGCCAATCAGATGGTGAAGGCCTTTGACCAGCTGTCCTACTTGCCCAGAATTTCATTGTAACTTGATCAAGAAGTTCCCCATCGCCTGTTGCATTCGTAAATCCGTCTGGATCTAATCTAACACCAGCTGAATCACCAGCTTTTCGTTCAGGTTCAGTAACCCCATTTTCCAAAGATTGAAGATTCTTAACCTTCAGAGAAAATACGCCTGGGATTGTACCATTATTGGTCGCTGAATAGGTTTGAGAACCGTATGTATGTCCTGGAGTAATGTCTGTTATCGTAATTGGAACCACTGCATTGCCATGCTCTAGAACTAAATCCAACACACCAGCAGAAAATGTGTTACCATTAACAGCTTCTGTGTCTGAAAAGTAAGCGCCTGTAGCACCTATCGATAAGGTTACTACTGCTGCAATTGTCATGAGACTCATTGCTATTTTTTTCATTTTTTTCCACCTCCTTTCCTTTCTAAAGTATATGATCGGTTTGTGACAAAAAGTTGTTTGCAAACCCTCCAAGTTTTTATCACCAACCTTCGACCCAAATTTTAAGGAAACAAAAACGACCTAAATCCTTCAAACTTTTTGCACACACAAAAAACTTGAAGAACCCAGGTCGGTTTCACTACTTAGCCTTCCAAAATTGCAGTTGGAATTCTCATACCGCAGGATTTGTGACCAACAAAAGATCATCGGTACCCTTGCCATGAGTCAGAGGCATTCCTTATTTCTTCTTATTATTACTTTGATTTTTCACCCACATTTCTGCACTCCTTGAAATTCTCCAAAAAGTGTATGAGTTGGTGCTGTTCGTATTTTTTGTTTTTTTTTAGACTTATTGAGCTATCCACATTTCATGAATAGCTCATTTTTTATTTTATCCTTTATTCACCGTCTGTCAAGCAATTTATTGAGTTATAAGCAAATAAATATGGCCAGACGTTTTATTGTCTAGCCATATTTACTGATTAGTTTTGAAACTAATCTCAGATTCTTGCCTTATCATATTTTACCTTTCTCCTCACTCTTCTTCCTCCTCTTCTGGTTCCATATTGAGGTCCACCATAATCTCATCCATACTTTCATACATTTTGCTAGGGATCAGTCTTGATTTGACTACTTCCGAATCCTCGTCTGGTACATCTGACATATTTTCACATGCTGCCAAAATCTCTTCCCCTGTTGCCGGAAGCATTGGTTTGATGTGTTCCTCGAAATGCTTGGTCGTCTCTTCATTCCATTCCATTTTACTCACCTCCTCTCGTTTTTAGATTTTATTCAACCTCTTCGGCTTCAGCTGACTCATCTGATTCCATCAAACCGAATATATTACCTTCTGTATCCTTGCAATACGCTAGGTATCCCATATTTGGGATCACGCTTCTTGGCATAACTATTTCACCTCCTGCCCCTGTGACCTCATTTAACTTGTTGTCCAAGTTTTCCACTCCAACTGTATTGGTCGTTATCGTTACAGGGTCAGCTCGTCTGGTCAATCCACCATTGATGCCTGGATCTTTTTCTCCTGTATTCACTAGCCAATAGTCCATTGGCCCATCCCATTTTTCGATTTTCCAACCAAAAACTTTTTCGTAAAAATCTTTTGCCCTCTCAGGGTCATCAGCCGGAATCTCAAAGTGTACAATTCGTTCTTCCATCATATACCCCCTTTCGGTCGATCAACCAAGTTCATACCTACTTGCTTGATTTTATTATTTATTTTCTCATATCATAATGTTCATAATAGTCTTGGATCCATTTTTTCATTCTGAAGTTCTTCCTCCTGATGTTCCTTATATGCTTTTCTATCTCGTGGGAACCCATCCTCATAGCATCTTTCCTCGGTTGTTTATGTACCGGTTGCATATTCATCACCTACCTCCTGTTTAGCTAAAAGCCATCGGCCGCTAGCTATTAGATTAATATTTTCTTGCGAATGTGTTTCTGTTGTGAACTTGTCTCGTTGGCATAGTCAGATACGCTTCAATATAATCAGCTATAACTTCTATCCCATCTTTATCTGCCAATCTCTCTGCGGCCTCGTAGCTCATACCGGTCAATTGAGAGAACTTTTGGAGAAGATGCTCTTTTGGTATATATTCTAATGCTCTTAACATGATCCACCCCCTTTCATAATTTGTTGTCCTTGTTCCAGATACATTACTCTTCATAAATGAGAATTTACTGAAAAAAGATTTTACATTTTATAGCCCAACTGCTCTTTTGTTTTTTCTTTAACTAGCCATACTCTGACGTCGTCCTTTGAAATATGCCCAGAGTGCAAAGGCCAAACCTAGTAGCAAGAGTAACGGCAAACCAAGTCTGATGACATAATCTGTCAACGTCCAGTTTGTTGATTTGGGACTCGAACTTCCTGACGGGTCTTTACTGATACCCAGAACACCTCCTGTTTTGTCTGTGCTAGTCCCCAAAACAAGTGTTTTCTCCAAAGATCCATCGCGAGATATGTTCAGCTTAATTTTCCCTGTTCCTGGAACGCTGTTGAATTTGATTTGGCTGGTCCCTTGGGAAGTAGTAGTAGATATCTGTCCTCCAACGTTTGTGTTACCCCCAGATGAATTACCGTTTCCGCTATTTGTCGGATTTATGGCAGCGTCTGGACCAATCGTATTACCAGTATTCTTTATAGAGACACTGATGGATGAAGATCCAGTGGAAATACTCCCATTACCGGTATTACTGCTCGCACTGTTACCGCCTGTATTTGAGTCAATACTGACATGATTATCGACTGACATTTGGTTATCATTTGTTATGGTCAAGGTATTACTAATACTAGTTGACGATTCATTAGTCGAATTTGCCCCCGTCGTACTATTACTAGTATCCGCAAATGCTTGTCCAGCAAAAGCGACTAGAGAAAATATCGATAATGATACTAGTAAATATTTCATTTTCATTTTTATCACCCCCTTTCGTTAAAATTTTTAATGTCTGCTATCAAACAATCATTTAACTATTATTCATTACCTATTACGTGCCCGAACCAAAATTGCATTTTGGGCTCGGCGTAACTGACCACCTACCAGATACCCCCCGGTCAATGCAAGAGTCGCTAGCAATGTTATTAAAAAGGCATCAGATGCTCCTGCAACCGGTAGCGTAGTAGGCAAGGTATTAGCTGCTGCTATTTGTATAGGAGCGCTTGACGGACTACCTCCACCTCGCCCCGGTGTCACAGACGGATTTGATGGATTCGGCGTACCGCCTCCCCGTCCACCGATTGTATTTGTAATATTATTACCTCCGCTATTAACAACTATTTTTGCTTTGACGCTACCCGTTACTATCTTTCCTGAACCGGTATTATAGCTAGCACTGTTACCTCCGGTGTTAAATAATAAATTCAGGAGGTTATCAAAGGATAGATTGTTGTTATTGTTAACGATCAGGTTATCTTTTTGAATCTCATTCGCATAATTCGTGGAATTTGCTCCAGTTTGGTTATTGCTCTGAGCAAAAACAGCCCCAGAAGATAAAAGAAGAAATGTCACTGAAAATATGATTGTGAATATATTTGTTTTCATCTTAACCCCCTTTCTTAACCCCTTAGTCTCTCTTTCCTTCGTTTGAAATAAACATATAGAAATGACAGATAGGCGATGACCAAGAATGGTAGGAGTATGCTCAATACATTTCTGAATGTTGAGTTGCTTGTTTGAGCCTTGTTCTGGCTGCTAGAATTGACCGCCATAACCTGCGGTTTTTGATTATTTGTCCCCAAAACCAATGTCTGAGCTGCTTTGTCATTAGGCTTACTTGAATCGGATTGAACCCAATTGTTGCTATCGGCTGACTTATGGTATGACAAAACCTGATAGTTCAAAGGCTTGTCAGAAGTCATAATGATCGACGCAACTGTGTTTATCGCGTTTGGGTTGCTTTGAGCCGTGTTGTTCTTCTGAACATCAATGTTGCCAACCCAGTTTCCAAAAACATTTACGACCAGGAAAACTGCCTTATTCGCTACGACATTGAAATTCATAAAGTTCAAGATATTAGCCAGTACATTGCTATTTCCTGTCTGAACATTGCCGCTGCCAGTATTGAAGTTTGCACTGTTACCACCTGTGTTCGCATTGATATTAAGGTTATTCGTTAGGTTGCCAGTATTCTGATTATTAGTTGTTTGATTACTTGATGTACTGATGCTGGCATTATTTGTCGAGCCCGCACCCGTCGTATCGTTCCCAACAGTTGCGCTGCTGGCAGCAGATGGATTAGCAGTGGCCAGTGGTGTCAAAGGCAACAAATTTGCTCCTGTCCACTGTCCGAGGACATTGATCAAGAGATAGAAGAAGTTCCCTCCACTAACAATATTCTGATTTGCAACAGTTTTCGTATTTAGATTTGTAGTTGCATTCCCGGTCGAAACTGACCCATTTCCTGTATTGAAACCTGACGAATTAGAGCCTGTAGTATTGTTTATTTTTACTTGATTGTTTATCCCGGCCTGGTTGTTATTGTTTATATTGGCAGAATTATTAGCTACCAAACTTGCGTTATTAGTTGAAGAAGCTCCCGTGTTGTTGTTATTAACGGTCACAATAGCAGTGTTAGAACCCGAACTACTTATCAGGCTTTGTGGCAACAAAAGATTGCCTAGCCAGTTGCCAAACACATTTAACACAATGAAGAGTCCTTCGTTTGTAACAGTCATGGAACTATTCAAAAAGTTCAATACATTTGCAGAAACATTAGCATTCCCCGTTATGACGCTTCCGTTTCCTGTGTTAAAGCTTGCATTATTTCCACCCGTGTTAGCGGTCAAGTTTAGGTTATTGTTTGCGTTTGCCTGATTTGTGGTTTGAATACTAGTGTTGTTATTAGAATTTAATATTGCTGTGTTTGTCGAATTTGCTCCCGTTGTACTATTTCCTACATCGACTCTAGCCCCTGTCAGTGTGTATGCTTCTCCGGTTAAAGGATCAACGATGTAGTTGCCGTTCAGCGAATTCATGATGTTTTCAAAGATGAAGTGAATTGCTCCTCCTGGCAAAACGACAAATGCCGTGTTTACCAGATTGATAAGAGATAAAGTAGCGTTGGCACTGCCAGTTTTTACGGTACCATTCCCTGTATTAAAGTTGGCGCTATTTGAACCAGTCGTTGAATCAATATTCAGATTATTTGTTGTTGATGCACTATTATTATTTGTTATCGATCCTGAGCTGCCTCCGGTAGCATTGGCTTTGTTCGTCGAATCAGCTCCAGTATTTTGATTTGTGGCAGCAGTTGTCGTATTCGTTTGTTGTGTCCCAAGCGATTGATCGTTTGGATTATTCGTTGCCCCAGTTGTAGGAGTATTTCCCGTTAATCCAGTAGTATTAGTTGTCTGCGAGCCTGTAGTTGCTGGTACATTTGTGTTTTGGCTTAACGTTGACCCTGTACCAGCAGTTGTGCTAGATCCCCCCGGTGGGGTCGGAGCAGTAGGAGGAGTCGGCGCAGTTACTGTTAACGTAGGCGGTGTCGGAGCAGTCGGAGGAACTGGATTTGCCGCAAAGGAGGCAAATGGAGCAATACATAAAACAAAGACTGTCGTCCAGATTATTGCTCTAATATGTATTTTTTTATCTTTCATCATATCCTCCCTTCCTTCTTCTCTTCCACCGTTTTATCTCTTTTCTTTAAAGACCGAATACTTGGTCTGATAATTGCAGGCGGGTTTACCCCGCCAGGACACCCCGACTACTAGTAATTATTGACCCACGGTCGTACTAGAAGTATTGAGGTTATTGTCGATAGTAACGCTGGCACTAGAATCACCAGTAGAAACGCTACCGTCGCCGGTGTTAAAGCTAGCTTTATTGTCACCTGTGTTTGATGTCAAACTTAGACAGTTAGAAACATGAGCATCATTGTTATTTGTAACAGTTAAGCTATTGTTAGTCTTAACCCAAGCTGTATTGTCAGAATTAGCACCGGTCGTGCTGTTAGTTACACTCAGTGGAGCCCCCATATCACTCAAACCACTTAAGTCATTTGTGATCTTGTTTCCACTATTTGTTAAACTAACAGATAAATCTGTTGATCCCGTGCTAACACTACCGTCGCCGGTGTTTTTCTCTGCCTGATTGTCGCCGGTCTCAGCCTTGGCGGTTATACCATTGTGAACATCATAATTGTTATCACTCGTAATCTTTGCGATGTTTTTTGCCGTCACAGATGCTTGATTGTTTGAATCAAAACCTGTGTTGCTATTTCCAACGCTAGCATATGTTACACCTGCCAATAAGGCCACTCCTGACCCGGCAATTGCAAGTTTCGTCAATAGACTTTTCATTCTTATCACCTCCTTTCAAGTAGTTTTCTATCCCTATCGTCTGCCTAATTCTTAAATATTTTGGGGTGCCGAAAGAAACCATAGAATTTCTAAGTTTATTATTAAGTCCAGATTTTTTAAAGTTTCTTTAAGGCATTTTTTGATTGAGTTGATTTAGAAGTTAAATAATTTTTGTCGTTTTTATTTTTCATCCGGAGACGAAAAACCGGTCTTTTTCTCAAGATTTATGATCAACTAATCCTGAGGAAAAGGCCGGTTTCACCATTCTACCTACCCAATTTTTGGGTTCCTGCGGGCCGGGGAGTGATTGAATTATCTCTGTATAATCTGTAGGCCCGAAGTCAAAGGTAGTCCTTTTTGTCGTATGTCTTTATTCTTTTTTAAATAGTTAGTTTATTTTATTTTTTTATTATATATATAAAATAATAATATTTATTTTTTGTGTATATATATTATACCACAGTGTCAAGTCTCGTAGAATCCCCTAAGTAGAGACTTATCCTTGGCCTGAAATTGCTGAATTTTCTAAAATTTCGCATTCGACGGCTTGTTCGTTTACACAAGCGACTGAAGCAACTGAATCGGTTTCCTCTAACCTCATAATCCTGACTCCTTGGGTGGCACGACCAATTCTGGAAATTGTTGATAGCGGTACTCTGATCACTTGACCTTTGCTTGAGACAACGATAGCATCGTCTGCCGTTGAGACAATGACCCTAACGTCAACCGTTTTCCCTGTTTTCGACGTCACAACACCAACTTTTATACCAACACCACCACGATGGTGTAGAGCAAACTGGTCTAGGATTGTTCTTTTTCCATAACCATGTTCTGTAATGACCAAAAGCTCTCCTTTAGGAATAACCACATCCATTCCGACAACTTCGTCATCTTTTTTGAGCCTCATTGCTCTGACTCCATGAGCCGATCTCCCCATAGGTCGAACATCAGTTTCCTTGAAACGGATTGCCAAAGAATGAGCCGTGGCCATAATGATTTCATCCTTGCCAGTTGTCTCTTTGACCCATTTCAATTCATCCTTTTTGTCCAGACCGATAGCAATAATTCCGGTTTTTCGAATATTAGCAAACGCTGAGACTGGAGTTTTTTTGATCGTTCCCTGTTTCGTACACATGATCAAAAATTTGTTATCATCAAATTTTTCTAGTGCGACCAAGACTGCAACCTTTTCCTCCGGCGCCAGTTGGATAAGATTTATCACCGGGGTTCCTTTGGCAATCCTTGATGCCATCGGGACTTCCCAAACCTTGATTTGGAAAACTCGCCCCATATTCGTAAATAATAAAAGATTATCGTGGTTATTGGTTGGTACGAGCTGTGTCACAACATCTTCTTCTTTAAGTGATGTTCCGGTGACCCCTTTGCCGCCTCTTCCTTGTGAACGATATGTTGAACAAAGGATTCGTTTTATATAACCCCCATTTGTCAAAGTCACAATCACTTTTTCATTTGGAATTAAATCTTCTTCGTTGAATTTATCAAGCGAGTGAGCAAAAATTTTTGTCCTTCGTTGATCCCCATATTTTGTTTTAAGCTCTAGAAGTTCTTCTTTTATAACTGCCAAGACTTTTTCTTCGTGAGCCAAAAGATCTTCCAAATAAGCAATGAGTTTTTGTAATTCCGCGTACTCATCATCAATTTTTTTACGTTCCAGCCCCGCCAAAGTTCGAAGTTGCATCGCAAGGATTGCCAATGCCTGAGGCTCCGATAAACTAAACTTCTTAATTAAATTCTTTTTAGCATCGTCGGTACTGGCACTTTTTTTGATAGTATGAATAACCTCATCAATATTGTCCAAAGCAATTATCAGACCCTCTAAAATATGAGCCCTGTCTTTAGCTTTATTCAACTCATACTCACTACGACGGGTAATAACCACTTTTCGATGTTTGATAAACTCCTCTAGGATTGTTTTTAAAGTCAAAACTCGGGGCTGGATACCATCAATAAGAGCAATCATGTTAACACCAAAAGAACTTTGCATCGGTGTGAGCTTGAAAAGCTGATTCATGATCTTATTTGCATAGGCATCTTTTTTGAGATCCAAAACAACCCTGACTGATTTTTTGCGATCTGATTCATCACGTATATCAGAGACCCCAACAATCTTTTTTTCCTTAACAAGATCGGCAATTTTGCTGATCAGATCCGCTTTGTTTACTTGGTATGGGAGCTCCGAAATAATAATTTGTTGGTCGCCTTTTTTATCTTCTTCAATTTCTGCGACTGCCCGCATCATTACCTTGCCTTTGCCCGTAGCATAGGCCTGTTTGATCTCGCTAGCATTGTAGATAGTAGCCCCCGTTGGGAAATCCGGACCCTTGACGTACTCCATAATATCTTCAACGGTCGCATCTGGATTATCAATTAGCGCAACAGTCCCATCAACTACCTCAGCCAAATTGTGAGGCGGTATATTGGTGGCCATTCCAACGGCAATTCCCATTTGCCCATTTAACAAAAGGTTAGGGAGTTTCGACGGTAAAACAATCGGCTCTTTTTGCGACCCATCATAGTTTGGCACAAAATCAACCGTATCTTTATCCAAATCGGCCAACATTTCTTCTGAGTATTTGGTCATTCTAGCTTCCGTATAACGCATTGCAGCCGGTGAATCGCCGTCCATCGAGCCGAAGTTTCCTTGGCCATCAACTTGTTGATAGCGCATCGCCCAAGTCTGCGCCATACGAACCATCGAGTTATAAACCGCCAAGTCGCCATGAGGGTGATATTTACCCAAAACCTCACCGACAATCAAGGCTGATTTACGATATTTTGCCCCTGACCTAATTCCCAAAAGATTCATGGCATAGAGTATTCTCCGGTGAACCGGTTTCAAACCGTCACGTACATCGGGCAAGGCACGAGCAACGATAACACTCATTGCATAATCTAGATAACTCTCTTGCATTTCTGCATTGATATCACGATCCTTAATATAGCCGATCTCGTGTCCGGGCGCCTTTTCAATTTTTTCTGGTTTTTCTTTTGCCATTTTCTCTGTTACTTATCTATATATTTTTCAATTATTAATTTTACTTATTTTTTATATATCCAAATTTTTAACGTTAGCCGCGTGTGTTTGGATAAATCTTTTTCGCGGCTCCACATCATCCCCCATCAAAACACTAAAGACTTCATCCGCTTTTTCGGCATCTTCGACACTTACCTTGAGCAGTACTCTATTATCAGGGTCCATAGTGGTCTCCCAAAGTTGTTCTGGATTCATTTCACCCAAACCCTTGTAACGTTGAATGGAAACCCCAGGGATTTTTACGGTCGTTTCGGTGTTATCCTCAACTTCTGCTATTTCTTCTTCGGTTTCATCAAGTGTGTTATCCCCAGCCTCACCACTACTTTCCTCCTGTCCGATTTCTTTCACCGAAAAGGCCAATTCGTCAGCTTGTTTTTGGCTATTAGTAGCTTGTTTCTGACCAAGGTCAGCAATGATTTCTTCTTTCTCTGCGTCATTGTAGGCATAGAGTTTTTCGCGCCCTTTCTGAATCTTATAGAGAGGCGGTTGGGCGATATAGATATAGCCATTTTCAATTAATTCGGGGAATTGTCGGAAGAAGAAAGTCAGAAGTAAGGTCCTGATATGGGCACCATCAACATCAGCATCGGTCATAATAATGATGCGATGATAACGTAATCTTGTTAAGTCGTATTGCTCACCAATTCCGGTTCCCAAAGCAATAATCAAAGCTTTTATTTCATCACTTGATAACATTCTATCCATTCGAGCTCGTTCGACATTGAGGATCTTTCCTTTGAGCGGCAAAATAGCTTGAAAAACCCGATCTCGACCTTGCTTGGCTGAACCTCCAGCCGAATCACCCTCTACTATATATAGTTCACTAACTTCAGCATTCTTACTCGAACAGTCTGCCAATTTCCCCGGCAAAGTCATCCCTTCGAGTACCCCTTTTCGGATAACGGTATCACGAGCTGCTCTAGCAGCCATCCTGGCTCTAGCCGAGAGAGAGCACTTATTGATTACCTTTTTTGCTTCATTGGGATTTTCTTCCAAATAATAGCTGAAGTATTCGCTTAAGACATTAGAAACAACATTTGAAATCTCCGGATTGCCCAACTTGGCCTTTGTCTGACCTTCGAACTGAGGGTTTGGCAGTTTGACAGAAAGCACTGCCGTTAGACCCTCTCGAACATCATCTCCAGTCAAGTTACCGTCGTTATCTTTAAGCAGATTATATTTTCGGGCATAATCATTTAATGCTCTGGTCAAGGCTGTTCTAAAACCTGTTAAGTGAGTCCCACCTTCAGGAGTGTGAATATTATTTGCAAAAGTCTGGACATTTTCGTTATAGCCATCAGTATATTGAATCGCTATCTCGACGTTAGCGTTTTCAATGCCCTTTTCAACATAAAAAATAGGTTCATTGATTTTTTGCTTGGTATGATTCAAATGGTCAACGTATGATTTGATCCCGCCTTCAAAATAAAAAGCATATGACTCATTAGTATTTTCATCTATAAGTTTGACCTTTGTACCCTTGGTCAGATATGACTGTTGACGAAGCCTATCTAAAACTGTTGGGAAACTAAACTCGACCGTATCAAAAACCTCCTTGTCTGGCAAAAAAGTAATTGTTGTACCTGTTTTAGTCGATGGGCCAACATTTTTGATCGAACCAACTGGTTCGCCGCCATTTTTAAACTCTTGAACCCAAGCCTTGCCATCTCGATATACCTCTGCTTTTAAATAAGAAGAAAGTGCGTTAACAACCGAGACGCCGACTCCATGCAAACCACCGGAAACCTTGTATCCAGAACCACCAAATTTTCCTCCGGCATGCAGAACAGTTAAGACTGTCTCCAAGGCGCTCTTCCCAGTTTGTTTTTGCTTATCAACAGGGATACCTCGACCATTATCAAAGACAGAAACACTACCGTCAGGATGCATTGTGACTTCTATATTGTCACAAAACCCGGCCATCGCTTCATCAATTGCATTGTCGACAACTTCCCAAATCAAGTGATGTAGTCCAGCCGCCCCCGTACCCCCAATATACATTCCGGGGCGTTTTCGTACTGCTTGAAGACCTTCTAAAACTTGAATCGATGAAGCGTCATATGCGGTTTTCTTTTCTTTGTCTACCATCTAACCTTTATTATTTGGCCACGTAAAGCCATTTATGCACTTATTTTCAAATAGTGCACCCTCCCCTGAATTTTTAATAATTTCATATACAACAAACTTAAATTAACTACCTATAATTGTAACTAATTCTGTGCTTGTTTGCAAGCTATTTTGTTCTTATTTTCAGTATAAAAACTACTGAATAATTTTTCTAATATCAGCTATCTTTTGACGATCAAGTTCTTGTGTTGCCTTATTTTGGTATCCTCTGATTTTCCGTTCCAGTTGAGAAAGTTCTATGGCGATATCAGTTAGCCTTTTGTTCTGTCTTCTCCTAATATCACGCATTTTTGTCATCCTGTTTTCGACCAAACTCCCTTTTATATCGTCAATCTGTTTTTTGTGATGGATATCAAGATCCTTCAAATGTTTTTTTAAAAAATCTTCTTTTTTCGTAACCTTTTCTTCCTCTGTTTCATAATGTTTCAGGGATTTCTCAAGCAAACTCAATGTCTCGATTTTCAAACCTTCGGACAGCCCTTCTTTCTGATATTTTTTTAGCAAACGCCAAAATTCTTTTTCGGTGATAATCCCAAAGAGATAAAGTTTCTTAAGTTGATTCTCTAAAATACTATTTTTCATTGTTTTTTCTTAAATATCCCAATTGCATCCTTGATAATCCTTATGCCTGTTTTGGCCCTTTTTTTCTCCCGACCGGCTTTTTCAACCCCGTCCGACAGTGGTTTGTATCCATGAGTTAGATGATGGGACGGAACTGGCCCAAAGATTTCTGCCTCACGACCTATCGGACTTGAACTTTTTACCTTTTCTACTTCCAGGCCGCCAATTTTATTTACTTCAATCACTTCCTTTTCTACTTCAAATGCATCAAGGAAATCCAAAATAAAATCATATTTTTTTATCTCTGCTTCTAATATTTCCCTGGTTGCAAGACTCAGATTTTCAAGAGTATAGCTGGCCTGTTCCGACCAAGCTTCGATTATTTCTTTGTTAGCTTGCTGCACAAGTATTTCATTTAAGCATTTATTTAGAATCCCTTTGAGATTATCTGACTTTTCTACTATTTCCCTAAAATCTTGTTCGCTTATAAATTTCAAAACAAACTGTCGGAGAGCTAGCCCTATTTCAGAGGCTTTATCTTCAACCTTTTCCAAAGCTTCGTTTTGAGAAAACAACTCCTTAAAATCATGGTTTCTTGCTTGCCGATGATTTTCTAGGGTTTGATTTAGCACCTCTTCCTGAGGTAAAACAATTGATAGCTCTCCTTCGACCAGCCAATATGATTCTCCTATGCTATCTATTGTTTTTTCTGAAGCCAGACCAAAACTAGTCGGATTGAACTCGGCGACATCAGAAAAAATCCTTTTGACCGGTCCAATCAACCTTCGTTTTCGTTCGGCGATCGCTCCTTCGTAACCTTCTTTTTGAGCTTTTAGTCTCTCAATCTCTGGCAAAATTGTTTCTACGATGTGAAGTGTTTCGGGCATTGGATTATTCTGATGCACTGATTCTACAAGATGTATGCTTTCCGGTAAGAGATGCTCCAAATCACTGATTCGGGCGTCAGTTTGTACTCCCAAAGTATCGTGAGTAAACTCCATACCCAAATGCACAGGAACTTCTCCCCTTTCACCAGTGTTTTCCCTGGACAGATATTTTTTGATTTCTCCCGCGTCCTTGCCATCTCTTAAAACATCCTCAATCAATTGAGAAAATTCCGGATCCTTTGATTCTCTTTGTAGATCAACATGATGTGTTTGTAGATTACCCATTAGAGCTCCCTTGGTATACTGCTGTTATCAATCGGCGGCATAGGATTATTAAGTGACATTCGCGACTGAATCTCTTCGTCTACTATTTCTTTTGGTCGTCCGTATTTTAATCTTGCTAGTTGTTTGATCGCATCACCAACTTCTTTACTGGCTCCTGGTGGATAGTTATACCCCCTCATACTAAAGGCTCTGGTCGGTTTTGCGTCTATTAATATCTTAGCGACACTATGATAATTTTCCAAGTTAATTAAATCTTGTTGGTTAAAAACAGGGCTGAATTGTTTTGCTAAATATTCAGCGTCTTCATTACCAACACGAAATGAAACCAAATTTCCAACATTCCCAAAAACAGAGTCACGAATCGGCTCGGCAAGCTGACCTATATATTGGTTTCCAACTATCAAATTTAGTTTAAATTTGCGTGCTTCTGAAAGAATTTTTTCAAAAGTATCGGTAGCGAAATTTTGAAATTCGTCAACGTATAGATAAAAGTCGCATCGTTGATTTTCCGGGGTGTCAACTCTGCTCATGGCCCCCATAAACATTTGCGCGACACAAATCATTCCTAAAAGCTTCATATTTTCCTCACCAACCTGACCTTTGGCTAGATTGATCAACAATATTTTTTTGTCATCCATAATCTGTCGAAAATTAAGAGAGGATTCGACCTGTCCGATAATGTTACGCATCGTCATATTGGTCATAAAGGCACCAAACTTACCGACGAACCAACCAAGCATTTCACTTTTGTGATAGTCACTTGTTTGTCCCATTTCATTAATCCAGAAATTACGAACCACTGGGTCAGTCACATATTTCAACTTTTCGGCCAAAAATTTATCATCCGTAAAAATTTTTGGGACATCTATAAAGGTTCCGCCAGTTGGATCTGCCATCAAAGCTAGAGCAGCATTTCGAAACCAGTGCTCAAATCTGGGACCCATAATACCAGTATGACCCGGGTCATAAAGTCTATATAACATAGCGATTGACTCCTGAATGACAAAATCTTTCTGCTCCTGGGTTTTGGCAGAAAACAAATTTAAGCCAAGAGGTCTTTCCGTATCACTAGCATCAAAATAGATGACATCTTCTGCTCTTTCTTTGGGAATGTTGGGCAAAATGTGTTCTTCCATGTCTTGACCATGGGGGTCTATGTAACAACCACCCTTACCCTCACGGATGTCAGATAAAAACATGTTAATCATTGTTGTTGTTTTACCAGTACCGGTCTGACCAACGATATAAACGTGTCTCCGTCTCTCGGATTCAGCAATCCTGATAGCCTTATTCTCACCTCTAAACTGACTGTAGCCAATAACAACGCCTTTCTCCGGAATAAAAGTTGGGGGGGCCGCTTTTTTTGATGGCAACCAGCGTATGCCGGGAGTATCAACCAAAAAATTTGGTAAATGGTATATTGTTGCCAGCTCTTCTGTGTTCAGAATTAAATCATATGACGGTTTTTTCCAAACTGAGTTAGTAAATCTGAAAATACGCTTCATGAAAAATCTAAAAATATAATCCGACACTAGTTCTTCGGTGTTTTTTGCTTTTTTAAACTTGAAACTATTGATGCTTTGATCACTGAATTGGATAAATGATGAACTAATCTCACCTATGACTGCCTCAGAGCGAACCTTCGAAGAAGTGGAGGCAATAAGACGGATAATTGTTTCAAAAGACGGTTTAGCCGCCTTTCTCTCGATCGCTTTGATTCTTTCTTCCTCCATTGGCGTAAGTTTGGTCATCTCCTGTTGCTGTTTTTGTTCCTTTTCTTTGGCCATTGCCAAGTTATACATTTCCGATGCCAGATTTTGTTTATTCTTATCCCCTGAGTGCATTTGTTTTGCCACTTTGTATGATCTCTTCATATACTTTGAATCCGCCGGTCGAAAAATGATTTGGATTGCAGCCCCTTCGCCCTCCGCCAATTTTGCTAGAGAATTGGTGATATTCTTCAAAGGCTCCGTGTCCATTTCTTGATAAGTTTTAAAGGGGTAGTAATACCCCCGCTTTGACCTTAGTTCTCCGCCGGCGATACAATCAATTCCCCACTGCTGATTAAAAATATTATGTTCCTCGACTTCTTCAATAGAAGCGTCAGGATATTGTGAAGAAATGCCGTTTTGTAAGATTTCTTTAAACCGATATGGAGCAACCAAATAAAAAAATATTTCTCGATCTTTGGCAACAATCTCTGCGGCAAAATGAGGCGAGCCCATCAATTTTTTTTTGATCTTGGAACCACCACCAACAGCGCTCAAATTGGCATAAAAAGTTTCTGCGACAGAAATCACTTCTTTTAATATGTCCCTCTGGTCTCGACTTCTAGCTTGTTCATCTTTTGAGCCACTATCGCGAGGAATCGTCACAAGGAAGGGGACCATTTTGAGAGATCGTTCTACTTGCTTTTTCCAATATTTGCTTCTTCTGTAGAGATAAAAGAGCATTCCTCCGACAAGGACGAGCGAAACGATAATTAATAAAAGCCAAATAATAGTCATTGATTATTCGTCAATCTTTACATCTTCCTTAAAACTGTTTTTTAAATAATCTTGTTGCAATGTCTCTGCATCTTCTTCTTCTTGATACGGTTTATCTTTGTCTTTTTTGATAACCTCTTCTACTTTTTCTACCCAGTCTAAATCTTTTTTTGGCACATCTGTTGTCTCGGCCAAAGGTTCCGGTTCTGCTTTTTTAGGTTGAAGATTTGTGTCTGATGACAAATCTTTCAAAACTTTACTTGGATCACTGATTGGTTGAGACGGACCGGTCTTACTTACCTGTTCCTGCATTGTTTCAAATTCAACAATTTTTTCTGCTGCTCTTTTTTCTTCCCATTGTTGTTCAGGTTTTTCTTTTTCCTTTTCCTGATGTTTAGCTTGGCTAGCTTCTATTGTCTCTTCTTTTGACTTTTGGTGAAAAATATCCATTTCTCTCCTTAATAATGTACGATGACTGGAGTACCTATCGGTGCCCAATCAAAAATAAATTTAGCAACATTTAGTGGTGCATTGACACAACCATGAGAACCATTCCAGGTATAGTCCATCCCTCCGAAACTTGAACGCCAATATGCTTCGTGAATTGAATAGCCACCTCCTTTGAACCATGTTACCCAATGAACATTCGGCAAATCATAGTAATCCACGCCGGGTGTTCCTCCTGTCATTCTGGTAATAGCTGATTTACCATGAACCAGCCATGTGCCAACCGGCGTTGGGTGAGTGCTATTCCCAGTCGTCACAGCAAAAGTCTGGCAATTGACACCGCCCTTTTCACACGCGCTCAACCTTTGGGTGGATAGATTAATATCTATATATTTGTCCCAGTCGGCAATCAAAATCTGGCTATATTCTGTTTTATATTTAGCTACATACATCGGTATAGCTAGATTTACAGAGGGCTGATTTGCTAGAGTGTTAGAGATACTTTTGCCTAGGGTTGTTTCATCTATTAACAGACCATCTTTCCCGTCTTGAAGTACGGTTTCCTTGACCCCATTTTCTACTTGAACTCGTTTATTAACCGGAGATATATTGATTTGAGTCCCTAAAAATGAGAAATAACTTTTCATTCTCGAAGGATCAATATATATAGAATAATTTTGACTCCCATTGGTTTTGACAAAAGTTATCCAGGAAGCAACAGTCTCCTTGTTTGGCTTAAACGCCTGATCTTTATAGGTTAGGGTTACGGGTCTTGTCATAATACTCTGAGCTTGAACTACAACCTCTTTAGCAGAATCATCAACTATTGCCGGCTTGACAGTCTTGGTGGATATCGTTATCCCTCCTCCCTCAAAACCATTTAGATGATCCTTTAATTCTTTAACTAATTCGTCTTTTTTAACTTCTCTGCCATAGATTGCCGGAATTAATTGAGTTGATCCGCCACTTACTTTTACCTCTGAATCTTTTGCGGCAATATTGATATTACTGATAACCTTATTCAAATAATTATCCAAGCTTTTTTCATCAATACTGTATTTAGGTTCAATCTTTAGATCATTCGCACGAATTATTTTTTGCGATGTTTTCCAATTGATTTTTGTCGCCATAAGTCTGGCTCTAGTCACATAATTATCCCAAAAAGAACCAGATCTACCTTTAGAATAAGCACTCAGAGCGATCGATTCGGACTCGACCGTCAAACCCAGATCATTTGCTGTTGCTGTATATGTTTGATCCGGCCCAGTTAACTCCACTTTGTAGTTTTTAACTTTTTCAGTTACAAGTTGTTGGACTTCCGTCATTGTTTTTCCGCCAACATCGGTTCCCCAGACAACTACACCCGGATAAACTTTGTTAGCGTAAACTTTCTGATGGGCAAACGCAACTCCGGCGACTAGGGTTACAACTGAAAAAACAACACAAACAATAAAACCAGCCATTGCTATTTTCTTGTGATGAGGCTTGATAATCTGACGTTTCCCGTCTTTTCGAATGTTCTTTTCTTTCGTTTTCTTTGTCAGATTCTCCGAATTCTTCTTTTTTCTCTTTGGGAAAGAAACATCCTTAAACAACCAGTGTTTTTTGGGTTCTTCGGAATCTTTAGAAGTTTTAGCATATTTTGGATCTGGTTCCAAAATTGACAACAAAGTCTTGTCCGGAGCATCTACTGGCTTTTTCTGCTTCGGAGCTGACTTTCGTATCGTATCAATATTTTGTTTTTTACTATTTCTTGCCACCTCGAATGTTCCCTCCTAAAGTTACAATCCTTTTGATACATAAATTGATTGTTTGCTCAATCTCTTGATCGGTCAACGTTTTATCAAAACTTGACAAGGTTAATCTGACTGTAACACTCTTCTGATTATTATCATATGGCTTGCCCTCATAAATATCGATAATTTTTGCATTTATAACAAGCTGGCTGCATTTTTTTATAGCGTCAAGAATCTCTTTTGCCAGCTGGTTTTTGTTAAACACGGCGGATATATCCCGTTCGACATATGGATATTTACTAATTGGCTGGAAAACTGACTTTTTTGGAGCTGCTTTTTGCAGTTTATCCAAATCGATAACCAAGACTACGGCCTTCTTTTTTAGATCATACTTGTTCATAATTTCTGGAGATATTAGCTCTATCCACCAAATACCTTTGGGTAAAGACCCTTCATCAATCTTGAATTCCGTAACAATTCGATCAAAGATTCCTTTCGCCATGTCAAAACTTGCTTTTTCTCCTGCATCGTTTTTAATGCCTACACATAGATTCTTTGTTTCCTTAGGAAGAGTCCCTGCTCTATTCTTGTGAAATACCTGACTGATTTCAAAGAACTGGATAATGTCATGATCAAATTGATTTTCCGCCAAAGCTTTGAGCATAGAAGGAATAAGGTCTGTTCTCAAATACTCCTGTTCCTGAAGTAGAGGATTTGCTACCCTGGGAGCTTGTTTTATGTCCTCTCCAAATGTCTCAATGTCTTTTTTGCTAACAAATGGATAAGTAAAGATCTCCGTCAAGCCAATGCTTGCTAAAAGCTGACGCAACTTATTTACAAATTTATAATCTAGGTTTTCCCTCGGCAAGATATCCCTCATTTCAGGCAAGGTTGAAGGTATATTATTGTAGCCCCAAATTCGAGCAATTTCTTCATAAAGATCGGCGTTATTTTTGACATCTTCTCGCCACCAAGGCACCGTCACTGCTATCAGATTATCAAGATTTTCAACATATCTTCTGACTCCGATAAACTCAGGGTTTTTTGTGAAATACTCGACCGGTACTATTTCAACCTTTTGGCCACTTTTTGCTTTTTCTTGCCATTTTCCTTCTTTATATTCATAGGCAGCCGCATGGATCACTTTCCCATCGCCGATATAGAGTCCATTGTGGCCTACTCCTTCTGGATATTTATTGGTCAAAACTTTTGTATGATTACCCTTCCCATCATTTTTGTGGTACTCGTTTGTAACTGATTTATCGATATGACCTTTGTAGAACAAAATGTCCCCAGCCCTCAAATCGCTAGTTTTAACTTCCCAGCCGTGATGCAGCTGGCCCAAGGAAGTATGTCCGATTTGGACATTAATCAGGGAATAAATATAGTCAGTCAAATACGAGCAATCAAAGGCCTCGGCCCGATTCTGTTTATAATTTGCTCCATATAAATATGGCTTACCGAGATGTTTTTTTGCTTCGTTCACAATATCAAATTTGTCAGCTTCAAATTCCAATGACCGTAAGATATCAATACATTCCTGGTTTTTGGTATCAATCCCTAAAAACTTGTTAGTTTTTGCCACAGATAGGCCCAGATGCTGAATCCAAATCCATTTACTCAAAACGTCAATTGTCCCTTTTGTTGCTTTGCCACCTGCTAATTCACTGAGAAGTTGAGCCGCTCGATCAATGGATATCTCAGGCAAAGTAAGCGGTAATCCTTTTTCAAATCTTGAGACTGCCTCGCTCCGTAAGTTTAAGGATTTTGAAGTCTTTCTAATGTTTGTCTTATCAAAAACAGCGGCTTCGATTAAAATATTTTTTGTTGCATCATTAACTTCAGTGTTTTTTCCACCCATCACTCCAGCAACAGCAACTGGATTCTTTTCGTCTGAGATCAATAGCATATCTGGGTTGAGTTTTTGATTTACCCCGTCTAATGTTGTTAAATTTTCATTTTTCTTTGCCCTGCGAATAATGATTTTTGCCTTTTTGCCACGATTAGCTATTTTGTCAAAGTCAAAGAAATGTAAAGGCTGGCCAGTCTCAAACATCACATAATTCGAAATATCTACAACATTGTTAATCGGTCTCACACCAACTGACTTTAATCTGTCCTGGAGCCATTTTGGCGATGGCCCTATTTTGACACCTTTGACAATCCTCGCCATATAACGAGGGCACAAGTCCGGTTCGTCAACCTGTATTTCTACCAATTCTAACGTTTTCTCGTTTTTGTCTTCTGCTACATTTATATTAGGGAGAGTTAATTTTCCCTTTCCAGCCGCCACTTCCCTAGCCAAACCCCATATCCCCATACAATCCGGTCGATTAGGCTGGACTTTGATATCAATTACCGTCTCTGAGCCTAGGTATTCTTTGAAATCTGTGCCAACTTTAGAATCTTGGTCCAAGATCAAGATTCCATCATGGTTATCTCCTAGCCCCAATTCCTTTTCACTACAAATCATGCCAAAGGATTCAATGCCTCGTAAGTTAGACTTATCTATTTTGAACCCGGCGACTCTTCCGCCAACCAAAACCACCGGGACTCTGATCCCGATAGACAGGTTATTTGCCCCACAGACAATTTGAAGGGGATCTTTTATCCCAACATTAACTTTTGTCAGATGAAGTTTATCTGCATTTGGGTGTTTTTCGATACTAAGCACTTCGCCAATTATTACTTTATCGAAATCGTGAGTCCCACCAAGTGACTCCACTTCTTGACCAACCATTGTCAAATGTTCAGCTAATTGCTTGGCAGTCATCTCTACATTTGTATATTCTTTTAACCACTTTAGAGGCATCTTCATTAGAATTGCTCCAAAAATTTAACATCTGGATGCCAAAAATACCGAACGTCGGGGATCTCATGTTTGATGGCAGCTACTCTCTCTGGGCCGAGGCCAAAAGCAAAACCGGTGTATTTATCTGGATCGATTTTCATGTTCTTCAAAACTTCCGGATGAACCATCCCTGAGCCCAACAACTCCAACCAACCCGAATATCCGCATGATCTACATCCAGCCCCTTTACAGTGAGGGCAGGAAGCATCTAGCTCAGCACTTGGTTCGGTATATGGGAAAAAGCTTGGGCGAAAACGGGTTCTTGTTTCCGGTCCTAGTAACGCTTTGGCTAAAACTTCCAAAGTTCCTTTCAAATCGGCGAATGTAATATTTTTATCGATGACCAATCCTTCGATCTGATGAAACGACCAGCTATGAGATGCATCTTCGTTTTCGTTACGATAGCACCTCCCCGGCGAAACAATCTTAATCGGCGGTTTATGCTTTTCTGTATATCGAATCTGAACCGGAGATGTATGAGTCCTTAGAACATTTCCATCAGTTAAATAAAAGGTGTCTTGCATATCGCGTGCCGGATGTTCTGGCGGAAGATTTAATGCTTCAAAGTTATGCCAGTCATCCTCGACTTCTGGCCCGTCAGCAATCTCATAACCCATCGACTTGAAAACCTCTAAAATTTCTGTCATAACCTGTGTCACCGGATGTAAGTGGCCAACTGCAAAATATTTGCCTGGGGCTGTAAAATCAATTTTTAAATCGTTAACTTTGGGTTGTAACTGTTGTCGCTTGCTTTCAAAAGCTTTTTCGATTTCCTGACGTGTTTTATTTGCCTGTGCTCCAACTTTCTTTTTTTCCTCTAAACTTAATTTTCCTAAAGATTTTAGAATTTCATTTAGCTCAGATCTGCGTCCTAAAAACTTGGATTGAAGCTCATTAATATTTTCAGTTGTTGCCGCTTCAAGTCCTGCTAGAGCTTTTTGCAAAATTTTCTTTATCTTTTCTTCCATTAGATTGCTTGCCTTTTATGAGTTGTTTGATTTGTTTTGCTTGACTCAAAATATAATTCCAGCAAAATCAGAGATAACGCTAGAAGAATCATATCCCACCAGGTCAATAGTCGGATGGAGGCCAAAAAAAGTGTTAACCCAACAAAAATCGAGAGTAGAAATGACTGTCTGAAGGAAACCTTGATACTGGCAAAATAAACCTCATTATTGCTAAGCCTTTTTCTTATGTAAAAATTAATTAGGCTAAAAAAGCAAGTAATTGTCATAACTAGCGACAAATAGAAAAGAACTATTACGGCTAATCCTTGCTGTGGATTTTGAAAGAATATAGCAAAAGTTAAGATTAAACCAAATACAACAAAGCAAAACAGCATTATTTTAGTGAATTGTTTCTGCATAGGAAAATTATAGCAAATTAATCTTGCTTCAACAAATATATAATTAGAACGTTTTATTCGTCAGTCGGCTTGTCAATTTGCAAAATTTCTGAGTCTATAGATTCGCCGGTTATTTTGGTGATGTCTTTATCGATCTTGCCAAACTCTTTATTGGCGCTATTGTACATATTCACCGTGGTCGACAAGTTGGTACCAAGTTTTTGAAAATATGATTCGTAAGAGCTTAAATGGTTGCCAAGTTTGCTTATGTTATCAACAATCTCTTTAATTGATTCCTCAACCGCCAAAGCCTTTAAACCTTGTAAAACAGTTTGCAGGTATGCCGCAAATGAGGTAGGAGAGACGATAATAACCCTTTTCTCTTTGAAAGCATACTCGATCAAATCCCTCGTATTGACTTTGACCGCTCCGACTTGATTCACCAATAAATCGTAATAAACTCCTTCCGAGGGAATAAACATAAAAGCAAAGTCATAAGTGTTTTCCCTTGGCTTGATATATTTGGAAGTTTCGTCAATTCTATTCTTTAGATCTGACTTAAAAGCTTTTTCTAATGATTCTTTTCTAGTTGGGTCTTTTTCTTCTAAAATCTTGTTGTAGTTTTCGAGAGAGAATTTTGAATCTATCGGAATTATTTTATCACTCATAAAGATAACGGCGTCAGCAATACTACCATCTTTAAACTTATATTGCATCTTGTATTGATTTGGTTGAAAAAGATTTTTTAGCAAAGTCTCCAAGTAATATTCACCTAAAATTCCTCTTTGCTTTGGATTTTTTAAAACATTTTCCAAACCTTGCAGCTGGTCCGCAATTCCCATAACCTGTTTGTTTGTATTCTCTAAATTTGAGAGTTTTTCCGTCACTCCTTTTATTATATTTGTACTCGATTCAAACTGTTTCTGCATAATTTTTGAGGATTCCAAAATGCCAGAGTTTAATTGTTTTGAGACATCATTTAACTGCTGCTGTATTAAAAGAAGCGACTTGTCATCAGCCTTTTCGCTTTTTAAATCAGTAAGTTTTTTGTTAACAAAAACAACGACCCCGGCAAAGCCGATAATTATTACAAAAATAAGAATAGCTAATTCGTTATTGCCCATGTTCTTAATTTTAGGTGAAATGATAAATTAAACAAGTAGACAGTCTAAATTTCAACTCCTGACTCAACTTTTTCTTTATTTTTTGTTTCAGTATTTTGAATCTCTGTTTGCTTTTTGGCACGCCAAGCAAAAAGGTATTCAACGGTATAGAAGGTAACCACTGCATACAAAATTCCGATCACAGCATCGATGACATAATGGTGTCCGAGATAAATAATGGCGAACCAAACCCCAAAAACATAGATGATAAACCACCACATCTTTTTGCCAAAATATTTAAGCAGATACAAGAAGACGAGAGTTGGATAAGCAGCATGTAATGAAGGCATTGCTGCTACAGGGTTTGGGCTGAACATCCAGTAGACACTTGGGAACGAGCCTCCACGGAAGAATTCTGCCGCTCCGGCATTAAAAATATTATAGACTTGGGGGATGATTCCTTTCTCTGCTGCCATCCAAGGGGGCATGGCCGGATACAAAAGATAAGTGATAAACCCCAGATAAGAAAGCACCAGTAAGGCTACCATAAAATGCCTGAATCGTTCTCGCTTTTTCGTCCAAAGATAAAAACCAAAAATTAAAGGCAAGGCAAAATGCATCATATATAAAATTGTAAAAATGAAGTCATAAAAATGGAGTTGTCCAGGTATATAAAGCCATTTTTGTAATTCAATCGTCGGGATATGTCCTCCAAACATAAACTTGTCCGCGTTTATCAATGGGTAGATATTTACTTTAGTATGAAGCATTGGTGCTAAGCCACGTAAAAATTCGTAACCAAGTAATAAGAAAACTAACGGCGCCCAATCCTTTAGGAACCTAAATGGGTTAGCAACTATCAAGGCTAGGATTAGGCCGAAAAAAATAAACCGATCCGGAGATATCCACCAGCCAAAATAAAACATTATTCCCATGATTACAGAAAAATAGAGGAAAATAAAAAAATAAAGGTTACTCCCACGAAAAATTTTATGACGGATCCGATTAATCTTTTTTAAATATTTTATTAGTTTATTGTAGGTTGCTTTTATAGACACTTTGTTGATTTTATCTTAAATTTATTTTTGAGACAACTGTTAAATTTATATTGAGCGAAGAAAATGGTCGGGGTGGCGGGATTTGAACCCACGACCTCATCGTCCCGAACGACGCGCGCTACCGAGCTGCGCTACACCCCGATTTTTATTGATTATTCTTTTGGTAATATGCCACTTTTCTTTTCATCTCCGATAGTTGTTTTTATCAAATGGCCAGGATAGACAACAATATCGTCTGTCAAATCAGACAATTTTTTCAAGCTTACTCTCATTTTACCATTATTACCTCCGGGTAAATCAGTGATGCCATGAGATTTATAAAAAAGAGTATCTCCGGAAAAAAGATATTTATCAATCAAATAACACACACTTCCCTTGGTATGGCCGGGCGTTTCTATAACTTGGAAATATGAGTCACCCAATAAGATTTTCTGGCCTTCCGCAACATCCTTATAATCATATTCTATTCCGGGAAAAATAATGTCAAACATTGCATCTTTTTCTTTTGTTACTTTCGAGAAGTCACCATCTTTTTTGGATAATAATATTTCTGTCTTTGGATATCTTTCGTGTACCCGATAGACAGCTGCTACATGATCATAGTGAGCGTGAGTCAACAAAATATATCTGGGGTTAACCTGGCCTAATTTTTCAATATGCTCGATAATTTTATCGGGATCGTCACCAGGATCAATTATCGCCAAGTCTTTGTTTTCTGCCATGACTAGATAGCAATTCGTTGCCAAAAGCCCAACAACAATTTTTTCTATGCTTAATTTCACTTTTTGTTCATCTTCCTTGTGATTATCTTAAATCCATTTTATTACAATCCTTTTCCGTCTTCTGATACGTCTCTTTCTGACATTTGGCATTGAATCTTGCAGATATGTTTCCCAATTTTCTTTGAGCCATTTTTTTTGCATTCTTAATATTTTCTCTAACCCACGATTTTTTAATTCTCGATTTACCACCCCACCAGCGTGAGGTGTATCAAATTTCCTTGTCAGGGGTGAATGAAAGCCATGAACATAATGAGCAAGCTCATGAGCTATAGTCCCAATGACGACATATTCCGGTATTTTTTCGTCCTTAAAAAGACTATTTATGGTAATAATTGTTTCCGCATGCTCATTCTTTTTCTTTTCGCCGGCTTTTATAGAGCCTAAACGTCTTCTGGCCTTCCTACCCCAAACTATCCTAACATCATTCTCCTGATAAATATCTGGGAATATAGCATCCCAAACTTCATCAAGCTTTGCAAATAACCATTTGTCATCACGAGCCATAAAAGCTATTCTTTCACTTTGGTTTTCCTTTTGGGATTTTCTAGCAATAAGGAAACGAAGGCACCAAATACTGTCACCAGAGAAGCAATCCTGATAGCTTCGTTAATAGAATCAGCGAATGCATGTTTGATTGCAGAAACAATCCCAATCCCAATCTCTTTAAATTTATTAATTAGCGCGTTTTTAGCTGATTCAACTTGTTGAAGTACGGACTGCTTCATCACTGGTGGAAGCTTTGAGACATCAGGTGTTTGAATTGTTTTTTCTACTTGTTGTTTAACAATTCTGTCTAAATTTTTCTCCGCGTCCGTAGAGGAATTTATCGTATTTCCAGCTTTTGTCTCTGAAATTATCTGTTGTTTGACGCTTTGGGGAAGATTTTTAACGTTGTTCAGATCACTAGTAAGATTTGTGACAAGGAACGATTGCAAAAAAGCCCCAAGCACAGCTATCCCCATGACTGCGCCTATTTGCCTAATAGTCGTAACAACACCAGAAGCTCCACCTGCCTTGTCGGGAGGAACATTTTTTAATACGGCGCTTGAGATCGGCGCCTGGATAATCCCCATCCCTACCCCCATCACTACAAAGGGTAGTATCAGGTCTGAAACACTGGTATTGACCGTAAAATGAGCGATCAAAAATTGTCCTAGAGCCATAATGAGTAGACCAAAAAATGCTAGGTAACGTGCTCCAAATTTATCGGCAGTTTTTCCTGCAAAGGGGGCTACAATTATCATAGAAAAGGCCAGAGGTAGTAATATTACGCCAGTTTTAGATGGTGAAAAGCCAAGAATTGATTGGAGGAAAAGAGGCAATAAGAAAAACGATCCCATCATAGCAAACGAAAGAATAGCGGTAACCAGATTGCCAACAGCATAGTTTCGATCTTTAAATAATTCTAAATTAATTAGAGGTTCTTTGGTTTCCCTCCTCTCTCCCAAAAAGAAAAGGATACCAAAGATAACCGAGAGGGCAAAAAATACCGGAATAATACTTAGATTTCCGAAATCCAGCTTAATCCCCAAAATCGAAAAAACTTTTTCAGCATGCCACCAACCAAATTTCGTACTTTCAATCAATCCAAAAGTTAAAAAGAAAACAGAAAGCGATGAGAGAATAACGCCGACAAAATCAATCGGATGTTTCTTTTCCTTATCTTTTGATTCCGGGATTATGAGAAAAGTCGCCAATAAAGCAAGCAGTCCAACCGGTAGATTAATAAAGAAGACATATCGCCAGTAGCTTGTGATATGCAAGAAACTATTGATGCTTCCTCCCAAACCATTTTGAGTCAGATAACCACCAACGATAGGACCAAAAACAATACCGAGTCCTGCTATAGATCCCCAGATACCGAGGGCTACTCCTCTTTTTTTAGGATCAAAGTTAACCGTTATCAAAGATAGGGTCGCCGGCATCATTGCTGCCCCGCCGATTCCCTGTAATGCCCTGAAGAAGATTAATTGGTTTATAGAGCCGGAAAGACCACAAAGTACCGAACTACCAGTGAACATTATTAAGCCAATCGCAAAAAGCCTCCGACGACCAAATTCATCACCCAACCGTCCAAGTGTAATAAGCAGGACTGCGAAAGACAGCAAATAAGCGTTTGTCACCCATTCGACCTGACTTATTGACGCATTAAAGTTCCTGATGATACTTGGGATGGCCAAGCTTACTACGGTATTGTCCAAAATAATCATAAAAAGGGCAAAACAGACTGTCCCCAATATCCACCATTTTCTGTTTTCATCAGTTATAAGATTTCCGATTTTCCTCATCTTTTGCCTCCCTTAAAAAATACAAAAAAATAAAAAGCCATGTTTGATTATAACATGGCAAAAAGTTCCTTCTCTACTATTTTAGTTTTTTTAGGCAGGCTTGAATAAAACCATTGAAAAGTGGATGTGGATGATCTGGTCGGGATTTGAATTCTGGGTGAAACTGAACCCCCACAAAATATGGATGTTTTGGTAACTCAATTATTTCTACCAGGTGTTTATTTGGAGAAGTTCCAGCGATTAGCATCCCTGCTTTTGTGACATCATCTCTATAATCGTTGTTAAATTCATAACGATGTCGATGTCGCTCGCTGATTTGCTCTTGTTTGTACAATTCATAAGACCTAGAACCTTTATTTAAAACGCATGGGTAAGCCCCCAAACGCATAGTTGCACCATAATCATCTTCACTCATACATTGCCTTTGTTCCGGCATAATATGGATTACCTCATTTTTTGAATCGTGGTCAAACTCACCGCTATTAGCATCCTTTAATCCCAAAACATTCCGAGCAAATTCAATTACCGCAATTTGCATTCCCAAACATAACCCCAGATAAGGAATGTTCTTTTCTCTGGCATATTTTGCGGCCAATATTTTACCTTCTGTGCCGCGATTACCAAAACCGCCAGGGATAATTATCCCGTCTAGTCCAGCTAATACTTTTACCCCCTCTTTTTCAATCTTCTCGGCATCTACCCAGACAATCTTTGCTAATTTGTTGTTAGAAATTGCTGCTGACTGAATAGCCTCATTAACACTTTTATAAGTATCTTCATTTGACATATATTTGGCAATTAAACCAACTTTTACTTTACCTGTTGTATGCTCCAAATTGTAAAGGTATCTTTCCCAACCATTGCCTTTTCTCGCTCGTTTAGCTAAGCCCAATTCTTCACAAACATAATCGCCTAGTCCTGACTTTTCCAAATTTTCTGGAACCTGGTAAACGCTGGTGATTGTCGGTAAAGGAACGACTGCTTGTACGTCAACATCGGAAAATAGAGCAATTTTTTTCAAATGTTCTGTTTCTATTTCATGTTCTGCTCGGCAACCGATAATTTGAGCATGAATTCCCAAAGCCAAAAGATCACGAACTGATGATTGGGCTGGCTTTGTCTTCAGTTCTTGAGATGTTTCGAGAAATGGTAAATAAACGAGATGGGCATACAGGACGTTTTCTCGACCAACTTTTCGACGCATTTGGCGGATCGCTTCTATAAAATGTAACCCTTCATAGTCACCGACTGTTCCGCCTATTTCAACAATATGGATGTCAAAACCTTTCCCAGCATCCATAATAAATTTTTGAATCTTATTTGTTATATGAGGGATGACTTGAACAGTTTTGCCAAGATATTTTCCTTTTCTTTCATCTTCTAGCACTTCAGTATAGATTCGACCGGTCATAATCGAGCTGATTTTCGTCAAATTGCGATCGATAAACCTCTCATAATGCCCAATGTCGAGGTCTGTCTCAGCCCCATCGTCTGTTACAAAAACTTCCCCGTGTTCACCAGGATTTAAAGTCCCGGCATCAACATTGAGATATGGATCACATTTTTGCATATTAACGGAAAAACCCCGGCTTTTTAGGATGTTGCCTAGAGAGGCAGCAAAAATCCCTTTGCCGAGGCCGGACAAAACTCCACCGGTTACGAAGATGTATTTTGTTTCTTTAGCCATGAACCCTTTGTTTTATGAAAAAATCCCTTTCGGGACGTCCACCTGACGACATTTTAGACCCCTAAATTCTTTTTGTAAAGTATACAAAATATTTTTCTATAAATCTTTTTTTCTTAATCTCAAACTTTTTGGTGTTACCTCGAGAAGTTCATCATCTTCGAGAAAATCCAAACTTTGTTCCAAACTAAAGATAGTTGGGGGAGTCAACATTATCGAATCATCTGAACCCGCCGCTCTTGTGTTGGTTAATTTCTTTTCTTTACAAACATTGATATGGATATCCTGTTCGCGAGAGTTAAGGCCGACCACCATTCCTTTGTAAACAAATGTTTGTGGTGAAATAAAGATTATCCCTCTGCCTTGAGCAATATTGAGGCCATAAGCAACTGCTTTACCATTATGTGAAGCGACCAAAACACCATTTCTAAGCCTAGGAAAAGACGCTCCGACCGGTTCAAAACGCAAAAACATTGAATTGATGATAGCCGTACCGCGAGACAACGTCAAAAGTAAATTTCGCAGTCCTAGGATTCCTCTAGTTGTAATTTCAAATATCAATCGTGTCGTCCCGTCAGAATTGTCTGTCTGGGAAAACAAACTTCCCTTTCTCCGACCGATTTCCCCTGTTACCGCTCCGACAAATTCTGTGCCAACATCTATGGTCAATTCTTCGACTGGCTCGCACTTGACCCCATCGATTTCTTTGACGATGACTTGTGGTTTACCGACCTGAAGTTCGAACCCTTCACGTCTGAGGTTTTCGATAAAAACGGACAGATGTAATTCTCCACGTCCTGACAAAATATAATCTCCGCCCTTGCCTATTTCCATCTTCAAGGAAACATTAGTCTCTAATTCTTTCTTGATTCGATCTAAGATTTGTCGACCAGTCACAAATTTACCCTCTTTCCCAGCAAAAGGAGAAGTATTCACAGAAACAGACATTTTCAATGTTGGTTCTTCGATTTCAATTGTCGGCAAAGCTTCGGGATTATTCAGGTCAGCGATTGTGTCACCAATATTTGCCTCTTTGATACCCGTTAACGAAACTATTTCGCCAGCTTCTGCTCTAAGGACTTCGACTTTTTTCAATCCTTGGCTGACATAGACTTTTTCGATTTTGGTGTTTTGACTTTCCCCATCTCGATTGATAAGAACTACTGGCATATTTGGCGTGACAAAGCCGCGACTCAATCTACCAATAGCATATTTACCCTGAAAATTATCTCGATCGAGTGTCGTTACCAACATTTGTAATGGCTTATCTGGTTCTGATTCCGGAGCAGGAATGTATTCCAAAATTCCTTCAAAGATTGGTACAAGATCGGCTTTTCCAAAAAAATCTTCTGGCATTTCGGTCCATGATTTTCCTTCTTTGGATATGGCATAATAAATCGGAAAGTCCAGGTGGTCCATATCCGTTGCCATATCGAGGAAAAGATCATGAATTTTATTTATAACATAGTCAATTCGAGAATCTGGTTTATCGATTTTGTTTATGACTACAATAATTTTGAGCCCCAGCTCAAGTGCCTTGCCAAGAACAAATTTGGTTTGTGGCATTGGGCCTTCCTGGGCATCTACGACTAAAATTGCGCCATCCGCCATATTTAAGGTTCGTTCGACTTCACCGCCGAAATCAGCGTGTCCTGGAGTATCTATAATATTTATCTTGGTGTCTTTGTAAGAAATAGCGGCATTTTTTGCCATAATCGTGATCCCGCGTTCCCTCTCCTGATCATTGGAATCCAAAATAAGACTCTGAGTCATCAGAGCTTCATTTTCACGAAAAACTTTCGTCTGCTTTAAAAAACCGTCGAGCAAGGTTGTTTTGCCATGATCGACGTGGGCGATAATCGCCACATTTCGGATATTCATTCTTCCCTACCTTGTCATTCCTGCGTATGCAGGAATCTATATAAATGTCATTGCGAGCCCCAGACGGGGTAAACTCTGCGCAGCAATCTCTTTTTTTGCCCATGTAAACTTCTCAGTTACCCTCGAAGAATAACTCATATTGTTCGAACGTAGTGAGAACTATAACTGTTAACTGATTGGACAACTGGTTAAGTATACAATATTTTTAACTGTAAGTCGAGGGTTTACTTCTGGCATTTTTTATCGAAAAATGTTAATATTAGCCCGATATGGAGGGGCAAGAAAACTTGTCTCTTTTTGGTACCTTGATTTAGTGTTTGTCCAATATCTAAAGGAATGGAGGGGGTTCAGCCATGCCACTAGTACAGTTTACACTTTTCCATGTGTCAACAATGAATACATGGCTCTTCGGCATAATCGGTTGGGCTTGCTTCCTGGGCTGGCTCATAGCAGAGGCCGAGGAGCCAACCAAGAAAGGTTCCAGGCTGGGACTTTTACTCCTTGCCCTTTACACTGTGCTTTTCCTCATCTTTGGAATATGGGTATACATCACCGCCCTCTGTCTGATTATTCTGGCAGTCCTAGCTTTTGTCATTCTTTTCATAATAGCAGCATTCTGTAGAGTGATCTTTGCTGCGATTGGTGGCAAGACGCATGAAGAATCCAGGTGACAAATCAGGAGGATAACATGAAAGCCGTAACAAAGGCGAACTGGGTCTTCCGGGATATCCACGGCATAGATGGTCTTTTCCAGAAATTCACTCGAGCAGTAAGAGTGGTTATCCAAGAGGGTGGTTATATCCCTCCAAGCATAGCCGCTCCGTGCGATAACGCACATTACATCATCCACTGCTTTAGCCGGGAACATGAAGAAGACGCAATGTTCGAAAACGATCTTTCCTTCGAAGAACATGTCGGAGGCATATCTTCAGTCTACACCGGCCCGAATGGCACACTGTCCTTTGTTCTTGAACACAGGAGAGGCGTGAAGCCAAAGGCAGAGATTGCCTACGCTTACAACCAGGAAACGGGTACCGCAATTTCCCTTGAGCATTTGGGAGCCATGGTCTCTATCCTCAAGATGCCAGACTCCTTCGAAGTGGGGCTGACCGACGATGACATGGACGAGATCCTTTTGCCGAGATATATCTCGAACGGTGCAGCGAAATTAGGAGGCTATTCATGACCAGGATAATTGAAAGATGGGTTGACTGTTTTTCCCAAGGTGTGAAGGCGATCATCGAAGAACTGCAGACTGAGGCAACCAAGCTTGTCCCCGGAACGGTCTTGATCGAGGCAAGCTATCAACTCCCTGACGAAACACACCATGTGCAATATGATGAGTATCGACTCAGGGTACACACAGCAGGACCAAACCCAGATTTTCGCTCGATTTACTACAAGGACACCGAGAAGGAGCTTACGATACACATAAGAGCTTACTATGAACCTTTCATAGAAGACCATCGTAGGAAAATTCTTAATGGAGGAATCTCTTTTAGGGATAAAGTCGTCAGAGACTGCGATCTTGTCTGGGCAAAAAAGATCCCGGTAGATTTCAAGATTTTCGGTCTTTCTGACGGAGCTGTCCTCGTAACCAGGGAAGAATACCGACAGATCTCAAAAAGTCTGAGAGGAGGCAAACGCTGCCGCGACCTGGCCGAAGAATATGATCGGGAGTATCTTGCCGACCTGAAGAGGGGTCCTCTTAGCGCCTCTGACTACTGACAATCTACTTGGTCGCTGAATATAGCAGAGGGTAGGCGTAGAATGACACTTGAAAGATGGCTGGCAATCATGGTCTGGGCTATGTTCGCCGGACTTATTGCATACTGTGCCATAACCCACCAGTACGGGGGTGTTGTATACAACGTCGTCGTAGGTGGTCTTATAAGTCCATATGTGTATGTAATGTTCTGGCAAAAAAAGATAGAATGATTTATCTATGTGCGCCACATTTGAGCGGTTTTCTGGTTCGATACCAGAGAGTCGCTCTTTTTCTTTATATGAATCTTTTCTTTATCTTTTCGCTCTCGAGTTCGCGGATCGCATCATTCGCAATCCATTTGGCAGTTTTGTTATCGATTTCTCTAATTTCATCGGCTGTTTTTAAGCCTTTTTTGTATAAACTAATATTTCTGGATTTGGAGATTTGCCTTAAAGCCCAATTAACCGCTTTTCGAACAAAATTCCGTTCATCTGTCGCTTCTCTTTTGCAAATTTCCAAAAATTTTTCAAAGGGTTCATTACTCGCCTTTTTGTCATGGATTGCTAATGCTGCCATAATAACAAAGCCTGCTCTTTTGACATACTCTTCATCACGACCAGCCCATTCTTCCGCTTTTTTATAGGCAAACCTTGTCCGATCAAACAGATTGCTACACATGCCGTCACAGATATCCCAGCTGTTGAAATCTTTGACATAGTTTTCCATATCTTCTTCGGTCATTTTGTCCGGTTCCTCGACCATCGAGGTAAGCCACCTGGCTTCATGGATTCCCGAAGCCCAAAGTTTTCTGGCAAGCTCATGGTCCCTGCCTATTTTCTTGCCCAAAGCCCTGATTTTCGGGACAGAAATGCACCAGGCATTTTCGACATTAATGCCGTATCTAGCCATTCCTTCCAAATCTTTTTTGTTTGGTTTGGATAACCTTTTTAGTTCGGTCATTACTTCGTCAAAAATCATAGCTCTTTCACCATATATTCCCCGATTAAATTATAGCCGAGGTTGCGGTAATAGTCACGCACGCCGATGCCCGAAATTACCGCAATTTTCTTGTAACCGGCTTTCTTTGCTACTTCCTCGGCCTTGGCGATTAGTTTCTTACCATAACCGGCATGCTGGCTCGTCCCCTTTTCACCTATTTCCATTTCCTGCCCATAGGTGTGAACTTCACGGATAAGGGCACAGTTCTTTAGCTCGGGCATTAATTCAAATAGTTTGTCATCGCGAGACGAAGTCGTGGCGATATCATGAGATTGCTTCGTCGGATTCTCTCCTCGCAATGACGAACTGGGGAAACGCAATCTTAATAATGAATACAGTGCTTTGCGGTCTTCAGTTTCATAGCTCAAAAAGATTTCTTTGCCGCCTGAAGCCTCATATTCTTCCTTATATAATTTAATGTCATCTCGACTGGAACGGAGAGATCTAGATTCCTCGACTTCGCTCGGAAAGACAGAAGAACCTACTTCTCGACATCGGATACATCTACACTGCCAACCTTCCTCCTCGGCCCTTTTTAATATTACCTGCCGCAGGTTTGAGGTAATTGAGCCTGATTCAATTGATGTTGCAGGTATGTCACGAATCGTTCTCATGATTCGAACCCAATATGGTGTATGGTTTTTGATGTCAGAGATAACATCGATCAGTTCCTCATTCGAATACGATCGATACTTTCCTTCCTTATATAATGTATAGAGAGGTGTATTTTTCGTCACCATACAAGGATATATTTTTATGTAGTCAGGTCGATAATCAGGGTTTGAGAAAACCTCTCGGAATAACTTTTTGTCTTGTGACACGTTTGAACCATAGAGATTGGGCATCAGATGATAACAAATCTTGAAGCCGGCGTCTTTGAGTAATTTAGTTGCTCTTTTCGTCTCAGCGACTTTATGCCCCCGTCTATTCAATTCAAGAATTTTATCATCCAGGTTTTGCACGCCCAGCTCCACTCTCGTCGCCCCTAGGTATCTAAACCATTTCACTTCTTCCTCATCTATATAGTCTGGTCTAGTTTCCAAGGTTAAGCCGACACAACGCGACTTAGCTTTTTCATTTTTGATTTTTGCCTCGGCCAAGTCTTTGGCATTTGAACCATTTAAAGCATCAAAACATCTTTTGATAAACTCTTCTTGGTAATCTCTAGGAAGATAAGAAAAGGTTCCACCAATCACGATTAACTCAACTTTATCAATCGGGTGTCCCTGCAGTTTCAATGAATCTAAGCGGGTTCTAATCTGGTCATAGGCATTATACTTGTTCAAAATCGCCCTCATCACCGCCGGTTCGTTTGAAAGATAGCTTTTTGGCACATCGATTTCAGTCGGACAATAGATACAATTACCCGGACAAGGATAAGCTTTTGTAAGTACAGTTATGACTGAGACGCCGGACAATGAGCGCATTCTTTTGGTAATTAAGAGCTTTTCCAAGGTCTCGTTTGGCTCGATATCTCCTTCGGCTACTAATGTGTTATAGACCTCACGGAGTTTGACATTCGAATCAAAACCTTTAACATTTGATTTAGCATAAATCGAGCTGACAACCTTTCGAAATTTTTCCTGATCGCTTACTTTTTGTTCAATTAATGTGTATATTATTTCTTCAAGGTAATTCATATGGATAAAAAACTTGCTCAAAATTTAGTTAACAAAACGCGTGATGATTATAACAAGGTTGCTGACCACTTTTCCAGTACTCGATATGCTTTTAACTGGTCACGGGTGGCCAAGACAATAGAAAAAATGCAAATCAAACCAGGCTCGAAAGTGCTTGATTTGGGCTGCGGCAATGGTCGAGTCATTGATGTTCTAAAAAAATATAGTGTTGTTTATACGGGTCTAGATATCAGCAAAAACCTGATCAAGCTTGCACAAAAAAAATATCCAGAAGAAAGATTTATCGTTGGCGATCTTTTGAAAACTCCATTTTCCGATAAGGAGTTTGATTGTGTTCTTTCTCTTGCAACCCTCCACCATATACCCTCAAGTGAGCAAAGATTAAATGCCTTAAAAGAAATCTACCGCATTTTGAAACCAGGCGGGACTACATTGGTTACTGTTTGGTATTTCTGGGATGACCCTGCATTCAAAAAACAAATAGACCAAGAGACCTTAGCCCAAAAAGCAGGTAAATCAAGGCTGGATTATGGTGATTTTTTAAAACCATGGAAGGACAGTAAGGGGAATATTCTAATAGAAAGGTATTTTCATGCTTGGGAAAAATCTGAAATGAAAGAGTTATTAGAAATAACTGGTTTTTGCAATATCAGGCTAATTGACAACAAAAAAGATAGAAACAATAACTTAATCGTTAAGGCCCAAAAATAAAAAACAGCAACTAAATAGTCGCTGTAAGTAATTTGTTAGTGGTAGCCCTCCGTCCCCAGTTTTCCAGTGGTAACTGGTACTTAGGAACGGAGGGCTTGCCCCCAATATCATCGCGTCTCACCTATAAGGTGCCATCTTCGACCTAGCTTTGTCCGCTAGGAAGACGGTTGCGCGACATAGGGACAATTGGTCCTCCCGATGGGATTTGAACCCATATTCCCGTGCTGAATGGCACGTGGTATTATCCCAATTATACGACGGGAGGACTGGAATTGTTTGGCTCCTCCGGCGGGGCTCGAACCCACAGCCTCCAACACCTAATCGTGTGGCGCTCGTCCATTGAGCTTCGGAGGAACAAACTTGGACGCGTCAGGTTCAGATGCCTAGTCATCTTCCCCTGATACGATTTGCCATTTTACTCGGCTGGCCAAACCGGATAGATCACCGGTCAATTCCGGACTAGGTGCCCTATCATTTTTTCGCTCGTCTATGGGCATTACAGCGAGCACTGCAAAACGTGGCGGTTTCGGCTGCAGTACCGGCTCCGGGTCCGCATCCCATATTAGAGAGGATATTTCCGGAGCAAGAAACGCATATCCCCCTAATATCCGTTAATTCTCGTCTTTGCAGTTGAGATGGCAAGAATCATAATAAATTAACTTCGCTTTGTCAAGAACTTTTGCCGAAATTATTCTTTAATCAAAGCGTTATATCGATTTACTTTCACGTTATATTCTCTGATTTTTTGGTTTATATCGCTCGCCATATTGTTATGCCTAGGGACCAGACTATTATAAGCTTGTATATCTCCACTAGTTTTATAATTATTCATTTTGTTCTCTAGAGCATCCAGATTAGCAACATCCTGCTCGATCACTGCTCTTTGTGTTTCTATATATTGTGACAATTCGGCAATTTCTTTTTCATTGGCAAGGGTTTGAGTGACTTCCGTATATGTTTTCCCTTTTGTTTTGCTATAGATTTGGACGTCAGTCAACTTTTTGATAGAACTTGTGCCTTGGCCGTTTGATTCAAAAGTTTTTATTTCACTCCTCTGAACCGCCTGGAGACTATTTTCGTCAATCTCGGGGATAATCCCAATTTTGTGGCCGGTCGTTGTCGTTTCTGCAATACAATATCCGGAATTATAGTTGGAATCTGCTGAGGTACATTGAACGGCTGCTGCCATATGCTGGTCTTTTTCATACATAAAAACAGCCGTGCCATAGCCGAGCTGACGCAAAATCGCTACAGTCAACAATGTTTTGTCTGAGCAAATCCCTTTGCCCTCAAACAACGTCTCATATGGATAGCGAGGATGTGTCAGGTCGGTTTTGGCACGAGCTTCATCATAAGGGAGTGCTTGCACCATACCAATCGCCAGATCAACCGTTTGATCGGGAGTTAGCTGTTTGTTACTAGCCTCTAGCTTAATCTTTGACGTTACCTCAGAAATAGTTTTATCCTCTTTCGGTAAATTTAAGTATTTAGAAAGAGAAGATTCTTCGAAACCACTGTAAATTCCTTTTCTTTTTTTCCCATAATAGTTTTCGATGCTTTGGTACAAAGTTTCGTTAAGTTTATAGTTCTGCCCTTTGTAACCCCAACTATAACTTTTGGCAACTGGAATAATTGGTTTAGGAAACTTAGTTAATTGCCAATATACAATCGAGCCAATAAAAACAATGACGATTAAAATAAGAAAAACGGTTAGACAGGTCTTTAGGCAAAATCGTTTTTTAGGCTTCTCCTCGGTTTTTTCAAAACTTTTAAGATTATTCTCATCTGTCATGTGATGTTTATAATAGCATGTTTTCATTCATTGTTTTAGCTAACAAATATTGACTTTTGACTATTTTAACTATATAATCGCTTCGCACGCTCAACCGTGAGTAAAGTTGAAACTATTCTGGGGGGGTGAGATGATCAAACAAATCCCAAACATAATCACAGTGTCTCGCATCTTTCTGAGCTTAGCCTGCATCCCTCTGGGCATGCAACATTTCTGGGGCTGGTTTTTGGTCGTCCTCGGACTCGCCATTCTGACCGACCCCATCGATGGGTGGGTGGCAAGAAAGCTGCAAGCCGAGTCTCTGTTAGGCAAGAGGCTCGACAAGATCGGTGATTTCACCCTAATGATCGGGCCAGGTATCGGACTCATTGTCGCTGGCTCTATCTCATGGTTTTTCGTCGTCATCTTCATTGTAGTGGCTGTACCCCTCGCCGTCATGACAAGAAACTCTGAAGCCAGTGATCTCAAGGTTATCAGGCCACTTCTCTATGTCGTCCTGGGGCAGGCCACTTGGCTTTTCATCGGCCACCTCAAATTCACAGGAAACAGCTACGCCTACTTCCTGATCATTTCAGGCCTTGCCGAAATCGCCCTTATTTATCTTGAGAAAGAAAAGCTTTGTCTTTTCCTTCAAGGTAAAGGAGCGGGACCTTTCGGGGGATAAACGGCCCGGAGCACTAACGTGTTTCGGGCCTTAACTTTTTGTAAAAAGTTGTTGAAAATAATAAAAAATGTTATAGTTTTGAAAGGTTTTAGTCTATAAATAAGTGAAATGTCTAAAAAATTAATTGCTAGAACGGCAAAACTTTTAACTGAATCAAAACGAGGCAGTCGCAGTAAAGGCGTCGCTATTACATATGAGCATATTCCACAGGATGTTGAGGAACGGAATCATGGCTCTATTTATGCTGTTATAAATATCAACGCTCCAAACGGTGATGCCCAGGAAATCACTGAATTAATTTTAGATGCTTTTCATGGTGAATATTATCAGGACCTAAGTCGAAATCCATTGTCAAGTTTTGAAACAGCTTTAGCCAAGGTCAACGAAGAGCTTGGCGAAGCCACTCAACAGGGAAACACTAGCTGGCTCAAAAACCTAAATGCAATTTTGGCTGTTTTGAGCGGCACTACATTACATATAACAAAGGCTGGCAAAACCGAAGCATATTTATACCGAGGCGAAAAATCAAGCTTTATTAGCGATGATCTCGGCGGAGATACTGTTAACCCACTTCGGACTTTCATAAATGTAGCTAGCGGAGAACTCCAAGAAAATGACAAGGTAGTGATCGCCACTCCCGGTGTATTCTTCCATATTTCTAAAGATGAATTACAAAAATACGTTCTAGAATTTCAACCAAAGGTCGCGATTAGCCACCTGGCTGACCTGGTGGAAGGTACTTCTAGTGAAGTTAGTCCAAATGCTATTTTAATCCTTGAGGCAATTACTCCGGAGGTTGCTTCTAATGAAACTTTAGAAGAGCAGCCTGATGAAGTTTGGATTTCAGAACCAAACAAACCAGTCCAAAACGCGATCGATACATCAGCTCCATTCATAAAAAAGGTTTTTTCCATTTTAACGTTTTCCTGGCTTGGAGTTATCGCTCTAGTCCAAGACTTTGTTATCCCACCTATTCTATTTGGTTATCATCAGGCTGGGAAGTTGATTACAAACTTCAGATCGCAGAATGGGACTAAAAAGAAGCCAAAGGAAAAGGTTCTAGTCGAGACAGAAGAATCAATCGTACCAAAGGAAGACTTGGATGATCTAACGATCAAAGAATCCGATGAATCAATTTTTGAAAAATCCAAAAAGGCAACTAGCCAAGAGATATTTATTAAAGAATCAGATCATAAGCCCAAATGGCTTAAATTGGAAAAGGTTGACTTCTCAGTTGCCAAAAATTTCGGACACAGGCTGAAAAAAACTTCAAGCAAGCTAACTACAAAGAAAAAAAATCTATTAATTATAGCTATCATTGTCCTTGTCTTAGTTGGCGCCGGTGTCTTTCTAACCTGGAGAGGAAAAGACAATAATAAGAATCTAAAACAGGCTCAAGCTTCTTTGACCGAGGCACAAAGCAAGTATGATATAGGCCAAAGTGCTCTCGCGAGCGGAGAAAAACAAAAGGCAGCCGAAGCCCTGAGGAGTGCTGAAACAATTGCTAACAGTCTTGTAAACAACAAAAATGTTGGTGGTAATGCTAAAAACTTATTAGCCAAAATTGAAACTTCATTGGATCAAGCTGAAGGCGTGGTACGGATAAATCCAAATTCGTTTTCTGATGCCAAAAACATTGTCGGTTCTAATCCTTTTGGCCCATATCTTATTGCCCAGACCCTATATTTAGTTAACAAGGATAACGCTTCTGTCGCAGCTATTAGTTCAGCTAGTGGTGAAGTATCAACGGCCATAGATAAGCCACAAGTTGATAGCAAGATTATTGCGGCAACCGCTGTCTCTAGACGTAGCGTTTTGGTCCTCTTCACCGAAAAGAGCAGTGTTTATGAATTTGACACCAAAGAACTAAAAATGACCAAACAGGATATGGCTAGTGATGTCGAAAAATCAACCGCTTTGACAAGTTATCTGACAAATATTTATAGTCTGGACGGAGTCAATGGCATCGTTTACAAAAGATTAAAGACTAGCACAGGTTATGCCAAAAGAACAAACTATATTACCGACGGCAGTAATGTAAAAGGTGGCGCTGGTTTGGCAACGGATAGCAGCATCTATGTTTTAGAAAATGACGGACAAGTCGTAAAATATTTAGCCGGTAAAAAACAAAACTTCACAATTACTGATCTCCCCTTCACCTTAAGCAACCCAAACACAATTTTTGCCAACGAAGGTGTTAATGGTTTATATATTACTGATCCTGCAAAGAAACGGGTTGTGATCCTGGACGCAAACGGCAAATTTGTCAGTCAGCAGATTTCTGATAAATTCAATAACCTATCCGGAGTTTATGTTGTTGGCTCAACGCTATATGTTAGTGCTGATGGTCAACTTTATAAATTAGCGATCTAAAAAATTGTTATATCGTAACTTTTTCTATCTTTAAAATATTTCTAAGCCTATTAGGGAGGTTACCATAGCCCCTCTCTAGCATTTCTATGCCTTTCAATGTCGTAGTACCTTTTGCTATAGCTGCTGCGATCAGATAAGCTAGTCCAGCCCGAAGATCGGGTATTTCTAAAACACCTTGCGCATTAAGTGAAGTTGGCCCTTTGATAATAGCGCTATGTTTAAAGCTTTGGCCTTCGAATCGACATTTATTGCCCAAGCAATCTGTCGACAACGTTGTGTTGGCCCCCAGTTTATTAAGTGCTTCCAGATAGCCAAACCTTTGTTCATAGACAGTTTCATGGATCTTTGAAGTTCCTTCTGCTTGAGTCAAAAGGATTGCAAATGGTTGTTGCCAATCAGTTGAAAACCCAGGATAAACATCAGTCTCAATGTTGGTGGAACTCAATTTACTTTTTCGATAAAATTTCATTTTTTCTTCATCGATCAATTCAAATCCTCCACCAATCTTTTGATAATATGAAAGGAAATTCCCTAAAGTTTCCGGGATGATTCCTTCTACAATGATTTCACCATCAGAGGCACAGGCTAAACAAGCCCAGGAGGCACCTTCGATACGATCTCCCAATATCTTTGTCTTGGTGCCTTGTAATTTTGATATCCCCTCTACCTTTATCGTTCTACCAGGAGAGGTAAAAATAATCGCCCCCATAGATCTGAGCATAGTAATCAAAGCAATAATTTCTGGCTCCAGGGCTGTATTCTCGATAACCGTAGTCCCTTTTGCTAAAACGCTTAAGAATAAACAAGTTTCGGTTGCTCCGACACTTGGATATGGCAAAATGATATGTGTTGATTTGAGTCCTTTCTTTGCATATGCAGTATATCCAGACTCATCACACCTGATAACTCCTCCAAATTTTCTAATTGCTTCTATGTGAAAATCAACATTCCTTTTGCCTATATTACAACCGCCCAGAACTGGAACCTCAGCTTTTCCAAACCGGTGTAAAAGCGGGCTTAGTAACAATATAGGGATACGATTACTGCCAGAATCAGGACATGGAACTTTGGATGTTTTTATTTCGGAAGGATCTATTAATAGACTATTTTTCTTCTTGTCATATTCAACCTTTACTCCTATCGCCGTGAGCATTTCTAGTGTTAAGTCGATATCACCGATGTCGGGAACGTTAGTTAAGACACTCTTTTCTCGGGTCAACAAAGCAGCAACCATAGCTTTGGTTGCAAAATTTTTGGCTCCTAGACAGCGAATTGTCCCTTTTATTGGCTTTCCGCCTGTAATTTTATATGCAGATTTCATCACTCGTCTATTATAGACTAAAATTTGTAATTTATCAGTTTTGAAATTCTTTGCTAATCGAGGCTGTAAAAATTCTGTTTAGGATTTGATTTGATTGATCTTCTGTCGTTAATCCCGGTTGATTATAATCCTCAATCTGATATGGGATAAGCCTGATGTCAACCAATTTTTTGCTATAAAAGTAAGCCTCAGCCACCACACCTTGCTTAGTTTCCATCGACCACTCTTGGTCAAAAATAAAATTCCCTAGTGAGTATAATATTGGTTTTCCTTGATAGCTTTCAGCTCCTTGAACAACATGTGGGTGAGTCCCTACTATCAAGTCAGCTCCTGATTCCATTGCGGCATGGGCAACGTTGACCTGCGATTGGATAGGATCGGCTTGATACTCGACTCCCCAATGAAATTCAGCTACCACAATATCGGCCTGCTTTTTTGTTTCTTTGATCATAATTTTAATTCTTGCGATGTCTGTCTGGTCGTCGATTTCCGCCCACGGTTTGATCGCAAATTTAGCCACACCAGCCGAATCGTCAGTAGCGTTAATGGCTCCTATTATCGAATTAAAGTCGACAAAACCCCATTTCAGGCCGTTTCTTTCAATAAATAAAGACCTGTAAGCCTCCTCCGAGTTAATGCCTCCGCCGACATAACTGATTCCTTCTTTTTTTAATAACTCTAGGGTGTCATTAAAAACATTTACGCCATAGTTGGTGCTGTGGTTGTTTGCCAGAGCCACGATATCAACCCCAGCCATTTTTAGTCCAGCAATCGATTTTTGTGGAGCGATAAAACTCATACCTTCATCTGGAGGACTAACTCGATCTGAAAGTGGCGTCTCCAAATCAGCAAAAGTTATATCCCCTTTCTTAAGAAGATCAGCCATTTTCAGCCATGGATGGGTATAATCATTATACGTTCGCATTTTGTATGCCACATGCCGACCTAAAATAACGTCACCAACATTAGTCAAAAGCGTTATTTTATTCTGTATAAATGCATTGCTAGCTTTTGATTTATCGCTGGTTTTCAACTTTAGTTTCAATGGATAATCTGTGGCCGTTTTGTCCCACAATAGCTTATTATCGACTTTTAGAGTTTTTACTCGTGAACCAGCAGTTTGAAAAGGAACAATTGCTAAGCGATTACTCTTTTCGCCAACTAAGTTAACAATCTCTTGATCCCCCAAAAACTGTACTTTTGGCTGAAAGTTGTCCAAGTTAAATAATTTTCTGACATTTTCCCTTTCATCAGCACTTACATAAACATCCTCATTTGATTCATTAGCTAACTTGTTTTTTAATTCAGCAAAAGATATGGTATCAATTTTGTCTGAAAAGTGATTAATAGGAACATAATATTGTTCATATTCATATACTTCTGTTTTATTATTTTTGCTTGCCTTACCGGCTTTTGGCCAAGGTTGAATAAAAACTACCGACAATATAGCCCCAATTATCAATAAAACCGCGCAAAAAATAAGCGCGGTTTTATTATTCCTTAATAATCTTCGTCTGCTTCGTTTCATCACATTTTCTCAGGTGCCTCAATTCCGATTAAATCTTCCATTACAATTTGCAAGACTATTTTTGTCGCTTCGACCAAACTTAGTCGTGCCGCTGTGAGTTCAATGTCTTCTTCATTTATAACCCGACATTTGTCGTAAAAGCTATGGAACTTGGTGGCGATATCTTGGACATAGAAAGACAAGAAATGAACAGGGTAATCATCAAAAAGGATAATACTCCTGACAATTGATTCTAATTGCGATAACTCGTCCATCAATTCAATTTCTTCTGGAGCAACTAATTTAGAAAGGTTTGCTTTCTCAACCTTTATTTTTTCAGCATTTCTTAGGATACCGGACAATCTGGCATAAGCATACTTGACATAAAAGACAGGGTTTTTTTCTGTTTTTTCTCTAGCCATATTAAGATCAAAATCCATATGGGTGCTAAAGGCACGCGACAAAAAGAAGAATCTCGCCACATCACTCGCTTCGTTCACCGGCCCCCCAATCATTTCAAAGAGTTCATCCATCGTCACGTAGTTCCCTAGCCTTTTAGACATCCTGATCTCTTTGCCGTCTTGGATCAAACGAACTAGCTGCATCAAAACAATTTTAAGCTGTCCATCAAACCCCATTGCTTCTGTTGCGGCTTGCATTCGACCAATGTAGCCATGATGATCGGCACCCCAAAAATTTATCACCTTATCGAATTTTCTAGCTGCAAATTTATCCCAATGATAAGCTACATCATTAGCAAAATAGGTATTTTCACCATCGGCCTTGATCAGGACTCGATCTTTATCGTCACCAAATTTGGTAGTTCTAAACCAAACTGCCCCATCTTTGTCATACGTTAGGCCTTTTTTCTCGAAATCGGCCAGGGCTTTTTCTACCTCGCCGCTTTCAATTAATTTCTGTTCGCTGAACCAGTTGTCAAAGTTGATTTTCATCCTTCTGACTGATTTTTTTATTTGATTGTCCAAAATATCTTGAGCCACAGTTTGCCCTAACTGCTTTGGTTTATCGCATAGCTCCTTAACTTTACTAATATTTTTTTTGGCCCATTCATCAATATAGTCTCCTCGATAGACTTCTTCTTCTTTCGAAAATCCGGCAGCAACGAGGACTGAATCCCCTAATATTTTGACTTGATTGCCGCCATCGTTAACTAAATATTCACGTTCTACTTTCGCTCCTGCCTTTTCGTAAACATTTGCCAAAACATCCCCACCAAAACCGCCTCTTCCATTAGCTAAGGTCAATGGCCCTGTCGGGTTGGCCGAAATAAATTCTATTTGTACTTTTTTCCCCTTGCAAAGATCATTATTCCCGTATTGTTTTTTTTCGTCTATGATCTGCTGTAAAATGTCATGAAACATAGCTTTTTTTAAGAAAATATTCAAAAAACCATTGATTGCTTCTGCCTTTTCAAGTCTGTTCCACCCACCCATTACTTTGGCTAGTTCTTTTGCTACTTCATCCGGCTTCTTTTTTAGTTGGATTGCAATTCTGAATGAAATATTTGTAGAAAAATCACCAAACTCCGGTTTGTCCGGACGAGTAATCTCGATGTTTTTTGAAAAAATCTTTACACCAGGATAGTTTGTCTCAATCCTTGAGATAATTTCATTTCTTATTTTGTCTTCAATCATACGGTTATTATAGTCGTTTTTTAGCTTGTTTGATAGTATAATTAAGCATGTTATGGCCAACATTAAAGTAGTAACAGACAATCGAAAAGCTCGCTACAACTATGAGTTTCTCGAAACCTATGAAGCGGGAATTCAACTCACCGGACCAGAAGTAAAGTCAATAAAGTCCGGCCATATTAGTATTAATGAGGCTTTTGCTACCGTCAAAGACGAAGGAATTTGGCTATTGAATGCTCATGTCTCTCCTTATAAACCAGCCAGTAAAAATAACGATGAACCCACTAGGTCAAGGAAGCTTTTATTGAACCAAAAAGAAGTTGACCACCTTCTCGGGAAAGTACAGACCGAAGGTCTCACACTCGTTCCGACAAAAGTTTATCTAAGCCATGGCTTAGTCAAAATTGAGATTGCTCTTGCACGCGGCAAAAAAGTACATGATAAAAGAGAAATCATAAAAAAACGCGACATAGATAGAGAAATGTCACGCGAACTTAAGAATAAATAAATTATTTTTTTGCTACTTTTCGATAAAAGCGTATTAACTGATCTTTGCATTTATTTATTTCGTGCGCTTTTGCAATCGCTAAAGATTTTTTGCCAAACTCTCTGAGTCTATCTTCGTCTTCAAGAATTTTTAATATGTTTTTTGCCATTCCTTCGGCGTCAAAGGGTTTCGATATATATCCGTTCTTGCCATCAAGTACTATTTCAGGTATTGCAAGCTTTTTTACCCCCAATACTGGCAACCCCGAAGCCATAGTTTCTAATACTACAAGACCTTGAGTTTCTATCGTGCTGGCTGTGACAAAAAAATCATATTCGCAAAGGTCTTGAGAAATTTTATTGATATCATATGCCCCACCAAATTTTATCTCTTTGCTTAAATTAAGGTTTTTTACTAAATTCTGAAGCGACTTTTTTGACGGGCCATCACCTAAGATATCAAGCCGAAGATTTGGAATCTTTTTATGAGCTATCGAAAAAGCTTGGATTACAACCTCAATATTTTTTTCATGACCCAATCTCCCCATATGAATTATTCTATTCTGAATCGAATAATCACTCTTCTTTTTAAACAAGTCATAATCAATACCGTTGCTTAAAACCTCAACCTTTGTTTTAACCCCTTGCCTAATTAATGTGTCTCTCATCGCCTTTGAAGGAGTAAGTACCAGATCTGCTCGATTATAAACGACTCTCGTGTAGTCACGCCCAAACCGTTCTGTAAACCTTCCGTTGCTATTCTTTGAAGCCTTTTCAGTTATTTCCTTTATCCTTTGTCCTATATACGATTGAAATTTAGCTGAACCATATTTTTCTTTCGAGATATCGGCTTCAATCAATGCTTTTAAAAGTTTAGAAGAATTGATATATGAAGCAATCTTGTTTATGCCAAACAAGGTAGTTGGCTTCAAATACACTAAAAAATCTGGGATATAGGTGTGATAAGTTTGAATATTTTTAATTTTAAGAATTTTTGTAGCCCAGATGCCTATCCAGCCAATGCCTAACGGAGTCTGAATGTGGACTATATCTGGTTTAAATTCCTTAAGATCACTTGTAACGTTCAAAACAAAAGGCAAGGCTACTTTGTAGTCTTTGTAGGTTGGTGGAGTAACTGATAAATACCGTTTTATGGTAATGTTTGGATACGGTTTGTCTTTGTATCGACCACACTTGGGACAAAATATTAGTATCTGATGTCCATCATCAGCCATTAGCTTTGTAAAACGATCGATACTCGTAACGACCCCATCCCTAATCGGCAAATATGTGTCTGTAAAAATTGCTATTCGCATAGTATATATTACCTTTGCTATTATATAATACAAGTAACGAAAGGATTTGTCACACCATGAAACAAAAAGTCAGTGTCATCATAGCCGCCTATAATGAAGAACCTCGCATAGCCAAGGTTTTGTCCGTTGTCGAAAATCACCCCTTGGTTGATGAAGTAATCGTCGTAAATGACGGCTCCAAAGATAAAACTTCTGAAGTAGTAAAAAAATATAAGGTAACTCTGATCGAGAATGAAAAAAATTTGGGGAAAACTCTCTCCGTAAAGCGTGGCATCGAGAAAGCCAGAAACGATATTGTTTTGATGTTAGATGCAGATTTGGTTGGATTGACTTCAAAAAGCATTAATGCATTAGTTATACCTGTGATAAACGGAAAAGTTGACTGGACATTAAGCTTGAGAGGCAACTCTTTTGGTTATATGAAAAAAATGGGAATTGATTGGGTCAGTGGTGAACGGGCAATAAGGAAAGAGTTACTCAAAGACCCTTTTATCTGGTCCAAACCAAAAGTTGGCTTCGGTCTAGAAACATTGATGAACAAATCATTTATTGATCGCGGAGCGACCTTTCAATCAATTTATTTGCCAAACTTAAGGGTTGTCAATAAAGCAGATAAGATCGGACTCGTTAAGGGCTGGTATTGTGAAATAAAAATGGTAAGACAGATTTCCAGGGTTTTACCTCTCTACAAAGTAATCGCTCAGTTTATAACTATGGCTAAACTTAACAAACGATACAAGAGCAGTCTAAGCTTAGAGCAACAGCCAAATGAAGCATAAATCACATCTTATTAGAAACATTATTTTTATACTTCTAATCGCTATTTTTGCTTGGTATATTTTTTCTCATCACGACGAATTTAATAAATTTATAAATGCCTTGTCACAAGGAAGTTGGCGCTGGCTACTTTTGGCTTTAGCAATCCAAGCACTTTACTATTGCATTATCGCCCTCATGACTAGATCTGCCTTCAAAGTAGTCCACATGGATAGAAAATTTTTTGACACACTCCCCTTGGTGTTTGGGGCCCTATTTGTAAATGTTCTTGCTCCTACAGGTGGTCAAACGGGTACTATCTTATTCGCCGACGATGCGGTGAGAAGAAATGAGTCCTCACCTAAAGCAGTTATAGCTAGTGTCATATCCACGGTAGTGAGCTATATGGCATTCTCATTTATTTTGATATTTTCTTTATTTTATCTCAAGGGGGCCAATCTTTTGAATAATTATGAAGTAATCGGGGCAATCATCTTTATTTTTCCTACTGTAATTCCTGGGATTTTGATTTTTACTTCTCATCGCTATCCAAAATTTACACTAAAAATCTTAAATATGATTCACAGTTTTGCTCTGAGGATTACAAAACTTCTTCGTAGAAAGACTAGGCTTTCCAGTGACTGGGCTCAAAAAATTGCAACTGAGCTCTCTGAAGCATCAACTTTGGTACTTAAAAACAGAAAAAAATTATTAATAACCTTTCTTTTTGCCTTGGTTGCGTATGCGATCAACATATTGTCACTATTTGTTATATTCGAAGCTTTTGAGCTGCACCTGCATTATGGTGCTCTGATTGCCGGTTTTGCTTTTGGTGAAGTGGCCAGAATTGTCTCGCCGCAACCAGAAGGAATTGGAGTTGTCGAAGTGGCGATGGCAGTAATCTTTACATCTTTTGGGGTATCTCCTATCCAAGCAACAGCCATTGCCATTATCTTTAGGGGGTTTAACTTTTGGCTACCACTCAGTGTCGGATTTATCTTGCTCAAAAGGCTAAAAACTTTTTCAGCCAAATAATAAATATTGATTTTTATTGCTTTTTGTGCTATAATTCTAAAGTTATTGAACACTAAGAGGGGCTGTCAGGCTTCGACGGAAGTACATTAAAATCAAAATGATGCAATTCGCGCTTGATTTTTACGCGATACCAAAAAAATCACTTGATAAGTGCAAAAACACTATCTAGCAAGATTGCTAATGCTTTCCGCATTAACACTTTTGCGCCAGCAGTAGCTTAATTGCTTTCTGCCATCCACCTTTATGAGGCTCGAATCGTGAAGATTGGGTGTTATATATGTCGAGACGCTTTTTGGCGACGTTCCTAAGCCAGAACTAAGACTAAGGAAATAGGTCTATCAGGTTTTCTTGGAGTTTTTACTGATAAATCGAATTATCAACTTCAAGTACAATTGCTAAAGTCGTTTTGATTTTTCTTTCGGACGTGGGTTCGACTCCCACCAGCTCCACCAAAAGTAAGCAATAATAAAAAGCAGCAGAAATTGCTTATTTTTTTATGGAAAGGAGAAAATATGAAAATTTTATTTTTGGAACAACAGCCATGCATCAGGGCTCTCAAATATGCGCTTGGGTTGAAGAAACATGGAGATTACAATCTGACTTTTGGTTATACAGGAAGATCCTTAACCGATCTATACGGTTATGGGGATGAATTATTTGATAAGATGATACATCTCCGATTAGATGATGACAGTTTACTCGAGTTGATAAGATCGGATAATTTTGATCTCATTCATAGCCACAATGCTCCGGATTATCTTACTGTCAGCGCTATAGAATTAATGTCAAAAAATAAAATCAAAATTCCAATTATACATGATAATCACGATGTCATAAGTATGCGAAAAACCCTTTACTCTTCTCATGATGAATATAATCAGAAAAAAGCCCTGGAGTGTGAGAAAATCGCTAATACATATGCGGATGCAAGGATAAATGTTACAGAAGGGCTGGCAGAATATGTAATTAATAAATATCCGTCAAAAGGACCATCTCTTACATTTAATAATTATGTTCCGGAAGATCTTATCCCAAAAAAACTTTTACCAAAGCTATCAAACACAGATGGCGAAATGCATTTGATCTATGAGGGGACAATAGATGCCACTCGAAGTGGCGGACATTATGATTTGCTAGAAATGTTTAAAAATATTGCAAAACAAAAGATCCACTTACATATATATACGACTCGAGATGTCCCAGAATATGTCAAGCTAGCAGAAACTAACGATTATGTCCATTTCCATGGCAGCAAACCAACAAAAGCATTGTTAGAGGAAATTTCTCAATATGATTTTGGCTGGGCTGGGTTTAATGATGAAAAAAATAAGGATCACCTGGACGTGGTTTTGGCAAATAAGGTTATGGAATATATTGCGTCTGGTCTCCCAATCATTACTTTGAATCATAAAACTCAAGCAAAATTTATTAATGATACAGGATTAGGCTTAGTAGTAGAGGATATCAAGGATTTAAAAAGTACGATTAATTCAAGCGACACTAACAAACTCAACGGATTAGTACTTTCATATCGTTATAAATATACAATTGAGGCAAATATACATGAGGTGATCGATTTCTATAATTTAGTTTTGTCAAATTACAACCAAGATTTAGCAACAAAAAATCACGTTTACCCAAAATTCATAGAATCTCTGCTTCATTCCTCTATCTCACTTGCTGAAATACTATGATATTGTCCTTTACTTGTATGCCTTCGCCATCAATCTGAGTTAGTTGGCGTTAATTAATCTAATTATTCTCTTTCTACTTTTTACTTTTAGTTTTTTACTTTAATATATATTTGGAGGGTTATGGAAAAATCAGAGATCCGAAAGGATTATTTTCAAGAAAAATATGTAATTGTGGCGCCCAAGAGAGCAAAGAGACCACACAAAGTTTTGATCAAGGAAGAAGATCAAGTCACTCTGTGCCATTTTTGTCCCGACCAAATCGAAAAAGAGTCTATCATTTCTAAAACATCTAGCCATGAAAATGGTTGGGATGTCTTAGTTATTAACAATAAATTTCCCGCCTTGATCGAAGACAACCCGAGAGCTTTTGGTAAGCAAGAGGTTGTGATTGAAACCCCCGAACATAATAAGGAAATTCACGAATTATCGATTGAGCATATTGAAAAAATTATTGATACCTATATAGACCGGTTTGACACCTTAAGCAAAATAAAAGGTGTCCGGTATGTGATTGTGTTCAAAAATGAGGGAGGAAAAGCGGGCGCGTCAATCGCTCATGCTCATTCTCAAGTTGTTGCCCTTCCTCTTCTTCCTCCGGATATTAAGGAAGAATATCAAAGCTACGGCAACTATCAGGTAGAAAACGGGACTTGTCCTTACTGCGATGTTATCAAAAAAGAAACGGGGAAAAGCCGTGTTATCTGGGAAAATGAACATTTTTTTGTGGTCTCCCCCTTTGCCAGTCAATTCCCTTATGGAGCCTGGTTTTTGCCAAAGAGACACTTCAAAACTATGAATGAAATGACTGTAGGAGAGAAAAAGTCTTTGGCCACTGCTCTCAAAGTACTTCTAGCGAAATTAGATCAGATAGATACAGCCTATAATTATTTCTTCCATAACTCTGCTAACGGCGAGGACTATCACATGCACCTGAAATTAGAGCCTCGACCAAATATCTGGGCTGGATTAGAACTAGGGACCGGCGTTGTTATCAATCCCGTTCCACCAGAAGACGCTGCTAAATTTTATCGACAATAAAAATATTAAAAAGTACCCTCTTTGGAGGGTACTTTTTTTGTTTCTATTTTTGTCCAGACAAAAATATTATTTCTTTGGTAACTGTTTGCGAAGACTTGCAATCAAATCAGCAGCTGCATCTTTTCCGCCAAGACCAAAGGCAATAGCCCCAGCCAAGACAAAGAAATAGATAAATCCCTGCCATAATGACAACAGCATATCTTCAGCAATCCCAAGTTGGATCAAAGCTGCAAATGCCGCAAATACAACAACTGCCCATTTGGCAATAGTGCCAAGAACGTCTGAAGCTTTCGTACCGATAGTAATAGCAGTAGTTCTCACTACTCTATCCGCTAGGTCAGCGATAACAAAACCGACCAACATAATGACAACGGCAATCACTACATTAGGAATGTAGTGTAGGATACCGACCAATACTGTGTTTACTGCTTCAAGATTAAGGATATCAAAGGCTGGAATCAAAAAAACAATAATAATTGTCCACTGTGCAATATCTCCTAGCAATGAGGCAAACCCAATATCAGTTGGGAAAACTTTATCAAGGCCGACTGAATCAGTATATTTTTTGACCTTGATGAAGCCTAAAGCTTTGACGATAACTGTCTTTACTGCCCAAGCTACCAACACACCAATCAAGATAACAACTAGGGCTGCGATAACCCGTGGAATAAAACCAACTGAAGTTGACAACGAATCCCGAACGCTAGTTGTGGTTGTGGTTAACCATTCATTCATTTTTTTCACCTCCTCTCAATGTATTTCAGAAGCAACCCTCCGTGCTTCATAATCTAAGATTAGCATAACCCAAAGAGCCCTGTCAAAGCAGATGTCAAGAGTTTTTCCTTGAAAATCAAGCTTATATTTGCTACACTTTAAGCTGTTTTGGGCTCGTAGCTCAGCTGGTTAGAGCGTCGCGTTGACATCGCGGAGGTCTGCAGTTCGATCCTGCACGAGCCCACCATTATTTTATTTAGTCATATTAGGTTTACTCACACATTCCTCAAATTAAACATATTTGCCATATCTTAAGAAAACACTTGACAAATATAATGTTTTGTGATATTATATTAGCCGTAACAAAAAAGTTAAGTACCTTTTTAGATCATATAATCTTCACACGCCCAAGGAGGCTGTCATGCGCCAGTCCAAGACCATCGTGGCCATCATCGTGGCCGTTGTGATCGTCGGTGCCATGGCGGTCTTCGCCATCGCCATGACGTTCAGCTCGTTCAACCGTGTTGACACGGTTGAGAAGCAGACCAAGGACATCACCACGCAGATCAAGACCGTCGACCAGAAGGTCGACGTCGTTGGTCAAAAGGTTGAGGAACTGGCAAAGACACCAGCCTCTAACCCCGAGCCAGCAGTCGCCGTTCTGCAGATTACACAAGATTTGCAGAATCTGCAGACCAAGGCCGAGCAGAACCTCGGCATTGAGTTCAGCGAGGTCCAGAGTGTCCTCGACAGTATGAGGTCTGTTTGGCCTCAGCTGAACAAGAGCCAGAGAGAGAAGCTCATGAAAGCCTTTTTCTACACCTTCAGCGGCACAAAAGTGCTGAGGGGGTTCTCCTCGGCTCAAACAGACTCCGTCTGGGCAATCGTTGACGAACTGATGTGACCTACCGCGGTCAATAAACGACCGCCTAAGGGCGGGATTGTGTAGCAATACACACTCCCGCCCTTTTCTATTCTCTTAAAACCCTTGCATTGTTTTTTCACTATATGTCATAATTATCATAAGAATAAAAATAAAAAGTGAGGGACACATGGCAGTAAAAAAATCTTCTGTAATAAAGAAGAAGTCTACGAATGTTAAGAAAAAAAAGTTTTCTCCAGGACTTAAGAATAAACCAAAATTTTCGTTAGTAATGTTGTCTATCCTTGTTGTAGCGCTGGCTATTCCGGGGATTTATTTAATTTATAACTCAAGGGCAGCGACAACTGTTGCAGGCGATCCGGAACCAGCACTAGAGCCAGAAGTGTCTGCAGGGGTAACGGCACCAGATGACACTACTGAACTTGCTAAGATGGGAGCAGGACCACTCGCAGCAAAAGAAACCGTGAACAATAATGCCTTTGGCACATCTACCCCTTGGAGGACTTCAACCGACAAAAATACTTATAACAATGCTCTGTTTTGGAAAGGTGCTAGTACCGCCAGCAAAAGTTCTTGCGTCTTAGGCACCTTTTCCGCCACATCAAAAAAAGCTTTAATTGTTAACCAACATTATGTCCAATTCAAAAATACAGGGTCAAATGCAAATTACTTTATTTTGATACCTGATTATCAAATAAATGGAGGTTCTCCGAGATATACAAACCTAGAGCGACATATACCTGGTTTTTATACCAAAACAAATAATGCCAAGTATAAATTTGTTGCTGACAGCAAAAGCAATTCGCAAGGATATACAAACTACACAGCCAGACTTTCGGGTTACTATCTGTACAAGACTCAAACCATGATAGCTCCAGCAACCGGTACGACCCCAGCCAAGTGGCAGTATAAACTTTATAGAATTAAGTGTGGAGCCAAAAAAGTCACAAACATTTATGCTCCGAAGGCTGTTGATGGTGAAGCTTTAAAAAACAAAGCCGTTTCGCAAATCGGTACCAAAGAAGATCCATCAGGCTCAAATTGTGGGGCTAAGGTTAAACAATACGAAGCGGCTGGAGGACTTTCTTGTGGTCAACCTTGGTGTGCTGCCTTCGCATCTTGGGTATATACTAATACAAACTTTAAGATACAAAATAAACCAGCCTTAAAGGAACCAGGCGCCGGACAAATGCAGGCAAGACTAGAGAATTCGGCCTTTAAAAGATATGTAGTTGTTAAACAAGTTAAATGTGGAAATTATGATTTCCAACCTGGAGATATTCTAATTAGGCATCCCTGGCAAGATGATGGACATGTCGGGATGGTCCGATCCTACTCTGGTGGCGTACTAAAGACAATTGAAGGAAATGCTAGTGATATGGTTAAACAGAACGTTTATAAAGGTAGCGAGATATGTCAAAACTGGCAATTCTATGGTGATTGGAGAAAGTGGAATTAACCTTGTTTATAAAAAAAACGACATCCATTGGGTGTCGTTTTTTTAGTCAGGACAAATCCTTAATTCAAATGTATAATAATTATATTATGTTACTGCCCTCGTGGTGAAATTTCCGCCAAAGGCGGATCAGCCTCTGGCCGAGGTTAAAAAATATGGGCGAATGGCGGAACTGGTAGACGCGCTACGTTCAGGTCGTAGTAAGAGCAATCTTGTGGAGGTTCGAGTCCTCTTTCGCCCACCAGAAGAAAAATGATCATAGGAATTTCAGGCACAAATTCATCAGGCAAAGATACCGTTGCTAAATATATAGAGAGCAAAGGATTTTTTCATGTGTCTTTATCCGACATAATACGTGAGGAGATGGGCAAGGAAAACATAGGAATCAACCGTGATAATATGATTGCTTTTTCAAATGACTTTGGCCAAGCACATGGGGCTGAAATATTAGCCAAAATGGCATTTGAACGATATGGAAATCTGGATAAATTAGTTATTTCAAGTGTTCGAAAACCAGCTGAGGTTGATTTTTTTCACTCTATCCCCGACTTTAAATTAATCTTCGTCGACGTTCCGGCAGAAATTCGTTATGACCGAATGCTAAAGCGCGGACGAGAAGGCGAAGATATATTATCTTTTGAAGATTTCAGGACATTACAAGAGAAGGAAATGAATGGCACAAATTCGCAAAATTTGTCGTACTGTAAAGAAAAAGCAGATTATGTAATAAACAATTCAAATACCATAAATATTCTGTATGAGAAAATCGACGAAATAATAGAGAAATAAATTTTTATGAGATAGAATATCAATATGCTAGAAAAAACACCCATCAAAAATATGTACGATTTAGATGTTCCTCTAATCTTTACAGACGGAACTGATTTTTTTAAGAAACTTTCTAAAGAATATATTGTTCATGAAACTGGTTTTTTTATACTAGCCCCCTCTGGTGCAGGCAAAACTCACTATATTAACCATCAGAAAGTGAGAAATTGGATTGATGGCGATATGCTTTGGGAGGGCGCAAATGCCCATCCTAGACCAGGCTGGTGGCTTGAAAATAACGACGTGATAAAACGCGTAGACACACAAAGTGATATTATCACTGTGCAAGCGAAAAAGCTTGGTTTTTGGGTTATGGGAGCCTCGAATAATTGGCTTAGACCCGATGCTATCGTTTTGCCTCATTGGACTACCCATAAAAAATATATCAAATACAGAGAAAATAATAATTATGATGGAGGAGCAAAATCGGACAATTTTGATCAAGTTCTCGGCCATCGAAACGTTATCGAGTCCTGGGCAAAAAAAGGTGTACCAAAATTTAAGTCGATAGAGGAAGCTGCGGATTATTTAGCGGAACAAAAGAATAACCAAAAAGGAGAGACACAGAATGAGTGAACTAGAGAGATCAGGCCAAGCCTCAGGTGGAGACGTAAGAGTTAGTGAAGGCTCCAGCCCTGAGAAACATCCAAATATTGAGAGAAGTGACTTAACTCCAAGAGAGATAGGTCCCGGTGAAACAGAGATAATTTTCCAAAGACACGGTAAATACGAAAGGGATAAAGAAAGTGATCAGGCTGGGAAATTAACAGAAACAGCCCGAGAAAAAGAAGCAAGGGCCGACGAAGACTTTATCCGAAAACAGCTAGAGAATGTTCCCGAAGAAGAAAGAGGAAAGGTTCGATTCCTCTTTGTTGGTAGTGACACAAAATACCAAGAAGGACAAAGAAGTCTAGAGACTTCCAACATTTTTCTCGATACAACCCGCAAAATACTGGGAGAGTATGGCCTCGATCAGAGTCAAGTCCTGAACAACTCTCCACATATAAAGGGTGGCGAAGAAACTCGACCTATGTCATTGATTCGAGAACCAAAAATGTTCGATGAATCCTGGGATTATGTTCAATTTTTAAAAGAAAAATATGACAAGGACGGAGAAGGCCTAGGAAAGGGTTTTTGGGTTGCCTTCGAGGAGGATGTGGAGAAAGAAGAACGAGAAAAAAGAGGAGCTGAGGGCCCAGATGGTCTTGCTGATCGACTACAAAGATCGCTTGCAATATTTTCTAGGTTTGCTCGTTTTTATCACTCTAAACACGAAGACGAAAGATTAATCATTGTTGCAACTACTCATTACGATACAATAAGCCCATTTGTGAAAAGAGAGGTTTATCGGTCAGATATGAGAGATTATGTTGGCGTAGATTATGGCTCTGGAATTGTTATAAAACAAGATCGAGTAGGTCGAGTAGACACAATTATAGGTGGTAGAAAGTATATGTTACCTGAACAAGTTTAGAATAGAGAAAAACATTGGAGAAACAATCTAATAATTTATTGAGCAGCTCCAACTATTTTTTCATCTATTGTTTAATGATATTTCTTTTTATGCTAGAATATTAAATATATTGTGACAATGACGAGGCATCACCACCCTCCGAGTCTCACCCAGGAGCCCAGGTGTATATGGACCAAAGAGTGCCCCGTGAAATGTCCCCGATGTTACAATCGGGACTAACGCGGGGAAGTCGAGTGGAACCGTCCGTCAGGTGACGGATCTTGACGACCCAATTTAGGTCGTTTTTTTATTAAAAGGAGGATTTATGTCAGACAAAAATGTAGAAACAATGAGACACAGTTTAAGTCATGTTATGGCGGCGGCAGTTTTAGAAATGTTTCCGGAAGCAAAGCTAGCAATCGGACCAGCCATTGAAAACGGCTTCTACTATGATTTTGACCTTCCCAGAACATTAATCCCCGAGGATCTTCCCTTGATCGAAGAAAAAATGAAAGCAATTGTAAAAAAGGGTTATACTTTTGAAAAAGCTGAAATCCCGGCAATCGAAGCCCTGCAAGAAACCAAAAAAAATAATCAAATCTATAAAGCAGATCTGATTCAGGATCTTATGAACCAAGGTGAAAAAACGGTTTCTTTTTACCGCATGAATAGCTTCACTGATCTCTGCAAAGGCCCTCACGTTAAAACTACGAAAGAGATCGGCGCTTTCAAGCTTACGTCTATCGCTGGGGCTTATTGGCGCGGTAATGAAAAAAACAAAATGCTACAAAGAATTTACGGGGTGGCTTTTCCAACCCAGAAGGAGCTAGAAACATATTTAGAAATGCTCGAAGAAGCAAAGAAGAGAGACCACAAGAGACTAGGACCTGATCTTGGATTATTTATGTTCCACGAGACAGCCCCTGGCATGCCTTATTGGTTACCAAATGGAGTAATTATCTTAAACGAACTTATTAATTTCTGGCGAGTTGAGCATACTGAGCGGAATTATGTCGAAATAAAAACTCCTCTTATAAACAAGAAAGAACTTTACGAAATTTCTGGGCACTGGGATCATTATCAAGAAGAAATGTTTATATCAAAAACTGAAAATAAAGAGATTTACGCCCTAAAACCGATGAATTGTCCGAATGCCATGGTTGTATTTGGCAGCAAAAAAAGAAGTTATCGTGAGCTCCCTATGAGATTGGGTGATACTGATACTCTTCATCGAAATGAAAGATCAGGGACACTGAATGGGCTTCTCCGGGCTCGTGAGTTTTCTCAAGATGATGCTCATATTTTTGTAGCAGAAAGCCAAATCAAAGATGAATATCGAAATATTTTCGAAATTGTTGAAAGATTTTACTCAATCTTTGGCTTGGATTATTCTTTCAGATTGGGTACACGACCCGACAAATATATGGGTGACAAAAAAATTTGGGACAAAGCTGAAAAAGAATTGAAAGAAATCCTGGTTGAAAGCAAAAAGCCCTTTACTATTTTAGAAGGTGATGGAGCTTTTTACGGTCCAAAGATCGACATCCTAATGAAAGATTCCCTTGGGCGAGAGTGGCAGATGGGTACTATCCAGTTAGATTTCCAAATCCCCCTACGATTCAACCTTACTTATACAAACGAGGAGGGCAAGGAAAAGACCCCTGTAGTAATCCACCGAGTTATCTACGGTTCTCTTGAAAGGTTTATGGGAATATTAGTAGAGCACACTGCTGGGGCCTTCCCACTTTGGCTATCCCCTGTTCAAGTTCGGTTAATTCCGGTGTCCGACAAGTTTATCAAATTTTCCGAAAGGATTGAGAAACAGTTTAGAGAAGAGAATATACGTGTCGAGATTGATAAGGATACCGAATCAGTAGGCAAAAAGATTCGAAACGCAGAACTTATGAAGACTCCATACATGATTGTTGTGGGCGAAAAAGAAGAAAAATCAGGCCTTTTGCCAATCCGCTCATATCTAAAAGGTGATCTTGGAAATTTAAAGCTAGACAAGTTTATCGAGAAAATCAAAAAGGAAATTAACGACAAAAAATAATGAGTCCTAAAACTGCTATTGCCATTGATATCGGCGCGACAAATACACGCGTTGCTTTGATTGATGAACTTGGGCAACTTGTCTATAAGAACAAAAAGAAAACTTCGCATACAGAATCAAATAATGAATTTATCAACTTTCTAAAAGAATTTATTGAAGAATCTCTCAAGGAAAAAGAAATTGCTGACTCTTTTGGCATCGGAATTTGTATTGCAGGTTTTATAAATATTGAACAAGGTACTTTAGTTAGTTCTCCTAATCTGCCAAACAAAAATTTGGAGATTGTGGTTAATTTTAAAGACTATTTTCAAAAAAAAGTGACTTTGAATAACGATGCTAATGCCGCAATTCTTGGTGAAAAAACCTGGGGACACGGTAAAAATCTTGAGAATTTTATCTACCTCACTTTTTCTTCCGGCATTGGTGGAAGTATTATAACGAATGGGAAACTGGTTACTGATAAATGTGGAAACAGCATCGAACCTGGTCACGTAAAAATTGGTTCCGAATACGATTTATTATGCGGTTGCGGTGAGAAAAATCATTGGGAAGCTTATGCTTCCGGTCTGAATCTGCCAAATTTCCTTACCGCTTGGGTAGGAAAAAGTAACGTCAAATTGGATTTTGATGGATCTGACGTTTATCAGATTTTTGACGCCATCAAAAAAAATGACAAAATCGCGAACCAATTTTTTGAACAAGTAATGAAGATAAATCTGATCGGCATAAATGATTTGATCAAGAAATACCAACCTGAACTTATTATTATTGGCGGGAGTGTCTACCTTTTTAACCAAGAGTTGTTTTATCAATTCTTACCTAAAAAACCTGAGTTCAAAGCTGCGTTTTTCGGCGACAATGAGTCTTTGGTTGGGGCCGTTTCCCCTATATTTTATTCAAAATAGATCAGGATCGTGCTAAAATAACTCAGCTATGAAGTACTATTTTTGGATATTAGGTTGTGCCATGAATTATTCGGATGCCGAAAGAATTTCGGCGCTTTTTGATTCTTTCGGTTTTCAAAAAACCGAAAATGAAAAAGAAGCAGATATTGTTTGTGTAATTGCCTGTTCCGTCCGGCAACATGCGGTAGATCGAATTTATGGCAAAGTAAAAGGGTGGAATGAAACGAAAAAGCACCGACAGTTAAGAACAGTTTTATCCGGTTGTGTTTTAGAAGGTGATAGGAAAAAATTTGAGAAGATATTTGATTTTATATTTGAAGTTAAAGACATAAGTAAACTAACAAAATATATTGAGGATATGTCATTGCGAGCGGAACGAAGCAATCTCAAAAGATCGCCACAAGTTAGCGACTCTTACGATGACAAAATTGAAGGCTATGGTGATTACCTTAACATTCATCCAAAGTATCAATCACCTATTCGCGCTTATGTCCCAATTTCTACTGGCTGTGATAATTTTTGCACTTACTGCGCGGTTCCGTACACCCGTGGACGAGAAAAATCACGGCCAATAGAAGAAATCATCGCTGAGATAAGGGATCTGGTTAAAAAAGGCTGTAAAGAAATAACCCTCTTGGGTCAAAATGTAAATTCGTATGGAAATGATTATTCTTCGAACAACCGTGAGAAGTCTGATAGTCCTCAACCAGCGTTTTCGAACAATAATAAATTCATCGAGCTCATTAAGATAATCGATCAAATTCCTGGAAAATATCGGGTTTATTTCTATTCTAACCATCCAAAGGACATTTCTGATGAGTTAATTACTGTTTTGCCAACACTAAAGCATTTTCCTCATTATCTTCATCTCCCACTTCAATCCGGAAACGATGAGATATTAAAAGAAATGAATCGTCACTATACCCAAGAAAAATATTTAGGGCTGGTAAAAAAAATCCGACAAGCATTACCTGATGTTCTGCTTACCACCGACATTATTGTCGGTTTTCCTGGTGAATCAAAGGAGCAGTTTTGGGATACATTAAAAGTCGTGAAAAAAGCGAGATTTGAAATGATCTTTCTTGCCCAGTTCTCCCCTCGTCCTGGAACAAAAGCAGCCAAAATGGTTGATGACGTATCAAAGGCCGAAAAGAAAAATCGAGAAACCCTAGTTAACGAGACTTTAACAAAAATTGTTCTAGAAAATAATGAAAAATTAATCGGCACAACTCAAGAAATACTGGTTGATGAAGCAAAAAAGGACAAACTGTATGGAAGGACAAAAGGTTACAAAGTCGTGGAAATAAAAAAATCACCAACTGTCAAAATTGGTGATTTCATAAATGTCAAAATTGAATCAGCAACCGCTTGGAAATTATTCGGGAAGATTGAACTCCTTTGACTTGATATTTTCCCAACCATCATCAACTGATTTCTTCATTTCTTTTTCTTTTTCTGCTTGAAATTCCACTGTTGGGTCAACTTCAAAATGAGCTCCCGCCCCTTTACTATCAGTGACCCATTCAGGTACTGAGTAGTCCCCTTCTGCTATCCGATCATGGGTTGCCTCTCTGATTTGTTGCTCAACTGGTTTCGGCTTTGATTCATCGACCTTTGCTCCAGGAAACTCGATTACCTGACCCTCTGTCTTTATCTCATCTTCTGGCTTTGGTGGCGTATAACCTTGTGATTCTACTCCCATTTTCTCTCCTTGCTTATGACTAATATTATAAACTATTTCTTGATATAATCAAAAAGCTTATGAATAAACCAATAATTATTGTAGCCGGGCCAACAGCCAGTGGTAAAACTTCTCTGGCCATAGACCTGGCAAAAAAATTTAATGGTGAAATCGTCAACGCAGATTCACGAAGTATCTATCGTGAAATGGATGTTGCTACTAGCAAACCAACTACTGAAGAACGTCAAGAAATTCCTCATCACTTGATTGATATCGTTAAGCCGGACGAAACGTTTTCTTTGTCAGATTACAAAAAATTAGCCAACTCAGCTATCTCAGAGATTCAAAATCGAGGGAAAATCCCATTCTTGGTAGGTGGGACTGGTTTATATCTTGATTCGATCGCCTATGATTACAATTTGGCTGAGACAAAGCCAAATCTAGTTTTGCGAAAAGAATTGGAAAAGTCATCAACTACCGAGTTAGCCGAAAAATTAAAGTTACTTGATCCTAATACATATAAAATTATTGATTTAAAGAATAAGAGGCGGCTGATCAGAGCAATCGAGGTTGCTTCACAAACAAATGAATCCTTTACTTCACTTCAAACAAAAAAACCCAAACCAGCAAATATTTTGTATTTAGTCTTAGATGTACCAAGAGATGTAATATACAAGAGGATAGGCCAGCGGATCGAAAAGTGGCATACGGAAGGTCTGGTCAAAGAAGCCGAGGACTTGACTAAAAAGTATTCGATTAATTTGCCTTCCATGTCTGCCATTGGCTATAAAGAAATTGGAGAATATATAAATCATAAAGTTTCATTGCCTGAAGCTTTAGAGAATATGAAAAAGAAAACTCGGAATTATGCTAAAAGACAAATAACCTGGTTTGGAAAGAATAAAGACATCATATATATTAAAAACGGAAAAGAAGCCACAAGGATTATTGAGATTTTTTTGAAATGAACCTGAATATAAACTCAAACTTTGCTATACTAAATTTATGCGTATTCTAATAGCAAATCTAATTGCGAAAATTGCTCGGATGACAAGTCGTTTAGCTAAACGCGGCGGCGGGACTACCCTTCCTGGTCTTTTGGCAGAGAAAATCGCTCCAAACATCATTACTAAGCTTGCCAACCAGCTACCTCAAGGAATTATCCTGATTACTGGTACAAATGGCAAGACAACCACAGCAAGAATGTTAGCTGCAGTCCTTGAAGCAAACAACTTGAAGGTTATATACAATTCTTCGGGCAGTAACCTTTCGCGTGGAATTGCTTCTTGTTTGTCACAAAATAGTAATCTGCTTGGAACAAAGATTAATGGCGATATTGGCATTTTTGAAGTAGACGAGGCAACAATGCCAGAGATTACCAAAAAAGTAACACCAAAAATAATTTTGGTTACCAACCTTTTTCGTGATCAGCTAGATCGTTATGGTGAATTAAACAAAACGGCTTCTATCATCGGTTCTGCCATTAAGAGAGTTCCCGAATCAATTGTATTCCTGAATGCTGACGATCCGTTAGTTGCTAGTTTAAAGAAATACAATAAAGACATTCGTTATTTTGGTATTAATGATCACATCGAGACTAAATCTAATGGAGCGATCGATTCAAAAAATTGTTTAGAGTGCGATCACGAACTTAGATATGAACATCGTTATTTTGGCCATCTAGGAACTTATGAATGTCCGAAATGTGGTGCAAAAAAGCCAAAATTAGATTACGGTTTGAGCAACCTAAGATTGTCAGTCGAAAAATCAATAGCAAACTATGGCTTTTCAGACCACAAAATATTATTAGAAATTCAATTGCCCGGACTGTATAATCTCTACAATGCTTTGGCAGCCTGTGCAATCGCTTCTGAAATGAAAATAAAGGACACCACAATCCAAGACTCCATTAAAAAAGTGACGGCTGCTTTTGGTCGAATGGAATCAGTAGAGGTGGACAAGAAAAAACTTTTTCTTCTTTTAGTCAAAAATCCCACAGGGTTCACTCAAGTCATCGAGACGTTAAGTTACGATAATAAACCAAAAAACCTTTTCTTATTGTTAAATGATAAATTTGCAGATGGAACAGATATTTCTTGGATTTGGGATGCTGAGCTTGAATTGTTAAACAAGCTGGCTGATAAAGTAGTAGTCAGCGGTATCAGGGCTGAAGATCTGCTTTTGCGGTTAAAATATGCTGACTTTGACCTTGGAAATGTGATGATTGAGAAAAATGTCGGACAGGCACTTGACTTAGCCTTCGCCAACATCCAAGAAGGCGAAACGCTTTATGTGATGCCGACGTATACCGCCATGCTGGAATTAAGAAAAATTTTATACAACCGTAGTTTAGTAAAGGGGTTGGTCGAATGAATAAGAAACTAACCTTAGCCCATTTTTATCCTGACAATATGAACCTTTATGGAGACCTTGGCAATATTGTCACCCTTTTGAAAAGATGCCAGTGGCAAAATATTGACCTTGAAATAATCGAAGTCAAAAAAACAGACAAGATTGGTCTAAAAAATGTTGATATTATTTTTCTCGGTGGCGGTCAAGACCAAGGACAAAAAATTATTGCCGACGATTTATTAAGTCGTGCAGATATGATAAAAGAGGAGGTAGAAAAAGGACTAGTCGCTTTAACAATATGTGGTGGTTTTCAGCTTTTTGGAAAATACTTTCAAACAGCAGAAAATGAGCGAATTCCAGGAATTAGTGTTTTTGACTGTTATACTACTGCCGGACAAAAAAGACTGATTGGCAATGTAATAGTCGATACCGAACAAAGTGCTAAAGAATGGCTGCCAATGGCTGAATTTCCCCATTATAAACCTTCTAGAACAACCTTAGTCGGTTTTGAAAACCACAGCGGACAAACAATTTTAGGAGATAATTGCAGACCATTGGGCAAAATTATAAAAGGATTTGGCAATCAAGGAGACAGCAAACTCGAAGGTGGTGTTTACAAAAACGCTTTCGGTACTTATCTCCACGGCAGTTTGTTGCCAAAAAACCCTTGGTTTGCTGATCATTTGATCGCCCTTGCCTACTTCAGGCGTTATAGTGTAGAAGTTATGTTACATGAATTGGACGATTCTGTTGAAATAAGTGCTCACGAAGCGGCTTTATTACGAGCCGAGACGGCAAAAACTGTTTCAATATAATTGTTTAATTTAGGAGAAACAATATGCCAGATGAAAATTTATTAAAGCTTCATCAAAAAACATATTTAAAAATGCTAGAAAATTCAGTAGGCTGTCGTTTATTTAATTCAAATATTGTAAGGAATAAAAACACTAATGAAGAGTACGATGTTTTAGATGATGGGACATTTTCCTGCGCTTTTTTTGTAAGTGGCATTTTGACTCTCTTCGGTCAAATTGATCGAATGCATTCAACAGTAGAAACTGTTTCTAAAAAACTAACTGAGGATCCTAATTGGGAAGAGGTTTCTTTAAATGATATTAAGCCCGGAGACGTCCTGGTTTGGGAAAAAGTTACATTCGAAGACGGAACAAGCTCCGATCATAATGGCTTCGCATTAAATAAGAATGAGGCTGTTTCGACCAGCTACATAGAAAAAAGCGTAACTCGTCATCATATAACCTTTGGCGTAGACAAAAATAATCAGCCAAATAGGAAAATTACAAAAATATTCCGCAATAAATTACTTACTTCATAGCAAAAGTCTTTTAAAAAAGAGGCATTTAAGCCTCTTTTTTATTTACAAACTTTTATTCAGTTTGCTAGACCCACTCTATGCCTGCAAACTTATGCTTCGTAGCAATCAAAATCACATCGATCAACCACCAGATACCGAATCCTCCGAAAGTGATTAACTTCAATATCCCCAAACCAACTTGGCCCATAATAAATCTGTCAATTCCAAGCTGACCAAGAAAAATGGAAATTATTAAGGTCAAAACCCAATTGACCTGCTTAGTACTGCTTGCAGCAGGGCTTGTCGTTACATTAATGTTGTTTACAGTTTGAGCAGCTGGGGCCTGCTCTGGTCCTGTTTCTTCTGGCATTGTGCCTCCTTTATGTTTTTATTTACAAAGTAATCATAGCCTTTCTCTTTATTAGAGTCAAATTTACTCATAAAGATGTTCTGGCCAATAAATTATGTCTGTATACTTGTTTTATCACATGAAATGATTTTTACTTATAATAAAGTAAAAATCGGAGTAAACTTGTTAGCAAAAATAAATTCCATCGCAGTGATCGGTCTGTCCGGTGAAAAAGTAGAAGTTGAAGTAGATTTGTCAAATGGGTTGCCAGCTTTTAATATAGTAGGTCTACCTGACAAAGCAGTTGAAGAATCAAAAGAAAGAGTTCGCAGCGCCATAAAAAATAGCGGCTGCATATTCCCTCAGAAACGAATCACAGTAAATCTAGCCCCCGCTGATTTACGGAAAGAAGGCCCTTCGTATGATTTACCGATTGCTGTCGGGATACTCTTAGCAAGCGAGCAAATCTTTTTCGACTCATCGAAAACCATTTTTGTAGGTGAGTTGTCACTAAATGGAGATATTCGCCATACAAATGGCATATTGCCTTCGGTTATGGCAGCTAAAGAGTTAAATTTTGAGACCATTGTGATACCAGGTAAAAATACTGACGAATCTTCAATTATCGATGGCATCGCTATCTTGGCTGCTGACAATTTGAAAGGAATCGTTCAACATTATCGTCGAGAGGCAATTATCGAACCTGTCGTCTATAAAAAGTTTGTTGAAGATGAAAATCAGATATATGAAATAAATTTTTCCCAAATTGTCGGCCAAGAACATGCCAAAAGAGCCTTAGAAATTGCCGCTAGCGGCGGCCACAATATCTTTATGAGCGGTCCTCCAGGTTCAGGCAAAACTTTACTGGCCAAAGCTCTGGTCTCAATCCTCCCACCTTTAACTTACCCTGAGGCACTTGAAGTTACAAAAATTTACTCAATCGTTGGCGAACTTCACCAAAAAGGGTCTTTAATTCAAATTCGACCTTACCGCAATCCACATCATACAACTAGCGATATCGCACTTATAGGCGGTGGCAAATGGCCTAGGCCAGGAGAAATTAGCCTTTCTCATCGTGGCGTTCTTTTTTTGGATGAGTTACCGGAATTTCCTCGTCATGTACTAGAAGTTCTGAGGCAGCCCCTAGAAGAAGGTTTTATTACTATTTCTAGAGCTAACGGTACTTTGACTTTTCCTGCTCAGTTTATCCTAGTCGCGGCACAAAATCCATGTCCTTGCGGCTATTCAACTGACCCCGAGAAGCAATGCACCTGCAATGCCGCTCAAATCGTCCGCTATCAGAAAAAAGTTTCTGGTCCGTTACTTGACAGGATGGATCTTCATCTAGAAGTTCCCCGGGTGAAATATGAAAAGTTGGCTGATAATTCTTTAGGAGAAGATTCTGAACAAATCCGTAGTCGCGTTATTGCGGCTCGTGAGAAGCAGGAATCACGATTCAAAGGAACAAGCACCATTTCTAACTCTGAGATGACCCTAAAACAATTAAAACTATATTGTGTTCTTGACGATGAAGGTAAAAGCTTGCTGCTAAGCGCTAGTAAACAGCTAGGTCTGTCTGCTCGTTCTTATCACCGCATCCTAAAACTTGCCCGGACCATTGCTGATCTGGATGATAGCAATGAAATTAAAATCGGTCATTTGGCTGAAGCCTTGCAGTATCGCCCAAGAAATTAGTACTTTACGTTTACTCGGTGGAATAATGGGTCAAGGATATTTGTGTGATAAGCCAAGATCCAAAGAATAACTACGAAGGCTACAATCAACCCTGTAATAATGGCTACCTTTTTTAAATCTTTGATAATATAACCAGGAACATTATCTTTAGGTTTTTTAGGGACTCCCCCATTTCCTTTTCCCGGTTTTTCGATTTTTGTGTCAGTAAAAATAGGCGTAGTAGGTGTATTCTGACTAAACTTATGAGTTTTCAGCAATTCTTTTTCTCTTCTTGTCTTTCTTTTTTTCTTAGCCATTTTTCTCCTTTTCTGTCGGCAAGTTGCTGTTCTAAATGAAGGATTTTTTCTAGAAGATCATCTTCATTTCTCTGATATTTATCCTCTTCTAGGATCAATAATCTAAGTCTGCGCTAGATTATCAAAAGCCCAATAGAGAAAACTTCTTAAAATCCTTCTTTTTTGCCTTATTAAACATTGGCTTGTCGTCCCTTTCATAAAAAATTATAACTTAAACCAAGATTAATGTCAGCTTTAACTTGAAAAAAAACCAATAATAGTTAATAATATTAAAGCTTTTTGGAGCTCATATGGATAACTCAATTATTTTATTACTTTCATTTGGTCTCTTTTTTCTAGCTTGGAACATAGCTTTAACGATTTTGATATTGAAGATAAGGAAAAAGAATAAGCTCTTTTTTGAATCTAGTGATGAAAATGTCTACGAGCTTTTACGGCACATGGTTGCTGATAATAAAAAATTCAACAAACGATCCGAAAAAGTAGAGCAAGGCTTGGACGAAATTGCTAGAATCATGAAACTTAGTTTTCAAAAGATCGGGGTTGTCCGTTATAACCCTTTCAAGGATACAGGGGGTGATATGAGTTTCAGTCTAGCCCTTCTCAACCTCGAAAATAGTGGAATCGTTATAACCAGCATTCATGGTCGCGGAGCAGATCGAGTATATGCCAAACCAATTGAGAAAGGTAAATCACAACATAATTTAAGTGCCGAAGAAATAGAAGCAATTAACAAGGCGATCGAATAAAGGAGTCAAAATGTTCGAAAAGAAAGAGGAAGAAATCGTTTCGGGGGCTGCTGAAACAATTGTTGGCACCTCAGTAAAATTGAAAGGGAATCTAAAGAGTGATGGGGATATCACTATTGATGGCAGCGTTAACGGTGAGATAAAGACAAAAGGAGCGGTCAACATCGGTTCAAACGCTCATGTCATCGCCAATGTCAAAGCGAAAAAAATTTCAGTAGCCGGAACTGTACAAGGTAATATTGAGGCAACTGAGAGACTAACTATTACTGAAACTGGTAGAATCTATGGCGATATCATAGCAAATGTTTTATCAATTTCTGCTGGTGCTATCTTCACTGGGAAATCAACAATGATGGAAAAAATTAAACCAGAAGAAATTGAACCTATTGCTGAAATTGACGAAGTTATCGAAGAATCAATAGAAAAAGATACTAAAAAATAATTTTGTCCATGTACTATTACATCATAAATCCAGCTGCCGGTGGCGGTAGAATTAATAAAATTCAGGAAAAGCTTAAGGAACGTTTAAGCGAGCTTGGCATTGCTGGAGAATTTGAAAAAAGTACCGGACCGGCAGATATACCTAAGTTAACAAAAATCGCCATAAGTAAGGGATTTAAAACGATTGTAGCGGTCGGTGGCGATGGAACGATAAATGAAGTCATTAATTCTCTAGATAACAAAGAAGGTGTTGCTTTGGGCATTATTCCAACCGGTAACACAAATGAACTGGCCAATCTCCTTGGTATCCATGACTGGCAGTCGGCTTGCGCAATTTTAGCTGCAAGAAAAATAGAAAAAGTTGACCTGGGGAAAATTGATGGCAATGTTTTTGTAACTTCTGCTTCCATCGGTTTTGATAACGTTGTCTATGATCTCAAACGGTACCAGAAATCGTCACCATTTTCTCGAGGTTTATATCTAGCAAGTTTAACTAAAGCGGCTAGAAATTATAAGCCATTCCAGATAGAGCTTGAGTTTGATCACAAATATAGTGTTAACACTGAATGTTTTAATCTTTCAGTTTCAAACGGTCTTTTGCTTGACTATCTCCCGGCCGCTTCAAAGCCTCAAGATAATATTTTGGACGCAATCCTAATAAATAAATTGAGTTTCAGAGATATGCTTTTGTATGGTCAAAAAAAGATAAATTTCAATGACAGAAATAGCAGTCGCATTTCAGTTTTTCATACTCAAAAAGTCACAATCAAAACAAAAAACCCTGTTCCTGTCAGTGCTGATGGTCAAGTAGTCACTCAAACACCGGTTACAATTTCCATTTCAGATAAAAAATTACGGGTAATCGTCTCACGCAAAAGGCATTTCTAACCTGCGTTGACAAAGTTGCCCAATTCTGCTAAAATTTGCTTATCATCTAAGAGGTAGGAATAAACAAGCGGATTCGTATTAATGAGCATATTCGAGTGCCTGAAGTCAGGGTAATCTCTTTTGACGGCCAACAGCTTGGCATTATGCTTACTACTAAAGCACTAGAGATAGCAAAAAATGAAGGGCTTGATCTGATTGAAGTTTCTCCCAATGCTACTCCACCCGTAGTAAAGGTGTTAGACTGGGGTAAGTTTCGATACGAACAACAAAAGCAAAAAACTAAACAAAAAACTGTTGAGGTTAAAGGGATTCGTCTTGGTGTTAAAATCGGTGAACACGATTTGGTCACCAAGCTGAAGTTAGCTGAGAAATTTTTAGGGAAGAAAGACAAAGTCAAATTTCAGCTTCGCTTCAAAGGTCGTGAAATTGTCCATAAAGAGCTTGGGATTGACCTATTGAATAAAATTATAGAACGTATGTCTGAAATTGCTGAGGTAGAGCAACCACCAGAATCTGCCGGCAGAGATATGATAATGGTGCTTGCCCCTATATCAAATAAGAAGAAAAGTGATAATAACAAAGTAACGAAGGAAGAAAATAATGCCGAAAATCAAAACTCATAGCGGAGCAAAGAAGAGATTTAAAACAACATCCACTGGCAAAATCAAACGTCAAGGAGCTTTTGCTAACCACCTATTAGAACACAAATCAAAAGATCAGAAACGCAATTACAAAGGCGATATGGATGTTGCTGGTAGTGACAAAAAAAATGTTAAGAAAATGTTAGGAGTTGGATAATGAGAGTAAAAAGAGGCGTCACAAGTCACGCCAAGCATAAAAAAGTTATGGCCCAAACAAAGGGCATGATAAAGGTACGCAGAAGCAGCATAAAAAAGGCCAGAGAGGCCTTATTTAAAGCATGGTCATACCAATATCGGGATAGAAGAAATAAAAAAAGAGATATAAGACGACTATGGATCACCCGAATCGGGAATGCCACAAAAATAAATGGGCTTTCTTATTCCAAATTTACTGCTGGCCTAAAAAGTAAAAAAATTGAACTTGATCGTAAAATTCTTGCTGAGTTAGCTGTTAACCAACCTGATATCTTTGCAAGGATAGTTGAAAAGGTAAAATAAATGAAAAAATATCTTTGTGAGTGTAGTAGTTGCAAGGCAAAATTCGAGGGTATCATAGAAAAAGAGAAGAATATTACTTGTCCAGCATGTGGACACAATAAAACTAACATTTTAGAAGAAGTGGAAATTGGTGAATCCGGTTGTAGTGGATGTTCCAGTTGTTCCGGCTGTCATTAAGGATAATTCTTACTTAAAAAAACACCTTATAACAAGGTGTTTTTTTATTGCTTAGTCAATCTATAAGCCGGGTTCTGTATCCTTACGGACGACAATCATCTATCTAAGCGACAGGACCTTCCATTTTTGGCTCAGATCACCGCTTTTACGATTTATAGTCCTTGTTAAGCAATTAACTCTTCAAAGTCATGATTCGTAAAAATGATAGGCCCACCTGTCTTGCACCGGATAGGGTTTACCTCTTCTGGTTATCACTAACTAGAACTGTGAGCTCTTACCTCACTCTTTTCACCCTTACCCCAATGGGGCGGTATTGTTTCTGTGGCACTTTCCCTAGCCTTCCGACTGGTCGTTGTTAACGACTATCCTGATCTTAAGGTGCCCGGACTTTCCTCCCCGCCTTTTCAAAAAAACAAATTCTCCAAAAAACTACTATAAAGCAATCATTATGGATCAAGTATTCCTCATTGTTTTTCTGAAAGGACGGGGCGATTGTCCAATTAACTAAGCGTTTTATATTATATCACTAATATTGGATAAAATCAAGACCTAAAAACCGGCTTCGTCTATTGCTTTATTAACTAATCTATCAGCTAATTTGTTTTTTTCTCTCCTAACATGGATAAATTTTATTGGTTTAAAAAAGGTCAATTCTTGCACTTTGCTGTATAGCTCTTTCAGATTCTGATCCTTTACTCTGTATTCCCCCTTCAACTGCTTGACCACTAATTCACTATCCAACCGACATTCAAATTCGTCAGCTTCAAAATCTTGAGCTTTTTCGAGTGCAAGAATTAGCGCTCTATATTCTGCTGTATTGTTTGTTGTCTCACCAATATATTCCTTGTAAGTAGAGAGCACCTCGTTTTCTGGGCTAGAAAAAACTACCCCAATTCCTGCCGGTCCTGGGTTGCCTCTCGCTCCTCCATCGGTATTAATTATTAACTTTTCCATTTATTTTTTCTTTCTTGACTATCGTTTCTTTTTGCTCAAACCACTTTAATATCGTGAGATAATAAAAGCTACCAAAAAACCAAGAATGGTTAGAAAGGCAATACTAAACCCCCCCTCTTCATATGCCTCCGGAATCATGCTATCAGCTAGCATTGCCAAAATTGCCCCGGCAGCAAATGCTTCCAAAATGCCAATAGTATTTGGGTTTACATCGTGCAAAAAAACAAAACTTGCAATCGTTGTCAAGGCTGTAACTGCGGCGACGATTCCCCATATAATAAATATTTTTTCTTTCTTGAACCCTTCTTTTCTGAGACCGGTAATAGATGAGATTCCTTCAGGAAAATTTGAGAGAACAATAGCGCTAAGCATTAGAATTCCTCGACCCTGGCCATTAAAAATCGATATGCCAAGAGCAACTGATTCAGGGATCCCATCCAACAGGGCCCCCAAAGTTATAACTTTGCCATTTGTGGCTGATTTTGATTCTACAACCTGAAATTTTTTATGCTTCCTCCCACCTTTGATATGGATAATATAATCACCCGCAATAAAGATAGTACCTCCCAACAAAAATCCAATAATGACAGCATCGAAACCTCCGTGGCCAAAAGCTTCTTCCATCAAACCAAATGTCAGCGCGCAGATCAAGACACCTGAGCCAAAAGCCATAAAGCGAGCAATAGTCTTTTGCCTTAGATTAAGAACAAGCCCGGTAATTGCCCCAAATAATAGAGATAAGCCACTGATTATTCCAAAAGTTATTGCCTGTATCATTTATTCGTTACTCTTTCAAAGACATTTGCTCGTTGGTTTTTCGGCAGCTGGGTTACCGTGTCTCACCCATTTTCCATCTTTACAAACCCAATTATCTTCACCGCTTAAAAACCTAACACCTGCTACTACAATCAAGCCCGCTACAAAGATTGCCATTACAATATAAATATATTTTCTCATTTTTTATGCCAAAAATCTTCCGCTTCGTTCTCCATTTTTTCGAGTCGAGTGTAGTAATCTGGAAACTCGTTGAGATGAGCCAACACAATTTTACCAGTAAGCATGACATCATTATCAGTTATATTTGTATGCAGATCGGTCGTTCCATGTTCTAACTCAATATCCATACCATTTCTGAATTGTTCAATATCCCATCTTGTCCAATCAACACCTAGAGCATCACCTATTGTCTTTGCTTCTTGTCCAGAAAAATGTTTTTCTTCCGACATTTATTTTTTCCCGTTAGTATGATCTTTATCAACCTTGCCATCGAGCATAAGGATAGTCCTTTTACACATTTTTGCAACTTCAGGATTATGAGTAACAATAATAAATGTTTGGCCCTTACTATTAAGATTCTGGATTAATCCCATCACTTCTTTGGTCATTTTTGTGTCCAACTCACCGGTTAACTCATCACCAAAAATGATTGCTGGATTGTTTACAACAGATCTTGCGATTGCCACTCTTTGTCCTTGTCCTCCGGAGAGCTCATTTGGTGTATGATCCAGCCTATCACCTAGCCCAACAGATTCAAGAGCTTTTTTCGCCATTTCTTTTCTTTTCTGGGGTTTAATGCCTGCATATTTTAGAGGTAACATGACATTTTCTAAAGCTGTTAAGCTTGGTATCAAATTAAATGATTGAAAAACAAAGCCAAGATCGTTTGATCTGATTTCAGGTAATTTCTTGCTTTTTATCCCAGTTACGTTCATGCCCTTCAGATAAATCAATCCTGCAGTGGGAGAGTCAAGTAGCCCTAGCATATTCAACAAAGTAGATTTACCGCTTCCGGATGGACCCATGATAGCGACCAAATCACCTTTTTTTATCTCCAAGGTAACATTATCTAGAGCATGGACTACAGCCCCTCTATCTTTCGGCCTAGATTTCAAGGTTTTCCCCGTGACAGTTTTATAACTTTCTTCGTATTTTTCTTTTGAAAAAAGCTCTTGGACTTTTTCTAACAGATCTTCGGTATCTTTTTTACACTTCAAATCTTCTTTTTCACACTCATCTTCATATGATTTATGCAATTTTTGAATTGCTTTCTGAGCCCTAGAAGCATTTTTCCTTGTTCCGATGATATAGGTTTTTGATATTCTATTTAATTTTATGATTGTTTCTGCCATACTATTCCTCCCTCAAAGCCTTTACTATATTTATTCTTACTGCATGGTAGGCCGGATAGATACCTGCCAATACTCCTAGAATCACTGCAAAAGCAATTGCAAATACTGATATTCTCGTTGTAAGTAAGAAGATCACATTTCCGCTGGCCTCCATGGCATTGTTTATCAATACAACCGTCGCTGCTCCTAATGCCCAGCCGATCACTCCACCGAAAAAGCCAATTAAGCCAGCTTCTGTCAGATATTCTGTCATAATATTTCGAGTTTTGGCACCAACTGCTTTTTTGATACCAATTTCCTTAGTTCTTTCTGCAATAGACATTGTCATCGTATTAATAATCGAAAGGCCCCCAACCAAAAGAGAGATTGCAGCGATACCGAAAAGTATCGAGTTCAGGATACCCGTGGCACTAGCCACCTGATCTTGAAATGCCTTTGGACCCTCTCCCTTAACCCCTGCTACTTCCTTGCTGATTTTCTTAGCTAATTCATTTGGGTCAACGCCTTTTTTTGCATATACCGTAAAGTCAGTAACCAGGAGCTCCGGCTTGACTTGTGACTGGATAACTTGAGGTAAAGTATCGTGATATATTTCCTGGGCATCCCTAAGAGTCATAAAAACTTCATTGTCTGGGGCAGTAAGGGTTTTGCCCATAATGCCTTTGACCTCAAACTCTTTGCCTTTAATTTTTATCTTCTTCCCAACCCCTGCGTTTAATTTCTTAACCAAGTCTGAACCAATTTGAACCTTCCCATAATCATCTGGTTTTAGTTCTTTCCCTTTGACAATCTCAACCTTGAAAGATTCAAGGCTAGCCCCCTTGTTATCACTGCCTATAATCATCGGCGGAACACCAAAGTTTACAGTACCCAGGTCCTCCAACATTACCGTAACATCAGATTGCACTACCTGGACACCTTCAACCTTCTCGATATCCTTAACTTTTTCAATCGAAAGTGGTGCACCCATAAATGCGTTCCCAGATTTATCGCTAACAATTACCTTGTCCTTATAATATTTCGTGCCCCCGCTGACTAAAAGATTAATTTTTTCTGCCATCGAACCCATCACGACAAAGGCAAATATTCCAATGGTAATACCCGAGATAGTCAAGATCGTTCTCGTTTTTCGGCGAAACATATTTTTTAAGATTTCTACCATTTTTCCCCTTCATTTAACCAATTTATTATAACCTAAATGATCAACCATTTAAATAGAAATAACGCCTCAATTGAGGCGTTATTTCTTATGATAGCGTGATCTTTACCTATTTTATTAAGCGTTGATTTCTATCGTTTTTCTTTAGGTCGGGAAACGTTTACTACAACATTTCTGCCACCTACGTCTTTGCCATTCATAGCTTCGATTGCCTTTTTGGCAGAATCCTCGTCACCCATGGTAACGAAGCCGAAACCTTTGGAACGGCCAGAAAATTTGTCTGCAATTACCTTAGCTTCAACAACTTCACCAAACTCAGCAAATAGCTGACCAAGGGATTCGTCGTTCATAGTGTAAGGCAGATTGCCTACATAGAGTTTGTTCTTATCGTCCACTCTTGTCCTTTGCCCCATACGGGGTCCTTAAGTTAATAAACTCAACTTTTTCTATATCGATAGAATCAAGCTGACAAGCTAATTATATCCTTGTTTTACTGATATGTCAACAATAATTTACAGTTTACATTGAGCAAATAAAATCTGCGAAATGGTCGGGGCGAGAGGATTTGAACCTCCGATCTCAGGACCCCCAGCCCTGCGCTTTGGGCCAACTAAGCTACGCCCCGATAATTAATAATAACCGACATTGATTCCCAGTATGTTCATAAAGAATGTAACGATTGGCCAGATGACCCTTGTCCCGCCGACCAAGATAAAGGCTAGCAACAAAATTGGCCCATAAATGTCCAGCTTTGGATTATCCAGTCCCGGAATAAATAATGCGAAAAACTTGGAACCATCAAGAGGTGGGATTGGTATCAGGTTAAATATCATTAGCACAAGATTTATAGTGATAGATGCGATCAAGAATTGGCCCCAGAGTGTCCCCTTGAATCCAGGGATTTGATAAATTGCCGCTAAGATGATGGCTAATACCAGATTAGCTATCGGTCCGGCTATCGCTGTGAGAGCTGAGCCAAGACGAGGATTGTTAAAACTGTTCGGGTTAATCGGGACTGGCTTTGCCCAACCAAAAACAATTGATGAGCCACTGAGTATCAGGACTAATGGCAAAAGGATCGTGCCGAAAAGGTCAATGTGGGCAATTGGGTTGAGGCTGACACGACCAGCGTGTTTGGCTGTAGGGTCGCCAAGATAGTTAGCTGTCCATGCATGCATAAATTCATGGACAGTTAAGGCAAGTAAGAACCCTATGATACTAAATATTTGATACATCACTTTTGTTGACTTTAAGCTCAAACCATGATACCATTAACTTCGTTGTAATTCAATCTTGGAGAAATGAAAAATGAGCGTAGAATGTGAAATTTGTGGTAAAAAACCAATAACCGGGCATAATGTCAGCCACTCTCATCGTAAAACTAAGAGACGATGGTTGCCAAATTTACAATGGCTAAAATTAGATAGCGGCAAGAAGGTCAAAGCTTGCGCTCGATGTATCAAGACAACTGCCAAAACGACCAAGTAAAAACTCCCCATCGGGGAGTTTTTTTGATGACTAATATCTAAGGACAACTACTTCGAGTTCTTCCGGCAAATCTCTGCCAGTGATTTTAAGTTTGTCCATTGGTACTGGGCTAACACTGAATTCCTGCAAAAAAGTTTCAAGCGGTGCAAGGTCAGTCATTTTCCCTTCCCTATAGTGCATGGGCAAGACTATTTTCGGTTCAATTTGGCTAATCACCTTAATCGCTGCTTTAGCATCAATCGTATATTTTCCGCCAACAGGGATCATCAATACATCAACCCCATCAACTTTGTCTAACTGTTCACTGGTAAGTTCGGTCCCCAGATCACCTAAATGACAAATTTTGATTCCATCAATTTCCATATTAAAGATGGTGATTTGTCCACGTTCTTCACCATGAGAATCATCATGAAAGCCTTTGATCCCCTGAAACTCAGATTCTTTTACTTCATATTCACCCGGGGAGTCAAGGAGCAAAAATTCGCTTTTAACAACTTCCAGGTAATTGTGATCAAAATGATCGTGACTGACCGTCACAACATCTGCATCTTGCTTTGCCAGTTTGATCCCAATTTTTTCAGGATCATATGGATCGCTCAAGACAGAAACCTTTTTACCAATAATTTTGAAACAAGAATGACCTAAATACGTAATCTCCACTATTCCTCCCTACTTATTCGTTTTTAATTCTTCATAGATAACCGAGATACAGGCTACAACAGGGACCGCAATCAAAGCACCCCAAACTCCCATTAGTTGCACCCCCACCAATATCGCGACAATAATAATTATCGGGTTTAGCCCGACAGATTTCTTCATGATTTGAGGCACCAAGATATGGTTTTCTAGTTGTTGAACCAATATATACCAAGCGCCGACGATCAACGCCAGAAGCGGTGAGACAGTTAAAGCAACCAAGGCAGCAGTGATCCCGGCGACAATCGGTCCGATAATCGGCAGTAGTTCTAAAATACCTGAAAGAATGGCCAGAGTTAGCGCCATATCGACTCGTAAAATAGTCAAGGCTATATAATTTGCCAGAAAAATAACTAATGCCAGAAATAGTTGCCCCCTGACCCAAGAACTCATTCTGCTTGATATTTTGCGTGATACTGAGATTGAAGTACTGAGATATCTTTTTGGTAAAACAGCTTCTAAAACTTTTTCTACTCCATTTTTCTGGACAAGCATGTAAAAAGCGATCACAAAGACAGCGATAAGGCCAAAGGCCCCGCTAAAGAAACCAAATGCCTTATTTACTATTTGCCCGCTGCCATTTCCGCTGATTGAATTGCCTATGTTTTCTAATGCCTTAATCGCTGGATCCTTAATCGCTGGATTGACGTTTTGTAGATATGTATTAATTGTGTCTGCGTATTTACCACTATCTTGGACTAATTGGGTAATCTGATTAATGAGCGGTGGAACGATTAACTCCAAGAATAAAGCCATGATTGCAATGATAGCTAGATAAATAGTTAGGATAGCTAGAGATCTAGGCCAACGTTTTTTTTCCAGACGATTTACAAAAGGTTCGATGGCAGCCGCAAAAATAAAGGCCAAAAAGAGAATTATAAGAATATCTCTAACCGCCAGAAAGAACCAAATCGCTACTACGGTAGCAATGACCCAAAGGATTGTTTTCGGTGAAAATTCAATTACAATACTTTTATTCTTCATCAACTTTTTCTTCTTTTCCCTCTTTTTTTGTCTCTTCTTCTAGGCTGTCAATTAAAATTTTCTTTGGACTGGCCATTAGCTCAGTCAAGAAGCGGTCGAAAAGCATTTTGCGATCTTCATACTCATTAAGTGTCATGACACAATAATTTACTTCCCTTTTCAGTTCCTTCTCCAGATTCGCTAAAACCGATTTCATTTTTCTTTTGTCAACTTCCCCTACGACAAAAAGATCTACTTGGCTGGCTGTGTCTCCAACAAAAGCTCCCATAAGTGCAGCATATGAGATGTCTCCGGATTTCCTGATCCCAAAAGTCACTTTATCTTCACCCGTTGGTGTTTTGCCAGTTTTTTCAAAGATCCGTTTCAACTCAGAATAAAATTCAAATTTCGTATTGGCTTCATAGTAAATCTTTCCCTTTTTTTCGTTCGATTTTACAAGTCCTATAGACTTTAAATTTAAAAGTTCTCGTCTCACAGAATTAATTTGTTCATCAATGGTTCGGGTAATCTCTCGAACGTAAAAGGCACGGCCTGTGTTTGTCAAAAGCAGTGCCAAAAGTTTTACTCGAGTTTTTGAACCGAAAAGTGTTTCATACATTTATGGCTCCTTATTTACTAGCCACATTATAACAAATAAATCGGTGTTGTCCAGTTTTTTATAGCTATATTGTATAAATTATTTATCCAAACTAAAGTTTTCGAACGGCTTCCTTAAACTGATTCCCGCGATCCTTGTAATTTTCAAATAAACCAAAAGATGCGCAAGCTGGAGATAGTAAAACAACGTCACCCCTTTTTGATAGCTCGGCTGCTGTTTTGACCATCTCTTCCATTTTCGTCAGGCTAAAAACACGTTTACCAATAAATTTTGTACTAATATTCTTTGAGATCTCTGCCGCCATTTCGCCAATCAATATCAAAGCCTTGACTTTTGATTTCTCGATCTCATAACCTAACTTTGCATAGTCAGACCCCTTATAACTTCCTCCTAGAATAAGGACAATTGGTTCGTTAAATGACTTAATCGCAGCAATTGCTGTCTCCGGAGTAGTCGAAAACGAGTCATTGTAGTAAGCAACTCCATTTTTTTTACTCACCAATTCTAAACGATGTTCTAACCCATGAAAATTTTTTACAACTTTCTGGATAGAGTTTATGTCTGCCCCTGCTACATATGAGGCCAAGATTGCTGCCGTGACATTCTCCAGATTATGCTTTCCTCTCAATAATAATTTGTTTATATTGAGTGTCATGACCGGCCCTGCTTTTGTCTGAAGGATAATGTTGTCTTGTTTATCTATATAACAGCCATTAGCAGCCTTTTCCTTACTAAAAAGTAAAATTTCTCCTTTCGAGGTAGCTATGAAGGAATTGAGTACCGGATAATCTGCATTGATAATTGAATAGTCAGATTTTGTTTGGAATTTAACAATATTCTTCTTTGCTTCACGATATTCGTTAACGTCATGATGATAATCTAAGTGGTCCTTAGTCACGTTCAAAACAACCGCGATTTTCGGGCTTTTTTGTAAAGATTGGAGTTGGAAGCTTGATAATTCCAGGATAACTAAGGATTGCTCAGAAAGCTTATCAAGAAATGTAATCGCCGGTAAACCAATGTTTCCTCCGAGGTAGACATTCTTGCCACTTCTCTTTAGTATTTCATATATTAAAGTCGCGGTGGTTCCTTTCCCCTTGGTCCCCGTTACTCCGATAATGTTTGCTTTTGATTGATCAAAGAATAATTCAATTTGACTGGTGAAAATTACCCCCTTTTTGATCGCCGTCTGTATATCGGGGTCAAGAATTGGTATTCCCGGAGTTTTAAAAACCAAGTCAACTTCAGCAATATTTTTTAAATATTTTTTGCCTAAAAAGCATTTTACGTTAGATCTTATCTCAGGATTTTTCTTATAAAAATTATTCTTTTCGGTTTGGTCAAAAATAACCGGTTCTATCCCATGGTTCTGTAAATATTCAAAAGTTGTCTTGCCTTCGGCTCCAAAGCCCAGTACGCCAATTTTCTTTTTCTTGATTATATCAATACTAAGTTCCATCTATAACAACCCAAAAGTCATAAGCAATAAAGTAATCGCTGCTCCACCCATCAATAATATAGTAATGCTCCCAAAGATATTGACCCATCTAGGATTTACAAAATCACCCATAACCTGTTTATCTCGACCTAAGCGAAAAATATAAAATAACAATACCGGAGCAGTTACTCCGTTGACGATTGCTGCAAGGTACAGAGCTTTGATTGGATTAATTCCCAAGAAATTCATTGCCAAGCCAACCAATAATGAGATGATAATGATGCCATAAAATCCCTTGGCATGACTATATTTTCGATATAAGCCTTCATGCCATTTGAAGAGTTCGGCAACAGCATAGGCAGAGGAGCCGGCCAAGACCGGAACGGCTAGTAGCCCCACTCCAAATATCCCAAGTGTGAATAAGAGATAAGCCGCATCACCGGCCAAAGGTTTCAAGGCCATTGCTGCCTGTTCAGCACTTTCGATATTGTTTATCCCGTGATTAAATAAAACTGAAGCAGTTGTGATAACGATAAAGAGGAAAACAATATTGGCATAAGACATCCCAACAAATGTGTCTTTTCTCATATCTGATATTTCATGCTTAATGGCAACTTTGTGATGATCGGCTAAGATTTTTTTGTCTCTCTCGTCCTCAACTTCTTCGGATGTTTGCCAGAAAAATAGATATGGCGAAATCGTTGTTCCCATTACTGCGACCATAGCCGCGATATACTCCTTGTTAAAGTGAATCGTTGGAAAAACTAAACTCCTTGCGACCTCAGACCAATTTGGATGAACAATTATGGCAGTCAAAATGTATGCGAAGAGGGTAATTGTCAGCCATTTAAGAATTTTGGCATAGCGGTGATAAGAAACCTTGATTTCAAGATAAAGGATGATAAGAGTCAAAATTGCTGCGCCAAGATAAAAATTTATCGGGAACAATAGCTGAAAGGAAGCCACCATCGCTCCAATATCAGCACCAATATTTATAGTATTAGCTACAACCAAAAGACAAACTAGCAAGATAATGACTTTTTTACCGTATCTCTTGTTTATTGAGCCTGACAAACCTCTTTCTGTGACGATTCCAATTCTGGCGCAAGTTTCTTGAACCGCTGTCATCATCGGTAACAGATAAAGTGCCAACCAAGTCAACGAAAGACCATACCTTGAGCCAACGGTTGAATAAGTTCCAATACCAGAGGGATCGTCATCAGAAGCCCCCGTGATGACTCCAGGCCCAAGTGTCTTCAAAAAAGAAGTGTGATGCTTGCCCCGATCCTCCAAAGATAATCCTAAGTATCGCTTAATTTCTTCCTCGGTGATAAAGATTTTTTCATCTTCTATCACCGGCTCAATCAGATCCTTTTTGATTAAAAAATAAACTTTTTTTGGTGAAAGTTTAAAAATTCTTTCAATTTCTTTTAAAGTATATCTTTTCATTTTAATAACTTACTGTGGCTGTCTGAGGAACAATCTCGAACCAGGTTTGCCCGGGATTAAAGATAATTTCTTTGCCTAAACTATCAAGATATTTTGTACGTGAATTCTGACTGGATTTCTCCCATGTCCCGACGATCGTTTTTCCATCTTGGAAAATCAGAGCTTTTCCTCTACCAATAGTAGAAATGTTCATTTTCTGCTCTCCAGCTCGTGATATTCCTGGGCTCATGTTTTCATACTGTACAACAATGTTTTTTACATGAATTTGTGCTCCGGTTACTTTATCCTTGTGCGGAACTCCGCCAACACTTCTGAGATAATCGTTCGTTTTGGGGACATAAGAATAAGAAGCGACAAAGAGAGGTGTCGAAAAATTGATATTTATTAGTTGAGAAACCGGTCGCTGATCAGTCGTCGCTTCCTTCTTAAAATTCAATGGCGTTACATTACTTGTCACCGGGATTTTTGCTGCGCTTAACGCTTCGTAAAGCTTGGCTGTCGTCGTATAAACATTATGGGGCGCATATCTATTGGTTGCTCTCCAAAAATAACTGCCATAATAAAATTGATTAATGTCTGGAATTTTCTGAGCCGAAACCGCATCAAGCGCATCTATATTTCCGCCCACATGGACAAACACTGCATTATATTCGCTCAACCAATCTATAAAATAAAGCCTTGCCGACCTGACCGGACCAATCTCATCAGCATCTTGGGATTGATATATAGCCATAGTCCTAGTTATGCCGCCTTCAGCTAGGGTCTCATAAACTAAATCCGCTTTTGGATAACCAGACTGGGGTCGGGCATCTGGATGGTTTTCAATAATCACAGCTAACGGTCGTCTACTCGTAACACTTGGGTCAACCAGTAGCCCAGTCAACGGTGCTGCTATCCTAGTTTCTTTTGGCTTAGTTTTTAACACAAGTTTTGGAGTTTTGAATTGGACATTACCTAATAAATAATAATTGTAGGCGATTAGGCCACCAGCGACCAAGACAGCCATCAAAATCAAGGCTAAGGCAATTTTATGTTTTCGAAGGAATATATTAACTTTACGACTTTTAATCTTCACTTTAAAAATTATAGCTACAAAAAGCCCCGATGTCTATCGGGGCTTTAATTTTATTCAGTTTTTTCGTCTCCTGACGTTTCCTCGGTCTCTGTTTCTGGCTCTTCCTCGCCGTGTTCAGAAGGCGGCAGCTCTTCCTCAGGAGAGACTGGTTCTTCTAACTCAGCCATTTCTTCTTCACTCCTCGGTTCCTCAACATAAGCGATTACCTCTTCTGGATCGCTGAGGATTATAACACCTTCCGGAACTTTCAAATCTGAAATATGAATAACCGCTTCAAAGTCAACTAATGGCACGATATCAACCTCCAGTTCGTGAGGCAAGTCAGCTGGTAAACATTCTACTTCTATCTCATCAATCGGGGTTAACAAGCTTCCGCTCAGCTCGATAACCGCTACCGAATCACCAACAAAATTTAGAGGGACGGCGGCTGTTATTTTTTCGTCCATTCTGATTTGTAAAAAATCCGTATGTAATATTTTTTCACTGACTGGGTCTAATGCAACTTCGTGAATCAAGGCGTTTTTCTTTGAAGTTGTCCCGTCTAACTTTTCAATATCTATAGATACAACGCTATTTCCACCTGCTTCACGATAGCAAAGATCAAAACTATGGGCATCAACTGCCAAAATCATTGCCTCTTTGCCCTTACTGTAAATAACCGCCGGAATAAAGCCTTCCCGACGAAGTCCATTAACTTTTTTGGCAAGAGTTCTTTCTTTCGCTGATATTTTGTATTTTTCAACCACAATAAATATTCCTTTTCCTTACAAACAAAGGTAATTTTACCAAAAAAAATGATTCCCGTCAATCAATTAAGAGTTAAATACCTTTTTAAAATTCCCGTCAAAAGAATTAATTTCCTGATGAAAAGTTATCATTTCATCAACTGTTATCGGCCCTTCATCTAGAATTTCAAGGTTTTTAATATTTAATTCCGGCTTCTGCTTAACCTGACTATTTTCTACAAAAAAATTAACCCAGATTGGAATATGACAGCTTTTGCACGAAACTTGGAGCAAACAATAGCCTTCGATTTGACTGATATACTGGACTTGGTCCAGGGTGTAAGCCTCACCGCAATGAGGACAATGCATCATCTCAGTCAAGGTTTTCAATATTTGCAAAAGGTTATTATTTTTTTCCAAACAGAATCTCCTTATTTTGATTAATAAATTATATAACCTATATTTTACCACCTCTGGCAACTACTTTGAATGGATAAACAACTTAAGAACCATGGGATTCTTTTGTCATCGCAGTTTTTCTTACTTTCGGAGTACTCCAAAAAACATCTAAATATTTACCAAGCATCAACCTTGTCTGTGATTCCAAAGCCGGAATCGCCGAAAAAAACAAAGCTACTACCGGCACCATCACCCATTGCAAGACCATCCCCAAATATTTAAGCCGATAAATGTGCTTCGGTCTAGGTGGCAGGAGAGCAAAAAAGACCCAGATATTTGCAAAAAGGGTAATCCAAGCCAAGTTCATTATAGTCGAGCTATAATAGGTAACATTATGAGCCAAAACAGTGTCTTGAAATCCTTTATTAAAAAGTAAAGGAACCCAGGCAAAGGCAAGTAGGAATGAAGCAGTCGACCAAGAGAAATGCCCAGAGAATAGTCTGAAAACTTGCAAAAATTTTTCACCGTAAGATATTTCCGGATGCTTTATAAAGTTCTTTATCACAAAGGGGAAGTCTGAAATCCCCCAAGCCCATCTTCGCATTTGCATATATTGATTCTTGAATGTTTCCCAGAGATTGTTACCCAAAACACAGTCTTGGTATACCGGAATAAATAAGGCTACCATTTCATGATCACCGTTATAAGCAAAATATGTTCTCCAAAATTGGTGCCCGTCTTCAACAATTGTCTGATTGGACCAAAAATCTGTTATGAGCAGTGTCTTCAAGCTTTGGCTATGAGACGCAAATGTCCTTAAACGGAAAGGTCGTACTGCTTCGATGATTTGGAAAAAGCTATTACTTACTGCCATCACTCGATTGACCGAGGGCGCATCCCAGATATTGTTGAAAAGAATTGGAACCGGTTGATAAGATTTGTGTTCCCTGTTTGGGTCGACTATATATTTGTAAGTCAATCTGGAGAAATACTCTCTATGAACAATGTGGTCAGAATCCAGAGTTGTAACCAATACATTTTCCGGGTCGATTTCCGGTCGATATTTTTTCATAAAATCCCACATTTTATGCCCTGCTGAGTAAATATTTGACCCCTTACCTTTTATTTCCCCCGGCTTGTCTTCATGCAGATAGAAAAGTAATGCGTTAAATTTATTCTTATATTTCTTTTCAAGCAAAGTTTTTCTGTTTTCAAAATCATCTTTTTTGCGAGCTTCGCCTGCCAAAACAACAATTAAGCGATCATTTGGATAATTCGAGTTTACTAATGCTTCAAAAGTCGGTTCCAAGATATCGTAGTCTTCGGTATAGTTCGCAATCACGACCACCTGATAAATGTCCGCCCAATTTTTTATTAAGTCAAAGTTATCTTGTAAATTCTTTATCTCTTCATAATCGTGCCATTCTCTTTTTCTCTTACTTTTTTTGTATATCTGTTCGAGTTTGTTTAGAAGTTCCTTTGGATTTTTACTTGCAAGCTTGCATCGTTCAAGCCATTCCACCTTCATATTTCCCCAGAGCCTGGGGAAACCTCGAAGAAGATTCCGCATCATATTGAGTGCTTTTACAAACCAATAAAGACTGAAGGCCAAAATAAAATAAGCAACGATTCTCGGATAAATGGGGGCCAAGACAAATGGAGAAATAAGCATGGACCAAGCCAAAAAACCCGGAATAATTTCCAAAAATCTCGTGAACCATCTGCTATCAACCCATTTTTTCATTTAGCCCTTGACTAAGCTTGTTAAGTTAAATTCCATAATAATCAGGGTTAATCCAATGATTAGATTGACAAATAGAACAAGATAAGTAATCAAGCGTTCTTTTTCAAAAAAAGCCCATGAGATAAAGATATTGACAATAGAGAGAAACAGATAAGAAAGCGGCAAAAAATATAACTTGTACCAAGCAACAGAAGAAGTAACGCCATATATACTATTATAATTTAGAGGAACCATCACGTTCCCACTACTGACCCTGAATAGAAGCATCATGAAAAGCATCAGGAGCATTATCGCGCTTACTGTCATCATTACAAGTGAGATAACATCGTGAAAAAACATCCGTCCAAAAAGTTTGACGAAACGTTCTGTTGAGTTTTGATAAATGGTTTTAATTTTGGTCATATATTTTGGAGCCGCCTCCGAGATTTGAACTCGGGACCTCTGCTTTACGAAAGCATTGCTCTACCACTGAGCTAAGGCGGCTTAAACGACCCCTGAGGGCCCAGGCCACCCGTAGGTCTGTTTCATTGGAGCGAGTGAAGGGAATCGAACCCTCGTATCCTGCTTGGGAAGCAGACGTACTAACCATTGTACTACACTCGCACTAAAATATACCTAATCAGGTTAGAAGCAACCATATTTTAGCACAAAATGTACTGCCGCTCAATTTATAAAAGCTTAGGGCGACGACCAGTTAGGTCGTCGCCCTTTTAGGAATGTAGGCAGATACCTCTTGGTTAGAGTCGGGTATGCTGAGACACAAATCTATCACTAGCCTCGTCAACCCTCTTGACGATATCTTCGATTTTGGTCGAACAGATCTTGAGGTCTCTGAAGATCTTCTGAAGATCACCCCAAGTGCTTACATCGGTGATTTTTTGATCGATGATTGCTCTTGCTGCATCGAAAAGCACTTCGTGCTCAATCCCTACTTTTTCTCCGTCCATGAGGATTACCTTCACAAGGTAAAGAGCCTCAAGTTGGTAATGTTCATCGTGGGTTAATCTGGCCCAGACACCGGGTGCTTCAATACGCTTGACACAGGTCATTCTTCCTCCTATCCCCCGAAAAAAACACCACTTTATTTGCCTACAAAGTACTTCTTGATTCCTTAAAATCAAACTTTAACAAAATATCATTTATTATCGATAACGTCAAGCTTAATTTATTGACAAATCATATCAATTAATGTAAAATATCACTTTGTTGGAGCCTAACAAAAAGATGGGGACAAGGGGTTCTGTGTACTACAAGACTAAAGCTGGTAGAACCATAGGTCTAGATCGTGGATCCCATCAAGTAAGTTCCGGCGGAGAGCCCACCAAGACTTACGGCAAGGGCCGTATCTGTCTCCGCTGTAACAAGACTGTCCTATCAGATTACAACCCCGGAAATATCTGTGCTGGCTGCGGAGGAGGATCCTCTTCAGGATTCAGACACTACGAGCATAGCTAAGCCCTCTCATCTCTCACAGGCTCAGGCCTGAGTTTTCTAGAGATTACTTCTCTAGTGAGCTCAGGCCATTACTTTTTATAATTTCTGATTCTGCGCCTCTTGTGAGGTATTGGCTATAATTCAAGACAAAATGCTACAAACTACTTGACAAATACATTTTTATGTGATACTATGCTGTTTCAGATTATTCCAGCACCCAAGGTGGATTTGAAGGTTCAAAGGGCAGATTAGAAATATTAGTCTTTCAAAATGAACCTTTATACCTTGCAGCAATGCAAGTGAAGTTTGCACCTTGCCAAAACGGTCAACAAAATATTCCTGATAATTCAGTGAAGGAGCCGTGAATAATGAAGAAGGCCCGTCTCATAGTAGTGGTACTGATGATCGTCATCATGGCGATGATGATCTTCGCTGCCACAGCTCAGGCGACGTTCGTTTGGAGTCATGTAGGGGGGGACCCTCTCCACGCGAACGTGACGACCCAAGGCGAATTCAGTTTTTTGATGTTGAATTCGTCAAAAGTCCGGCTAGCCCTCGGTTACGTTCGGGGGGCTAACCACCAACCATCGTGGGTATTGCCTAATGCCTACAAAGAAGTGGCAAAAGGCAACATCCATAGTGGAACCGTCTCTCGAGGCACTCACTTAGGTGCCATGAGCTATGGGCGTTATGCAGTCCGAGTTGTCAAGGACACGATTTATCGTGGGCAGTACAAGAGATTGCCTATATTCTATGTCGTCAGCAAGTCTGTGACGACAAAGACAATAGGCGGAGTTAAGTACCGCGTCACCACGTCCTACTGGGTGTCCATGGCAAAGCCTTGTGGAAATGTTTTTATCTTCCACAAGAGGGTCACCAAGGTTAAAGTTCCGCCTGAGAAACACGCGGTCTTCGTCAAGAAGATCAATGCTGACACAGGTGAACAGCTTGCCAACTGGCTCATCAGTGGCGGCGGAAAGTCGGTTACGACCTTGGCTTCAGGCTGGGTCAAGCTCGGCGACTTTGAGAAAGGGAATCACTTCCCCGTTTCCGAGGAGCTCAAGTTCGGCTGGATGTCGGTCTCTCCGCTGAATGGTGTCTTCCCAGACGTCATGATCGGAGACGAGGATGTCTATCTGACGTTCTCAAACAAGCCAATTCCGCCTGAGAAACACGCGGTCTTCGTCAAGAAGATCAATGCTGACACAGGTGAACAGCTTGCCAACTGGCTCATCAGTGGCGGCGGAAAGTCGGTTACGACCTTGGCTTCAGGCTGGGTCAAGCT
>Ga0265297_10000589_pt1 | contig 104812 bp, 169 predicted proteins | sample Munlanlwell13791_FD_192502 | JGI IMG/M metagenome (GOLD analysis project Ga0265297, IMG submission 192502) | Leachate microbial communities from a municipal landfill in Southern Ontario, Canada - Leachate well 137-91 | ecosystem: Engineered > Solid waste > Landfill > Unclassified | place...
GCTCCGGTACGTGAAGGAGCAGAGCGAGGCCGTGTGTCTGAAGGCGGTGGAGAAGAACGGCGACGCGCTCCGGTACGTGAAGGAGCAGAGCGAGGCCGTGTGTCTGAAGGCGGTGGAGAGCGACGGCGCCGCGCTCCAGTACGTGAAGGAGCAGAGCGAGGCCGTGTGTCTGAAGGCGGTGGAGAGCGACGGCGCCGCGCTCCAGTACGTGAATCCGTCGATTTTCGAACCGGACGGAAACACGAAGGCGAAACAGCCGTGTCCGTGTTGTGGCGGGTGCGGTGAGGTGGAAGAGTAGGTGTAGGATGATGGTGGCGACGGGCGGAGGCATGATCTCGCGGGAGCGGAAGAAGGACCGGCAGCGGCAGCCGTGGCGGCCCGCCGGGCGGCCGGTGACGACGGGGGCGGAGGCGCGGCAGGCGCGCACGCGCGTGCGCGAGGTGGAGTACGCGACGGGGCGGACCATCGCGCTGGGCGAGTTCGAGTTCGCGCGGGCCGAGATTCGGCTGGTGGCGGGTGGCCTCAAACGGGAGGCGCTGTTGGAGGCCATGCGGGCCATCGCGGCCGAGTGGTTGGATCGCGAGGAGGCGGCCATCACTGGGGTGCCGCGCGAGGCGCAGCCGTACGCGGCGTTGGCTGGGCTGCGGCGGTCCGTGGGCATCGGCTACGGAATGACGCTGCGGGGCGCGGGCAAGCGCGAGACGGTGAAGTTCGACGTGTTCCAGACGGAGCCGGTGGCGGACGGCGCGGGGATCGGCACCGTGCTGGACGGCATCATGACGTGGGTCGAGGCCAAGGCGAAGGAAGAGAAGGAAGCCGTGACCGGCGGGGCGCCGGACGAAGGGATCTAGGTGGCGACGATGAACGAGACGAAGCGGACGTGGAAGCGGCTGGGCGTGTGGGAGAGGGTGGAGCGCACGACGCAGGTGGATGGGCACACGGTGCCGTACACGGCAGTCGTGGTGACGCACAAGGGACACCGCTGGGAGCGGCCGGATACGCGGGAGGGGCGCGCCGAGATCAGCGTGGCCATCCGCACGGTGGAGGACCGGGAACTGCGCCGCGTGCGCATCGAGCGGCTGCGCGCGAAGGTGGCGGAGTTGGCCAAGGAGATGCCGGGAGAGGTCGACGTCGAGGCCGGTGGCGCCGTGGCGAAGGCGGCCGACCTGCTGCGCACCGCGGGCGAGCTGATGGACGCCGAGGACGCGCGGGAGCAGAGGACGGCCTAGCGTGGCGGACGACAAGAAGATCAAGCCTGCGGTGGGCTTCGTGGACAGGCGCAACGCGCTGGCCATCTACCGCAAGCTGAACGAGGCCCATGGATCGGGCACGATCGCCATGGCGGCGCAGGGGCGCCGCGTGCGCGTCGATCGGATCTCTACGCGCAGCTTGGCCATGGACTTCTCGCTGGGGGGCGGCGTGCCTGCCGGGCAGATCATCAAGATCGTGGGGCAGGAGTCGTCGGGGAAGACGACGCTGGCGCTGCGACTGGCGGCCGACGCGCAGCAGCGCTGCGCCAACTGTCTGCGCTACGTCCAGGACCTCACGGTGGAGGAGGTCGTGGACGAGGCCACGGGCGAGGTGGACTACCGCGCGCGGGGCACGTGCGACTGCATGAAGGCGGGGGTGTACACGCCGGTCCAGGCGGAGGCCGAGAAGGACGCGGACTTCGCGGCGCGCGTCGCGGTACTGGTGGAGAACAGCTTCGACGAGTGTCGGGTGACCTACGTGGACGCAGAGGCAGCGCTGGACCTGTCATGGGCGGCCCGGGTGGGGGTGGACACGCGGCGGCTCGTGCACGTGGTGCCCAAGACGGCGGAGGATGCCGTGGACATCTACGTGGAGATGCTGTTCACCGGGCTGGTAGACGTCATCATCCTCGATTCGATCGCGGCGCTCACGCCGGAGGAGGAGGTCGAGGCGTCGTCGCACGACCAGCAGCAGGGGCTCGCGGCGCGCATCATAAACAAGTTCGTGCGGCGCGCCAACGCGGCCAGCATCGCGGTGGATCTGGGGAACGGCCGGAGCCGGGCGCCGACGCAGATCTGGCTGAACCAGCTGCGGCAGAAGATCGGAGTGACGTTCGGTGAGGGGCTGGTGGAGCCGGGCGGCATGGGACAGAAGTTCGCGGCGGGCGTCAAGATCAAGATGTGGGCGAGCGGGTGGAAGAAGCGCGAGCTGCTGGGAGACCTCGCCAAGGACGACCGCGTGCGGATCGGGGAGACCGTGGAGGTCAACTGGATGGTCGAGAAAAACAAGTTCGGCCCGGCCAAGGGCGAGGGGCGCTTCATCCAAATCGCGAGCGGGCCGCGCATGGGTGAGATCGACGAGTTCGGCTTCATGGCGCACCTGGCGGAGGCGCGGGGTTTGCTGCGCAAGGCGGACAAGGGCAACGGCTGGCTGCTGGGGGATCGGGAGTACAAGCGCAAGGCGGACGCGTACGACAAGATGCGGGAACCCGCGACCCTGGCGGCGCTGCGGGCCATCCTGTTGCAGAAGATGAACGAGGAGCGGGACGCGTGAGCGCACGGCCACGAAGCCTTGACGGCATCATCGCGGGTACCGGCAGCCCGCGGGCGCAAGAGGAGCGGATCGCGGCCCGCATCGGGGGGCGGCGCGTCCCGGGCAGCGGGGCGTCGCCGTACGCGCGTGGCGATGTGAAGGAGGACCGGTACCTGGTGGAGGCAAAGCAAACCGCGAAGGACTCCATGCGGGTGACATGGGCGTGGTTGGCGAAGATCACGCGGCAGGCGGTGGGCATCGGGCGCGTGCCCGCGCTGGCGATCGAGCTGCGCAGTGGGGCGCCGCGGGACCCGCTGGTAGGATCGGAGTGGGTGATGCTGCCGCTCGGGGAGTTCGAGCGGCTGCTTGAGGTTGACCGCGATGCACGGGGTGCACAGATTGCACGGAGGTGACACGATGACGGCGAAGGCGCGGAAGGTGGTAAGGATGCGGCGGAACGACACGGTGGCGATGCGGGCGGAGCCGAAGGGCTCGGCGGTGCAGGTTGTGGAGCGTCTGCGGCGGCAGGCGGCGGACAACCGGCGCGCGCAGCGGCAGCTGGAGGCGGCGGCCAAGCGCGAGAGCGGGCTGCGGGACCTCGTGGGGGGCCTGCACTACGAGGTGGCGGGCGTGGATCTGAAGTTCTGGGCCGACACGACGGTGGCGGGCTACCCGCTACGGCTCTTGGTAGGCGTGGCCAAGCGTGGTGGCGGCCGGACCGCGGCGACGCTGGACGAGGGCGAGGCGCGGCAGCTGATGGGCTTCCTCCGGGCCACGCTGGGTGATGCATGATCATCTGCTCGAATGGCGGGCACATTCCGCGTATCATGCGGTGCGCGAAAACCGGCCGCGTGGTGCGCTGGGATCGCCACTGGTGCCGGAACGGAGACGAGTACGTGTGCGACACCTGCGGGGCAAGGATCATCGCGGGGATCGCGAAAGAAGGATATGAGGATGCGCGCGAGGTTGGCGGGTCCTTTCTCGAAATGGTGGACGCGGATCACAGCTTGGAATAGGCTGCGGCGCGCCGTAGAAAGGTGGAGCAAGATGCCGATGGAACTGACGAGGAACGAGGTGGCCAAGGTCATGGACGGCACCGCGATCGGGGTGACGCGGTACTTCCCGGCGGAGTGCCCCCTCAAGGCGGGGGACGAGATCACGCTGGCCTACGGGGTGGACCAGGCGACGTCGCACCCGACCATCGTGGCGAAGGCCACGGTCATCGGGGTGCGGCCGTTCACGGTGCGGGAGCGCCGGGACAACACGACGGAGGCGCGCGAGGAGGCCCGCAAGGAGGGCTGGGCGAGCCCGGCCGAGTGGTGGGGCCACTTCGAGATCCGGTACGGCACGTTGCCGGACGAGGCGATCGTGCACCGCATCCAGCTGCGCGTCGAGGACCGCGTGGAGGCGGCGGGCGTGCCGGACGCGGGGCAGATGCCGATGCTGGGGCCGCGGTGAAGTAGCTGCGCACGCGCGTGCGCTGAAGGGTGGAGCGGATGCTGGGTGATCTGGTGCGGGAGGGGCGGGGCTACGTGCCCGCCGTGAACCGGCGGCTGTACGAACTGATCGACGCGGGCTGGGTCGAGGAGCGCGTGCGGGCCTACGACGGCACGGACGACGCGGGCCGGTGGCCCGACCATCCGTTCCGCGTGAGCGACCTGCACCGGCTCTGCCCGCGCATGGTCGCTCTGGCGCGGCGCGAGCCGATCCGGGAGGAGTACCGGGCGGACGCGCTGTGGTTGTTCGCGGCGGGGCATGCGTACCACGACGCGATCCAATCGGCGCTGTCGACGTTGCCTGGCGCAGAGTGGCGTGGCTGGTGGCAGCGCCGGGGTTCGTGGGACGTACCTGCCGGGCTGGCGGCGGTGCCGGGGCGCTACCTGACAGCGGAGGAGGAGCGCACTGGCGTGGTGGTAGCCGGGCCGGATCGGGCGCCGGTCCCGCGGCCGGACGGCGACGAGTGGCACTACGTGGAGGTCATGTACCTCGACGACGCGCTGGGGCTGCGGGGCCACGAGGACGGGTGCATCTGGTGGGGCGAGGGCGAGGAGGAGGGCGAGGAGTTCAAGAGCGTCGCCACGTTCCAAGCCGACAAGCACAACCCGCAGCGGGGCGGGGTGCCGAAGGAGGATCACGTCATCCAAGCGCACGGCTACCTGTTGCTGTCGGGGCGGAAGCGGCAGCGCGTAACGTACCTCGTGAAGGCCAGCGGGGACCTCGGCATGGTCGCGATGGAGCACGTGGTGGAGCGTGACGAGGCGCTCATCGGCGGCATCCGGCAACTGCTGGGGGAGTGCGCGGCGGCGCGGGTGCTCGGGCCGACGGACCCGCTGCCGGACCCGTTGGCGGCGTGTGACAAGCGGTCGCGGAAGCGGCCCGGGAAGTGCCCGGCGAAGGCGAGGTGCTTCGAGTGTCGCTAGGGAAGCGGTGTGAAGAAGTGGTGTATTGGAAAGGAGATTGGAGATGAACAAGTACGAGGACAGTTTTAGACGCGGATCGCGGGAGGCGAATTGGACGTTCTGGCGAGTGCTGCCGCTGATTATTCTCACCGTGGTTGTTTTTGGTGGCATTAGCTTCGCCTTGAACAGTCTCGGCGTTTGGGGGCATACCGTGGTGGAGCGCAAGGTGTTCGAACAGTCGTATCAGCGCAGCGAGTCGATCCGCGCGCAGATTGCTACGGACGAGGCGGCGCTGGCGGAGATCGAGCACAACTTGGCGAACCCTGGGTTGGACGAAAACACACGCTATGCGCTGAAGGCGCAGGCGGCAGCGGCGCGGATGCGCATCGCGGCAGCGAAGGGGAAGAGGTAAAAAGATGAAAAAGTTGTTCGTGGTGTTGATGCTGGTGGTCTCCGGGTGCGCGAAAATGTCAGACAACACAGTGGAGTCGCGGGATGCGGACCGTGTCTCCCAGCAGCAGTCGCAGTACGAGAAGGGCCAGCCGATCCCGGCGTTCGACTGGAGCCTGGAGCGGCATCTGGTCATCGAGTTGTACAAGGTGCGTAACCAAAAGGCCGTGACGCATTCCGTTTGGCGCTCCGATCATGGCGTGGTCGAGGGAGATTGCCCGTCGTACGGATACGGTATTCCATACGATACGAGCCTAACGAATCCGTTGGTGGCAACCGACATTGACAACCAGGGAGAGGAGCACAGATACCAAGGGGGATCGCTTACGTCCATCGAGCAACCCGAGCCCAACGGCATCTTTGCATCGAAAAATACGTCGGCAACTTGGGTGATGTGCCTCGGCGAGGGTGGGCAGTTGGAACCGGTCTACGTGGAGACCAAGGTTACGGTGTTCCCGGGGCCGGTGACGGTGGACTACGCGACGAACAGGGTGACGCGCAGTGGGGCAGCCACCGTGATGATCCCGAAGAAGTAGAGTGAACGTATGTCGTTGATGGGCCTCGATTTGTCCTGCACGGCGACGGGCATCGCCGTTCTGGCCGACGACGGCGCCGTGCTGGCGCTGGATCGGGTGGGGCGCAAGCTCACGCGCGCGGCGACGGTGCGGGACAAGGTGGAGCGGCTGATGCACATCGCGGACCGTGTTCTGCGCGTGCGGGACCAGTTCGACGTGCGGACCATCGCCGTGGAGAACTACGCGTTCCACGCGCGGGGGGCGCAGAACGACCTCGCGGAGCTGCACGGCGTGGTCAAGATGCAGCTCTGGCTGCGCAACCAGATCGAGGTGCGGCTGGTGCATGCCAGCGCGGCGCGCAAGGCGGTGCTGGGCGTGGGCCGCATCGAGAAGGCGGACATCGTGCGCGTCGTGCGAGCGCGCGGTGTGGCGGTGGCGGACGACAACCAGGCCGATGCATGGGTGGTGGCGGAGTGGCTGCGGCTGGAGGAGGACGCGCACGCTGGTGCGCGCGACAACGGGAAGGAGTGACCAATGGCGGACGAGAACGGAAACGTGACGACGCTGACGACGCTGCCGGGCGGCGGCGTGCAGGTGGAGACGGTGGATCATGCGGCCATGCGCGCGCGGGCCAAGGAGCTGCGCTGGCGGTCCGAGCAGGACGCGTGGGACCTATCCGAGGTGCTGTACGACATCTGGCACGGCGCCGTGTACCAGATGTGGGGCTTCACGGACTGGAAGGAGTACGTGGAGAGCGAGCTGGAGTTCAAGATCAGCAAGGCCCAGCAGTACGTGGCCGTGCAGGAGTGGGTGCGGCTGTTCGCGCCGGACTTCGTGGACTGGGTCAAGATCATGGGCATCACGAAGGCGCGCCTCATGAAGACGCGGCTCACGCCCGAGAACGCGGCGGAGTGGCAGCCCCGGCTGGACGGAAAGACCTACCGGCAGATCGAGGCCATCCTGCTGGGGGAGGACCCCGACGCGGGCGGCGACGGCGAGGGTGGCGAGGGCGGCGAGGGCGGCGGGTCCGGCGAGGGCAAGGGCCCGGAGCGCGCCGACGTGCTGCGCTTCGCGCTGTTCCCGGCGCAGCGGCGTAACGTGGATCTGGCCGTCGAGCGCGCCAAGGTGCTGGGCGAGACCGACAAGGACGGCGTGGCGCTGGACTACATCTGCACCGCCTTCCTCAGCACGGACGGCCACTACAAGAAGGTGGACGAGCACTTCGCCGCGGTGGAGCGCAGCCTCGGCGTGCGGCTGGTCGCGTTCAAGCAGCTGCCGGATCAGACCTACAAGGTCACGTACGGCAAACCGTTCATGGATGAGCTTATGGAAGTGATCGAAGAAGAGGAAGAGGCGGCGGACGAGCAGAAGGACGATCCGAAGGGCAAGAAGTGATGTCGGAGCGGCGGACCAACGACGCGTACCCGACACCTGTTTCGCTAGCGCGGCTGGGTTGGGCGCTGGCGCAGCGCTACGTGCCGGATCGCACGGCGCTCCGCGTGTGCGAGCCCGGCTGCGGGGACGCGCAGCCCTTCCTTGCGGCGGCGGACGCGGACCCGCGCGTGATCCGGCTGGACGGGTTCGACTTGCGGCCCGTGCATCTCGGGGACTGGCCGCGCGGGGCGGGGCGCGCGACGATCCGGCCCGGGGTGGACTGGACGGGCGAGCTGGGCGGCGACGGGGCACCGTGGGACGTCATCATCACGAACCCGCCGTTCAGCATCGCGGAGGCGTTCGCGCGGCGGTCCCTGCCGCGGCTGGCGCCGAGCGGCGTGCTCGTGCTGCTGGTGCGGCTCAGCTTCTTGGCAAGCGAGGGGCGGCGCGGCTTCTGGGCGGACCACCCGCTGAGCGAGCTGGCCGTGATCCGTCCGCGCCCGAGCTTCACGGGCGACGGGCACAGTGACCCCAGCGAGTACGCCTACGCCGTGTGGGCCCCCGCGCTGGGGCAGGCGCCCACGATCACGTGGGTGGACTGGGAGAAGCCGCGCGCGGTGCGGCGCGCCACGGGGCCGGAGAAGGTGGACATGCTGATCTGAAAAAAAAAGGTTGACACGGCGCTGCCGTGTGTTACAAGTGGAAGAGGAAGCCAGCGAGGGGCGCTGGGAAGGAGCCAAGATCATGACAGAGAAGCGGGGACCGTTCGTGCTGCACTACCGCACGCGGGAGGACGGCGCGGTGACGTTCGTGGTGGACCGGAGCGCGGGGCTGCGGGTCGGCTGGGCGTTCTGCGCGCCGCAGGATGCCTTCTCGCGGCGCCGGGGGCGGACGATCGCGGCGGGGCGCTGCGAGGCGCTGGACGGGCGCTTCGCGGGAGTGGAGGACAACTTCGAGTTGTGCGACCAGCTGGTGGAGGCCATGGCGGACGAGCGCCGCCAGTTCGAGCAGATCGAGTGCGGTGACGGCACGGTGGATCCGGAGCCGCGCATCCCGCGCTGGTTCCCTCAGTTCGAGCGGAGCTGGAGCGCGGCGGATCGTTGACAGGAAATCGTGGAGAAAGCGAGGACGAGGATGGGTCGAGAGAGAGTCCCGGTGGAGCGCACGGCGGACAACGCGTTCGGCAAGGAAGGCATCAGGGAGCGGCACCCGGCGTTCGGGATGATCGGCATCTATCGGACGAACGGGCAGCGCCACCTGTTCGGGTCGCCGCTGGAGAAGCACCAGAACTACGTGACGATCCGTGCGCACCGGGCGGAGCGGCTGCGCAGTGGCGTGGGCTACGACCACTACTTCGCGCGCAAGCAGGTCATCGAGATCGCGTTGAGCGAGGCGCAGTTCGCGCAGCTCATCACCAGCTGGAACAGCGGCGAAGGCGTGCCCTGCACGCTGGACTGGATCGCGGGCGAGGGCATGCTGCCGGACTGGCCCGACGAGGACCACACGTCGGACACGGCGCGGGTGCGCGAGGAGTTCAAGGACCGCATCGCCGACGTCAGGAAGAAGATGGTCAGCTCCATCAACCTGATGGAGGGGTTGCTGGAGAAGAAGGGGGCGCTCACGAAGGCCGAGAAGGACCAGATCCGCTTCGGCATGACGGCGGTGCAGCGGCTCCTTGACGACACCGGCCCGTTCATGGCGGAGCAGTTCGTGGAGGCGACCGAGGGTACGGTCCAGAAGGCGAAGACGGAGATCGACGCGTTCGCGACGCGCGTGATCCAGCAGACGGGCCTGGACGCGCTGCGCGAGATGCGGGTGTTGGGGCTGGAGTCTGGACACGATCCAGAGCGTGCGCGCAAGGTCGCCGAGTTGCAGGCGGAGCTGAAGGCGGAGCGCGAGGCGGTGGAGCGCGAGGGGTGCAGCGAGTGCGGCGAGTTCCCGTGCAAGGAGCTGGCGTGCCCGCACATCCCGGGCGCGGGCGGCGTGGAGTTCGAGCCGGAGGAAGAGGACTGATGGGCAAGCACATGGACGATTGTTGCTCGGCGTGCAACCTGTGGATGCCGGGGTCGGACCACGACCGCTTCGAGGAGGAGGTGGCGATCTGCAACGGGTGCGGACACCTCGTGCACAGGGGCTGCCTGGAGCCAGAATACGGCGAGATGTGCAGGCCCTGTTGGGACCAGCGGGCGGAAGAGGAGGACCTGCTTTTGTAGTTGACACGGCGCGTGTCGGTGTTATGATGCGTGGTAGAAGTCAGCGCGGGGCTGGCACAGACAGATGAGGAAGGGGTTGCGAAGTGAACGTAGATGTCAGAACCGAATCCGAATTGCGCGCTGCTATTGCGGCGGGTAACACGCCGGTCGTTGTCGGAACGATCGAGATGCAGACGGTCGGGACAGAGTCGCCAAATATCGTGGTCGCGGCTGGAGGGTCGTTGAGCATCGTGGCGTGGGAGTCCAGCCAGCCGCACGTGGAGGCGTGGGAGTCCAGCCAGCCGCACGTGGAGGCGAGGGAGTCCAGCCAGCCGCACGTGGTGGCGTGGGGGTCCAGCCAGCCGCACGTGGTGGCGTGGGGGTCCAGCCAGCCGCACGTGGTGGCGAGGGGGTCCAGCCAGCCGCACGTGGTGGCGTGGGGGTCCAGCCAGCCGCACGTGGGGGCGTGGGGGTCCAGCCAGCCGCACGTGGTGGCGTGGGGGTCCAGCCAGCCGCACGTGGTGGCGAGGGGGTCCAGCCAGCCGCACGTGGTGGCGTGGGGGTCCAGCCAGCCGCACGTGGTGGCGAGGGGGTCCAGCCAGCCGCACGTGGAGGCGTGGGGGTCCAGCCAGCCGCACGTGGAGGCGAGGGGAACAGTACAACTCTCCGTGCGCGGAGCGGTCGCCGTCGTTGCCTCTGCGATGGTTGCGATCTGCGTGCTCGGCGGGAATCCGACGATAGATGGCGGCGGATTCGTCACGCGCGTCGATCGAAGCACGCCCGAGAAGTGGTGCGAATACTACGGCATCGAGATGGCGGACGGATACGCGCTGCTATACAAGGCCGTGCGCGACGATTACCTGTCGCGATACAAAATGTCGTACGCACCCGGGACATGCCCGGAGGCTCCGGACTGGGACGGACCGGCGCGTGAGTGCGGTGGCGGGCTGCACTTCTCGCCGTGCGTTGCTATGGCGCGAGCGTTCGACGACGAGGCGACACGGTATCTGGCGTGTCCGGTGTTGCTCGCTGAGATGGTCGTGCACCCTGACGGCAACTATCCCGAGAAGTGCAAGGCGAAGCGGGTGGCGCTGCCGTGTTGGGAGGTGGACGAGGACGGGACGGCCGTGGCGGACGCGGTCGTGAACTGGCCGCCGAAGGAGAGATAGGAGGATGACGATGCGGATCAAAGTTGGCGACTGCGTGTGCTTCGACGGCAGCGACTGGAAGGTCGCGGAGTTCGTGGCGGAGGTGCCGGGGACGCCGCGGATGCAGTTCGCGGTGCTCGTGGAGCTGGTACGGCTGGACCGCATGACCTATCGGACGGTGACCGTTCCGGTCGGCCTACTCGAACGCCTTGAGGCGCTGGAGGAGGAGGCGGTGGCGGCGGAGGAGACGTGCGAGCGGTTTCGGGTGGCCATGACGCTTGCCTACGGGCACGTGGGGGTGGCGGACGTGCAGTCCGTGCCGTCCGACGACGCGATCATCATGGGGCACGTGCGAGCGGCAGCGAAGATGCTGAAGGAGGCGCTCCTCCACAAAAAGGAGACGCCATGACGGTTGGAGAACTGCGGAAGTTGTTGGACGGCCTCGCGGACGAGACGCCCGTTGTGATCGCGACCTATGACGAGGACGGTCGCTGTGACTACGAGTACGAATCGGCGAGCGCGGAACCGATGACGGCGATCCGACTGCACCGGCGCAAGCGGGATTACGGGGACGAGTGGGTGTCGGACAGCGAGGCGAACCTGGTGCAGCGGGCGCAGCAGCCGCGCAGACGCGAGCAGGTGCTGCTTGTGGGGTGACACCGAGGGAGGATCCATGAAGTTGCGTTGCATCGAGTGCGGAGCGTTTGTATCCACGGACCTGCCGAAGGGCACCGTGGTCCGCGGCACGACGACGTGTCCCGAGTGCGAGGAGCGGCACTCGGAGCTTGCGGCCGTGAAGGCGATCGTGATCCCGTTGGGGGATCTGTGCGTGGTGCCGCGGCGGACCGTGCGCAGCGACCTGCTGATCCGTCCGCTGTGCGAGGTGCCGGGTGGGGTGGTATGCCGCGCCGGGATGAACGCGCAGGGGGCCGTGTTCGCGATCCTGTCGGACGGGGGCAAGCTGGGGCTCAAGCCGGGCGAGTTCGACTTCGTGTGCCCCTTCGCGGCGCGCGCGGAGACGCTGCTGCCGTGCGAGGACGAGCGGATCCCGGGGCACGGGTGGCGGGTCGTGGGCACGCTGGGGCGGGTGACGGTGGACGGGGTCGATCGGCAGATCGCGCGGGTCGCCGTCGGGGCGCAGGGCTGGCGGCTGGAGCTGGAGGAGGACTGACATGGAGTACCGAAGTTCGCGGTCCGCGTGTACGTCGCTGCGGTGCGACGGGATGCCGGGTGGGGTCCGGTGCGCGAACCGGTTTCACCCGCGGCGGGGCGTGACAAACACGGGGGTGGAGACGAGGCGCAAGGCATACCGGCAGGGGTGGATCGCGGTGCTGGAGGCGGGCGCGATCCCGCGCGACTTCTGCTGCCGCGAGTGTCAGTCATCGGTTACGGATGGGGGGGGGATGATCATGGATCCGAACGCGATGTTGGCGGAGCTGCGGGAGAAAATAAAGGAGGGGCGCGCTCGCGCCCCATTTAGCGAAGATGGGTGGGCGTGGAATGAGATCGTCGATGCGTTTCAAGCCATCGACGGCTTTCTGTCCGCGGGCGGCTGCCTGCCGGAGGACTGGGCGCGATGAGCAAGAGACCGATCGCGTGGGTGGAAGATCACGGAGTGGCCGAGTCACGTCACGGAGGAGTTCGGGATCAGGAACTGGAAGCGTTGGGTGCGCGGCACTTCGAGGGTCGCTGGCAGGGTGATGCGATGGCGCTGGCGCATGCGGCGTGGGAGGCGGGCTGGGACTCGGCTGTCTTGGCCGCGATTGAGTGGTTGCAGGATCCGGAGAGGTTGAACCGCGCGCAGGAGAAGCTGCGTGAGATGTTCAAAGTCGGAGGAGTGCAGTTCGCGAAAGAGACAGGTTACGCAATCTACGGAACGTTGGCGCGTCAGATCGTGCAGGCGGCCGACGGAGGGGCGAATGATGGAGAGGTGGCCTGAACTGTTTGCGTTGGGGCTGCTGCTGGCGATCGTCGCGGTGGCTGTGCTGTCGTTTGCCAATGGAAAGGTCGTGCCCGTGGAGCCGTGCCGGTGCGTGTGCGCGTCGTGTCCGGCGCCAGCCGCGTCGGATCCGGTGGATGCGGGGGTGGGGCAGCGGCAGTCGGACTCCGCGATGGAGAAGCGGGCGAGGTAGCGCACGCGCGTGCGCGGGGAGACGGCGATGAGGGCGCGGCGGCTGAAGCAGATCGCTGACTGGATCAACGCGAACCTAGCGGACGCGGGCTACCGTGCGGAGGTCGTTCTCGGCTACTGCTCCACGGACACGCACATCGCGGGGACGCGGTTCCGCAGGCCGGGGCAGGGGCGGCATGGGTACCGGTTGTTCGTGTACCGGCACGCGGACGGGGATCCGACGTTCCGGACGCTGAACGCGCGGGGATCGTGGCCGCGAGAGGGGGAGCACGTCGTGCTGGATCACAATGCGGCGGAGACGTACCGGTGCAACCAGGAGGTTGAGGACTGGCTGGCTCGCGAACTGCGCGATCTTGGGAGGGCTCCGTGAGGGCGCGAGACGTGGTCGGGCGACGGATCATCGGTGTTCGGCAGACACGAATTCGGGACAAGTGCGCCAAGATCGTGATGCACATCGATGCGCTTGTTCTGGACAACGGTGACGAGATCCACTTCAACGTCGCGGAGCTTGGTTGGGATTACGCCGTGGAATCGTGGATCAAGAGACGGGAGCTGTAGCATGGCAGCGACGCGCATCGAGTGGTGTAACGAGGTCAGCAATTCATTCACCGGCTGCAAGGGCCCGAGCGGGGTGCCGTGCGGTTTCTGCTATGCACGGCGCATGGCGCACCGGCTGGCGGGGGCGCCCGGGACGGTGTACGGGCGCGTGCGGGCGGCGTGCGGGGACGAGTTCGCGCCCGCGTTCCACGCGGACGTGTGGGAGCGCGCGGTGGAGCGGTACGGGCGCCGGAAGAAGCCGCGCCGCATCTTCGTGACCAGCATGGGGGACGTGTGCTTCGAGGGCACGGCGGCCTACTTCGACCGTCTGGGGAAGCGGGGCGCGGAGGTGCGCACGCGCGAGGTGCAGGAGTTGACGGCGGAATTCGCCGAACGGTGCCCGCAGCACACGGCGCTGGTGCTGACGAAGCGGCCCGACCTGCTGGATCGGACAGTGGCGTGGCCGTCAAACGTGCACTTGGGCGTGAGCCTGTCGCGCAGTACCGACGCGGGGCGGGTGGACGCGCTGCACAGCTGGTACGGAGCGCAGGCGGCGTACAACGGGATCGGCGCTGACGGGCAGGCGCGGGGGCCCGGCCTGCTCTGGGCCAGCGTGGAGCCGCTGCTGGACACGTACTTCGATCCGGAGTGCTTGGCGGGGTTGGGTTGGGTGGTGGTGGGGTTCCAGACGGGGCCGCACCTGGACCCGCACTACCCGATCCACGCGGTGCGATGCATCCGGGACTGGTGCGCGGACAACAAGGTGCCGCTGTTCTGCAAGGACTCGATCGGGAAGGTGATGCCCGGCTCGTGGGCGTGCTGTTCCGGGGACGCGGGCGCGGAGTGCGCGCCCATTGAAGAGTGCGAAGGAGGGGAGAGATGACAAGCAATACCGTACTGGCTGCAACACACAACATAGCGGAACTTCTCTCTCGCATCTCCGCGCTCGAATCCGCGCTCAAACAGGCGCAGGAAGACGCGAGCCGGATGCGGTTCACACTTGGCGCGCTCTTGATGTCGGGAAAACTCGACGACGTGACAGCGAAGGAAGTTCGAGAACCCGGTGAACAACTGAAGGCGAAGATGGACGAACTCGAATCCGCGCTCGCGGAGAGGGAGCGGGAGATCGAGAGGCTGCGGGAGCGGCTGCAAACCGCTGTTGGCGATTGGGGCGTCGCCGTTACGGACAGGATGGAGGCGCTCAAACTGGCCGAAGATGCACTCGCGGTGGCGCGGGAGCGAGAATGCAAGCGGTACGACTGCCCGTATTGGGGCGCAGAAATCCTGCGCCTACGTTCCGATATTGCAGCGGCGAGGGAGGCGATAAAGAACCTCCAAGCGACGTGCGACGAGTACGAGATTCGACTTGGTCGGGACATGGACGGAAGACCGCCGATTGACGAACCTGAAGTCCCACTACTCGTTGCCGCGCTCGCGGCGGCGCGGGAGGAAAACGAGAGGCTGCGGGATGCGCTAGAGTCGAACGGTGGCGCGTGGAAGTTCTGCATCACTGGGCATTGTGAGAAAGAGATTTGTCCACAAGGTCCGGAGTTTGTTTGTCTATGTCGAGATCCGGCGGATGGATCGTGCGACCTTGCCGAATACTGGCGACAGCACTACGACGAACTCTCCTCCCTCCGCGCGCAGCTCGCCGCCGCAGAGGAGAAGATCCCGACGCTTGAAAAGGCCAACATGGGCGAGTTCATGGGACACCCGTTTTCGTACTGGCTCGCGCTCGATGACCTCGCGGCGCGCGACATGCTCCACCACGGGGACGTTGTCGGAGAGGCTCCGCGCAACGATGGCCTTGGTTCGATGCTCGCCGCCGCTCGCGCGGACGCCGTGAGAGAGTTCGCGGAGTGGCTGTCAACGCGGGGTCATTCTATCGCTGGCAGGAGCGATGTATACTTGGAGAGTCCCATCCACACCGTCGCCCGCTACCTATCCTCGCGCGGCGTCCCCAGCGCCCGGCCGGATGACGCGGGAAGAATAAAACGTGCTGCACAGGTGATAGCCGACCGCATCGGTTTTTCCCCCGACAATGTGTACGACGTTGCGCGCGATGCGCTCGCCGCCGCAGACGTGGCCGAGCGAGGTGGACAATGACACAAAAATTCACGCCCGAGCAAAACCGCGAATTCAACGCGCTCATGCGGGGCATCGAGCAAATGCTCGAAATCTGGAAGGAGTCGCAACTTCCGACGAAAAAAACGGCACGTTCGCGGAAAAACAAACCTGCTACGGCTGGGAAAAAGAGGGGACGATGAGCGACATCAACCCGAGGATCGTGGACGGGAAGCCGGTGTTTTCGGGTGATGCAAGTCGCCCATTTTGGAATGCAATCAGACGTGTCAAGGGACTGAAAACACACGCCGTTTTGTACAGCTACGGATGCAAAGCACAAGAGATGGAATCGGAAAACACGAAACTCCGCCGCCAGCGCGACGAGGCCCGCCGGGAGTTGTGCGAGATCGGAGCGTCGTACAATTGCAAGATTGATGGATGTTTCGTAACGCCGCTCGAATACGCGATGGACCGTGAGTGGGGGTACCTGTACGCGGACGCACGCGCGTGCGCGAAGGGAGGCGAGGGATGAGCGCGGTAACGTGGGACGGGAAATGCACGCGGTGTGGATTGCAGACGACCACCGGAGGCTGTTTCAACCCGACGTGTCCCAATTACAGTGGGTGCACCACTCACGGGCAGACGGTCATGCAGGCCGCGCCGCCGAGGTGGAGCACGACGCCTCCGACGGAGCCGGGGCCGCGTTGGGCTAAGAAGAACGAGGATAGTGAACCAGAGATTGCAGACGTCGTTGCAGACGACGACGGTTGGTTTGTCATGCGGACAGGCGAATCTTGTGCGTTCGGTGTGCATGAGTTCGCCCTTTGGTGGCCCGTGCCGATCCCCGAGCCGCCGAGAGAGGATGGCGACCGATGAAGACGATCCTGATGCATGTGTCGGACGAGTTCTACGCGGCCTTGCACGAGGTGGCGGACGGTGTAACGCAGGTTGACGGCATGGGGTTCGTCATCGACGGCGTGCGCGAGGAGCCGATGTTCAGCGAGGCGGAGGGGGAGGACATCGCGGTCATGGTCTGCAACTTGGCCTGCGCCAAGTGGGCGTTCGTGACGCAGGGGACCGACGCGCATCGAACCATTCGGGCGTGCGATCAGGCTACGTCGTCACGGTTCAAGGGGGGCGCCCCGAACAGCTGCCCGAAGTGCCACGAGGAGCTGTGCACGTGGATCGCGCGCTGCCCGGCCTGTGGCGGCGAGGTGGGCCAGGTGGCGGCCACGTCCTACTACGAGCACCTGGAGAGCGTCATCGCGGATCTGAAGGTGAGGCTGGATCTGGAAGAAAGGGAGCGGAAGTGATCGCGATCTCGTCATGTCTTCTCGGTGCGATCCTGACGTTCGGGTTCGTGTGGGCAGCGTCGGGGATGTGGTCGTTCGTGGAGGACCTAGACAACAAGGGGCGCGTCGCGATCATCGTCTTGCTGGCGGTGGAGCTGTTCGTGACGTGGATGCTGATCGGGCGTGTCAACGGGTGGTAGGAGGGCAGGATGGTTGAGGAGAGGTTCTGCGTGGACTGCGGGAAGTCGAGTCGCGCGTGGATCGGCGCCATCGAAGCGAAGGACGGCGGCGTGTGCGGGGACTGCGCAAGGACACGGTGCGACGCGGTTGGCGAACTGGCGAAGCGTCTGCGCGAGTGGCGCAGGGCCGAGCGCGTTGCGGTAATCGCGATGGTCTGGTTGGCCGGAAAGTTGTCGAAGAAGGGGAAACTGTCGACGGCCTGGTTGAAGGAGGCGTTCGAGATCGCCGAGAAGGCTGCGGACAAGGAGATGAAAGATGAAATCGAACAAGGAAGATAGGTACGAGCGGGAGCGGAGCCGCGCGCGCTGGGTGGGTCACATCCTGACTGGGGTGAGCACGCTCGGCCTCATGGGCATCTACACGTACATGCTGCTGGTCATCGCGGACAAGCAGGACCGGATCGAGGCGCTGGAGCGGGGCTGCCCGAATCCGGTGGTCGAGATGGAGGAGTACCGGGGCGTCGTGCACGCGCTGGACAGGTGCTACCAGCGGCTGGACGAGGAGCAGCAGAACGTGCTGGGCATGCGGTCCGAACTGGACCACTGTGGCTACGTCGAGCGGATCACGCATCTGGAGCACCCGGACGCGGAGATCAACTGCCAAGGGCTGCTGAACAGGGCCTTGCAGGACGTCTGGTTCGACGCCGAGAGTGCGCTGTACGACTGCTACGAGGTCAAGCGCAACGAGTGCTGGTGTCCGTTCGAAGAGGAAGATCCGTGATGGGCGAGGTAAAGTTCCAGACGCTGGAGGAGGCGGTGGCGGCGGCGCGGGCGCGGCGCTCGAAGCAGGTGGACTGGTACGAGTTCATCGACGTCGAGACGGGCCTGTGCGCGCTGTGCGGCAACACCGGGATCCTGCGCGTGGAGTCGCTCAACCCGATGCGCACGCTGCGCCTTGGGTACGAGGGGCCGTGCGTGTGTCCAAACGGGCGATCGATCAAGAAGGGAGTAACGTCGGCGGCGAGGACGTGGAGCGGTAAGCCATGAAGATCACGAAGTGGATCACGGTGGAGCGGGAGATCGAGGTGGACCTGGACGTGGAGGACCTGCGCAGCCTGGTGCTGGAGGCGGAGTTCGCGGACCAGCGGGTGGAGGTGCTGGTGTCGCGGGCAGTGACCGTGCTGCGCGCGATCCCGATGGAGCGGCTGAACGAGGCGACCCGCCACCTGGTAGCGGTCGCGCTGCGGGACGAGGCGCGGCGGTACGCCACGCGCTTCGATGAGTTGGATCGATGCTGACCGAGGAGCAGTTTCAAGCGGCGGTTTACGAGGCCATCGAGGCCCACCCGGAGTGGGCGCCGGGCCTCATGGAGGCGGCGCGGCAGGGCCTGCTGGAGCGGGTGCGGCGCGATGCGCAGCGGGCCGCCGACATGGAGACGATCGCGATCACGGCCTTGGCGCGGACGCCTGCGCGGAGCCTGCGCCGCGACGACATGACCCTCATCCTCGACAAGCTGCGCGTGCACGAGGGCGGCACCACGTTCCGGTGGGAGCACGTTGTGGACCACCTCCGCAAGGGAGCGGCAGCCGAGGCGGTTCGGAAGCGGAAAAACGGGGCGCGGCGGGAGCGGCCCTTGACAAGGGACGACCCGACGTAGGGACGATGCGAGTTCCGAGGTACGGAACGCTTTTCTCTTGACACGGCATCGGCACGTGCTACAAGGGGAGGGAGCCCGGCGCGAGGCCGGGGAGGAGGCGCGCGGTGAAGCTGGTCTACGTGGCGGGCCCGTACCGGGCGGAGACGGGGCAGGAGCGGCAGCGGAACGTGCTGCGGGCCGCACTGCGCGGCGCCACGGTGGCGAAGCATGGCGGCATGCCGGTGGTGCCGCACTTGCTGACGCGGGGCCTTGAGGGCGCGGCGGCGGAGGAGTTCTGGATCCGGGGAACCATGGCGGTGCTGGGGCGGTGCGACGCGGTGTTCCTCGTGGAGGGGTGGAAGGGGTCGGTCGGCAGCGTGGACGAGGTGGCGGAGGCCGTGCGGATCGGGATCCCGGTGTTCGAGGACGAGCTGGCGTTGGCGCGCTGGCTGCACGGGGAGGTGTAGAGATGGCCAAGAAGTCGAAGTTGCTGAAGGATCTGGAGGCGTTCAACCCGTGCCAGACGTGCGAGACGGCGCGGGAGCGGGACGCGCTGCGCACGCGTGTGCGCGAGCTGGAGGAGCAGCTGGAGGGCGAGCGGCGCATCCACGAGCAGACGGCGGTGCAGGCGGCGGACGAGTCGTGTCGGCAGCGGGCCGAGCGGATCCGGGCCCGCACGCAGCACTACCTGGGCAAGTGGACGGAGGTCGACGCCAACCAGACCTACCGCATCATGCGGCGCATGGCGGTGTACGAGACGGCGGTCAAGAACATCATGGGGCACGTGACGCAGCGCGCCCTGCTGATCTGCCCGCACTGCGGCAAGGTGTGGCAGGTGGAGCGCAGCGCGCTGACGCCGGGCAGCGGGTGGCGGCTGTGCGAGTCGTGCCAGGAGGCTGTGCCGGACCCGTGGGCGGCGGGGGACTGGCTGGCGGAGGGGCGCAACGGGGTCGCGCTGGCGACGAAGGATTCGGCGAAGCGGGGTAAGTAGCGCACGAAATTCTATCGCGGACGGGATGAAAGCGGAAAAATCCCGAGGTGCGAGCAGAAACGAGGATCTTGACACGGCCAGTTGACGCGTTGTGTTTGAAGTAAGTTCGGAACGGACACGGGAGGTGCATTGATGAGGTGGTTGATGGTGCTGGTGCTGGCGGGGTGCGGGGAGGCGGTGTCCACTGGGCCGAAGTGGAACTGGAACTGCGACGGGGACGAGGCCAGCGTGAACGAGGCGGTGCAGGAGTGCCTGCGGTCCATGGCGCTGGCGACGGGGGACGCGCAGGACAGCAGCGCAGGCATCTTCCTCGACAAGTGCGACTGGTACGCGCGCAACCTGTTCTGCGAGCGCGAGGTCGTTTCGGAGACCGTGACGGATCCTGTCGTGGCGCCCGAGTCGCCCGACGAGGCGCTGGCGGCGGAGCTGGCCGCGTGCGAGGCGCGAGAGGAGGCGTTGGAGGAGCTGCGGATGGACCTGGGGCGCTGCCCCGGGTGGAAGACGTTCCGCGATGACTGCCGGGCGTGGGAGACGAACATCGAGATCATCTGCGCGCCGGGGCCGAACCGGGAGTTGTGCGGGCGTGAGGAGCAGGCGGACTACCAGACCCTCACGCAGTACGGCAGCCTGGACGAGGCGTGGGAGGCGACGCGATGAGAGACATCCGTAAAGAAGCGTCGGTTGCTGCCGAGAAGCGCGCGAAAATGATGCAGAAAGAAGCTGGCGGGAGGATGGTTTCCTACAGCCTGTCAGACTTCTCGGACGGGTACGTCGCCGGGTACGAAGCTGCGAAGGCGGAAGCGGTTATGGTTCAATGTGCCAATTGTTTCGGCACTGGCCAAGTCAAAAACAAGAGCGGCGCGTCAGTGCATGTTGTGTGCCCGTTATGCACAGGCACCGGACGGAGGCTCCCATGAGCGAGATCAACCCGCGCATCGTGGATGGAGAGCCGGTGTGCTCGGGGTCGGAGTGCCCGGAGTGTAAATTTTACGGCGGGACCGGGATGGGAACGTATGTTTGCAAGGAAACAGGTGGCGTTGCACCCGTGAACAACTACTGCATCCCCGGCCTCCGTCGCCAGCGCGACGAGGCGATCGATGCCGCCGTGCGGCAGGCGTCCGACCTCGGACGGCAACTCGGCGAGGCGAAGGCACGGGGCGACACGCTGGAGCGGGAGCGCGACGAGGCCAGGCGGTCTGTGATCTGTTACATGCGTACTTCGTGTAGTCAGGACAACGTGAATCGGTTTGTTCAGGAGCGCGGCTGGTCGTACCTGTACGAGGCGGCGCGATGAGCAAGGTCTTTCACAAGGACGTGGGCGTGTTCGATCCCCACTGCCTGGACTGGGACGGGGATCGGTTCGTGGATGACGATGGCCGCGAGGTTCCGTCCGCGTTGGTGGAGCTACTCGGCGATGGGGGAGCGGGACACACGGAGCCGACCGCGCGGTTCGAGGTATGGAAGGACAAGGGCGCCGACGAGGAGGTGTGCGTGGTGTGCGGTAGCCACCAGTTCTACGTGGGCGGCCACGACTGGGAGACCTACACGAAGTGCGTGAGCTGCGGCACCGAGCGGTGCGTGCACAGCGGCTGACGGGGGCGACGATGAGGCGCGGGAAGAAGGACATCACGGTGGGGGATCTGGTGACGGCGGCGGTGCGGCAGGGGCAGAAGCTGGACTTCCGGTTCGTGCCGTTGACGGCGGCGGATCGTCGGAAGGGCGACGCGGAGCGGTACCAGAAGACGTTCGGGCCGGTGCTGGAGGAGTTGGGGCTGCTGGACGAGGAGGGCATGAGGATGACGAAGAGCAAGGCGACGAAGGACGAGCTGCGAAGCAAGCTGTGGGAGGCGCTCCAGGAGGCGGACAAGCTGCGGGAGCGGGTGTGGATGCTGGAGTCGGTTGAAGGCGCGGCGAAGCTGCTGGCGGATCGCTTCGTGGACCACATGAACGCGACGTGCGGGCACCCCGGCGTGGACAACGAGGATGCGACGAAGACTCGGAAGAGCCTTTGCGACTTCCTGTACAGGCTGAGCGATGCGAACAGGATGGCCCTGGTCCTGCAAGACGGTAACGGTGGCACGCATGCGACGGTGGCTGGCGCGCACAGCTCGAACATCGAGGTCGAGTTGAGCTTCGAGGAGATGCTGGAGAGGGTGCAGCGGGAGTTCGCGGATACCATGGTGCGGGACGGGGGCGCGCTGAAGCTGGTGCGGCTGGCGCTGGAGAAGAAGGCATGATGGCAGCGGCGGATCGGCCGAACGGCCTGGAGCTGTCGCTGCGGGGTGAGATCGCGCGGCTGGAGCGCCGTGTGCTGGAGGAGGCGCGTTCGCACGATGCGACGCGGCACCGTCTGAAGTGTAGGGAGCGGGAGCTGGAGCGGCTGCGCGACAACTTCTACAGCAGGCGCGTGGAGGGGGCGACGGAGGAGGAGCGGGCGGTCTTCAACTGGATGATGGTCTACAACCTGAGCCTCGACGAGGCCCAGGGCCTGTGGAGGAAACAGCATGGCGGCTAGGGACGTGCCGGGCCAGTGCAACGCGCACTTCGAGGTCGGGGACGATCACGGCGACAACCTCTGCACCATGAGGTGTGGGCGGGTGGTTGGGCACGGCGGCGATCACATCGATCGGTGGACCTACACGGGTGCGGATGACCAGGCGCACGAGGCCGAGTTCCGGTGGGCGGTGGCTCAGAAGCCATGGGACGCGCCGAGCCCGTGCGAGGGCTGTCCGGAGGTGGAGAGTTGCGACGGGATCGGGGAGTGCACGTGTCCGGAGCGGTTGGATGTGCACGCGCGTGCGCAGGAGGAGTGAGATGAGCGACGAGTTCAAGATCCTGCCGGGGCAGGTGACGCAGCTGACGACGAGAGACGAGCGTACGCCAGCTGAGCGTGAGGCGGATTCGCGGCGCCTGACGCGAAGGTTCCGGCCCGAAGAGATTGCTGCGCACAAGGGAAACTGTAAGACCACGGTGTCGAAGGGCGGCGGACCGGTGGAGACGTGCCTCGAAGTGCCACCCGACTTCTCGGACTGGATGACGCCGCGTGGGATCTGTCAGCAGTGCGGGGAGCGGACCGCGACGGTGGTGTGGGCGCCGGACGGCACGATGGGGGCCATCCACGGGGGCTACCAGTACTGGTGCAACCGGTGCGCGCTGCGGGAGCAGGTGGCGCACGCGCGGGAGTGCGCGAACAAGCTGCCAGGGCTGGAGCGGCAGTTGAGGGAGGAGGAGCGATGACGAAGCGGACGAAGACGGAGAAGGCGTGGACGTGGAAGCAGATCGCGAAACTGCACGGGAAGGCCGCGAAGGAATTCATGAAGACGTACGGAGATCGCGGCGTGGTGGCACTGCTTGCCTCTGGGCACGCCCCGGGCACGTGGAAGGCGGAGTGCCCCTACGCAGGACGCGAGCCGTGCGTGGTTGGGCACAAGGACAAGGGCAAGTGCCCCATGGACGACGGCAGAGAGTGGAGGAAGGGGCGTAACGCCGACCCGTGCTCGCAGGACGCCATGGAGGTCTACGCCCGCATGGTCAAGAAGCTCGGACGGCAGGCGAAGGAGGAGCGATGAACGAGGTGGAGCGCGACAAGGCGAAGCAGGGATCGCCGTGCTACGAGTGCCCGTACTGCCGACGCAAGCGGTGGTGGCAGTTCATCACGGGGTCGCGGTGCGCGCACTCGTCGATGCTGCACCCGGTGTCGGGGGAGGCGTACCAGTCGTGTGAGGATGTTCGTGGGGTCATCGGCGGGAAACTCTCGAACGGTAAACCCCTGACGTGCTTGGGCTACTTCCCCGACGAACACGCGGTGCGGTGGAGCAGGTAGGAGGAGAGATGTCCATGATTGGATCCAAGGAGACAATCGGATTCGAGGAGTTCTTCGCACTCGTGCGATCTGGGCAGGCGAGGTGCGGTCTGTGCGCCATGCACTACGAAACGGACGGATCGGTGTGCGATGAGGGAATTCTGACGGACTCGCCGCATCGGAAGCACAATGGGTTCGGGCGTGTGGATGTTGCGGACGAGATGGTAGGCTACTGTCCGGGCGATCTGGGTCCGATCGAGGCGGAGGTGGCGCTGGCCGACGATCCCAACCCGCAGGTGCAGGCGCTGCTGATGTTCATCCGGACCCTCCGTGCGCAGATCGAGCGGGACGCGGTGGCCCGGTGGGAGCAACAGAGACAAGAGGAGGAGCGATGTCCACGGTGAAGGACGGCAACTACGCGCAGCCGGAGGGGCCGGAGAACGCGACGCCGCCGAGCCAGCGGATCCCGACGGCGCAGCCGCAGGACGTGACGACGGCCAACACGAATGTGGGAGACTCGGAACTGGTCCAGCTGCGGATGCGCGTGAAAGAGCTGCAACGGTTCTGGGATGCGGAGCACCGACTGGCATTGGAGTTGAGTGCGTCGACCGACCTGCACAGCCGCATGATGGAGCGCGCTCGGAAGCTGTGGCAGGAGGCGCACCCGGATAAGGCGGACTGGTGGATCGACGGGGCGAAGAACGTGGTCTGGATGGTGGAGGAGAACGCTAGGCTGCGCATGCGCGTGGCGGAGCTGGAGAGGTTGGAGTGGACGCTGGCGGGTACGCGGTTTGCACGGGCCGAGCTGGAGCAGGAGGTGGCGCGGCTCCAGTGTGAGATCGGCGTGTGCGACCAGCACGGGACGATCAACCAGGTGATCGATACGCACTGCGAGGCATGCTACGAGGAGTACTGCGAAAGGAAGGGCTACAGATGATCCTGATGCAGCCGGTGACGTTCAAGACGTGGGTGCCGTACCAAGGCGTGGCCTACTACGTGATCGAGTGCCCGTTCTGGCTGCCAGACACACTGTCGGCGCAGACGAACTGGTTCAACGAGGCGTGCAGGCAGCACGTGCAGGCGTGGTCGTACCCGACCGTGTGAGGAGAACGGCTGATGGTAGAGTTTACGTTCGTTGCCTCCGTGGGGTGGAAACGGTACCCGGACGGGACCGATGCCGACGTGCCGTTCCTCATGGAGAACCTGACCGACTACGATCCGAACGAGGACCACATCTGCGGCGGGTGCGGTGCGGCGGTGCCGGGAAGGTTCCTGTGCTGCTGTGCCGAGTGCTGGGATGTCCTCGAGCTGCTCGCGCAGGGGAAGAAGGACGAGTACGACAGGCGGTACGAGGAGAGGAGGTCCCGATGAGCTTCATGGTGTTCGTGGAGGGCAAGCAGGCGCCGATGCGGGAGCACGAGACGTTGGAGGAGGCGCGCGTGGAGGCCGAGCGGCTGGCGACGGGCAACGAGGGGCGGCGGGTCCTCGTGCTGAGCGTGGTGGCCGTGCTGGAGCCGATCAGGGGGCATCGGTGGCGGGACGGGGCGCTGCCGGTGCCGGACCTGCCCAAGGTGGATCCGCCCGCGCCGTGGCCGACGCCAGGGAATCCATGGGTCCCGGTGGAGCCGAAGCCATGGGGGACGCCGAAGATGCCGGACGTGGTCTACTACGGGTGCCAGTCGGGCGGGACGACCGACATCGGCACGACGGGTGACGCCTCCTGGTACGGAGAAGGTGGGCCGGAGGAGCAGAAGTGAGCGGGCCGTACTACGATCCACAGACGGGGCACTACGCGATCGACCCGCCAGACGATACAAAGGGTGGGTACGTCGAGCGGATGGAGGCGGAGATGGATCGGCTGCGCACGCGCGTGCGCGAGCAGGACGCCACGATCCTGCGAATAAAGCAGCGCACGGCGCCGCTGCTGACGCTGCTGCTGGCGGAGTTCGAGTACGACGGGCAGGAGAACGTGACGGAGTGCGCGGCGCGGATCCTGCTGGAGCAGCGGGCGGAGATCGCGCGGCTGCGCGAGGGGAGGTAGGGGGTGGGCGCGAAGGGCAAGCGGGGCGATCCGAGCATCGGGAACAAGACGTTGGGGCCGAGCAAGACGGCCATCAAGGAGGCGGAGCCCACCGTGGAGCACGCGTCGAAGTGGATCGATCGGGACGCGCTGGCGCCCTACCTCCAGCGCATCATGGACCTGCCGTGCTGGCCCGACGCCGAGGTGCAGCTCATGGCGGGCATGCCGACGGCCGACGTGGCGCGCTACATCCAGAAGGATCGGGAGGAGGCGAAGTGGTTGACCGCGTGGAGCCTGCGCACCTACCTGGACGCGCTGCGCAACGCGGCGCCGCCCCTGTGGCGCATCGTGATGTTCGGGCCGCAGCGCGGCGAGCAGCTGGCCAAGCGGTTCGGCGCGCGCAACGCCATGCTGCACACGCTGTGGGAGCAGATCGGCGAGCTGGAGGTCAAGGTGCGGCGCGAGCTGGCCCGCGAGGAGTTGACCGGCGTGAATTCCGAGTCCGTGCTAGCCATGTGGGGCACCATGGTGAAGCTCATCGGGCAGGCGCACCAGATCCAGAAGGACCTGGGGCTCATTGTGCCCGAGATGCCGGAGGGGCAGGGCGGGTTCGACGTGGAGTTCGTGCAGAGCGTGCGGGCCCGGGCGGGCGACGCGGCGGCCAAGGCGCTGCTGGATCCGGCGGCGCAGGGGCGGGTGCTGGAGGCGCTGCGGCGCGCCATGCAGGCGGCCGGGCTGCCGGGCAGCGGGCTGGACACGGCGACGGACTACCAGTACCGAGGGGTGTACGGCGAGGCGGAGGAGGCCGGGACCGACGGCGAGGAGGATTGATGGTGAAGCGAACGGAACAGGACTTGACGGCGGCCGCGGTGGAGCAGCTGGCGGATCGGCTCCGGATCCAGTACGGCACGCGCGTGCGCGCCAAGGAGGAGGCGCCCGCCATGCACGCGCTGGCGCACCTGCTGGACGCGCTGGGCGTGCAGGACCACGACGCGTTCCTCACGCAGTACTCCATCACGCTGGGCTACGACGTGTGGCTGTGCTTCCGGCCCGGGACGGACCAGCTGGCACCGATCCAGCAGGTCAAGGCGCTGGGGCACGAGCACGAGCACGTGGTGATCATGCAGGCGGAGGGGGCGGCGGCCTACGGCATGCTGTACGCCACCAGCCCGGCGTGGCGGGCCGTCTGCGAGGCGCGCTGCTACACGGTGGACCTGGAGCTGCACTGGCTGTGGACGCGGGCGACGCGGGGGCGCGGCGTGGTGCAGCGCTACGACATGGCGGCGACGCTGGCCCCGTACGGCTGTCGGGCCGGGGACTGCGTGGCGGCGCAGCGGGTCATCGACAGCGCGGCGCGCGTGCTGCGGCGCGGTGGGGTCGGCACGGAGTTGGCGCAGCGGATCGGGCGCTGGCGCGGGTGGCTGTGAAAGGAGGGCGAGGATGTGTAGCAGAAGTGATCTGGTGACGCGCGTGCTGGCGGTGTTGGGGATCGTGCTGGGCGTGGTCGGCGTGCTGCTGAGCCTCAACGGCTGCGCGGATCTGTGCGCCACGGTGGGCGCCACGCGCTGCGCCGGGGAGGCGCAGGAGGTCTGCGCGGGCGACGGGCGATGGGCCATGGTGCGGGACTGTGCCGACGTCGTGGACACGGTGGGGGGCGCGTGGACGTGCTGCGTCGGCGACGATGCGGGACCCGAGTGCTGGCCCGTGGAGGACTGCCCGCAGTAGGAAAAAAAAGATGTTGACACGGCGTGTGGATGTGTTATAATAGGGGTAGTATGAGAAGAGGTGCGGCACGGGGCCGCGCGAGGAGGAGGTGCCCATGGGATGGTTCGAGGTAGATAAGGGGGGCCTACGGCAGCTGCTGGAGGGGCGCGACAAGGCGTTCATTCTGCGGGAGCTGGTGCAGAACGCATGGGACGAGCCTGACGTGACGCGGTGCGACGTGACGCTGGAGATCGGGCCGGGGCGCGGCATGGCCCGGGTCATCGTGACGGACGATGCGCCCGAAGGGTTCGTGGACATCTCGCACGCGTACACGCTGTTCGCGCACACGCGCAAGCGGGCGAGCGCGGAGCGGCGCGGGCGCTTCAACATGGGGGAGAAGCAGGTGTTGGCGCTCTGCACGGAGGCCCGCATCGTCACGACCACGGGCACGGTCATCTTCAAGGGCAAGGATCGGTCGCGCGGGCGCGAGTGCACGAAGTCGGGGTCGGAATTCCGCGCGCTGATCCCCATGACGCGGACGGAGATCCGGGAGGCGGTGGCCGCTGCGCGGACCTTCATGCCGCCACGGAGCATCCGGTACACCGTCAACGGGGAGGAGATCCTTCCGAGAGAGCCGAACAAGCGGCTGGAAGCCACGCTGACCACGGAGTACGAGGACGGCGAGGGGCGGTACCGGACCACGCGGCGCAAGACGACCATCGAGGTGCACGTGCCCCGCGAGGGTGAGCGCGCGATGATCTTCGAGATGGGGCTGCCCATCGTAGAGACGGGCGATCGCTACCACTACAACATCGGGCAGCGCGTGCCCATGAACATGGACCGCGACAACGTGAGCGCGGCCTTCCTGCGGGACGTGCGCGCCGAGGTGCTGAACGTCATGGTCCACCAGATCGGCGAGGGTGGAATCAGCGACGCCTGGGTGCGCGACGCGATGAGCGACGAGCGGATCGTCCCGGAAGCTGTCCGCAGGGTCGTCAGCACGCGGTGGGGCGACCGGGTAGCGGTGGGAGTGCCCGGCGACACGAAGAGTCGTGAGGAGGCCATCTCGCGCGGCTACCGGGTGGTCACGGGTAGCGAGCTGAGCGAGGCCGAGTGGGACGCGGTGCGGGCGGCCGGGGCCATCGAGTCCACGACGCGGTTGTTCCCGGTGCTGACGGTGGGCGGGTGGCAGTTGAGCGAGGGCGAGATCACGGACGGCATGCGGCGGGTGGAGCGCATGACGAGGTTCATCGGGAAGACGGCGCTGAACGTCGCCGTGAAGGTGCGCTTCACCGAGGCGCCGGAGGCGACGACGTGCGCCGACTACTGCCGGGACGACCACGTGCTGCGGTTCAACGTGGGCGTGCTGGGTCAGGCGTGGTTCGATGGCAGCACGCGCGAGATCGTGAAGCTCATCGTGCACGAGCTGGGGCACGAGGGTGGTGGCCACCTGGAGCGCGGCTACCACGAGTGCCTGTGCGACATCGCGGCGGCGCTGGCATGTCTTCCCCGTTTAGATGTCGTGTTGTGGCAGGCGGAGTAGATGCGTGAGCAGGAAGCAATGGGTGGCGCGGCTGCGGTGCCTGCGGTGCGGGCATCGATGGGAGCAACCACCGGGGCCTGCTTCGCCGTTCTGGATACAGAAGGGGGCGCAAGAGGGCGATCCGCAGAAGTACGCGGACAGGTTCTGTCCGGCGTGCGGGCACCTGTACGCGAAGTGGGAGAACTGGGCCGCGTTCGCGGGGATTGCGGACAGGGAGCGGAAGAAAAATTGACACGGCCACGCTCTGTGTTATAGTGCGAGGCAGGAACGAGCTGCGTGGGGCAGCTGAGAGGTGGGCGATGACAGACGAACGGCACCTGCGGGAGATGCTGGAGGACGCGTTGGGGCGCGTGAAGCGCGAACTGGAGGCGCAGGAGCAGCTCACGGCGCAGTACAAGGCCAAGTGCGAGAGTCTGAAGGCGTGGAAGGAGAGCGCGATCGAGGTCGAGCGCGAGTGGGACGCGCAGGCCATCGCGACGATGCTGGGCGGACGGTTGGGGGACAGCTGTCGCAGGGTCGTGGCGGAGAAAGTGCCGCAGCTGATCGCCCGCGTTGAGTCCGCCGAAGCCGCGCTCGCGGAGAGGGAGCGGGAGTGCGAGCGGCTGCGGGGTGTCATGATAGTGATCGAGGAAGCGTCCGCCAATTGCTCGTGTGAGCATGAGTTGGAATGCGCCGCCTATCGCTTCTCGCACACAATGGCACGACCTGAGTGTGTGAAAAATCATCCGGAGTGGGCGGCACAGTTGGACGCGGCCCGCGCCGTTCTCGCCGCCGCAGACGAGGTGAAGCATGGGTGACACGTTCTGGATGATCGTCACGAGCTGCATCCTGTGCGCGTGGGTCGCCACGGCGGGGATCTGTCTGGAACGAGCCATCAAGCGGTCGACGGCGCTCGTGCGTGCCAGGCTGAGGATCGAAGATCTCGAAGCAGACCTCGAAGAGGTGCTGTCGTACGTCCGCGACGACGCCTACTGCCCGTGCTGCGGGGACAATGGTCCGGAGCATGGTGACGGTTGCGAGCACCGGGACGAGCGCATGGACAAGGCGCGGGCCGTGCTGGCCGACTTCGGCGAGGTGGGATCATGAAGGTGGAGCTGCGCAGCGACGAGAACCCCAGGTGGGCGTGCTGCCGGGCGGCGATCGGGCGGGAGCCGCTCGGTTGGGAGTTCATGATCTGGAACGGGCGTCGTTGGGTAGACTACGCACGTGAGAACGGAATACAGAGACCGGCGCGCATCGGGATCTGCGACGAGGTGTTCCGGATCGGATGGGACAAGGGCAAGACGTCGGCAGAGATCCATGCGGAGTACAACGCGTGGTTGGTTGCGGCGGTGGAGGCTGGCCGGTTCGGAGGGTTGGACTGAGGCGCACGCGCGTGCGTTGGGAGGTGAGGGATGAAAAGCGTGACGGATATGCTTGATGGTCTGTACGGGAAGTCAGAGGGTGGGATGTCGGGAGGGTTCAAGACCGGCGACATCGTGCAGATGAAGAGCGACACGGATCCGGAGTTGTGCTGGCGGCTGGACGAGTTGCTGGGTCCGCAGTCCTTCCACGCGGTCCGGATGGACGGCGTCGGCGGAGGGTGGGTGTATATCGACAACATGCGGCACGTGGATCCGGGGTTCCGGGTCGGGGACATCGTGCGAGCCATGGCGCCAGCTGGCAGCGCCGAGTGGTGTGTTGGTCTGAGCGGACGTGTCACCAGTGTTGGGGAGCAAGAAGTTTGTGTGAACTTCACCCAACCGAACGACGGAATAGAGATTGGAGTTAATTACTGCGGTCGTCTGGAGCGGTTGCAGCTGGTGCGGCGCCGCGTGGTGGCGTCGTGGACTCCGAAGATCGGAGATCGCGTGCGGGTCAAGGACGATGCGAAGTGCGCGGATCTGTTGAAGCGGTGTCGCGGTACGGTTGGGGTCGTCAGTGCGATTTCAGACGGAGTGTACGTCTGTCACTGTGGATACGATGCTCCAAATGCGGTGTTCGAGTCGTGGTGGTGGGCTGTTGACTCGGTAACTCCGGTCAGCGAGGTGCGGGTGTCGGAGGATTCTCGCGGCATGTGCACGATTCGCGCGGTGGGCATGACGGATGCGCAGGTGTACGGGGCGGCGCGCCTGCCGCGTGAGACCTGGAGTGCGGACATCGTGCTGGCGGATGGAAGATCGGTGACGCTGCCGGGGCCGGACCCGACGCGGTGGGAGCTGGTGGAGGAGCGTCCGTGCGCGGAGGTGCGGCAGGCGTGGGCGCGCAGCAACGATCAGGTGGTCATCGCGGATCCGAGCGGGGACGTGATGAAGGGGGAGACGTTTCCGGTACGCCACGACGAGGGGTTGTGCTGGTTGACGGACATGGCGCGCATCGTGAACGAGACGCGGCGCCTGAGCGCCTTCGACGTGCGCTACACCCACGTGACGCGGCTGCGGCATTGGCGGGAGCGCAGGGTGGTGGAGGAGCGCTACAGTGGCTGCGAGAGCATCCTGTCGTGCCTGTGGTGAGGAGGGCGTCGTGAGCAGCGACAACGACAAGAAGAAGCGCAGCGACAAGCGCGCGCTGGACGAGTTGAGTGACGGCATCGAGGAGGTGGAGCCGGTGCAGCGGGTGGTGCCGGTCTGGAAGCCGAAGCTGGGCGACCTCTTCGATCTGAAGAAGGGCACGCGGAAGGAGAATCATGGGAAGGGCACGTGAGCGGGGCACGCGGGAGGAGCGGATCGCGCAGTCGATCGATCGGGACCGGGCGGACAAGGCGGCGCGGGCAGCGGCGGAGCAGGCGCGCTGGGACGCGTTGACGACGGAGCAGCAGGAGGCCGAGGTGGCGGAGCGGCGACGGCGCAAGGAATCGCGGAAGACGATGCTCGCATTGACGGCGATGGTTGCCGCTGCGGCGAGCGAGGAGGTCTAAGATGCGGCACTGGGAGAGCATGGGGGGCGAGCCGATCAGCGGGACGAGGGCGGACGCCAACCGGGAGCTGTGGTTGAAGATCTTTGAGATGTCCATGGTGGTGGGCAGCGAGGACACGCGCGCGTTCCTGAGCGCCTACGGCGAGCGCGCGCAGGCCGCGATCCTGGCGGCGGACGGGATGTGTTGGGAGTGGAACTGCAAGGACTGCCCGCTATCGTACCGCAGCCGGTGGAGCAAGCGGAGTCGGATCGCGTGGGTGGGGGACAGCGAGTCGTGCAGCGCCAAGAAGGCCATGGCGGTGTACGCGCGCATGATCAAGAAGCTGGGCAAGAAGCCGGAGGGAAGATCATGAAGAAGAAGCCGGTGGCGCGGCTGGGCCGTCCGCCCAAGGGCGCCGTGAACGTGGAGAGGCTGCTGAAGAACGGCAAGTGGATCAAGGACGACGGCAAGCCGGGCGTGGCGTTCAGCGGGCAGAGGAAGCTCACAGGGAAAGGGTGCAGCGACATGCCGTTCCCGTTCGCGTGGGCCAACTTCGATATCGAACATGACTGGGACGCGTGCGCGCGAGAAGCGATGAGTTACACCTGCCGTCGGTTCGGGGGAGCGAACGGTGAGCAGTTCGTGGTGCCGAGGAAGCGGAAGAAATAAGTTGACACGGCGCGGAGTCGTGTTACAGTTGGGGTTGCGAGGGGCGCCTGCGAGGGGCGCGCGGAGGTGCGGATGGGACGTGGGCGGCGGCTGGGCCCGCTGAAGAAGGACAGGGGCAAGGTGCTGCGCGGGGACGACGGCCGGTCGTACCGCATCACGCAGATCCTGGCGTGCCTGCGGACCGGGTCGCGTCGGTGCGACGGCATCGTGCACCGCGTCGGGCGGATCAGCTTCAGCGGCAGGGCCTTCGATGTGCTGCCGCGCGCGAAGTTTCAGCACTGCACCTCGAAGTTCTTCCCGGGCGAGGTGCCGTGGGAGGAGCGCACGGTGCAGGCTGGGATGCGCAGCGGGATGACACAGGCCGCTGCGGTGGCGGCGGTGAGGCAGGTGTACGAGGCGGACAAACGAGCCGTGGAGGCCGTTGTGGAGGCGCCCATGGAGGGGCGCGAGGAGGACGGGATGAACGCGACGAAGAAGGTGGTGCGGGCGGTGCGGTTCAACAACGAGAAGAACGGGCCGATGCTGCTGGACGCGGTGCGGGTGCACCAGCGGGACACGGGCAAGAAGCTCATGTTCGACAACTTCTGGCCCAGCTTCGCGCAGTACGCGGAGCAGAGCGCGCTGCTGAAGAAGTACGGGGGCGACGCGAACTGCTGGCGCGGCCGCTACAACAACGCGGCGTACCGGTTCAGCCCCGAGGGCGAGGTGATGCGCCAGCAGGCGGACCGCGTGCGCGCCGTGGCCAAGCAGCAGGGCATCAGAGTGCAGGCCCTCATCGACATCATGGGGGGCAACGCGGGCGCGGCGGACGCGCAGCTCACGGCCACGCGGCCGTGGGAGGACGGCATGCTGGCCGCGCTGGCGGGCGCGTTGAAGGTGGACGTGGCGTACCTGCGGGACGGGACGTCGGTCGCGGCGCGGCAGACCACGCTAGCCGACCTGCGGGGGCCGTCGGAGGAGGCGCAGCGGGCCACGAAGCCGGTCGTGGAGGCGGTGCAGCATGCGCAGGTCCGTGCGAACGCCGACGCGGAGGAGCTGCGGATCCTGCGCAAGATCATCGGTGGCATGGGGCGGCTGGCGGACAACGGGTTCGACATGCCGAACCTCATAGTGCGGGCGGCGGTGCAGCAGGCGCGTGGCGCCGACCCCTTCATCGGCATGGTCGAGGCGCTGGTGAACAACCGGCCGGGTCAGGTGTTGACGGAGGACGGGAGGCGGTAGCGATGGACGGGAAGATGATCGAGGCGGGATCGCGGTGGGCGGAGGTGGAGCGCACGGAGGACGGCCGGGTGATCCTGCGCGGCGACATCGTGTGCTGCGACGTGCCCAACCACAACGGGCGGATCTACCCGCGCGCGGTGATGGAAGCGGCCGTGGTGAAGGCGCAGGAGTCCATCCAGCGGGGATCCTTCTTCGCGGTGATCCCGGACGATCGCTACGGACGCGTTCACTTGGCCGACGTGGCGGGGCGGGTGCGGGCGCTGGCCGTGGGGGAGCGCGTGCGGGGAGACGTCGAGATGCTCGACACGGACCGGGGCAAGAGCATCCGCGTGCTGATGGATGCGGGGAAGCCGGTGCGCCTCTACCTGCGCGGCAGGGGATCGCTCCGGGAGGTGGACGGCGTGCAGGTCGTGCAGGACGACTTTGTGTTCGACGGCGTCGGCATCACGGCGGAGGAGTAGAAGGAGGAGCTGATGGGTGTGGTGCGGGTGAACGTCGGGGATCTGACCGCCGGAGAGTCCATGCAGCGGCTGCGGACGGTGCGCGGGCAGTACCAGGAGCGCTGGTTGATGCAGCACGTGAGCGCGGCCACGGAGGACCTGTTTGTCCCGTACTGGCGGTGCGCGTTCTGCGACGCGCACGTGAAGGCGGATCGCGAGCGCTGCGGCGAGTGCGGGGCCTCGCGGCCGGGGAGGGTGTGATGGCAACGTGGCGCGTGAGCGTGGCCGTGTACCGCGTGGTGGAGCAGGCGGTGGTGGAGGTCGACGTTGGCGAGGGCGTCGGGGGCGGCCTGCTGACGGAGGCAGTGGTGGAGCGGATGGCGCGCGAGGTGGCGTTCAAGAAGGCGGTGGCTGGCGACGTGACGTTTGAGAAGCGGACCGGGGCACCGTTCGTAGTGATGGTGATGGCGGTGGAGTGAAAGGGAGGCGAAGGATGAGTGAAGACCAGATCGTGAAGTTCGATCCCGCGCAGTTCGCGTCGCAGCTCAAGGACAAGATCCGGCTGGACATCGCGCAGTTCCTGCCGGAGGACGAGTGGAAGCGGCTGATCGAGGCGGAGGTGAAGGGCTTCCTGGAGGGGCGGTGGGAGAAGGAAGACTACTATCGAGACCGTCAGAGGTACTACCCCAGCGGGTTGCGTCTCGCGGTGTTGGCCGTCATGGAGGCGGAGACGACGCGGTTCGTGAAGGAGTACATGGGGCAGTACCAGAACTACGGCGGCCAGGTGGCGAACAAGGTGGACGAAGTCATCGCCCAAAACATAGAGGGGCTGGTCCGGGCAGCGCTGGGGCCGTTCTTGCAGCGCGTGTTCAACGGGCAGCTGTAGGGGGATTCATGGACTGCACGGCGTGTAGCAGGGAGGGGACGATCGAGTGCATCGCGTGCTTGCGGGAGCAGCTGGAGAAGGCGGAGCGCGAGATCGAGGAGGTGCGGTCGGCGGTGTGCGCCGACGACACCGAGACGACCGTGGAGGCCGCGCTGCACCTGGCGCAGGCGGCGGAGAAGAAGGGGCAGGAGGTGGCGTTTGCGGCGGCGCTGCGGGTTGGTCCGAACGACATCGTGCTCGTGCGTCCGAACCTAGGAGACCTGCCTCCTCACGTGCAGCGGCACCACATGCGGCGGGTGCGGACGGACCTGCTGGAGCTGCTGGAGCGGGAGGGCGTGCGGCACAGTGGCGTGATCATGCTGGCGCCCGGTTGGGAGCTGTCGGCGGTGTCGCGCGAGCAGCTGCGGGCCCTGCTGGACGGTGCACGCGCGTGCGCGACAGAGGAGGACGCATGAGGCACCGGACGGCAGCTGGGCGGCGGGATCACCACGCGAAGCAGCGGGTGCGCAAGCAGAGGTATCGGGCGTGGGAGGCGGAGTACGCGTCGTTCCTGGAGGGGTTGGGGGCCGATCGTGCGACACGCAAGCAAATGTACCGGTTCAGACACATCGCGCGGCCGATCGTGCGGCGCTGTTTCGACGGCGAGTTGATGCGGGAGATGTTCGGGGTGGAGGTGCGGATCGCGCAGGACGCGATGGTGAGCACGGCGGGCGCGTAGGCCCTGCCGAAGCTGGCCGAGATGGTCGGCGGAGGGGAGACTTGATGGGCTACGAGGCGACGACAGAGGTGACTGCGGAGCAGGTCTTCGCGTGGGCGCAGGAGGACATGGCGGCGCAGCGGAAGGAGCAGGGGGAGTTCCTCTATCTCCGACGCGGGTACTGCGGCCTCCTCCACGTGAGGGAGGATGGCCACGTCGATGCGGCGCAGGACGCGGTGTACTCGCACGGCTACCGGGTGGTCTTCTGGCGGTTCGAGGACGGGCGGCCCCGCGAGGTCTGCGCGGTGGAGAAGGCGGACGCGGCGGAGCGCGCGCACTGGGGCAAGCCTGCGCCGGAACGGAAGCCGGGGCCGTACGTGTGCTCGCGGATGCGGGCCGCACAAGGGGAGGAGCCATGACGCGGCAGGAGGAGCTGGTGTGGGCGGCGGCCTGGGCGCTGGGGCTGCATGAGACGGACAGCGGGTACTCGTTGACGCAGCGGCGGAAGCACGCGCGGGCGAAAGCGGCCATCGCAGTGGGAGCGTTGCGGGAGGAGGCGGACGACCCCATGGTGCGGGAATCGGACGATTGGGCCGAAGAGATGCTGCGCCAGATGGCGGGGGAGCCGAACTGCTTCACCAGGAGACGACCGGATCCGCAGCGGGGGGCCGTTTACATCATGTGTCAGCACCCGCAGGTCGAGGCAGCGGATCACTGCCATCGGTGCGCGGCGTTCGGTGGCTGGCCGGAGGAGGAAAGCGATGGCGCTTCTGATAATGGATGACAAGCCGGTGTCGGTGATACTCGACGAGGCAGTCCTCGTGAGTCGTGTGCTGAAGGAAGCCGGGCACGTCACGATGGCGGGCACCGTTGATGCCGTCGTGCGGCTGGCGCGCGATCTGGTTCACGGGGAGGAGTTGCGGCGGGGATCCGCCGAGCAGGCCGAGATGATGGAGAGGCTGGCAAGGGTGAAGTCATGATGGACATGAAGCGGTTGGGGGCGATGCGGGCGGCTCTGTACGGGCCCGGGGCGGGCAGGACCACGGCGGCGCTGGCGGAGGCGCTGGATCGGCTGTGGAGCTTGCAGGGGGATCCGGCGGTGCTGGTCTTCGTGGGGTGCGGGCCGACGACGATGATCCCGTCCTGGAAGGAGGACGCGCGCACGGTGGCGGAGGCCATGGGCATGGTCGTCACGGGGGAGCGCAGGGATGCGCTGGTGATCGGGCCGTGGAATCGCGAGCTACGGTTCGTGACGGCGCGCCAGTTCCTGCACGGGATCGAGGGGCGGGGGCGCAACTGGGGAGGGCGCCGGGAGCCGTCCTTCGTGGCGGACCCGGGCGTGCTGGAGCTGCTGTGGCGGCTGCGGAGGAAGGCATGAGGCTGGCCAAGGTGCAGTTCCCAGCGGTGTACGTCGAGTACGCGCCGGAATACCCGTTCAAGGAGGGCGACGTGGTGCTGCTGTTGGGGGAGATCGAGAACATGCCGGGGCACCTAGTGGTGGCGCTGATGGACGGACGCGTGCTGTTCGGGTTCCACCCGGAGCTGTTCCGGGTGCTGACGGAGGACGAGACATGATCCTGAGCCAAGGAGAGATGAAGGTGTGGGCGGCGGCGTTCGTGGAGGCGTACCACCGGCAGATGCGAAACATCATCTTTGAAAATCCCAAGGCGGCTACCCACGACGAGCAGGAGGTCCATCGGAAGACGCGCGGGAGGGCGATCATCGATGCGTGGGGGATCGTGATGGAGATGCGGAAGGCGGAGTAGGAGACGCGGGCCACCTTCAATCCAGACGGCGACCGGCACATCCAGATGCTCCGCGCCATGCTGGGGGACGATGGTTAGATGAACCGTCCCAAGGTGGAAGAGGGGCCAAGGTTCTACGCCAAGGGGTGGGACGGGCGGTTTTTCTGTCCGTTCCTCCCGTTGCGCGTGAGCGATCTGGACGGGAGCGCCTACTGGTTGGGTCCGGGCGGGGCGCGGTGGACGGACGCGCAGGTCAACGCGGACGTGGATCGGCAGCTCCAGGAGTTCCTGCGGGCGAAGGAGGGTGAGGGATGACGGTCAAGGAACTGATTGCGGAGTTGGCGAAGTGCGATGGTGACGCGCCGGTCTGGACGGAGGGGTGCGACAGCTAGTGAAAACAGACTCAAGTCTGGACATTGAGGGACAAACAATATGCTTGACACCTATACCAAAAACACGTAGGATTGACCCATGAAGAAGGATCAGCGGTTACAGGTGCAGTTCGATGCGGAGATGGCGGCGTGGCTAAAGGCGGAGGCTGAGCGGCGCCGGTGCAGCATAGCGCAGATCATCCGCGATCTGGTGCTGGCGGCCATGGAAGCGAAGTGAAGGCGTACCGCACCGAGTTGGACCTGAACAACAAGCAGCGCACGGCGTGTCTGCGGCATGCGGGGGCGGCGCGGTTCACCTACAACTGGGGGCTGCAACGCAAGCGTATGGCTTGGGAAGGACGAAAGTCCGTGTTGGATGCTGGAGTGCCCAAAGAGGATGCGCCCAATGTACCCACGGCCATTGATCTACACCGCGAGCTGAACACGCTCAAGAAGACGGACTTCCCATGGATGTACGAGGTGAGTAAGTGCGCGCCGCAGGAGGCGTTGCGGAACCTCGACAAGGCGTTTGAGGGGTTCTTCCGGCGCTGCAAGCAGGGCGAGGCCAAGAAGGGATATCCGAAGTTCAAGAGCCGGAAGCAGGGCATTGGATCGTTTGCGTTGACTGGCACGATCCACGTTTCGGAACGGACCATTCAGTTGCCGCGTCTAGGTGTATTGCGATTGAAAGAGCACGGGTACTTTCCGACGACGGCTCGGATAACGCGCGCGACGGTATCTGAGCGTGCTGGGCGATGGTTCGTATCCATCCTGACGGACGAGGAACCGGTGCGCAAGAAGGGCACGGAGGTGCTCGGGGTAGATGTTGGCATCGCGCACCTGGCGGTGTTGTCGGATGGCACGGTGTTCGAGAATCCGATGGCGCTCAAGATCGCACAGGATCGGGTGCGGCGGTTGCAGAAGTCGGTTAGCCGAAAGGTGAAGGGATCGAAGAATCGGAAGAAGGTAGTGCAGCGGTTGGCGCGGCAGCATTACCGGGTAGCGTGCGTGAGGAGCAACGCGATCCACCAGGCGACGTCGGCGATATCCAAGAGGGCGGCGGTGGTGGGGATCGAGACGCTCAACGTGCGCGGCATGCTGAAGAATCACTGCCTGGCTGGTGCCTTGTCCGATGCGGGCATGTCGGAGTTCTTGCGGCAGCTGGAGTATAAGGTGGGCTGGTCGGGCGGCGTGGTGGCGAAGGCGGATCGCTTCTATCCATCCTCGAAGCTCTGTTCAGATTGCGGGTACGAGATGGAGGATCTGCCGCTGTCGGTACGGGAGTGGGACTGTCCTGGTTGCGGATCCGTGCATGATCGCGACATCAACGCGGCGATGAACCTTCAAAACATGGCGGCCAGTTCGGCCGTGACAGCCTGTGGAGAGGATCGCTCTGGCGCGCAGATGCGGAAGCGCGTGAAACGAACTTCTGTGAAGCAGGAAATCAACACTGAGCGAGGCATGTCCTCGCTTGGGTCAGTTTGATGGAACGGTGCGACTGCTGGGGGATCGCGTTCGAGGTGCGGGAGCGTTCGAAGTTCTGTCCGGACGTTGGGGAGGAGCACCCGGAGTTCCCGGAGTACGGAGATGGGATGCCCGCCAACGCGGTGCTGATCCTGCGGTAGGGAGGGTGAGGGATGAGCGACGAATTCTACAGTTGGGTGCAGGAGGCGACGCCCGGGGCGCCGCACGCGCAGGACGTCTGGCTCTACCAGTCGCCCGCGGCGTGGTGGAGGCGGCTCTGGTGGCGCGTGCGGATGCTGCTGGGGCGGATCGTGTCGCGCGTGAAGCCGCGCCCGAACATGGTGCTCTATGGCTGCGTGCCGGTGCGGTGCTCCGCGCCCGAGGGGGACGACGTTGTCTCGGTGGTCTCGGTGAGCGAATTCACGTGCACGAGGCAGCTTTGAGGATGCCAAACAGGGAGAGCCGCCGGAACCGACGGTTCCTGTGCGCGCTCGCGGTGCGGGTGCTGCGCGACGTGGAGCTGCTGGGGGGAGAGGTGGACCCGCGCGCCTACGAGTTGATCCGAATGGCGCGGCACCACACGGTGCAGCCGATGCGGGTGCCGGAACTGCTGTTCGCCTACGAGGAGGCGCGGGCGCTGTTCCATCACCGCGGCAACAACTACACCCACTACGCCTTGTTGAAGGCGACGCTGTTCCATGAGGCCAACCACAAGGGCATCTTAAACTACGTGGGGTACGTGCTGCACGGGCGGCGGGAGAGCCCCTACGCACAGCTCTGGATCGCGTGGGTGCGGGCGCAGGCGCCGCGGTTGGGCATCGCGGTGCCGTACATCACGGATGGAGGTTAGGCATGATCGAGTACAACGAGGAGACGTGCGTTACGGCGGGGGCGTTGCGGGAGGTCGGGGTGCCGATCCCGGAGAACGTTCCGGACTGCGCGTGGGTGCCCCGGTGGTCGTTCCGGCCGGAGGTCGTGCAGGGCAGCGCGCATGACGACGGGCAGGGGCGCATGAGCATCGGGATCGCGGTGCGGTTCGACGAGCCGTTCCGCTGGGTGGAGGGGACGTTCCAGGTGGGAGGCGAGGGATGAGCGCGTTCCTGTGGATGGCCCTGTGCTTCGGCGGCGGCCTGCTCTGCGGGTCGATCGCGACGCTCCTCGTGGAGGGGCGCCCGCAGCGGCGGTGGCGGCGCTGGCGCGAGAACCGGGCCTGGCGGGCGCAGGAGCGCCGGGGCGGCAAGCGGTGCCGCTGCGGGGCCACGATGCGACAGGAGTACAGCGAGGTCTCGATGGGGCGCTGCCTGCACGACTTCGATCCGGCCTCCGTGATCTACTGGCGCTGCGACGCCTGCGAGCGCACCTGCGCGGATCGCGATGGCAGTGGCGTAGACGCCGGGACGATCCCAGCGGAGGAGTGGTGCATCCACGACGCGCAGGGGTTCGTGCGCGAGCTGGGGGCGGTGAAGCTGCTCCAGATCCGGGGGCGCGGGACGGTGGCGCAGGTGCCCCGCACGAGCCCGCGCTTCTTCGAGATCGGGCAGCGGGTGGACGTGCAGGGACGGCGGTTTGTGATCTCGGGGATCGAGTACAGCAGCGGGGCCCATGGGGTGCTGCCCGGTGTGGGCCTCGTGCTGCGGACGGAGGGGGCATGAGCGAGCTGCCGAACGTGGACGAGGCGGAGGGGCTGCCGTTGGAGGTCTTCGCGGGCCTGAGCCTCGTGCTGCACGTGGAGTCGGAGCTGGTAGGTGGGGTGCTGTTCGTGAGCAACGACTACGTGGCGGCGCCGGGGGATCCGGTCGCGTACCGCGCGTGGGAGCTGGCGTCCCTGCTGTGGCTGGATCAGCGGGTGGTGCGGCTGACGCACGCGGTCAAGAGTACGTTTGCGGGCGCGCGGGTGACGGCAACGGAAAGGATGAAGGCATGACGATGAGGTGCGGACGTTGTGGAGTGGAGGTGCAGGGGTCGGACGCGACGGCGGTGGAGGCGCTGACCGTGGAAGGGACGCTGCTGTGTTCGGTGCTGTGCGCCGACTGCGCGAGGGTGCTGAAGGCCGGGAAGTATCCCGGGGTGACCATGCGCGCGGACGGGCGGCTGGAGGCGATCCCGAGCGTGCCTGCCAACGACTGCGACAAGCTGGGAGAGCACGGGTGCGGGGTGCACTGCGGGCCGTGTGACTTCGACGCGGGCAACCAGGCGGACTGCCCGTACCACCAGGACAACGTGCACGCGCGTGCGTCGGAGGGGGATGTGCTTGTTGTGACGGAGGCGGAGTGGAATCGCGCGGTAGCCCTCCGCGAGCGACTGGCAGCCTACGCGCACGAGGCGTGGGCGATGTGGATGCGGCACCTGAGCATGCGGCAGCGCGGGACGAGTTGGCGGGGGGAGCGCGAAATCTGGGAGTTCGAAGTTGAGGACGCGAAGCGGTGGGACAGGCAGGTACGGACGACCTACGCGGAGCTGCCGGAGGCCGAGAAGGCGAGCGATCGGGCGCAGGCGGACCGCATCCTGGCGATCCTGCGCGGGGCGGACACCACGGTGGCCAAGGAGGAGGCGGTGCCGTTGGCGGAGCGTCCATGCATGTTCGAGGGGTGTCGCACCCGCACGCATCGGGTCGATCGGGGATACTGTCCGGCGTGCAAGGCGCGGATGAAGGCGCGCGAGGCGATCCTGCGGGGGGAGGGATGATGCGGTTGTTCGACTTGCAGTTCCTGCTTGGACATCGCCTGGATCTGGTCAACCAGGTGGAGGGCGACGACGAGTTCATACACAGCGAGAAGTTCTGCGATCTGGACGAGGAGCAGCGTGCGCGGTTCGAGGGCGGCGCGCGTGGGCGACTGTTCCAGCTGCGGGAGATCGAGGCGATCGACCTGGCGCACCCGGAACAGGCGGACGCGTGGCTAGGACCACCGTGGCCCATTCGGAAGTCGCTGGAGGAACTGGCGAAGATGGACTTGCCGTCGAGTTCCAGTTGGAAGGTGCGGGCGATCCTGCGCGGGGAGGGGTGATGAACGGACGGACCATGGTGGTGATCGGTGGGGCGCACGCCGGGCAGCGGGTGGAGGATGTGGCGGGGCCGATGTTGCGCCTGGCCATGTACGCGACACCGCAGGCGATGCTCCCGGGAAGGGGGCTGCCTCCGGACACGACGGTGCGGGAGGTGGAGTACCGGCGGGTGCGGTTGGCGGAACTGGACGTAACGCTGGAGGCATGGGTCCACCCGTCGGTGCTATCGCCGCTGCGGGAGTTGCTGGACCACTACCGGCCGATACGTGCGGTCGTGAGCGAGGAGGGGTGAGAATGCGGGTGCGTCCAATCTTCGCCTGGTACGACTGCTGGGTGGGCGTCTTTTGGGATCGCGGCAAGCGGATGCTATATGTGTTCCCGCTGCCCATGCTGGGGGTGCGGATCGAGTTCGGAGGAACGTCATGGAGAGACCAAACGTAAAGTGCCCCGTGTGCGGCAGCGCGATAACGAGGTTCCGTATCTACGAGGACGGCAGTCCGGGCGTGGCGACGTGTGGGTGCGGCGCGGAGGTGCCGGTCCTGCGCGAACAGGTCCGGCTTCTGCGCGGTCCCGATATCGTGTGGAATGGAGAGAGGTGGGAGACGGTGACAGATTCGGAGGATCGATCATGATGCGGATTAAGTACCTACTGCGTTGTGCCTGCCATTGGTTGCGGTGCTCGTTGCCAGCTTTGGAGGAATTCTACGAGGCCGGGTGGTGGACGCGCGTGCGTATGCAGTTTTGTGGGGGAATCTGGATCTGGCATCCAGATCGTGGACGCGTGTGGGTGTACCAGATCAACGGGGAATCCTGGCGGGACGCGCTGGAGGAAGACTGATCATGGGTGCGATACCGATGCCGCCTCCGCCGAGGCGGGTGAACGTGACGCGAGAGGTCGTGGAGGCGCGGATGGGCAGTGGGCCGCCGTACCCGTTCCACTTCGTGGGGACGCAGCGGCCCGCGCATCCCAAGATGGGTGATTGCCTGTTCGTTGAGGAGACGGGCGAGGAGTTCATCTACTGCCCCGAGAGCGAAACGTGGCAACTGCTGGCGGGGGCGGGGTACGACTACGACTGGAGGCGCGAGCGCGAGTGGCACTGCGCCTACTGTCGGACGGTGTTCGTGGAGCAGCGGTGCCCGACCTGTGGTGCCGGGCGCGGGGAGGAGTAGGAGATGAAAACGGCATCGAAACTGTACGAGATCACGGCGAAGCGTCGGCGCGCAGCGATCGACAAACACGTGGACGGGATCTGGCGCATGATGTCATCCCTTGCTGAGGGGCACGGGACTGGCAACTACACGGCGGAGATCGAGAGTGACGCTCCTAGTGCTGTTGTGTCAGCGGTCGCGAGCATCTTCCGGGAGCACGGGTACGCCGTGCAGGTGCGCGACGCGGACCCCATGGAGAAGCGGGATTGGCGGATCGTGATCAGCTGGGAACCGGCAGAGGAGGAGGCGTGATGGGCAAGCGGATGGATCGGTGGTTTCGGAGGCCGGGGTCGTGGGCGCGGGTGTGGGGCGTATGGGGCGCGGTCCTGATGGCGGCACTGGCGACGTGGCAGGGCTTGCACGGGGAGGCGAGTTGGCTGGTCTGCATCGTGATGCTGCTGTGCGTGATACTGGGGGAGATGGTGGCGCTGCGGAAGTACGCGGAAGCGCACTGGGACGATCTGCACGGGCCGGTGCGGGAGACGCTGCGGGGCGCCGTGAACTTTGATAGGTTCGACATCAGGCCGGGCAGCACGGTCAACTTCGACGGCAAGGAGTTCCGCGTGCAGCAGGTGACGCACGAGATCGCGATGGGGGCGAGCGCAGGCGACACGACGAGCTTCGAGGCGACGCGGGGAGAGGATCGCGCGTAAGCGCACGCGCGTGCGCAAGGACGACATGAAAGACAAGGACGACAACCTGATCGCTGAGAACGTGGTGCGCGCGTTGGGAGACCTGCGCCTGCACGCGATGCGGTCGGAGTACGCGGTGCACGAGGCGATTGCGACGTGTTTGCGGGCGGCGGGGATCGCGTTCGAGCATGAGGTGCGGGTCGGATCGCGGTGTCGGGTGGACTTCCTGTGCGCGGGCGGCGTGGCGATCGAGGTGAAGCGCGGGAAGCCCATCACTAGGGTGGTTGCTGAGCAGGTGGAGCGCTACTGCATGTGCGATCCGGTGCGGGCGCTCGTGTTGGTGACGGAACGCGGGTTGCAGCAGGTGGTGACGGAGGCGCACGGCAAGCCGGTGCGCACGGTCACGTTGGCGGAGAACTGGGGGATCGCACTGTGACGGACCGAATCCCGGACTATCTGGCCGAACCGACCTACGCAGGGCACCTGTATGGGGAGCTGCAATACAACGTCGACCGCAAGCGGTTCGTGATCGCGGGGGAGCCCGCCATGCGGGAGTTTGCCAAGCGCTTATTCCCGGGAGCCCGGGTGACGCGCGACCTGGTGGCCTTCGACGACACGCGGCGCGCGGCGGGGGACCTCAACTGGTTCCTGCTTCGGTTCCCGCTGCGGATCGGATGCCCGGAGGAACTGGCGGCGGCGCGGCAGCGCGCTGTGGATCACGCTCTGCGGCGCACGGCGAACGCCGACTTGACGGCGACGGTGCCTCCGGCGGAGTTCACGGGGAAGCTCTTTCCCTACCAGCAGGTGGGGGTGTCCTACCTGTGCAGCAACGAGCGCACGCTGCTGGCGGACGGCATGGGGCTCGGGAAGACGTGGACGGCGTTGGGGGCTGCGGCGCAGGTGGGCAAGTATCCCGTGCTGATCGTCTGCCAGACGCACGTGCAACGGCAGTGGCAGCGGGCGGTCGGCGCGTTGCTCGACATGCCGGGCACGGGGCAGGAGATTATCGGGGAGACGCAATGGGATCGGGCGGAGCGCAAGGGCAAGGCGCTGGCGCCGATCCTGCGCACGTTGACGCCGTACGATCTGCCGAGCACGCCGTTCGCGATCATCCACTACGGCCTGCTGTCCGCATGGCGAGAGGATCTGGAGCGGCGCGGATACCCCGTCGTCATTTTCGACGAGGTGCAGGAGCTGCGCCACGACGGCAGCCGCAAGTACAGCGCGGCGTCGCTGCTGTCGTCGGCGGCGGACTGCGTGTGGGGGTTGTCGGGGACTCCGATCTATGGGTACGGTGCGGAGATCTGGAACGTGACGAACGCCATCGACTTCAATTGTTTGGGGTCGTTCGAGGCGTTCTCTCGGGAGTGGTGCACGGGATACGGTGTCAAGGTGATCGAGCAGCCGAACGTGCTGGGAGACTACCTGCGCCGGGAGGGGCTGATGCTGCGGCGCCGCCAGTCGGAGGTGCAGCCGGACCTACCGCCCGTCCTGCGGCGGGTGCAGGAGTTGGACCACGATGAGGAGTTGCACGCGCAACTCATGCGCGAGGCGATAGCCACGGCGCGCGGATTCAACGAGTTGGCCTGGCATCGTCGAGGGCAGGCGGCACGGGATATTGATCGCCGATCACGATACGCAGCGGGGATCGCCAAGGCTCACCAGGTGGGGGCATTCATCGTAGGATTGATGGAGGCTGGGGAGCGTCCGCTGGTGTTCGCCTGGCATCACGACGTGCACGATGTGCTGCGGGAGATGCTGGCCCCCTACCATCCGGCGGTGCTGACGGGGCGCGAGACGGAGCGGCAGAAGGATGCAGCGCTCCGGAGCTTCGTGAACGATCAGGCTGGCGTGGCGATCTTGTCGTTGCGAACGGCAGCAGGCATCGACGGGTTGCAGGCGCGGGCGACCTGCGTGGTCATGGCCGAGTTGGACTGGGCGCCTGCGGTGCACGGGCAATGCGAAACGCGAGCGGCTAGGCTTGGCGTGCCGGACACGGTGACGGAGATCCCGAGCTACTACTGCGTGGCGCGGACGGGATACGATGTCACCATGATGGACGTGCTTGGGCTCAAGACGGCGCAGTTTCAGGGGATCATGGGCGACGAGCCGGAGACGGCAGAGGAGAAGGTGGCGCAGGACGAGGCCGTGGCCCGGCGCCTGCAAACGCTGATCGAGCGGTTGGCGGGGCACGAGGTGCAGTTGCGCGTGAACAGCGGGGAGATTGTGCAGGCGTTGGAAGAGGAGGAGGAGTGATGCGAAGGTTTTTCTACGACACGGAGTTCATGGAGAGTCCCGGCATGCTGGAGCTGCTGAGCATTGGCGTGGTGAGCGAGAGCGGGCGGGAGTGCTACCTGGAGAACTACGAGGCGGACCTGAGCCGGGCGAATCCGTGGGTGCGCGAGCACGTGCTGCCGCACCTGAACCATCCGGACGTGCTGCGCGGGACGCGGAAGATGATCGCGGAGTCTCTGCTGTGGTTCCTACAGCCGTCGAAGGCGGACCCGGTGGAACTGTGGAGCTATTACGGGGCCTACGATCACGTGGCGCTGTGCTGGCTCTGGGGGCCCATGGTGGACCTACCGCCGGGCATGCCGATGCTGACGCTGGACGTGAAGCAGCTGGCGCTGAGCCTGGGCGATCCGAAGCTGCCGAAGCAGACCGGGGCCGAGCACAACGCGCTGGCGGATGCGCGGTGGACGCGGGAGGCGTGGTTGTTTCTGGAGAGTCTGTAACGCACGCGCGTGCGAGAGGAGGCATCATGACGGATCGAGTGAGCGGCTTGACGGTGATCTTGGACAAGGACGTGCGGGAGGACGACGTGGACGGTCTGGCGCAGGCGATCGGTCACATGCGGGGCGTGATCAAGGTGACGAAGGAGACGGCGGCGCCGTTCCCGGAGTCGGTGGCGCGGGCGCGGCTCGCGGAGGATCTGGCGGGGCGTTTTAGGGCCATCCTGGACGATCTGTGGAGGGTCTGATGGCGGCGTTCGACGGCCCGACCTGCGACTACAACACGACGAGGTGCTACCACGTGCCGTACGGGGTGACGGTGTCGCGCACGGACGACGTGACGCGGGCCACTAGCACGGTGCCGTGGGACGACGTGGTGGTGAACAACACGACGGCGACGTGGCCGAGCGCGGAGATCGACCTGGACCTGCCCGCGTTCGAGCCTCCGAAGCGGCCGGTGGCGCTGCGCACGAGCGTGCGTGAGGTGGTGAGCGCGATGCTGTCGCCGAAGACAGTGGATCGGGTGACGCAGGTGGCATGGACGCGGGGGCGGGCGCCGCGAGGCTGTAGCTTCCGCACGCTGCGGTGCTGGGGAACGGATCGGAGGAGGTAGGATGTCGAGCGAGAACGTACAGGGCATGCGGGACCGGTTGGAGCGCTTCATCAAGGCCATGCAGTCGGTGGGGGACGCCGTGGACGGGCGAACGACAGCGGAGCCGCCGTCCTTCCTGCTGCGCGTGCTGGCCATCGTGGACACGGCGCTGGCGCAGCTGCCGTTCCGGGAGGGGGATCGCGTGGCGCTGGTGCGGGACCTCCAGATCCCAAGGAACGATGGCTGGTACCACTGCCGCCACTTCCTCGTGCAGGGCGCGGTGGGCACGGTGCGCGAGGTGGTGCACAGCGGGGGCGACCACTTCACGTTCTACGTGCGCTTCGACGACGAGTCGTGGGTTGACGATCGCGGCGAGGTGCACGCCACGGCGGAGGAGAACCGCCACGTGTTCGGGTTCCGCGAGGGCGAGTTGCGGCGCCACGGCATCTGAACCGCTGTTGCCGGGACCGTGCATGGTGTTATAGTGTGAAGTCGTGACGGTGATCCGCACACAGGAGGGGCGCCGCAAGAGCGTGCTGCGCCCGCAGGACGCGGCGAGCGTGCTGGCCCGGCAGATTGGCACCATGCCGCCGGGCGAGGTGGCGCTGCTGGATCTCGTGATCGCGGACCGTGTGGCCCATCAGAAGGTGGAGGCGGCCCGCTGGCGTCGCAAGCCAGTGTCCACGGCGCAGTTTCTGGAGGATCCGTACTTTCTCGGCGATTCCTGTCGCACATTGTTCCCGGCCCTTCGGGAGGACCTGATCCGGCTGTTCGAGGGAGGGTACCGGGAGATCATCGCTGGTGGAGCCATCGGTGTGGGCAAAACCATGATGTCGACGCTGGTGCTGTGTCGCGTGCTCTACGAGTTGAGCTGCATGGCGTCGCCGCACGCGGCCTTCGGGCTGTCTCCTGGGAGCGAGATCCTGATCCCGCTGGTGTCCAAGAACTTGTTGCTCACGCGCCGTGTCATCAAGAGTGCTGTGGACGACAAGCTCAAGCTGTCGCCCTACTTCTTGAACGAGTTCACGCCGCAGTTCCGGACGGAGGAGACGATCTTCCCCGGTAACATCCGCATGGTGGTTGGGTCATATGGTGCAGAGCGTGTATTGGGTGGAAACGTTGCGGCAGCTTATTTGGACGAAACAAATTTCCCCCCTGGTACGCGCAAGCAGGTCATCACGCAGACGTTGGGCAAGAAGGTCAGCGAGGCGCACTTCGACGTGGTGGAGAAGGTCTACACGAATCTGATGACGCGCATCAAAAGCCGCCTCATGCGCAGCGGGGGCGACACGCCGGGGCTGATCATCTTGACGTCGTCGGCGGGAACGATCAATTCGTTCATTGATCGGCGGGTCAAGGAGGCCGAGAACGACCCGCTGTGTTTCGTGCGCGACCACACGTCGTGGACGGCGCGGCCCAAAAGCCACTTCTGCGGGAAGACGTTCCGGGTCGTGTGCGGGACGTCCTCCGTGCAGTCGAAGATCCTCGATGACAACGAGGAGGTGGACCATGGGCAGCTGGAGCGGCAGAATTCGTTCGTGGTCGAGGTGCCGGTGGAGTTCAAGCGCGACTTCGAACTGAACCTGGAGGACTCGCTGCGGGACATCGCGGGCATATCGACGCAGGCGATCTCGGCCTACATCCAGCGCGTGGAGGCGTTGGAGGATGCCGTGCGAGACGATCGCACGCACCCGTGGGGGAAGGAGGCGTGGATCGCGGGTACACCCATGACCTTCCGCTGGGACCTGTTGTGCCAGGAGGTGGAGCACAGCGTAGCGGGGGGGAAGAAGGAACTGCTGTGGCAGCCGCTGAGAAATCCGAGTGCGCCGCGCTGGATTCACATCGACACCTCGCTGTCGGGGGATGCGACGGGGATCACTATGGCGCACATCGCGAGGTTCATGGAGGTGCAGCGGCGCATGCCGGACGGTCGCCCCGTGGTGGAGTTGGCGCCGTTCTATGTGGTGGACTTCATGCTGTGCATCCGGCCGCCGAGCGGGGAGCAGATCTTCCTCGGGGACGTGCGGCAAATCGTGTACGAGTTGCAGAACCACGGCTACTACATCATGGGGTTGAGCACGGACCAGTTCCAAGCGGCCGATCTGCGGCAGCAGGTCACGCGGACGGCGGGCATCAAGACTGTGCTTCAGTCGGTGGACTTGACTACGGCGCCATACGATACGTTAAAGGGGGCGATCTACGAGGGGCGGCTGGAGTTGTACCGGTACGAGCCGCTGCTTGAGGAGCTTCGGGCGCTAGAGTATGATCGCGAGCGAGGGAAAGTTGACCACCCGAAGCATGTCGGGAAAGACGTGGCGGACAGTTTGGCGGGCGCAATTTTTGGACTGGCACAGAACGCGAGCCGAATGCCGGTGATGCGGAGCGTGGAGGACGTGGAGGCGCCGCCGACGGAGCAGGATGTCATGGGTCGCATCGTGAGCGGCGGCCAGGTGAAGGGGCCGGTGGACGCGGATGAGATGCGGGCGCGGCAGGAGGCGGAGCAGGCGGTAGGGCCCATCGCGGTGCCCTTCCTGTTCGGGGACTGAGCGACGCACGCGCGTGCGCGAGAGGTAGCGGATGGCCAAGTGGACCGATCGGGTGCGTTCGTGGTGGCGGGGCCGCGGCAGCAGCGATGAGCTGGCTGAGGTGGCGCGCGGCGTAGGGCAGGGCAGCCCGGACGCGCTGCGTGTGCTGCCGCCGGACGCGGGGCCGGTAGTCACGCCCATGCTGCACGCGGATGGCCTCACGGACGGCATGGGGGCCATGCTCAGCGTGGGCACCGACCTACTGAGCAAATACATCGACATCGAATTGATGGACGAGTACCCTCCTCTGAGCGCGACCCTCGACGTCTACGCCGATGACGCCACGGTGCAGGACGTGCAGCGGGGCCACACTATCTGGGCCACCGGCAACGAGAAGCTGGCCCGGGACCTCGCGAACGACATGCTGTACCGCATCTTGCGCATCGACGACGACGCGTGGGGGGCCATGCGGACGATGGTCAAGTACGGAAATACCCCGGCAGAGATCGTGGCAAACGAGCGCGGCGTTCTGGGTCTCAACTTCCTGCCGCCCGCGTCGGTGCGCAAGGTGCTGGACCACAAGGGGGCGGTGGTCGGCTACGTGCAATCGGTGAGCGCGGCGGGCTTCGCGGCGGTGACCAGCGAGAGCTTCCCCAAGTTGCTGAAGGAGCGGGCGGCGGGCCCCAACAAGGACGGGGTGGTGGTGTTCGCGCCGTGGGAGGTCGTGTGGTGGCAGATGCCCGCCAAGCAGAGCCGGGCGCCGTACGGGGAGTCGGTGCTGAGCGCGGCGCGCTGGGCCTGGAAGCGGCTCATCATGCTGGAGGACGCCGCGGTGCAGATGCGGCTTACGAAGGCGCCTTCGAGATATGCAGTATATGTGGAATGTGGCCACATGCCGCCGAACCAGCAGTTGGCCTACCTGCGCAACGTCAAGAACCAGTGGAAGAAGCGAAAGGTGGTAGACCCGTCCACGGGGCAGCTCGATTTCCGGCCGAATCCTGCCGGGCTCGACGAGGACCTGTTCATCCCGGTGGTGGACGGGCGCGAGGCGACGCGGGTCGACGTGCTGAACGGCATCGACTTCAACATCATCGACGATCTGGAGTACTTCCGGGGGCAGATGATGAGCGCGACTCACGTGCCGAAGTCGTACATCTTCCAGACCGATGAGGTCACGCGTGCAAGTTTGTCACAATCCGATGTGATGTTCGCGCGGACGGCCATGCGGGTGCAGCGCCAGTTCATGGCGGGGATTCGGCAGGTGCAGCGGCTGCACTTCGCGCTGTTGGGGGTGGACCCGGACCAGGTGGAGTTGGACTTCGACATGACCGTGCCGTCGAGTGTGCTGGAGATGTCGCAGATCGAGTCGGGCAACGCGCGGGCCGCGCTGGCGGCGGCGGTGGCCGACTTCTACGATCGCAAGACCATCCTGACGGAGGTGCTGGGCAAGAGCGAGGCGGAGGCCGAGACCATCATGCGGGCGCGCAAGAACGACTACGCCAACCAGGTCAGTCTGGAGGCGGCTGGGCAGCAGGCCATGATGGGCGGGGAGGCTGCGTTCGGGGGCGAGGCGGGCGCTGAGGGCGGCGCGCTGCCCACGCTGCCAGGCGAGGAGGCAGAGGGCGAGGAGGCGGCGGCCACGGAGGCGCTCCGGAAGCGGCTGGACAGGTTGGTGGAGGACGTGGAGCACTTGAACGGGGCGGTGCGGCGCACGGAGGATAACGTGCGGCGCCTGCCGCGGGTGCTGGCGCGATCGGCGCGGGGCCGGGGCTAGACCATGGGGCTCCGGGCGCTGCTGGCCGTGGTGGAGGCCACCTACGCGCGTGACGCGAGCGTGCGTGAGCAAGCGGAGCGCTTCTACAAGGACCTGTACGACTATCTGAACGTGGAGAAGGACGTGCTGGAGCGGCGGCTCACGCCGGGCAAGAACGGCGTGTTCAGCGTCATGGCGCGGGCCTTCACGGACGTGGGGCCCGCGAACCTGATCGTGGTGTTCGCCACGTCGGTGGGTGGGCGCAAGGGTGGCACGGGGAAGCTGGGCCATATGGACGCGATGGTGATCAACGCGTTGCTGGCACCGGGGGATCTGGCACACCTACAAAGCCGTGTGCAGAAGAACGTTGTGGTTCACGAGATGGTTCACATCCTGGACCCGGGGCGTCGCAAGGGCCAGATGAGCGCGAAGGCGGTGGAGCGCGGCGACGTGGCGGGCTACTACAACGAGCCCGGCGAGTGGAACGCGTACTGGCAGGAGGGGGCGTCGCAGCTGGAGCGGATGCTGCGCACGCTGACCAACAATGCCGGTCTGGATCCGGACTCGCGGTCGAAGGCGTTGGACTTCATGTTCGGGGACGGGAGCCTGCGATCCTTGCAGGGCAAGGTGGAGCGGTTCTGGGACGTTGACTTCCTGGACGCGATGGACGCCAAGGTGCGGCGCAAGTTCGACAAGCGGCTGGCGGCGCTGTGGGCCGCGTTGCGCGAGCAGGGGATGCTGCGGGGCGCGCCATGAGTCTGCGCGGCCTTGCTCAACTGTTGGAGGGATCGACGGCTTCGCCCGAGGTGGAGGCCCTCGTCACGGAGATGATGCCGGTGCTGTCGCGGGGGCTGCCGCGGCCGATCATCCGCATGGTGGAGAAGCTGGGGGTGAAGTGGCTGGGTGAGTGCCGGTACAAGGTGGGCGACGCCACCACGACCATCTCCGTGCAGCGGTTCGTGGCTGGGGATGAGCCGACGCTGCGGCGCGTGATCGCGCACGAGTTGTGCCACCACGAGGACTTGTTGGCGGGGTGGGATGAAGCGGCGGCGAAGGGCTGGTCAACCGAGACCTTCCTCATGGATCGCAAGATTGAGAGCAAGGGGCACGGGCCCGAGTGGCAGGCCATCGCGGCGGAGTTCAACCATCGGTACGGTGCGGGCTTCGTGACGCCCAAGAGCGACGAAAGCTACGCCAAGCAGTCGGCCACGCGGGACGCGCTGCTGTTGCTGTGGCAGAACGGGGCGCGTCTCATGTGGGCGGTCAGCGTGCGGCCCAGCGCGCGGCAGCGAGCGTACATCGAAAAGAAGCTGGGCGGCATCGACGGCCCGAGTATGCGGCTGGTGGCGACGCGCGACGTGGATCTGATACAGGGCGGCCCGCGGCCGGGTGATGGGTTCGCGTACTCCCACGACGTGCGGGTCAACGAGAAGCTGCTGCGGGCGTGGGAGGACGGGAAGAGGGTAGATCTGGCCGATGTGTAGGAGGCGTGACATGAGCTTGAGGGAATTGCGGCGGGACGTCGAGGAGCGGGCGCTGGACGAGGGGCTGGTGGGCAGCATCCTGCGCGGGGCCGGGCGGATCCTCGCGGCGCCGTTCGGCTCGGTAGCGAGGTCGGCGGAGGCGGCGGCCAAGCGGGCCAAGAACGCCAAGGCGAAGGGCAAGGTGGCAGCGAAGCCGGGGACGAAGGCGAAGCCGAAGGCGGGACAGAAGGCGTCGGGGCAGCCCAAGGGGGCTCCCAAGCTGCCAGCGAAGGGCAAGAAGAAGGCGGCTGCCGGGGCGGTGCGGTCGCTGCGACGTGCCTCCACGACGCAGTTGGAGCGCACGGCGAAGCGGGCGAAGAACCCGCAGATGCGGGTGGCGGCCAAGCGGGAGCTGGCGCGGCGCAAGGCGGGGCGGGGCAAGCAGGCGGTAGTCGCGAAGTCGGGGACGCAGGCGAAGCCGAAGCCGAAGGCGGGGCCGAGCCTCGCGAGCCGGGTGCGCGGCGCGCTGGCGGGCGCCAAGACGGGCTGGAAGGGGTCGCGCTGATGGGGCTGCGGGCCATCCGAGATCGGGCACGGGGCGGCTACCTCGCGGAGGCGCGCGGGGCGGTGGCGGTGGACGTGGCGGCCTACGCGCGGGACCTCAAGAGCTACGTGTCGCAGTTGAGCATGGGGGCCGAGCGGACGAAGCAACGGTACGACGCGGGCGATCCCGACGTGCGCGAGCGCTACAAGAACTACGCACCCAGTGGCTACCCGTGGAAGGACGCGCGCATTGACGTGGCAGATCGCGTGCGCGAGACCAAGCGCAACATGGAGGGCGTGGCGCGGCAGATCGCGGCGGCCGTGGGGCGTGTGGAGGTGTGGTCGGGAACGCCGTTGATGGTTCGGCCGAACTACAGATACAGCGAGAATCATTGGGGCGCGGAGATGCGGCCGGAGGGGGCGCCGACGGACGCCACGGTGGACTTCGTGGGGGGGCGCAACGCGCCGGGGTTCACGCTGTTCTCGGACGGGACCGTGGACGACGTGCTGGACGCGGGGGATCGCGACTTCTTCACGGACCCGGCGGTGGAGGCGGACTACTTCGCGCTGGTGAGCGAGCTGCGCAGTCCGGGCAGCACGGCGCGGACGGGCAAGGTGGTCACGCTGTTCACGGCGCGGCCGCGCAAGGATCGGGCCCAGTACGACGGGGCTAAGGCGATCCCGCACGGCATCTTCCTGACCACGGGAGAGGACCGCGCGTACCGGTTGGGCATGGATCTGGGCGGCGAGCGCGACGTGTACCGGGTGCGCATCGACAGTCGGCACTTGGTGCAGACCTTGGACGCGGGCGGCGTGCGCGAGTACCAGGCGGTGGGGCGCGGCACGGTGCCAGTGGTGTCGATCGATCTGGTCGCGTGAGAAGGAGGAAGAGATGGGATTCGTACGGAAGGCAGACATCGAACGGCACCGGGCTGGGTGCCTGGAGGCGCGGGTGGCGGCGGTGCGAGAGGCGGCCGAGCGGGCACTGGGCACGGAGATCGAGGTGATCGCGACGCACGCGGACCACGCCATCGTGCGGGCGGGCAGCGCCGTGAAGCGGCTGACCTACAGCCTCGCGGAGAGCGGCGGCCTCGCGGGCGGCGTGGCGGTGGAGGACGCGGACATGGCGGCATTGGAGGGGATGGATCTGGACGCGGCGGTGGCGGAGGATCTGCGGGGCGTTGTGGCGGCCATGCTGGCGGGGCAGGCACTGCCGCGCACGCGCGTGCGTGACCTGTCGCGCATGGCGCGGCGGGATGGCGCGTACTGGCTGGGCGAGGCCGTGGCGGGGTGCGCGCGGGTCGAGGCGCCGTGGCGGAACTGGTTCGCGCCGCAGTCGGCGACGGTGCGGGAAGCGCTGCACGGGCGCATCCGGGAGATCGAGGAGCCGGTGCCGCGCCAGCGCTTCGGCAAGCTGCCGGAGGGCAAGCTGCCGGAGTACGCGGGCGAGCTGCGGGAGGGGCTGGCCGCGCTGCGCGTGGTGGCCCGGGGGCTGTTTGACGATTTAACGGACGATGTGGCATACCAAGAGGCGGGATTGGCGGCCGTGCACCAATCGCTGCGCGATGAGGCCAGCACCATGGATCGGGGGTTGGCGTGGTTGGAGCGGATGGCGTGGGCGGGCAGGGAAGGCGTGGTGGCGACGGCTCACGATCAGATCGCAGCGACGCTGCGGGACGCGCTGGTGGTGCGGGAGCACTTGCGAACGAGAAGGAGCACGGACCATGGAGAGGAAAGTTCAGCCGCTGAGTGAGGACCTGACCGGGCTCGGGTTCACCGACCGGACGCCGGGGGGCGCGCAGGCGTTCGCGGGGATGATCGATCTCATCCCCGGGGCGTTCGAGCCCACGGGGGCAGCCGGAGCGCCCGCGGCGCCCGCGGCGCCGATGACGGAGGACGCAGCGCCTGGCGCGGACGCGGCCGACCCCATCGACGGGCCGGTCGTGTCGGAGCAGACGCTGGAGTGCGTCGGCGCCATCCTCGCGCACGCTCCCCTCACGGAGGACACCGAGATCGACCTGGAGGCCATGGACCCCGAGAAGCTGGAGCAGATGGGTGAGGCCATCGAGCAGCGGCTGCGCGATCTCCAGCAGGTGGTCGACGAGATGGCCGACAAGGAGGTCCCGGCGGAGCTGGAGGAGCGCACCAGCGAGATCATGGGGCGCGTGATCACCGAGATCAAGATGCTGCGCATCCTCGGCGGCAAGGTGACCCGCGTCCTCAAGCGCATCGGCTCTGCGGCGATCAAGGCGCACCGCAAGGCCAAGATGTACTACAAGAAGAAGAAGGCCCATGTGAAGCAGCTCCGGAAGAAGGCGGGTCGCAAGGCGAAGACCAAGATCATGGCCGCCAAGACGGCGCGCAAGCGGCTCAGCATGGGGCTCAAGAGCATCGCCAAGAAGGCGGGCGGGGCCATCAAGGGCGCGCTGAGCAAGGTCCGGAAGGCCAAGGGCGGCGGCGGCCTCGTGGCGCACGAGAGCGATCTCGCGGCGCGGCTGTCGGCCCTGCTGGACGAGGGGCACCGCGAGGATCGCAGCGAGGCGCAGCGCGAGCGCGACGACCTCGTGGAGTGCATCGGCAACGTGCTGACGCTCATCGAGTGGATCACGCAGGACGACGAGGCGGTCGGCCTCATGGCCGAGGAGTACGAGCGCATCGCGGACGAGTTCTGCGCGGGCGCGCTGAACGAGGCCAAGACGGACGAGGCGGCCTTCATCGGGCGCGTGACGCCGATCGTGCGGGCCATCGGGGCCTGCGTGGAGGAGCTGGAAAAAAACTTGGGCCGCTCCGCGTAGCGCAGGAGGCGCGGGGCTCCGGTTGGGCGCGGACCCGGTCGGAGCGCCGTCGCCGTATCGGTGCGGAAGCGGGGCTGGCGCAGGTGAGACCGGAGGGGTGCAAGACGCGGCGCAAGGTGGGCCGCGCCGCCCGGTGGCGGGAGCTGCGGAACCCGATCGCGCGGTCCGAGTTCAAGTTCCACCGGCGTAAGGGGTGAGGAGAACCGATGGGCTGGCTTTTCGAGATGATCCCGACCGGGCTGACGTTGACGGAGGCGGCGGGCGGCAAGCTCACGGCGCGGGGGCTGTTCGGCATCTGCGGCGTGCCCACGGCGAACGGCCGCATCTACCCGAAGAAGCTGGTGGAGCGGGAGATCGGGCGGCTTGGAGAGCGCATGAAGAACCGGCAGGTGCTGATGCAGCTCGATCATCCTTCTGACGGAAAAGCATCGCTGTTGCAAGCGGCGGCGCTGCTCACCGGATTGGACCTCGACGGCGACAACGTCATGGGCGAGGCGGAGATCCTCGGCACGCCCAACGGCAAGATCCTGCGGGCGCTCATCGAGGCGCAGGTGAAGGTGGGCGTGAGCAGCCGGGGTTTCGGCAGCACCAAGGCTACCAACGAGGGCGAGGAGGTCGGCGAGGACTTCGCGCTGGCGAGCTACGACTTCGTGGCGGACCCCAGCGTGCGGACCGCGCTTCCCAAGTTCTACGCGGAGAGCGTGGAGGCGCCCGCCGAGGAGGCGCCGCTGGAGCTGTTCCAGCGGGAGTTCCCGGAGGCGTTCGCGCAGTTGACGGAGGCGGCGACCCGGGACGCGGTGGCGCGGGCGCAGGAGCAGACGGCGGCCATCATTGCGAAGGCGGTCGAGACGGAACGCACGCGCGTGCGAGACGAGATGACGGAGGCGTTCGAGCACCAGCTGCGGGACGCCGTGGTTGGCTTGCGTGAGGATTTGGAGCGCGATCTGCGCGAGGAGTACGAGCGGGACCCGGCGGTGGCGGGGGCCCGGGCGGCGCTGGCGCAGGTGGTGGAGATGATCCGGCCGTACCAGCAGGCGCCGGACGCCGACGCGGTGCGGGACGCGCTGCGGGCGCGGGAGCTGGAGCTGGCCACGGCGCATGAGGCGACGGCGCAGGCGGAGGAGCGGGCGGCGCGGTCGGACCGGCTGCTCGCGCTGGAGACCAAGCTGGCGGGGCACCCGCTGGCGGATCCGCTGCGCAAGGTGCTGGCGCCGGTGGTGGCGCGCGAGCGCGATGAGGGGCTGGCCGGGCGGCTGGACGACCTCATTGCGGAGGCGGCCGACATGGTCCCGGCGAGCGAGGTGGAGGCGCGGGCGGCCGAGCGCATCGCGCTCACCGAGGCGCAGGATCTGATCAAGGAGAACGAGCAGAAACGGTCCCAACTGGCGGAACGGGTGGACGAGTTGAAGGCCAAGTTGGTCGAAGCGGTGAAGCTGGGGCAGGAAGCGGACGGGCTGCGGGCGGAGGCCGAGCAGCGCGCGGAGGAGGCGGAAGCCAAGCTCGACGAGGGCGAGGCGGAGGTCGACGAGCGCGAGCTGGCGGCATTCAAACGCGGTGCGGCGGCGATTCTGCCTGCGGGCGCACGGGCGCGCAAGCTCATCGAGGCGGCTGGCGACGAGGCCGAGGTGGAGCAGGTGCTGGTGGAGAGCAGGGCGCAAGCCATGGGTGACGGGGACTTGGAGCAGGCGCGGCAGGCGGTCCGGGGCCGAGGGATGGCACCGGGGGCGGCCGCGTTCCGGCTGGAGGAGGGGGCGTCGCGCGGTGGTGCGCGGGGCTCCGACGAGGTGGTCTCGGCCACGGGCCTGACCGCCAACGACATGACCGCGCTACTAGGAGACGGTCAGTAGCGGCACCAAGTCGCCGCAGGAGAGAACGATGACGAACAGCAACGGAATGGAGGCCCGGAGCCTGCTGGAGCAGGCGGGCGGGCGCGGACAGGGCACCATGCTCGACGAGTCCTACAACGCGCAGGTCGTGCGCAAGTGGTCCGACATGGACGTGCAGGGCGGGAAGGTCAACTTCCTGCGCGACCTCGACCCGCAGCGGGCTAAGGTGGCGGCGCTGTGTCTGGAGAACCAGGCGCGGTTCCTGCGCAACCTCAACGAGGACACGCTTTCGACGAACAGCGGCAGCTTCCAGAAGTACATCTTCCCGGTCGTGCGCCGCCTGTTCCCGAACCTGATCCTCAACGACATCGCGACGGTGCAGCCCATGACGGGTCCGCAGGGCGCGATGTTCACGCTGGAGTACCGCTACGACGACCGCAAGGGCACCAAGCGTCCGTGGGGCGGCATCGCGTTGCAGCCGTACCAGATGGGGTACGAGGGCGCGCTGGCGGCGAGCGACGACGCGATCAAGAACTTCGCGAAGAACTACGCGAACGAGTACGTGGACTACGACGCGGTCTGCACCGACACCGGCGCGGCGCCCGCGACGCTGTCCAACACGGATCTCAACTGCCGCGTCCCGGCCTGGTGGCCGATCCGGGCCCCGGGAACCAGCGGGCAGCGCACCTTCGCCGTGACGGCGGTGTGCCGTGTGACGGACGCTGCGGTGCCGGTGGTCGGCGCCTACACCAGCATCAGCACCAAGGCGGCGGCGACGGCGGTCCTCACGGACCAGTACGCGCACGCGACGGGCACGCTGGACATCTCGACGGGCGCGTGGACGGTCAACGCGCTGCTCATCGCGGGCGGCGCCTCGACGTTCGTGGCGAACACGGTCATCTACCTCCAGTACTGGGTCAACAGCGAGTTGACCTACACGGTCACCGGCAACCGGCTCCAGCGCATGTCGCTGAACCTGACCCGGCACGACATCGTGGCCGAGCCGTGGCGGCTCAGCGCGGCCTGGTCGCTGGACGCGGCGCAGGACCTGCGGGCGCAGCAGGGCATGGACCTCGAAGCCGAGATGGTGGCGGGCATCGCCAACGAGATCGGCTGCGAGATCGACCGCACCGGCATCGACATGATGATCAACGGCGCGGCGCACGCGGCGTCGTACGCCTACGCGGGCACCTGGCCGGGCGACATGGAGAAGATCCACACGGCGGTCACCTACATCGACGCGCTGAGCGCCGCCATCTCGAAGGCGGGCGGGCGCGGCCCGGCGACGTTCGTGGTGGCGGGGCCGGAGGCGTCGGCGCTGCTCGGGCAGCTCGGCGCGCACACCGACTGGGCGAGCAACATGCAGATGCAGCAGCCCGCGTCGCACGGCGACCGCAACACGAACTACCCGATCAAGCGGGTGGGCTCGATCAACGGGAAGTACACGCTGTACGAGAACCCGTGGCAGGACAGCACGAAGGTGCTGGTCGGCTACAAGGGCGGCTCGTGGCTGGACGCGGGCTTCGGCTACGCGCCGTACATCCCGCTCTACGCGACGGACACCTGGACCGATCCGGACACCCTGATCCAGAAGAAGGGCATGGCCAGCCGCGGCGCGCTGAAGCTGCTCCGTTCGGAGTACTACGGCGTGCTCACGCTCACCGGCCTGCCGACCGTCACGTCGACCCTCGCCTAGTCCTGCGCTGATCAAGCGCCCTCCTTGAGATAAAGCGTCACGTATTGTACAGTCACTTCAAGGCGCGCCCCTGCGCGTCGTCATGGAGGTAATGATGAGGTACATCGCGTTGGAGCAGGTGGGGAGACCCATGCACCTGACGGGCGTGCGGGCACGGATGCAGGGCACGGTGCGCGTGGCAGAACACGCGTCGGTGCTGATCCTGCCGGGGGGCATCACGGAGGACACGGATCTGGACCTGTCGCCGTGGGTGGCGGCAGGGTTCGTCATGCCGATGCCGGAGCGGGTGGCGCCGGTCCCGAAGCCGGAGCCGAAGGTGGAGCCGGAGGCGCCGAAGGCAGCGGATCCTGTGGCGGAGACCACGAAGGCGGAGGATCCGCTGGAGCCCGTGGTGGAACCGGAGCCGCCGGTGGTCGCGAGCGCGGCCCCGGAGGCGGTGCGGGCCGGGCGCGCGCGGCGGCGGGTCTAGCATGCGTCTGGACGAGCTGAACGCGCGGGCTGTGGCGCCCGCGGAGTTGGGCGTAGGGAGCCTCGTGGAGGTGCGGACCCGCATGGGGGCCGTGGTGGCGGAGGGGGCCGCGGCGTACCCGACGGCGCATGGGACCTGCGTGGGGGGCCGCTTCTTCGACGGGGCGCTCTACCTGTTCCTGCCGAAGGAAACGCACGCGCGTGCGCCATTGGACGAGGCCAAGGCCAAGGAGAGGCGGGGCAAGTCCAAGTTGGGGCCGCTGGACCCGGAGGCGCTGCCGGATGACGTGCGGCTCGCCGTTACGGTGGACCACGACCTCAACGAGGAGGACGTGCAGCGCGTGCTGGCCTCCATCGGCGATGCGGCGCTACAGGCACTGAAGGGAGTCGGCATGCGGGAGGACGAGGTCTACGCCCGCGTGGCCGCCGTGCTGAAGGCCGTGGAAAACTGCCTCGTGGCCAAGGAGGGCGCTGCGGAGGACGCGGCCGCCGCCAAGGCGCGCGTGGATGCGGCGAGCAAGGTCAAGCGCAAGGCGAGCGGCACCGACGCCGACGACGAGGAATAGCACGTGGGCACCGAGGCGGAGATCATCCTGTTCGTGCAGCGCACGCTGGGATCGACCGTGGTGGACTGCGAGCTGACCACGGATCAGGCGGCGGAGGCCGTGACGTCGGCCAAGATGTGGTACGCGCACTACATCGGGCAGTACAAGAGCACGACCATCACGCTGACCTCGGGCCTGACGGAGTACGCGGTGCCCACCGACTGCGATGCGATTGTGGAGGTCGTGAGCGACGCGGCGGACTCCGTGCTGACGTGGGGCGGGTTCGACATCCCGGTCAACTTGACGCCCATCCTGCCGCGCGTGGGGGCCGGGTCGGGCTACATCTCGGACCTGACGCAGATGCTCCAGTATACGGGGGCCATCCGGCGCACCGTGGCGCGGGACCAGGACTGGTACTACGACGAGGCGCGGCGGATCCTCGTCATCACGCCGACCACGAGCGGCGCCTCCATGGTGCGCATCTGGTACATGGCCAACACGGTCGACGTGCAGCTGCTCAAGTACTACGAGTTTGGGCTGGTGCGGGAGTACGCGCTGGCGCAGGCCATGGAGAACCTGGGCAACATCCGCAGCAAGTACAGCGAGATGCCGGGCGCGGCGGGAGGCTTCTCCATGAACGGGGATCTGCTGGCGAGCAACGCCATGACGCGGAAGCAGGAACTGACCGACCAGCTGCTGAAGCTCCAGCCGCCGGTTGGCTTCATCAAGGGGTGATCGCATGAAGACGGTAAGGGATCTGATGGAGGGCACGGGCGAGGGGGTCGAGTTCTCCGCGTTGCAGAACGAGATTGCGGTCAAGTTCCTCGGGGCGGCGGCCAAGGCCATCAAGGCGTTCGCCAAGGGGCACGTGACGAAGGCGGAGGTGAACGAGGGGCGGAACCACGCCGCGACCTACCTGTCCGTGGAGGCCACGACGCTTGGCGACATCGAGTTCTCGTGGACCTGCCAGATCATGGTCGTGGACACGTTCGCGTGCGAGCTGCACGCCATGACGAATCGGGCCGACGAGCGGCGCACCGTCGACAGCAAGATGCGGCTCGCGATGGGGGAGTGCACCCCGGCGAAGGTCGTGGAACTGTTCAAGCAGGCGTACGGGATCTAGCGCGCACGAGCGTGTGCGATTAGGAGAGGATCATGGACGAGCGGCAACCGATCGATGAGGCCAAGTTTCCAGCGGCGGGCAAGGGCATGGAGTGGGGCGAGAAGGAGCCGGTCGCGCCGGAGACGTTGCCGTCGTTCGTGGAGAAGTTGAAGCGGGACGAGGGCATGTTCGTGCTCGCCACCTACACGCGCATGACGTGGTTCGACCGCAAGGCGTGGGAAGCGTGGGAGCGGACCGGCAAGCTGATGATCAAGGTGGCCAAGGACGGACGGAACTTCTGGACGTTGGAGGGGCGTGGCGTCAAGTACGTGTTCACGCAGCCGACGTCGATCTTCTGGTTGCCACGGCAGCCGGTGGAGGAGAGCATGGACGCGAACGACATGCGGAGTTGGATCGATCGGTGCGCGGGCATCGAGGTGGCGGCGGTGGCGGAGGCGGTGCGGCCGCTCGGGGGGCTGGACGTGGCGGCGGCGGACGACGAGGTGCAGATCCACTTCGAGAGCGCGGCCGACGCGCAGCTGGTCTACGACTTCCTGATCGGGGCGGGCACTGGCGTCCGGCTGCTGGAGCCCGGCGAGGTGCAGCTGCGGGTCATCGAGGGATGGGACCAGTGCACGGTGGCGTTCGCGCCGCACGTGCGGTACCTCAAGCCGGAGATCATCGCGGCCGTGCTGGAGGCGTTTGCCGACCGCATCCACGAGGCGGCGTGGGATGCCGCGCAGCGCGACCTCGCGGAGGAGGTGCAGGCGCTCCAGGAGTTCAACCCGTACCACGACAAGCAGGGCAACTTCGGGTCCAAGGCGGGGCTGGCGGCGGCCAAGGCGGGCTCCTACAGCAAGGGGAGCCGCAAGAACAAGGTCAGCGGCAAGACCAAGAAGGGCCTCAAGCTGGTGGCCACCAAGTTGCCGTGCGGGCGCGACGCGCGGGACTCGGGCCGGAACCAGCGATGCTGGGACGGCGCGAAGCTGGACTGGACGGGGCAGGCCGCGGCGCGCGTGCTCAAGAAGGCCAAGGCGCAGGGCAAGATCCACGATGCGGTCACGGCGTACGACCGTGCGATCCTGGAGCGGGCGGCGCGGGCGCTGGACGCGCGAGCGGCGATGATGGACGAGGCGGCGGGCGCCAAGAAGCTGCGTACAGCGGTCAGCACGGCCTACAACAAGTACTTCGAGAACGTGCCGGTGGACATCTTCGCGATCGGCAAGATCGGCAAGGAGATCGAGGCGCTGATCGTGGCGGGCAAGGACCTGGACGCGGAGATGCCCGCGATCGTGAAGAAGTACCGGAAGGAAGAGTCGGATGGGCGCTCCGTGCGGGACCTGCTGAGCGAGCTGGGCGGGCAGACCTTCGGGGGGCGGCGCGGGGGCCGTGATCCGTACTGGATGGCCGCCAAGTACGCGGGAAAGGACAAGAACGGGACGCCGTTCCGGAAGGGCGACCAGGTCTTCTACTACCCGAACACGAAGACGGTGCTGGCTGGCGACGCGGCGGAGAAGGCGGCGGCGGAGTTCCAGGGGGCCAAGGACGACGAGCGGCAGTACAACTACGGCATGGAGTAGGTCATGACGGTGCGCGTCTGGGGCGAGCAGGATCGGGTGATCCTGCGGCGGTGGGAGGCCGAGCGGAACGAGCTGATCGGGCCGACGGCGCTCTACTACAGTCTGGTCCGGGGGGCGCATGTGGATCCGTTGTACCAGGAGCCCGTAGCCGACCCGCTGTACGGGGGCCCGCCGACGGGCACGGGGGCCCGGCACACCGACGCGTTCGAGTACGTGGGGCCGTACAGCGTCATCGTGGCCGTGCTGTTCGAGCGGTCCTCGGGCCGCACCGTGCAGGCCGACGAGACCGGCGTGGAGGCGATGTACGACGGCGAGGTCTACGTGGCCCGCGACGAGTGGGAAGGCAAGGTGACGAGCGGGGTGCCCAAGGAGGCCGACGTGCTGTTCGTCAACAACGAGTGGTGGGACGTCATCGCGGCCAACACGGGCGGCCACGTCACGGACAGCGGGCACTTCGTGGGGTGGAAGCTTCAGGTCAAGAAGCGGGATCGGTTCGAACCGAACCGGAAGGTCTGAGGAGGGCAGCATGAAGGTGCGGGATCTGATCGAAGTTGATCAGGGGCGTGACATTTGGATGGCGGGCATCGAGGAGATCGAGGGCCTGACCGGGCGGAACCAGCACGCGGAGGCGCTGCTGGCCAAGGCGAAGATGCTGCGGGCGCGCCGCGAGATGGCCGTCATCGCGCTGATCCAGAAGATCCAGGACGTGGAAGGCGAGATGCCCGAAGAGTTGCAGCGCTACAAGAACGCGATCGGCAAGCGGCTGGACGCGGCGGCCAAGAACAAGGTGCCCGCAGATCTGCTGGATCGCTTCGTGCGGGCAGCGTGAGGAGCGTGGCGATGCGTCGGGTGGTAGCAATAGTAGTGGTGGCGGTGCTGGCGGCGGCCTGCGCGAGCCCGGCGCTGGAGTACGCGCGGGCGCGCAACCCGCACTGCCGGGTGACGCCGCTGGAGGATCGGGGCGACGCGGTGCGGGTGCAGATCGCGTGCCCGGACGAGGAGCCGTTCGAGCGGACGTACCGGAGTGGGCGGTAGCCCATGCCCCTGCTGCTGAGCATCGACGGCGGCGGCGCGTTGGGCATCGGGCCCTGCGAGCTGCTGGCACGGCTGGAGGAGGCGCAGGGGCGGCTGTTGCCGGACGCCTACGCGGGGACGTCAGTGGGGGCGCTGCTGGCGGCCCTGGCGGCGACGGGGCGGCCCTGGAGCCACGTGCGGGAGATCTTCATGCGGGAGTGCCCCGGCATCTTCGAGCGGCCGTCGTGGGCGTGGCGGATGAACCCGTGGCGGCCCCGGTACGACGGTCGGGCGCTGCGGCGGGCCGCGCAGACCTACTTCCAGGACCAGCGGATGTGCGAGGTTGAGGTGCCGATCTTCCTGACCAGCTTCGACTTCCACACGGGGCGGCCCAAGGTCTGGGATCGGGGCGACGCCACGCCGATCTGGCGGGCCGTGCTGTGCAGCGCGGCGGCGCCGACCTACTTCCACATCGTGGAGGGGCGCTACGGGGACGGTGGACTGGTGGCCAACAACCCGGCCATGGTCGGCTTGGCAGGCTGCGCGGCCAAGGAGAGTTGGGATCTGCGGACCGCGCGCTGCCTGAGCCTGGGCACGAACGGCGACGCGTGGCGGGACCCCAAGGTGGCGCACCGGACGTTGCTGGGCTGGCTGCGGCCGCTGCTGGCGACCTTCATGGAAGGCAACGAGGAGCTGGCAGACTTCGAGGCGCGGGCCGTGCTGGGCGACCGTCTGCGGCGCGTGGAGCCCGCGCTGCGGCACGAGGTCAAGATGGACGACGTGGCGGCGGCGCTGGGCCCGTACCGGCAGCGCTGGGTCGACCTGTGGCACGCGGAGAAGGACGCGATCCTGCTGTGGCTGCGGCGCACGGCGACGTAGGCGGAAGACAAGGCTGAGGAGGTTGTGATGGTGGACGTGGCAGAGGGCGAGAAATCCTGCGAAAAGTTCGAGTTGGCGGGTGGTCGCGCCGTGCTGTGGCGTGGCGACTGCCTGGACGTGCTGCGGGCGATGCCGGACGCCAGCGTGGACAGCATCGTGACGGACCCCCCGTATGGGCTGTCAGCGCACTCAGCGGAGGCCGTGGCGGCCTGCCTGCGGGCGTGGGTGGACGGCGAGGAGTACGTGCCGCGCGCCAAGGGTGGCTTCATGCAAAAAACGTGGGACGCCTGGGTGCCCGGCCCGGAGGTCTGGCGCGAGGTGATCCGTGTACTGAAGAACAGGCAGAGGTTGGGGTGGCGCGTGGTCTTCGCAGCAATAATCACCCGACCGTGAAGGCCACGGCGCTCATGCGCTACCTCGTGCGGTTGGTGACGCCACCCGATGGAACGGTCTGCGATCCGTTTGCGGGCAGCGGATCCACGGGCAAGGCGGCCCTGCTGGAGGGGTTCCGGTTCGTCGGCATAGATCAGGAGGCCGAGTACGTGGAGATCGCGAAGGCGCGGATCGAACATGCGGCGCGGATGGCAGTAGATGCGCAGGAGAAGGAAGTGGCAGCGCAGCAAAGGCAGACGGAGCTGTTCGGATGAGGGCCAAGATCTACTGGTTCTGCACGACGTGCGAGCGGCTGCCAGCAGGCGGCGAGTGCGACCAGCCGATCTGCCACGGGCCCATCGCGGGGGGCTGGTTCCCGGCGTACCGTGGCCCGCTGCGGAAGGCTGGAGATTACGCGCACCAGTGGTGCTTCATGTGCGGTCAGCCCGCGACGGCGGCCGTGCGGGTGGCGGATCACTACATGGGGGTCTGCGCGACGCACATCAACCACCTGCGCACGCGCGTGCGTCGGGAGGGGGGGCAGGTGCGGGACGTCTTCATGCGCGAGCAGAACGGCGTGTGGGGCTGCCTCGACGACGAGTTGCGGCCCCGTTGACATCCACCGTCCGCTAAAGCGGGCGGATTCCTGGTGAAACGTGAGAAGCACGAGACAGAGCAGGTTGGTTCACGGTTCTACGGATGCTGCGCTTGGCGGCCTTGGCCGCTTTGCGTCTAACGCTTCCTCCCCGTGCAGCAACGGAGTGTCCCTCCGCCAGAATGTTCTTCGATGCGTTCTTGTCGCGATCATGTACGGACCCGCACTCGGGGCACGACCATTCGCGGACGGAGAGCGGCAGACGTTCTACGATATGCCCGCAGTCGTGGCACCGTTTGCTGGACGGGAAGAAGCGATCCACCTTGACGAGCGTCTTCCCGTAGCGGTCGCATTTGTACTCCGTCAAGCGCGCAAACTGACCCATTGCGGCGTCACTGAGAGCGCGAGCGAGGCAGTGGTTGCGGACCATGCCGCGCACGTTCAGGTCTTCAATGCAGATCAGATCGAACCGTCGCACGATGTCGGTCGTGATCTTGTGCATGTGGTCGAGTCGAGAGTCGGAGATCTGAGACTGGATACGAGCGACACGGAGACGTTGTTGTTCCCTGCGATGACTTCCTTTCTTGCGCCGCGCGAGCACGCGCTGCTCCTTAGCGAGCTTCTTGAGCTTCGATTGCAGCAGTCGCGGATTGGCGATGTGCTCGCCGTTGGAGAGAGTGGCCAAGCGATTGATGCCAAGATCGATGCCGACGGACTCACCTGTTTTCGGAAGCGGACTAACCGGTTCATCGAGAACCAACGTGACGAAGTACCGTCCGTCACTGCGCTTGGTTATCGTCGCAGTGGTGGGCGAACTCACGAAGGTTCTGGACCAGTGAACATCGAGTCGCCCAAGTTTGGCGACAGTCAGGTTGCGGTTGGTGGCGTCCCACTTGAAGGCGCTCAGCGTGTACTCAGCGGCCTGCGGTCCGTGCTTTTTCTTGAACGACGGATAGGCGGAGCGCTTGTCGAAGAAGTTGCGGAGCGCGGTCTGGAGATGCCGGAGTGCTTGTTGCGTTGGGACGCAGGAAATCTCCTTGAGCCACGCGGTCCGTTGTTGCTTCTTGAGATCGGTGAGTGCAGCCGAGGAGGAATTGTAGTTGATGTTCTGCCCTGCGTCCTGGTAGGCATCGGTGCGAGCGCGGAGAGCCCAATTGTAGACGAATCGGCAGGCCCCAAAGGTGCGCGCCAGTACTCGCTCTTGAGGCGGGGTGGGATAGAATCGAAATCTGTAACGCATCTTCACAATTCAGAGTATGCTCGCGTAATGTCGCGCGAACAAGAGAAAAGAAAGGGGAGCGCCATTCCTCCGTCGGCTAAACCCGACGGTCTCCTGGCGCTAATCCGATGATCGGCATCACGCTCAACCGGCGGGACATGGCCCGCATCGACGGCATGCTGCGGGACGCGGACCGGCGCGTGCAGCGGGGCGAGGAGTTGTTCCTGCTGGAGTTGGCGGCGCTGCTGCGGCGCGAGGTGCAGGGGGCGGACCCCAAGGTGCCCGCCGGGGGGAAGGGGAAGGGGCGGACCTACAAGTACGCGAGCAAGCTCCGCATGGCGACGGTGGAGGGCATGCCGCGGGCCGAGGCGGCCGTGGCGGTCTGGTTGAAGGTGGCGGCGAGCGAGTTGAGGGCGGAGGACGTGATGCGCACGGCGCTCATCGTGCGGCCCAAGGCGGCGGCGCCGGAGTACGTGCGGGTGCTGGCGCAGGCGGGCATCTGGCCCGCGGACCTGCTGCCCTTCCAGGTGCGGGCGGAGCAGGCCACCGTGGTGGCGCGCCACGTGCGGCCCGACGAGGCGCAGGCGCTGCGGCAGGGCATCTGGGCGCGGCGGCGGGAGATCGCGGCGCAACTCACGAAGGCGGGAGCGCCCCCGTTCGAGTTGGGGAAGGGCAACGCGGCGGGCCAGCGCGTCTACGTGGACATCGCGTGGGAGGTGCTGCGCGGAGAGTTCGGCTGGGACGGGGCGCCCGCGCGGGTCGTGTGGCGGACCGCGCTCCAGAAGGTCATGGCGCACGTGCCGGTGGCGCTGCGCAAGGTGGGGGACTACCTGCTGGACGGCAAGGAGACCCGGTTTGACACGACGGAGGCGGACACCGTAGCATGGCGGAAGGTGAAGAGGGGCATGGAGTTCCAGAAGGTGCTCATGCCGTTCGTCAAAAAGAAGGTGTGAGGGACATGGACGTCAACGAACTGACCAAGAGCATGCAGAAGATCGAGAACTACCTTCTCCGCGTGAAGGCGGACATGATGGAGGCGGCGGCCGACTGCGTCGGCGAGGGCTGCGACGGCGAGGACGAGGAGGACGAGGAGTCCGACGAGGGCGCCGCCGAGGACGAGGAAGAGGAAGAGGACGACGCCGAGGCCGAAGAGGACTGATCGTCCGACCGCCCCATGACCATCATCGGCACGGTGCAGCTGCGGGACTTCGACCGGGGCGTGGTCCGGCTGCTCGGCCCCGACGAGGTGACGTACAGTGTGGACGGGGCCGCGCGCAAGGCGTTTGCGGTCGCGGTGCCCGGCGTGGACACTGAGATCGCCATCTACGGCGGCCGCGTGCCCGTGCAGTTCGTGAACCCCGAGGACGTGTACCAGCCTGCCATCGTGCCGTGCTACCGGGTCGCGCGGACCAGTGTGTCGCCCGCGTTCAACCGACAGCCCTGGTACACGCAGGCGGCCATCGCGGCGGCGCCGGGCGCGCGGGAGGTCATCCTGCCCAGCGGGGACCGCGGCTACAGCGGTTACGAGGAGCAGTGGCGGGCCACGCCGTTTGACGTGCAGTACGACCTCACGGTGTTGGGGCGACGGCAGGAGGACGCGCTGCGCATGCTGCTGCACGCGTTGCGCTGCTGCAAGCCGCCCTCGTGGCCCGTGGCCGTGGTTGACAGTATTGGGGACACCCGACAGTATGATGCTGTCGACCTCGGGGTAGACGACGTTTCGGCGGTGGCCGACGTGGCGGACCGGGTCGTAGGGTGGACAATGAGCTTTACCGTGTGGGCCGAGTTCGATCTGGACGACACCGTGACGGGCACGGCCTTCACGGGGGCATCGAGCCTGGACCCGCACGATCCGCTCTACAGCCGCCACGACCTGATCCTGCGGACGCATGTCGGGGTGGACCCGACGGACTGGTAGCGCACGCGCGTGCGCGAGTGAGGGCACGGATGCAGTACTGGAAGAACATCTCGGCGCGGGTGCAACCGGTTCCGGTAGGAAACGGCGACGTGGTCGCGGTGCGGCCGCAGGGCGAGGTGGAGGTTGTGGCGGAGTCGGCGGGGCTGCTGCGGCTGCGGGCGCAGGGCAAGATCGTGCGTACCGGGCGGCCCTTGCACCATGAGAAGGTGGCGCGGGGCAGCGTCGTGCAGGCGCCGGAGCGGCACCCGGTGAGCACGGAGTTCGCGCAGCACGTGGTGGAGCGCGGAGCGACGCAGACCAAGGCGGACATGCTGCGGGAGAACGAGATGCGCAAGGCGCAGCGGGCGGCGGCGGCGGCCGATGCGGCGCCGGTGAATCCGGAGGTGGTGCCGGTGGTACCGGTGGTGCCGGAGGCGGTCCCCGCAGCGGAGGCGCCGGTGGTGGTGCAGGTGGGGGACGCGCCGGTGGTGCCGGATCCCCCGAGCGCGATGGAAGATGGTACGGATGGGCGGCGGTCGAGCAGGCGGCGACAACGGCACGGGACGAGCCGTAACGAGGAGAACTGATCATGAGTGAGCCGACCTATCCGGGCGTGTACCTTCGCGAGACGAGCAGCGGTCCCGGTGCGATCACGGGCGTGAGCACGTCGAACCTGGGCCTCGTGGGCTGGACCTCGCGCGGGCGCATCGACTACCCCGTGCTGTGCACGTCGTTCGCCGACTACGTCGGAAAGTTCGGCGGATTCACGGCCGACGGGCTGGCGCCGACCATGGCGTACGCGTTCTTCGCCAACGGGGGGCAGCGGCTCTACATGGTCCGCGTGGCGCACAGCGACGCGGTGGACGCCTCCTGCTTCTGGTACAAGACGGTGACCGGCGAGGTGCTGGGCCACACGGTGGAGGCGACGGGCCTCTACGTGCTGAGCACGAACAAGGTGCCGATTGTGCCGGGCTCGGTGCGCATGGAGTTCGAGGCGGCGGTCACCAACAATATCTTCGAGGATGACGGCGCGGGCGCCATGACCTTCGTGGTGGCCGGGTCGGGCGGCGGCGGCGGCAGCGGTAGCATCGACTACGAGAGCGGCGAGATCAGCATCCAGCTCACGGTGCCGGGCGACTACATCGGCGGCGGCGGCGGCGCCAACGATCAGACCTGCACGTACGACTACCGGGTCGCGACGTTCACCATGCAGTGGCCGGGTGTGGTGGGCAACCTCTTCCGCGTGCGCATCACCGGGTCGCCCAACTACTACGACCAGGACACGGCGAGCTACAGCGCCTACAAGGTCATGGTCGAGGAGAACGTGGCGGCGGTGGGTGCGACGGCGAGCTGGCAGACCGACGAGACCTTCGACGAGGTGGTGCTCGACGACGCCACGGACGCCAAGTACTTCAAGACCATCATGGGCGACGTCTACAAGGGGTCGCAGATCGTGACGGTCACGGACTACGGCAACGCGCAGGACATCGCGGCGCTCAACGGCGTGGCGGTGACGGCGGAGAACTTCGCAGGCGCGCAGGTGCCCGCGTACGACGGCACGACCAAGGCGTTCGCCTACACCATGGCCAACGCGGTGGCGCCGGGCACGTTGGAGGCCAGCTTCCAGTTCACGGAGTCGCTATACCGCATCGGCACCGGTGACGGCACGGCGGCCCCGGCCTGCAACCAGTTGGGTCACGACATCGAGGTGGGCGGCGGCACGGCGGCCACGGCGAAGGTGGTGGTCAACCTGACGCTGAGCATCGCGGGCGCCATCGCCATCTACGACGACGGTTTGGGCAGCCTGCGCACGGGTCCGTTCCCGGGCGTGGTGCACGGGACCGTGAGCTACACGACGGGGCAGGTCACGCTGGCGACGGCGGGCGGCAACGTGGTGGTGGGTGGATCGGCGATCCGCATTTCCGCGGTCTACAGCGACGCGGTGGTCGTGGTGGACGACGGCAACGGCGGTGTGAGCGTGCAGACCCCGGCGGTGGGCACGGATCCGCCGACGGAGTTCGGGCTCAACAGCAGTGGGACCAACAGCATCGACTACGACACGGGCGTGCTGACGCTCACGTGGAAGATCACGGGGCGCCCGGCGGACGGCCCGGCGGGCCTGAACATCGCGACGGCGGCGGCCAAGACCAGCACGGCGGGGCCGTGGGTGCTGACGCCGGGCTGCGCGTTCGACCTCGACGTGGACGGCGCGGGCGCGCCCACCACGATCACGTTCAACGCCACGCAGGGCTACGTGGACACCACGAACGTGTGGCCGGTGGCGGATTGCGACGGGTTTCTCGTCACGTTCGCAGTGAACGGGATCAACCGCACGGTGACGTTCGCCGGTGTCACGACGACGCAGGCGGCGGTCATGCTCCAGATTAACGCGCAGATCCCTGGCATCGCGAGCTACGATGCGGCGGGAGCGGCGAGGACGATCGCGGATCGGTACGGTAGCGGTTCGAACGTGACGATCGTGGCGAACACGACGGCCATGACGTTCGCGGCTCCGGTCGCGGGCACGGGCGACGCTTCCAACATCGAGGCCGTTACGGCGGCGGAGTACGAGACGCTGGTGGAGGGCCTCGTGGCCGCGGTGGCCGTCACGGACAACGGCGACGGCACGCAGACCACGACATCGCTCACGACGGGCGTGGCGTCCGAGTTGACCTTCTCCAACCCGGTCCCGGCGGGCACGCTGACCGCGCTGGGAATCGTGGCGCCGCTCGACGTGTTTGGGACGGCGGGGTCGCTGGCGGGCAGCGAGTTGGCGGACTACTACACGCAGCCGAGCGACGAGGTCATCTACACCATGACCAGTGGCAGCGACGGCACGGCCACCACGCGGGCGGACGTCACGGCGGCGGCGCTGGAGGCCAACGCGGAGGGCGTGTACGCGCTGTCCAAGGCCGACGAGATCATGCAGGTGGTCATCGCGGACTTCCAGACGGACGATGCGGTGTGCCGCGACGTGATCACGTTCTGCGAGAACATGGGCGACAAGTTCGGCCTGTTCACGGTGCCGGAGGGCCTCGACGAGCAGGAGGCGGTCAACTGGCGCAAGTTCACGCTGGCGCAGTACAGCAACAAGGTGGCGGCGCCGTACTACCCGCACGTCGCGATCACGGATCCGGTGAGCGAGGCCACGCTGAACATCCCGATCGGCGGCCACGTGGCGGGTATCTACGCGCGCACCGACAACAACAAGAACGTGGGCAAGAACCCGGCGGGCGTCGAGGACGGCGCGCTGCGGTGGCTGGAGGGGCTGGAGGTCGACCTGACGCGGGCGCAGGTGGGCTACTGCGACCAGAACATGGTCAACTGCCTCGTGAGCTGGACGCAGACCGGCATGTGCGTCTGGGGCTGCAACACGCTGGAGGTGCCGGGCGGCCAGTTCGTGTACGTGTCGCAGAGGCGGCTCTTCCAGTACGTGGAGAAGTCGATCTTCAACGCGACGCACATCCACGTGTTCCAGAACAACGGTCCCGCGCTGTGGGCGGCCATCCGGCTCCAGGTCACCAGCTTCCTCATGGGGCTGTTCAACGCGGGCTACCTCGCGGGAACGACGCCGGACGAAGCGTTCTTCGTGGTCTGCGACGAGACCAACAACGACGCGGACACCGCGCTGGTCTACTGCGACGTCGGGCTGGCCGTGTCCAAACCGGCGAAGTTCCTCATCTTCAGCTTCTCACAGCTGACGATTGGGTAGCGAAGGGGCAGCGAGGTAGGTCATGGAGATCACGGTCTTCTCGGCGATACAGGAGCAGCACTTTCTGGTGGGGTCGCCCCTCGCCGGGGTGGCGCCAAACGGAACGGACTCAGAGGAGACGTGGGCGCGCGGGCGGATCCGGAAGTGGGCGGGTTGCACGGTGGGCGGGCTGTTCTCGTTCTACGTGGCTTCCACGTGGCACGCGTCGCACTCGGCCAACCTGCGACAGATCGCGTGGAACCTGGACGGAATGGCGAACATCCAGTTCTCGTGGCGGGATCCGGACGGGATCTGGGTGCCGTTCGCGGAGCCCACGGCGGACATCGGACTGATGGATCTCCAGCAGGTCATGCTGTTCCCGCCGCGGGGAGCCCTGCGGGTGACGGCGAACGGGGCGACACTGGCGGACTCGGCGATCGTAACGTGGTGGGAGGGCGGCATGTTCGACGACATGTTCGCTCACGTGCGGACACTCGGGCAGGAGGCGCGGCCGTAGGCGGCGCGGCGCAGGAGGACCAACATGGCGAGGGCAGCGACGAACGACTTTCTGCAAGGGTTCCGGTACCACGCGGTGGCGCGGACGTTCGATGGCACCAACCCGTTGCAGATCGACCGCGGCGAGAGCGGCATGAACCCGCAGGCGGGGTTCCAGAGCATCACGATCCCCGAGCTGTCGCAGGACGTGGTGGAGTACCGCGAGGGCAACAGCTTCTGGACGGCGAAGCAGCCGGGCATCCCGACCGTGAGCGACATCACGCTCATGCGGGGCGTCACGAAGAGCGACACTACGTTCTTCAACTGGGTGCTCGGCGCCATCCAGGGCGTCAACTACCGGGTGGACCTCGATATCTACCACTACGCACGGGACGAGATGACCATCGGTGTGTCCACGACGGCTGCGGAGCCTAGCGATCGGCCGCTCTACTGCAAGGACTGCATCCCGACCCGCGTGAAGCCGCTCGGGGACCTCGATGCGACAGCCAGCGAGGTCAGCCTCGCGGAAGTCGACGTGGCGGTGGAGCGGTTCGCACACGATCCGGCGGCTGTCTAGCGGACGCGCACGCGCGTGCGCACGGGTGATCAGCGATGGCGCGCAACATCCTAGCCGATCTGTTGCAGAACCATCGTTTCTGGCTCATGGATCTGGTGCCGTCGGCGACCTACCCGTTCTTCGTGTTGGGCTCCCCCATCTACGGGTTCCAGAGCATCTCGATGCCGGAGTACACGTTCGAGACGCGCGAGATCAAGCAGATGAACAGCATGCTCAAGCGCACCGTGTACGAGGGTGGCGGCTGGGGCACAATCACGCTGTCGCGGGGTGTGCGCATCGTGGACGACACGTTCTACGAGTGGGTACGGCGCGCCATCGACGGGCTGGACACGATCGATCGGGATCTGCTGCTGGTGCAGTTCCACCCGGCGAGCGCGAAGATTCTCGACGGGGCCAACATCCAGGCGCTGGTCAACGGCGCCGGGGCCATCGGAAACCCGACGGCGGCGGCGGTGAACGCGCTGGTGGGCGGCATGGACTGCGGCTACCTGCGCAACATCCCGGGCAAGGCGTGGCTGCTCTGGGGGGCCGTGCCGACGCGCTACAAGCCGGGCAGCGATTTGGACGCAACGGACGCCGGGGTCAGCATCATGGAGATCGAGATCGCTGTGACGAATGTGTCTGAGTTTTCACTACTTTCGCCACTTTAGGAGCTAATCGTGAATGGACTGCGCGAGGTATTGCGGCGGGTGCAGGAGGCGGCGGTTCCGGTGGCGGCGTGGCCGGAGCAGTGGAGGCGCTGGGCGCCCGAGTTGGCGGACCAGCGGGTTGGTCAGCGCATGACGGCGGATCGGGTGCCCGTACTGCGCAAGGAGGGGCTGGACGGGGAGTGGGCCGTGGAGCGCGAGCGGGACGGGACGTTCCAGATGTCTTGTACTGTGGGCGTGGCGCGGAACTGGAAGTGGACGGGCGTAGCATGGTACAGGCGCCGATCCACCGGGGGTCGGATCCGGAGGAGACGGTGCCCATGCGGTGCGAGGTGACTCTGCGGCCCAGTGAGCGTGGTGTCGCGTGGGACTGGAGCGTGGTGCAGGGCGAGCGCGACGAGGAAGTAGGGGCCGACGAGGGACAGGTGCCGTGGGCGCGGGTGGATGCGCTATCTGGCGTGGTGCGGGCGGCGGCGCGGGCCTTCGAGTCGGCGCAACGGGCGGTGGAGAACGGCGACGATTTGGACGTGGGAGACTAGAGTGGCGGACCTTGAAGCGGCCCGGGAGGTGGTGGAGCTGGCGCTGGCCGACCTGCGACGGGTCGGAGCGGTGCGACGCTACCGGGTCGGTGCTGGGGATGGGGCAGCCCGCGGCATCGCTACGCTGTACGGGCGGCACATGGAGGAGCGGGGCGAGGTGCGCATCGAGGTGGTGCCGGACGGGTCCGATGCGGAGGTCGCCGTGCGCTGGACGTCGCCGCTGGGCGGGCGCTGGTGGGCGGAGGTGGTGGACCTGCCGGGGGGTGGCGCGGACCCGTACGGGGCGGCGTGGAGCATGCTGGACGCCGTGCTGGCGGACGTGCGGCGCTGGGCGACGGGATCCATTCGACCGGAGCAGTTGACGACGGCGTACAGCCGTCCCAAGATCCGAGCCACCGTCGAGGCGGCGTGGGCGCGGGGGATGACGTGGGCATGAAGGCGATCTGCATCGCACCGAAGTTCAACTCGGGGGCCAAGCACGATGCGACTGGCGCGTTTCAGCCGGAGGCGCGGGCCTTCGTGAAGCGGTGGGGAGGCACGCTGCTGCTGGTGGACAACCTTGCTGGTAAGGCGGCCATGCGGCGCGCCGTGCTGGAGGCGGTGGGGGCGGACCCGCCCGACGTGCTGGCGCTGTTCTGCCACGGGTGGAACACGGGCATCCAGTTTGGGTTCGGGCTGCGGGATGTGCCCGCGCTGGCCGAGCTGTTCCGGCGGAACGACCACGATCCGGTGATCGCGATCTACGGCTGCCTGACCGGCGGCAGCGCGGGGCCCGGCGGCGACGGGGGCTTCGCGGACGTGCTGCGGGATGCGCTCTGTGCGGTGGGGCAGGTGCAGTGCCAGGTGGACGCGCACACGACTGCGGGGCACGCGACGCGGAACCCGTACGTGCGACGCTTCGAGGGCGGGGGCGTGGCGAGCGGGGGCGTGGGGGGCTACTACCTCGTGACGCCGAGGTCGGCCAAGTGGCAGCGGTGGGTGCGGGCCTTGCAGGGCGATCTGCGGCTGCGCTTCCCGCTCATGTCCGCGATGGAGATTCATGCGGAGCTGGAGGGAGCATGAGCCTGCGGGACTTGCGGCGGAGCATCGAGGAGAAGCGGCGGGTGGACCGGGATCCGGCCAAAGAGCTGTTCCACCGGTACTTCGACGACAAGCAGGTGCACATGGAGGACGTCGCGAAGGTGATCGCGGAGATCGAGGACGCGCTGCGCGAGGGCAAGGACCCGAAGGCGTTCATGCCGGACCTCGTGCGGCGCTGGGGCAAGTAGCGCACGCGCGTGCGCAAGGAGGCGATGATGGACAGGGTGTTGTTCGGGATCATGCTGATCGGGATCACGGTGGCGATGGTGGCGTGCGCGGTGACGGGCGTGCCGCGGGCGCGGCGGGGCGTGCGGGCTCTGGGCGGCATGACGGACGATCAGTGCGTGGCGCTCATGGAGAAGCGGGACGATGTGCTGCTGGCGGCTAAGATCCTCGGCGGCGTGGGTGGGCTCGGCGCGCTGGCCACGCCGCTGGTGGACATGGAGGACGACCGCAAGGAGCAGAACGCGCAGTGGGGCATCGCGGCGGGCGCCGGGACGGTGTCGGCGGTGGCCGTCGGCGTACTTTGGTACGGCGAGCGCAAGAGCCAAGAGTTCGAGCTGTACTGCGAGATGGCGGAGCGGGACGCGACGAGCGGGGCGAGCCCGGTGCTGGACGACCAGTACGGGCCGGGGGCGGTCGATGCCGGGCAGTAGGCGCGCGCTGCTGGTGGGCATCAACGCCTACCCGGGGCAACCCTTGGCGGGCTGCGTGGCGGACACGGCGGCGCTCGCGGAGCGGCTGGTGGCGCGCTACGCGTTCCGGCGGGCCGACGTGCGGGTCGTGACGGACGCGCGGGCCACGGCGGCGGCCATCCGGGCGCGGCTCGCGTGGCTGGTGGCGGGCGCCAAGCCCGGCGACGAGTTGGTCTACGCGTTCAGCGGGCACGGCGTGCAGGTGGCGGCGCGCACCGCGGCGGGCGAGGTGGACGGGCTGGACGAGGCTCAGGTGCCGGTGGACTTCGACTGGACGGACGGCACGCTCATCCGAGACGACGATCTGGCGACGGTGTTCGTGGCGATCCCGGCCGGGGCGCACCTCACGGTGATCTCAGATAGCTGTCACAGCGGCACGCTGGCGCGCGAGTGGTCGCCGATCCGGCGGCTGCTGGGCCGCACGCGTCGGGCGCGGACCATGACGGTGCACGGGGATCTGGTGTGGCGCAACGCGGCGGCGCAGGGGCACAAGCGGAACGGCCGCGTGCCGGTGCTGGCGGCGGGGGCGTGGCTGGAGGCGTGCCGGGCCACGCAGACGGCGGCGGACGCGTGGTTCGGGCGGAAGCCGAGGGGGGCTTTCAGCTACTGCTTTGGGCAGGCGCTGGATCGGGATCCAAACGTGACGCTGGCCGACCTGCGCGTGCTTGTGGGTCGCGGGCTGACGCGGGCCGGGTTCGGGCAGGATCCGGTGTTCGAGGGTGCAGAGTTGCATCGCCCGTTCTTGGGTGGCGTGCGGGAGGCGACGTCGTGAGGACGGTGCGGGAGTTGCTGCGCGAGGCGGCGCGCGTCGCAGAGGCGGACGTGCGGGCGATGCCGTGGAAGTTCGGAGCGGCGGCCTACCAAGCCGCGTTGGGAGTGCACCAACCGTGGATCGCGGAGATCTCGCCGATGCAGTACGCGCACATGGGGAAGTCACAGAAGGCGGCGTACGACAAAAAGCGGTCGGCGGAGTGGGACGCGAGCGCCGCGGTGAAGCAGGAGTGGCGGGCGGCGGTGGCGGCCGCGTACCAGTCGGGGGAGTTCGATCCCAAGGATGCGGACGTGCACCCGGAGGCGGTGGCGGTGGCGCGCGAGGCAGATCGGGCGAAGGCGGACGCGGAAGCGAAGGTGGTGCGCGCGGTCAAGAACAGGGAGAACGCGATCACGGACGCCAAGCAGGTGAAGGTGGGGGATCGCGTGTGGCTGGTCATCCAACGCGCCTACGCAGAGGTGCTGAAGGTGTCGACGAAGAGTGTGGTGGTGAAGGGGGCGTTCGGACCGTACAAGGTGCCGGTGCAGGAGCGGACGCCGCTGCTGCTGTGGAACGATCCGCGAGAAGTGGGAGAGGCGGTGACGGTGCTGGCGTTGATGGGCGAGGCGGTGCTGGAGAGGGCGGAATGGCTGTAGGAGGGAAGGCGGTGGAGGGATGAGTCTCGGACGGAAGCTGATACGGATGGGCACGCCGGAGGGGGATCTGCCGCCGCGGCTGCTGGCGCAGGTGGGGCGGCTGCGGACGGACGCGGTGCGGTTCTGCCAGGGGCGTGAGGCGCACGGATCGGTGGTGCTGGAGGGGGCGGCCGTGGTGGTGGACCTCACGGGGCGGGATGCCGCGTTTGTGGCACGTCAACTCGCGCGGCGCGTGCTTGCACCGCTCCACGCGGTAGTGGAAGATGGTGGACGAGGTCACGCGCGGCTGCGGGTGACGGAGGAGACGTCGCAGTGAGGACGGTGCGGGAGCTGATGGGAGAGGACGACGCGGTAACGACCACGGCGGACATACCTAGCATCCCGATGCCGTTCGTAGCGCCTGCTCGAAGGCGCAAGCGCAAGAGGGTGCACGCCATGAAGATCGGCGAGGAGATCGTCATCAACGAGTGGAAGACCCGGCCGGTCGGCGACGACAGCTGGGAGGTCAAGGTCGGCAAGAAGTGGGTGCAGGGGCGGTGGCGCACCATCGGGAAGCAGCGCGTGTTTCTCAAGGGGAGCGGTGGCACGCTGCCCGAGAAGCCGAACGCGATGCAAGCGAAGAAGCCGGGCCTCGTGGCGAAGATCAAGGCAGCCCTGTCGGGCGCCGTGGAAGGGTGGCGAAAGGGCCACCGATCGGAGGATATGAACATGAGCGAGATCGGACGGATTGCGCGGTCCTTGCAGGAGGCCGAGGGCAAGAAGGCGGCCAGCAAGAACGTCATCGAGCTGCTGGCGGTGGACATGACGGAGGCGCCCAAGGTCGTGCGGCGGCTGGAGAAGCTGCTCGGCGACAAGGCGGCCGAGGCGGGCCCCGGGCTGGCGGAGGCGCTGATGCCGACCATCACCAAGTGGCTGGAGGCGCAGGGGCTGCGCGTGCAGGGCACGGCAGCGGCCGAGAAGGCGCTCAAGCAGTCGGCGCGGGCGTAGGGGGAGATCATGGCGAAAGATCTGGAACAGATGGTCCTGGACGAGGACAGCATCGCAGAGATGGGCGAGATGTGGTTCGACGCCAACCCCGACGTGTTCGACGAGGCAGGCGTGGACCTGGCGGAGGGCTGGACCGACGATCCGCCCGAGGAACTGGACCAGATCGCGCAGGATGCGGCGGTGGACATCGTGGACCAGCTGCGCAACCCGGAGGACGGCAGCGCTGGCATCGCGGTGCTGAACGAGGCGGACCAGCTGGCGAACCTGCTGTACTTCAAGTTCGCCGAGTTGACGGCGGCCAGCCCCGAGGACTTCGACGCCTGGTTCGAGACGCTGGAGGACGAGGTCGACGACGAGGACGAGGCGGAGGACGACCTTGGCGACGTTGGCGAGCCCGGCGACGAGCCCGAGGTCGACGACGAGGCGTAGATGGCGACCCTTCTCGCCTACCCCATCGGCAGCGACGGCACGGACGTGCGGTTCCGCGTGATCCGGCGCAACCGGGCGGGCACGCGCATGGCGTTGCCGGTGCCGCTCTGTGCGGCGCTGGCGCGGCGGGCTGGGGGCGAGGTTTGGGCGGCGGGCGAGGGCGCGCTGGAGGCCAACGCGCAGGGGCTGCGTGGGCTGCGGCGCTGGTTCGTGGGGGCGCAGGGCGACCGGGCGGCATTCTACGGGGGCGACGGGGAGCCGTACGAGACCGTATGCGACGCGGTGCGCACCGTGCTGGGCTTCGTGCCGGGCGGCGTGCGATGCCCCGGAAGATCCTGATCGTTCGATTGACAGCAACAGATCGCGGCGTTACGTGGTGAGTGTGGAGCCTCTGTGGCCCAACGGTAGGGCGCCGGACTTTCAATTCCGTGATTCTAGGTTCAAATCCTAGCAGAGGCGCGGATGGTGGGTTGACAGGGGAGCGCGCAGTGATCAGGTTGGGAACATGATGCGGTTCACGTGAATGCCAGAGTAGGGCCCCCCCGGTAGGTCTTCTTCCGTTCGATCAACGCAACAACCAAGGAGGAAGACCATGTTCAATTTTCGCAAGAAGGCCCCCGTATCCGAGGGGCAGGAATTCAGCAAGGAAGAGTTGGAGCGGCGCGAGTCGGCCGCGGAGCGCCTGATCCACCTGCGGGTCAAGGTCAAGTCGCTGGCGGCGGAGGCGACGATCATCCGGCAGGAGGCGGCGCGCGTGCGGGGGCGGGTTCGATACGGCCTCAACCAGCACCGCACGACCGTGGTGCGGCGCCACGCGCGGCTCAACCTGCTGGCGTACGGACTGCTGCGCGGCGTGCCCTACGCGACCATGGAGGCGCGGTGCCGCGAGGCGCCCGACTTCGAGGAGGTGGCCAGCATCGCACGTCGGTTCGGGGCAACCGAGGCGGCGGTGCGGGCATGGCGGGCGGATGCGGATGCCCACCGCAAGGCGTGCGAGCGCGCCGCGTAGTCCTGCCCTGTTTGACGACCCGCGAAAAATTCAAGTAAGATCTACTCAACCTAGGAGGGGTGCTGATGCGGCTGAACGTAGAGTTGAAGAACGAGCTGTATGCCGAGGTGAGCGTGCACGCCGAACGGGAGGGGCGCAGCATCAGCGACGTGGTGCGGGTGCTGTTGCTGGACTGGTGCAAGGCGAAGCGGCGCGAGGAGCGCGAAGAACGCGCACGCGCGTGCGCGCAGGAAAAGGTGGCAGGAGGGAACGGATGAACGGGACCAACGTGACGGTGGTGACGGCGCCGGAGCCGTGGGTGAACGCGGGGCCGGAGGCCGTGTCGGTGTTTTTGGCGGGGGGCATCCAGCGGTGCCCGTGGTGGCAGGTGGAGGTCATCGACCTGCTGCGGGGCATCCCCAACCTGGGCGAGGTCGTGGTGTACAACCCGCGGCGCGCCAACTTCCCCATCGACGATCCGAGTGCGGCGCAGGCGCAGATCGAGTGGGAGTTCCTGATGCTGGACCGGGCGCAGGTGTTCAGCATGTGGTTCCCGAACGCGGACTCCGATTGCCCGATCTGCATGTACGAGTTGGGGCGGCACCTCGCGCTGCGGATGCGGGATCGACAGGGGCACCTCGTGGCGCTGGGCGTGGACCCGGGCTACCGGCGCGCGCGCGACGTGGAGGTGCAGGTGGCGCTGGCCTGCGGGGGGCACGAGGAGGTGGAGATCGAGCGGAGCCTGCTGGCGCACGTGCGGAGCATCGGGCTGGCCGTGCTGGCGGCCCGCCACTTGGGGCAGTCGTTGCGCGATCGCGCGCAGGGGAGGGTGAATTGATGGCAATCCCGGAGATGCGGTTGGTGGATGGGTATCGTTTCGGACTGCGGATCGATGGGAGAGTGCGTGGCGTGGCGCGGTGCGGAGAGATGGAAGCATATCAGGAGCGTCATGGAAATTGGAAGTTGCGCCCCGTCAGCATCGAAGCAGCGGTGAAGGCGGGAGAGGTAGGATTGGCAGGGCTGCTGGCGGGGAGCAGAAGGCATCGTGTTGAATTGGAGGAGTACGCTCGCGACGGCAGCGTGCTGCGGAAAATGGATTTGGGGAAATGCCGGGTGAAGAGGTATCGCTGCGCTCCGCACGACGCGATGTCATCGATGCCCGTGATGGAATCGGTGGTTGTGCATCCGGAGCGGCTGCGCGTGAGGAACCTGGTGAACCCGGATTTCGTGGAGCCGCATCCTGTGGCAGGTGGAGCGACGGAGGTGTGTGATGGCTGAAATGTTCAACGAAGCAGAAGATGCAGTGCGCGTTGCGGAAAAAGAGGCGGAGGCGGCGGAGACGCGCACGGTGACGGGCGACGCGGGGCGTGGGCACTTTCTGGATCCGGCGGGCAGCACCATGTCAGGCAAGCTGCCGGGCGGGTTCCGGGATGAGGCGGGAGTGTTGCACCGCGCCTTTGTGGTGCGCGAGATGACGGGCGTGGAGGAGGACCTGCTGGGGGGCAAGGGGTCGCAGATGGTGCGTATGAACCGCATCATCACGAACTGCCTCCTCAGTTTGGGCACGGTGTCGGACAAGGCGATCATCGCGACGGCGGTGCAGGCCATGCCCACGGCGGATCGGGTGGCCGTGCTGCTCACGCTGCGGCGCCTCTCGCTGGGGGACGCCTATGTGCTGCGGCTGAAGTGCCCCAACGAGGACTGCCTGGTGGAGGATAGCTACACGGTGAGCCTCGGTGATCTGGAGGTCTCCGACATGGCGCAGCCGGAGCAGCGCCAGTTCGAGACGGTGTGCCCGTCGGGGCGGCGCGTCGGCTGGCACGTCATGACGGGGGCAGACGAGGAGTGGATGTGGGACGTGGCCAAGCGGCGGCACGACGACGACGCGTTCACGCTGAGCTTCCTCGCGCGGATGGACACGATCGACGGGGAGCCGGTGCGGCGCGGGACCGGGGCCAAGAACGACGCGGTGTACGATCTGGCGGCAGCGCGGGTCAAGGCGCTCACGGTGCGGGAGCGCAACGACGTGCGCGAGGAGGTGGTGGCGTTGGAGGGCGGCGTGGACACCACGGTGGAGTTCGAGTGCAAGCAGTGCCACCACACGTGGGAGCGCAGCTTGCCCATTGGGGGGCCGGATTTTTTCTTCCGCTCGGCGAAGCGCAAGCGCTAGAGGACGACGTGTTTTACGCCATGGAGATGCTCGCGGTAGGATACGACGACGCCATGGCGATCCCCTGGTCGCGCCGGAAGCGCATCGTGGAGCGGAAGGCCGACTTGGAGCACAAGCGCGCGGCGGCGCAGCGGCAGGCACAGCTGGCATCGCGCGTGCGACGGGGAAGATAGATGTCGTTCATTCCGCTCGGCTTCGCGTTCGCAGCCCGGAACAAGGGCCTCGAAGGCGAGTTCAAGAAGACCCGCAAGAACATGGACGGGCTGAACGGCGCGCTCGGCCAGACGAACCGGTCGGCGACGGGGGCCGCGGCCGCGTTCGGCGCCATGGCGACGGCGGCCAAGATCACCAGCAAGGCGATCCAGCTGCCGTTCAAGGCCATGGGCGGCATGATCGACGCCGTGGAGCGCCGCGTCGGGCAGTTCAACCTCGCGAGCATCGCGGACGACGTCAAGAAGTTGACCGGGGAGTCGGGCAACCTCAGTACGCAGATGGACAGCGCGTTTGCCAGCAACGCCAAGGCGATCAAGCCGCTGCTGGCGGGCATCGGGAAGAGCGGCAAGGAGTTGCGCAGGCTGACCAGCCAGGCCAGCAGCATGGCCTACTCCATGGACGTGTCGGCGGAGTCGGTCGGCAAGGTCATGGTCGAGCTGGAGAGCGCGGGCGGACCGGCCAAGGCGGGCCTCGACGCGCTCAACATGAGCACGAAGGACTTCGTGAAGCTGGTGGAGGTGGGCGGGCCCGAGACGGCGCAGTTGGGGTCGTTCCTCGGCGACCTTCAGACCTCGTGGAGCATGACGGCCACGCAGGCGGCGGAGACGGCCAACGCCGTGATGGCGTACGGGCAGGCGGCAGGCGTGGGGGCCGAGGGTATCAAGAAGATCGACGGCCTCATGGAGAAGTTCAACGCCGTGCTGGCCGACGCGCCGCCCAACATGCAGGTCACGGCCGACCAGATGCAGGGCATGATCATCGGCGCCACCAAGCTGGCGGGCGCGTACCGCGAGATGGGGGCGTCGCAGGAGCAGGCGCTGGATTACAGCCAGCAGACCGCCGAGTTGTTCACCAAGGAGGCCGTGGCCTTCCAGAAGGCAGCGGAAGGGCGCGGCGAGTACGGCGACATGGCCAAGGGCCTGATGCCAGTGCTCAAGGAGTGGGGCAGTTGGGATGAGTTCGGGGCCGCGCTCAAGGTGGGCGCGCTGGACGCCACGAAGGGCATGGTCAAGCTCAACGAGATCGTGCAGTCGGCGTCGGCCAAGGGGTTCGGGCCAGCCGACGTGCTGATGCGGCAGCTGCTGGGTACGATCGGCGAGACCAGCCCGAGCATGGCGTGGTTGGCGCAGAACACCAACGCGGGCGCGGCCGCGCTGAGCAAGTTCGACGCCATGACTGTGAAGAGCGACGGGTCGCTACAGAAGTTTGCCAAGGACGGGTTCAGCACGGGATTCACGTTGCAGGAGTCGTTCGACCGGGCCAAGCAGGGCATGGAGCAGATGGTTCGCAGCATCGCGAGCAGGGAAGTCTCCGGCATGGTCCGTACGCAGATCGGCGCCTACCGGGACATGGGCAAGCAGATCGTGCGCATGGGGAACGACAAGACGTGGGGGCCCATCCTCAAGAAGGCGGTCATCCTCAAGCGCATGGGGCTGCGTGGCCTCCTCATGTCGGCGACGGACAGCAAGTCGCAGCAGAAGAGCATGGCCAAGACGTTCGCAGGGCTGGAGATGGCAGCGGGAGCGATCGAGGACGTGACGGGCGCGATGAGCCCGCTCATGAGCACGATGGGCAAGTTCGGGCCGCTGGGAACGCTGGCGGGCGGCATCGCCACGTGGTTCACGATCCCAAAGTCGGCGCGCGAGAAGCTCATCAAGGACTTCCAGCCGGTGTGGGCGAAGGTCAAGGAGGGGCTGTGGAGTGCATGGGGGTCGCTGAAGGAGTGGTGGGCGGGCTTCAAGCCCACGCTGCTCAAGTGGGGTGGCGACCTGTGGACGGCGGTAAAGACAACGGCCAAGACATACGGTCCCGGCATCGCGAGCGCGCTCTGGGAGGGAATTAAGGGCATCGGCGGCCTGCTGATGGGCGGCCTCAAGGAGGCGTTTTCCGACCCCAAGATCGGCCTCGCGGCGAGCATGCTGGTGGCGATCAAGGCGGGCGGCATCTTCGGGGCGAAGGGGGTCCTTGCGACAGCCGCAGTTGAATCGTGGGTACTTGCATATCAGCGGTCCGAGGCGGCGCTGAAGGAGATGAAGGACCAGCGTGATGCCGAGGCCAACATGCAGCGCCGCAACAGGGAGAAGCTCTCTGGAAATCTTGCGGAGCGCTTCGTGGAGGGGTCGCGACCGGAGGACTGGGAGGCGGAGTTGGGCATCAGCCAGGAAGAAAGCGCGCTGATGGTCCCGGGCCTCACGCAGAGCACGGACTACGCCAAGAGGTTCGCGACGGATACGGCGACGCAGCTCGCGCTGGTCGAGAAGGGGCGCGTTGGGTTGCGGGAGAAGCTAGGTGGTGGGGTTGTCGGAGAGTTGCAGGAGAGCGCGCTGGCAGCGGCGCAGCGCGGCAACGTGAAGTTTCGGACAGGGCAGGGCGGCGACTCATCGTTTGCGGAGTCGGCGCTGTCGGGTGTGTTCAACATGGCTGGGGTGGGGCGCCAGGTCAACCAGCAGATGGAGGGCCACGAGGCGGCGATCGGGAAGGTGCAGAAGACGGGGATGGGGCAGAAGCTGCTCGGCGAGGTGGCGTGGGATCCGAGCCTGTTCGCTGGGCGCATCGAGGTACTGCCCGCCATGATGCAGCAGGTGTCGCGGAGCATGCAGGAGAACGCGAAGGCGATGGGGCTCGGCATCATGTCGGAGACGGCCCGGGGCTTGTCGGAGGGGCAGCAGGGCACGGTGGACCAGATCATCGCGACGCAGAACCAGTGGTTGGAGTACACGAGGTTCCAGTCGCCGCCCAAGCAGGGGCCGTTGTCGGCGTCGGCGGGTAACCCGCTCTACAACAGCGGCATCGGCATGATGCGGTTGGTGTCGGACGGCATCAAGATCGGCGCGCAGGACGTGCAGAACGCCATGCTGGAGGCCATCGTGGGGTCGTTCCGGCTGGCCATGGGCGAGTACGAGAAGGAGGCGGAGGCGGCGCTGACGTCCTCGCAGGTCATGGCCAAGGTGGCGGACCAGCTCGTGCAGAACTTGACAGGCGTGGGCCGCATCGACATGGGGGACGTGAAGATCAGCACGGAGGAGCAGCGCGTGCTGCGGGCCAGCCTGGACATCCCGGGGCTGGCGGGCGTGACGGGCGCCATCATCGCGGACGGCAACCTGACGCGGCAGATCCTGACGCGCATCGCGGACGCGACGGAGGGTACCTACAAGCTGGCCAGCGGGGAGGCCAAGAACACGAGGGGCAGTACGGGCCTCGTGTTGGCGGCGGTGTAGCGTGGCGGCGTGGGCGGTCACGGCCGGGAGCCTGCTCGCGTTGTTCGTGGCGCTGATGGCGTGGACGTGCTGGTACCTGCGGCGCGATCTGCGGTCGTACCGGAGGCGCTGCGGGGGCCGCTGGGGGCTGGTGCGGGGGCGGGCCAGTGCGGGCATGGAGGCGCCCGAGTGGTGGTTGCTGGAGAGCGAGATCGGCGAGGGCCAGTCAGTCCTGCGGTGGGAGGAGTGGCCGAGGCGCACGCGCGTGCGCAGGCGAGGTGACGCATGAGTCTGCCCGATGGGGTCCGCGCGACGCCGGTGTCGCAGGGGTCCGTGCTCAAATGGATGGAAGAGCACGCCGTGTGGGACAGCGTGCGCGGCGCGGAGGTGCGGTTCTTCGGCGTGTTCGAGGCGCCGGACATGACAACGGCCTCCGACGGCGAGATGCTCATCGTGGTGGACGACGTCAACGTGCGGCTGGACCGGCTGGCCTACAAGTACTTCGGGGACGCGAGCCTCGGATGGATCATCGCGCTCTACAACGACCTCGACGTGCCGGACGCGGAGCTGTACCGAGGACTGCAACTGCACATCCCGAGCAAGCAGTGGGTGGCGGACAACATCCTGCTTCAGCAGCGCGAGTCGCGGCGGTCGCGGATATAGGTGGATCGTGTACTACGGGCCAGCAGCGGCGTGCATCATCGTGAGCCCCAACATGGATCGGCAGTGGGCGCTGCACGCGGCGGCGACCCCGTTGCCGGACTCCAAAACCTACAAGGTCTACCCGTACCTCACCGGGGTTACTGTGACCATCAACAGGGATCTGGTTTCTGCGCTCCAGATCACGGTCGACGCGCCCTTCGAGGAGGGCATCAAGATGCTGAGCGAGGACGCGGGGGGATCCTCTCCGTTCAACACGAACAACCTCATCAAGGTGCGCATCGGCTACGGCGAGATGAATCTGTGGACGCCGTGGTACTACGGGCAGCTCAACGCGGGCGGGGACGGCCTGACCATCGGGCCGGAAGGCGTGAGCGGCACGGTGAGCGCGCAGATGCGGAACTGGCAGAGCGGTTATGTGCTGGAGAACGAGTCGTCCTCGGCGGCGACGGCCAAGGAGTTGCTCCAGCAGATCGCGGATTCCATCGGGATGACGCTCAAGATCGAGCCGATGGCGTTGGCGATCCTGGACGATGCGGCGACGCTCATGAAGGGTCAGACGATCGAGGCGTTGTTCGGGAAGACGACGTTAGAGGGGTTGCAGGCGATTTGTCGGGCGAACGGATTGTACTGCACGGCGAGTTACAAGTACGACGGTGCGCCGGATACGCTGCGGATCGCAAGCAACGTGGACGTGAGCAAGGGCGGCACCATGGCCGGAAAGCCGCGGAACAAGTATGTGATGCGCGGGCTTTTCCAGCCGAACGATCATCAGTACCCCATCCTGAGCTGGGGGCCGGATCCGGGGATGGCGTCGTGGTTCGGAACGACGGCGCGCGGCGGCAACGCTGGCGTTGGCGTGCGGAGCGTCAACAAGTACACGGGAAATCCGGTGGAGCTGGACGCGAATCCGTACGACAACCCGTCTCCGTTGGCGGTTGGGAAGACGCCGCACAAGAACAAGGCGCAGAATCGGAGCCACAAGGGGAAGAAACTGGACGTGGAGACGAAGCCGGGCCAGGCGACGCCGGAGTTGTACTCCGTGCCGACGAGCGCGAAGGACGACGGGCAGGCCAAGGAGGACATGAAGCAGCAGGGCACGGCCAAGCAGACAGCCGGGATGCAGGCGCAGCAGGCCACGCTCAAGTCGTTGGGGGTGCCCGACCAGGACGTGCTGGAGCTGATCGACGTGTACGGTCTCAGCCCGCGCTACGACGGGCCCTACGAGGTGATGGAGGTCACGCACACGTTCGCGCCGGGCAGCTACGAGATGGACATGAAGCTGCTTCGGATGGGCACGTTGGCTTCGGACGAGCCGGAGCAGAAGGGGACGGCCGGGGGCGTGGTGCCGCCGAGTCCGAGCTACTACGGGACCTAGATGCCAGCGTTCAACCGTGACGACGCCTTCCTTGCTCGCAACCCCATTGCGTGGCTGCGCCAGGTCCTCAGCGACTGGGGGCTGGAGTCGTTCTGCAAGCGGTACTACGGCACCTACCCGGGCGTGGTGGTGGACAACGCGGACCCGGAGGGGCTGTACCGCATCAGGGCCCTATGCCCGGCCATCGGGTTGAACAAGTCGGAGGGCGTGCCGGAGAACTACTGGGCGTGGCCGTGCCTGCCCGGGTTAGGGAACGATCAGGACGGGTTGTCGGGTGGGGACGTGTGGGTGCCAGACGTCGGCAGCAACGTGTGGCTCCAGTTTGAGGGGGGCAGCCCGAAGAGCCCCATCTACATGGGGGGATGGGTCAACGTCAAGAAGGCCATGCCGGAGCTGGACCACGCGGCGGCGCTGCGCAAGGGCATCCGCACGCGCAGCGGGCACTTCCTGCGCTTCAGCGACGATCCGGCCGACCTGCACATCACGATCGGCAAGGGGGACGGGGCGGGGTCGCAGACGGCCTCGTTTCTGACGTTCGACAAGGACGGCAACGTCGCCATCAGCAACGACAAGGGCTCCCTGCTCTACATGAACGCGCAGGATGACGAGGTCAGCGTCGTCACGGCCAATGCGGACGGCGAGACGGAGAGCATAGTCATGCTGGGCAAGGACGAGGTCACGCTGGCCACGAAGGGCGGCGCCACGTTCGGCATGAAGGGGAAGGACATCACGATCAACGGGGGCAATATCATCCTCAACGGGACCATGGTGCACCTGGCAACGAAGCAGATCTACCTGGGCAAGAACGCGACGGAGCCCGCGGTGCTGGGCAACAAGCTGGCGCTGAACATGGCGTTGCAGATACACGGGACCGCGGCGCCGGGCTCGCCGACGACGCCGCCGACGACGCCACCGCCGCTGCTGGGCAAGGAACTGTCCACGGTCGTGTTCATCGAGTAGGGGGACGACGTGTCGAAGTGCAAGATTCCAGCGCTGCCCATCCCGAAGCTGACGATACCGGTTCCGGGGATCCCCTTTTCGATTCCGAAGCCGCCGGGGTTGCCGAAGGTCCCGAAGTTGCCGGGATACGGGATCGCGTTGAAGCTGCCGGTGCCGAAGCTGACAATCCCAGTGCCCGGGATACCGTTCTCGATTCCGAAGCCGCCGAGTCTGCCGAAGGTTCCGAAGTTGCCGAGTTACGGGATCGCGCTGAAGTTGCCGGTGCCGAAGTTCACGATTCCGGTCCCGGGGATACCGTTCTCGATTCCGAAACCGCCAGCGCTTCCGGGCATCCCGGGAGTTCCGGCGTGCCCGTTGGACTGATCTGCGCACGCGCGTGCGCGGGAGGTGAGTAGTGGCGACGACATTGAAGGGAATCAAGTTCCCGTTCCAGTTGGGGACGACCGGATTCCCGGCCATGAGCGAGGGGAACGTCGTGGTGAGCGACCAGGTGCGCGTATTGTTCACGACGGGCAAGGGGGAGCGCGTCATGCGGCCTACGTTGGGCGTGGAGGCGCTGGAGATGATCTTCGGGGACATCAGCCCCATCACGAAGGCGCGGATCGCGGCGGATGCCGTGCGGGCCTTCCGGGATTGGGTGCTGCTCGCGGTGGTCCGCGCGGTTGACGTGTACGAGGGAACGACTGAAAATGACGACACGACGTTGTACGCGGACATCGAGTACAGCATCGCGGGCCAGATCGAGAGCCAGCAGGTGCCGATGGCGACGGCGAATCAGGGATGAGTATAAATGGCGCGTGAACCACTGGTACAGGACCGGCAGCCGCTGAACGAAGTCAAGTTCGCGGGGCGGGACTTCGGGTCGATCTTCGACGCGCTGATGCGGCGCCTCAAGATCCAGTACGCCGACATCTACAACGACTACGCCGAGTCGAGCGTGGGCATCATGCTGGTGGATCTCTGTGCGCACGCGGCGGCGCAGATCTGCTGGACGCTGGACCGCATCGCGAGCGACTGCTACCTCGCCACGGTTCGCACGCCGACCCCGGCGAGCTGGCTGTCCCGCATGGTCGGCTACAAGATGACGCCCGCGGCGGCGGCGGGGGCGGACCTCACGTTGAGCTTCGATAGCATCCCGGGTCCGGCGACCATGGGTACGGGGTGGCGCTTCATGGGGCCCGAGTCCATCCAGTACGAGCTGGTGGCGGACCTAGCGCTGGTAGTGTCCGGAGTGCCCGTGACTTACACGGCCAGCGTGCGACAGGGCGAGACGCGCAACCTCAGCTACGTGGGCGACGGCACGTTGTTTCAGCAGTACACGCTGGAGTACGCGGGCGCCGACGAGTACATCGCGGACGGCAGCGTGCGTGTCTGGGTGGACGGCGCCGAGTGGACGGAGGAGACATTCCTCGCCTACGAGGCCACGGACCAGTTCGAGGTGGACTATTTGGCGGAGCCGCCCTACGTGCGCTTCGGCGACGGCAAGGCGGGCAACGTGCCCAACGACGGCGCCGACATCCGCATCGAGTTCGTGAAGATCGTGGGGGCCAAGGGCAACGTCAAGGCGGACACCATCACGACCAGCCTCGACACGCTGACCATCGGGGGCGTGCCGGTGCCGTTCACGGTGACCAACGCGCTGCCCGCGCGGAGCGGCATGGATGCGGAGACGGTGGACCACGCGCGCCGCACGGCGCCCTACGCCTTCGCGGCGCGGGGCGGGGCCATCACCCTCACGGACTACCAGGCGCAGGCCAACGGCTACGTGGACGCGCTGTACGGGGCCGTGGCCAAGGCGTACGCGTACAGCCCGCACACGGCCTACGCCGACATTGTGTTCAACGGCTACGTGGCGCAGATCGGGCTGTACCTGGACGACTTCGACCTCGCCATCGCGGCGGTGCAGGCGGCGTGGGCGGCCGATCTGGTGACGATCAACGCGCAGGTCACGGCCATCGACGACGCCTACACGAACATGGAGGCGGAGCGGGCCGCAGCGGTGGCGGCGGTGGCGGCCATCGTGGCGACCTGCGAGTCGGCCAACGGCACGTTGCTGGTCAACGACGGCAGCTACAGCTCGTTGGGCACGGCCTACACGGCCCACACGGGGGCGTCGGCCTCGCTGCTGGCCTACCTTGCGACGGTACTGTCTCCAGCCGAACTGGTCATCGCGACGGGCTACATCACCACTATGGACGCGAGCGCGGACACGATGAAGGCAGCGGCGGACGCCATCAGCGGCAACGACGCGGCGGCGCGCGCCATGATCACGGGTACCATCCAGATGCAGAACGCGGCGCTGGATGCCATCGTGGAGGATACGACTGGCACGTGGGAGGTGGAGCTGGCGGCGCAGGCGGCGGCAGTGGCGGCGCTCGCCGTGCCGATCGCAAACGTAACGGCACAGATCGCAGCGGCCGACGTGCTGGCGACCGATCTCAACGCGGACATCACGGCGCAGACCACGCAGATGCAGTTGCGGGTGGGCGAGCTGTTCGACGCCAGCTGCCGGGCCAACATCGTGCAGGTGCCCATCCTGTCGGTGGACGCCAACGGGGACTACATCGCGCCGCCCAGCGGCCTCATGGCGAGCCTCCAGACCCACCTCGACGGCCTCAAGGAGGTCACGCAGCAGGTGGAGGTGCTGGACGGCACGCCGGGGCTGTTGGACACGGACATCACGATTCGAACGCGGGTGTCGGACGGCTACGTGGTGGCCGAGGTGCTGAGCGCCATCGACGCCACGGTGCGCGGAATCATGCGGGGGCGGGAGTTCGCGGCGCCGCTCTACCTGTCCTACCTGTACCAGATGGTCCGCGCCTGCTCGGCGGGGGTGGAGTACTGCACGATTACGATCTTGACGGACCCGTTGGCGTACACCATCGGGGGGAACGCCATCCCGGAGGCGACACAGATCCTCGTGCTGCGCACGTTGGATAACCAGGAGGCGCCGTAGTGGCAACGCGTGAGACGAGCCGGTTCAACATCCCGTACCCGGGGTACGACGACCAGGGGAACTGGGATTCTAAGTTCGTGAGCATGATCACGCAGGTGGACGCCACGCTGTTCGCGCTCATGGAGCACGTGCAGTTGACGTTCCAAGCGTTGCCCAGCGTCACGAACAACGCTGGGACGAACGAGATGGATCAGGCCACGGATCTGATCTTCATGTCGCGCACGTTCGGGTGCACGATCACGGTGGCAGCGGGTAGCGTGCCGTTGGTGCCGCAGCACCTCATCGGCATCCAGGTGCCGTCCGGGATCACGGCCAACGCGACGGCCGTGTGGGAAGTGGTGGGGGTCGCGGACATCGACGCTGACTTCCTCGTGCTGGGCTACATCGACGCGACCTTCAACATCTACTGGTGGAACGCGGCCGTGCTGTCGGTGGGGGACACGTCGCGGCTGTTCTCGCACGTGACGGTCGGAACGCTGGGGTTCATGGTTGGGGCGGGGAACCCGAACGGGATCGTGGTGGCGCCAGCGGGAACGAGCTACTACGACAACGTGGCGCTGGTGATCTACATGAACGTCGACAGCATCTCGACGTGGGTGCTTCTGTGAGGTAACGCATGGCGTTTCAAATACCGATCAATTCGCACAACTTCACGGGGCTGCACGCCGGGGATGCGGCGGCGACAACGTGGATTCAGACGAACCATTGGGACACCTCCTACGATGGGTTGGGAACACCGCAGGAGAGCGCGTGGTACTGGGACACGGTGACCGGATTCGAGAAGGTGTGGGACGGCGCCATGTGGGTGGTGCGGGGGGCGGTGTCGGGGACCACGCTGGACATGGCCTACGACGGCGGAGGTGCCGGGCTCGGGCGGTCGATTACGGCGGACAGCGGGGCGGTGGACATCTCCGTACCGATTGCGGTGAACGGCACGGCGTTGGCAGTGCACCAACTCAACCCGGCGGCGACGGTGGACGTGTTCACCGTGGAGAACCTCGGTGCGAGCGGGGCGAGTATCGGGTTGACAGGCACGCGGCGGTGGATCGAGTCGGACGCGGGAGACGCGACGTTCGGGCTGGTGGCGAACGATGCGAACACGTACACGCTGCACTTGTCGGCGGTCAACACTGGGGCCGGGATCGCGAAGATTGGAATTGGCGCTGACGACGATGTCGACATCACCTCGGACACTGGTTGTGTAACGATTCACGGGTACGATACCGGAACCGTCGGCGTAGAAATCGAGGCGGTGGCTGGAGGCGGGTCCGTCAACATCGGCGCGGTGAATCTCCCGAACCAGCTCAACCTCGGGACGGGTGGAATTCGAACGGTCGTGCTCGGCAGCGTTACGGGAGCGGCCATTACCACGCTTCGCAGTGGCACCGGAGCGTTTACGGTGACGGCTGGTGGGACCTTCGACGTCAACGTGACCGGGGCAGTCACCATCGACGCGGCCGGGGCGAGCGGTATCACGATTGGCGGGGACGCGAACACCGGGGCCATCGGGGTTGGGAACAGCGCGTCGGCGCGGTCCGTGACGGTGGGCAGTACGAACACGACGTCGGCGCTGGCGTTGCAGGCGGGCACGGGGTTCATCTCGTTCGCGGACGGCTACAAGGCGGCTGGCGGGTACGCGGGGGCTCTGTACCTGGCGCTGAACGCGGCGGAGTACACTTCGTTTGAGGCAAACTTCGGCGAGGTGTCGTTGCTGAACGCGATCAACCAGTGTGCGACGTCGGCGGTGACGCTCGACGAGGCGTACAACGCGAGTGGTGGTGCGAGCGCGATCACGGTGGACGCGGGGGACGTGACGTGGGCGCTGACCGGGGCGTACTCGTTCGTGGTGGATCTGACGGCGGCGACTGGCACGGCGGATGGGTTCCACGTCGAGGACGGGACGGACTATTTCCGGCTGAATCACACGGCGGCAAACTCGCTCGCACTGTCGTCCGAATTCACGTCCGTGGGGATCAACACGTCCGAGGGCGTCACGATCCGTGCCAATCACGCCTCCGAATTCCGCGTGACGTCGAACAACCTCACGCTGTCGACCGTGACGAGTGGCACGCTCGCGGTAACGAGTGCGGCGACCCTCGACCTAAACGCGGTCGCCGCGACGCTCGACGCCTCCGGTGGATACTCGATCGACGGTTCCGGAGCATCTTGCAATGTCTCGGCTACGGGACAGGCGCTCACCGTCTCGACGCTTTCCAGCGGGACGCTCGGAGTGCAAGCGGTAGCTCTTCTCGACATCGATGCGGGGGCGAATCTCGACTGTGACATCACCGGGACGATCGACATCGACGCAAGCGGGGCCGTAACGATCGACTCGACGGGAGGATCGATTAGCGTCGGCGGTGGAGCGGACGCTCAGGCGATCAGCATCGGCACGGGCGCGGCGGCTCGCACCATCACGATCGGCAACGGGACGACGACAACGGGCATTTCTTTGCGCTCTGGCAGCGGTGGGGTTGACGTCTGGCGCGGTGGAAACCTGACGCAGACGACGGACCTGTTTAGCATCACGAATACGTGCAACGCGGCTTCAATGACTGCCACGGGAACCGGACTGCTGTGGAATCAGTGGTACTACGACGTAGCGACTCCTGCGCTTGCGGACAGTGGACGGATCGCAGTTATCACAGAGGGCAACTGGACGAGCGACGCTGCGACACACGATGCCGCCATGTCGTTCCAAGTGGCGCTTAATGGGACGCTCACGGAACGGCTTGCGCTGTCGTCGGCGGGCGTTCTCAGTGGTCCCACGAGCATCGGCGTCACCGGGACTCGGATTGCCGCCGGGTTCTTCACCGATCTCACCGTGACGAACGCGATCACGGGCAGCATCACGGGCAACGCGGCGACGGTGACGGTTGCCGACACCGTGAGCGCGACTTGCTACGTCGGCCTGTACGAGGCGGCGAGCGGATCGCTTGCGGGGAAGACCGACGCCGCGCTCACGTACAACGCGAGCACGGGGGCGTTGGCGGCGACGTCTCTCGGAGTAACGGGCGCTGTCACTGGCGCGACGTCAACGTGGACGACTGCGGGAACGGCGAAAGCCTTCACAGACATGCTGACGTTGACGAACACCGGCAACGCGGTGGACATGGACGGCACTGGCGTCGGGATTTTGTGGAACCTCTACTACTACGACGCCGCGACTCCCGCTGTTTGGGACGCCGGTCGGATCGTCGTGGCGGCAGAGCAGGACGCTACAAGCACGGCGAGCACGCAGGACTCGTACATGGCGTTATATACGTCGTTGGACGGGACGAATGCGGAGCGCTTGCGGGTGACGAGCGCTGGGCACGTGGGAGTCAATGACGTCGCGCCAACCTCTTATCTGTCGATCATCGCCGAAGGCGTTAGTAACTGCCTGAATGTGGCAGGTGGAACAGTCTCACACGGAGACAAACCCGCAATCGTTCGTCTCATCAATGCAGCGACTACAATTTCGGCCGAGTCGCCGATCGGTAAAATCGAATTCTACTCATCGGACGCGAGCGGAGGAGGCGCGGGAGTCACATCCTATATATATGGGATACAGCAAACGACGTCGCCGAACAACGGAGCATTGACATTCGGTACAGGCGCGACGACAGCCGCAGAGAGGTTGCGCCTAGACGTACTTGGCAATCTCGGCCTCGGCCTCACCGCATGGGGCACTTCTGCCGCCAAGGTGCTCGGCCTAGCCTCCGGCACGGCCCCCACGACCTCCCCCACCAACGCGGTGCAGATGTGGGCGGGCGACTTCAACGCGGCGGCTGGGAAGTCGGCGCTTCACCTCCGCGACGAATCCGGGGTGCTGTCGGTGCTCGGCAACAATTGGGGCCTGTTCACGGCGGGCGCGGAGGTCATCGACGCCACGGCCGAGAAAACGATTTTCCTGTCGAACGGAACCGCGCCGTCCGCGCACACGGATGATGGAATCTATATCCACTCGCTCAACTGTGGTGCCTACGACTCGGCGGACGATCTCGCGTCGCTGGCGTTGTGCACTGAGTCCGCCGTGATCACTGCGAGCAAGGCACAGGACAGCGCGCTCGCGATAACGATCAACGGACACTCGTACTGGATGTTGTTGCGCGCGTGCGAGGCTGCCTAATCGAGTTGACTGGCGAAGGTGCGCCGAAAGAAAGGAAGATGGAAAATGGGAAAGAAGGCTGAGAAGGTGAAGAAGGTTGAGGAGACAGGGATCCTGATGCGCGATGTCATCGAGGCGGATACCGTGATTGCGCGCTACGTGGTGCGCCCGCAGCCCATGGGCAGGTTGCGGGAGGACGCCACGGCGGAGCAGCGGGCTGCCTACGCGGACGAGGCGGCGCGGTCCGCGGCGAAGAGTACGGTGGTGGACCGGGTGGCGCGGTTCGTGAAGTTCAGCACGGGGCTGGGGCGCAACGTGAACCTGCTGCGGCCCGAGACGAAGCTGTTCAACGAGGCGCTGCAAACGGATCGGGCGAAGGCGTACCAGAAGGCGCTCAACGAACTGTTGGCGACGAAGGCGCCAGAGGGGGTAGAGGAGGACAAGCATCGTGCGGATCAGAACGACCGCGTGGCGGAACTGGCGCGCGAGCACGACGTGCCCGGTATCAACGAGGAGATCAACGCGCGGCGCGAGGAACTTCTAGATGATGCGTCGGGGATCGCGGCGTGGTATCGGGTGCCGCTGTCGTATCTGCCCGGGTGGGGAGATGCCGAGGGGGCCGCAGAGGAGGACCGGCGTGGCGTGGTGGACCCGCTGGACATCGCGGCGCTGCTGCGGTTGGGCATCCTGTACGATCCGGAGGATGCGGCGGACGACAAGGCGAGGTAGCGCACGCGCGTGCGTAGGTGAGGCGGTATGCTTCCGTGGGGAAACCAGCAGTTTGGGATGGGGTGGATCGGGCGCGGCGATTGGGGCCGCCGCCTGTTCTGGGAGAACGTGCCGCCCAAGCAGCAGGAGCTGGACGCCGACAAGGCCAACGTGCTGGAGCTGTTGCTCAAGACGTGGGGCGACGAGTACGAGGCGCATCTCCAGCAGGTGTTGACGCTGCCGTTGCAGCGCGACACGTTCCAGGCGCGGGCGGCGGGCGATGGCGGCGAGGACATGTACGTGGTGCAGACGGTGGCCGAGGTCGACGCGACCTACGGTGCCGTGCTGAAGCTGCTGGAGCCCGTGGACGTGGCGGACTTTGCGACGGGCGTGGTTCCCTGCACGCAGGCGGGGGCGCAGTGGGTGGCGGAGGTTGGGGACGGGCGCTGGCCCGTGGTGCTGGTGCGGCTGCGCAACGCGGACGCGACGTACGATCCGGTGGAGTCGCTGGGCAACGAGGTCTGGTGCAGCACGGGGGCCCCGCTGCCGTTCGCGCATGTGGACGAGGAGATCGGGCGTGGCAACGCGACCCCGGCGCCGCCGGTGGCCACGGCCATCCGGGCGCGGTTCGCGGTCAACCCGGGCCTGCTGGTGGTGGATGCCGGGGTGGCGGTGACCTTCACGAGCGCCATGACGGGCGTCACGACGGCCTACGACAACGGGGTGGGCGAGCTGCGGGAGGACGTGGCGGGGCAGGCCGTGGGCAACCTGCGGGCCACGGTGGACTACGACACGGGCCTCATCACGATGGACGTGGACCACGACGTGATGGGGGACAGCGTGTTCCTCGACTCGATCATCGCGGCGACCTACACGGTACAAGGCTACTATATTCGGCTGCGGCCGGTGTCCATGCTGGAGTGGCTGCACCGCGACTTCGGGCTGACGGCGGACACCGGGGCGGCGGACGACGTGCAGCGGGCCGCGCTGGCGCACTACGCCTACTACATGGGGCAGAAGGGCAGTGCGTTCTCCTACGACGTGCTGGGCAGCATCTACCTGTTCGACGTGGAGGCGACTGGTCTGTGGGAGGTATGCTACTTCGCGCAGGTGGCGGACTACCCGGCAGACCACGTGTTCGCGGTGGGGGGGCGGACCTACACGGACATCGGGCCGCGCAAGGTGCGCTTCGACGACATCGCGGCCGACGCCGAGTACTACGACCACGACGGCGACCACAATGGGGGCATGCCGGGACTGGTGCCGTTGCTGGATCGCGAGGTCATCTACGACGACGCCTCGCTGGACACGTGGAGCGTGGCCAAGGCGTTTGCGGTGGACGTGACGCAGGGCTACTACTACCCGGCGCGGGTGCCTGCCACGGTGGTCAGCGCGACGGCGCTCACGGCAGCGGAACTGGTGACGTACGGGCTCAGCGTGGGCTTCCGGGTCGTGGTGGCCATGACGCAGGCGCAGAAGGACGAGTTCTCGTACACGGGGCGAGGCATCTGGGCGCTCACGGAGTACGACAAGGTGGGCGGTGTGCCGCCGAGTTGGACGGCCGATCCGTACTGGATCGACGCGGAGGATGGATGGAACGCGGGGCTGCTCCAGTGGACCGTGGTGATCGGGGCGGCGGTGGCGCCGACGGTGGGGGGCGACGTGGCGGTGCGGTATTGGCCCACCATGGACACGACGGACTGTTGCTACTGCCGGTCCAACTTCGTGCGCCTCGCGATAGGCACGACGGCGGAGGGCATCGCGGCGTACGGGCACTATCGGTCGGTGCGGCCCGCGGTGCCGCTGGACCCGCCGCCCGCGCCCGTGTCGAAGATGCGGGCGGCGCAGTGTCGGCTGGAGGCGCGGCTGGTAGAGTTGCTCATGCCGAGCCACGTGCGTATTCTGGAGATCGTGGACGTGCCGTAACTGCGCACGCGCGTGCGCGGACGAGAGGTAACCGATGGCAGACCTGATGGCGCAAGCGATAGCGGACGGGAGCGTGCACCTGCGGTGGCGGGAGCCGTACGTGACGGAGGGCGTGTCGGAGCTGGGCACGGCGCTGCCTGCGGGGTGCTACCGCGGATTCGGGATCGTGGAGACGCTGGTGCCGAGCTGGGGCGTGCGGCTGGGGGCGACGATCATTGGCTTACCGGCGGGCGTCTACACGGATAGCTTGTTGATGTACGTGGACGAGACCACGGGGTACGGGTTGGCGGTGCGGGAGCCGTCCGACGTCGTGCTGGACCTGGCGGGCACGGGGCTCGTGCTACCGCTGGTGGCAGCGGTGGATCTCTGGATTTGGACGGAAGTGCTCTACACGCCCAATGTGGCGACGGTGGCTAACTATCGGGTGTCGGACGCGGATCCGCGCGTAGCGCATCCCAGCGCGGTGGTCATCGGCGTGCTGCACGTGGACGTGGGGGCCAGCGTGGTGCGGCTCACGACGCCGGTGATCAACGCGGCGGCCTACTACGTGGCGCCGTTGGGGGATCGGACCGTTCCGCTGGCCGCGGCGCGGGAACAGGCGGTGAACTACGTGGTGGGGGATCGGCCGCTGGGCCTGTTGGCGGGCACCGAGCGCTGGTGCCTCCCGACGAGGCAGCAGAAATTGGGCCTCGACAACGCTGCGACCGCTGTGACCGGTGGAAACCCGGTGGTGACGGAGGCGGACACGCTGGACAAGGTGTTCGCGGAACCGACGGTGGCGTCGGTGGTGGTAGCGGCGGGTGTTCCGCTGGCCATCTTTGATTTCGCGACCTACGGGGCCATGTACTTGGGCCTCGGCGGGGTGGGCACGGCGCAGCAGTACTTCGACGTGCGCTTGGCGGGGAGCGACCGCTACCTGACGACGGAGGATGGCAGTGCGGCGGAGCAGATCGCGCTGATCGTCGACCCGGCCACGATGATGGAGATAAACCCGGCTGCCGTATGCGACGCGAACGGGTTCTATGCTGGCGACATCTGGATCACGTTCGCGGGCGGAGCGTTGTCCGCGACGAATCCGGTGACGGTGGACGTGTGGTATGGGCGCAGGCAGACGTTCAACACGTTGGACTCGACGCCCGCGTTCGGGTTGGCGCGGGTGGCGCCATACCGTCACGACCATGCGGCGCTGGTGGCGGCGAACGTGGCCGTAACGCCCCCTGGGTGCATCATCAAGGCGGACGCGACCGTGCAGGACGAGATCAACCGGCTGCGGCAGCGCACGCGCGCCTCGCACAGCATGGATCACACGGACTCGCGGATGGCGGCGAAGCTGTTCCTGCCGACGGAGACCTACGCGCAGCCTTTCGGCGATGCGAGCCAGGAGACGTTGGAGTCCGCCACGTGGCCGCGCTGCATGTGCTACGGGGTCAACGATGCGGGCATCGTGGTGGCGGAGGGCTTGACCGGCGGTGAGCGGTTCCTGCTGTACTCGTACACGGACGCCGTGTTGGGGCGCGAGGCCATCAGGCGCTACACGATCACGGACGGGGAGACGTTGCAGGGCCCGGCAACCATCGATGTGATCCCGACGATCAATGCGGCAATCCCGATTGGGCATCGGCCCGCGCTGGTTTCGGATTGGAACATCGTCTCCATGGCGAGCGATGGGCGCTACGTGTACATCCGGGCGATGGGGTACACAGGTGGCGATCCAGATGTGCACGCGTTGGCGTGCTACGACATCGTGAATCGGACATCGGTGTGGGTGCCGGTAGAGATCGCGAGCGGGACGACGGGGATGTACGAGCCGCACCCGAACAATGCGCTGCACGTGATCGTGGCCGATGTGGCGGCGACGAAGTTGGCGCTGAACCTGCCGTGGCAGGACCTCAAGGTTGGCGGAGCCGGGCAGGGGATCGAGATCCGTAGCACGGTGGACGGATCGTTGATCTCGACGGGCTACGGTGATGCGGTCGACGTCGGCTGGACGGCGCCGGACGCGTACGCGGCGGGACCGATGTGCTCCGATGGGACTAACATCTACTTCGAGGTGCGGTGCTACGATAGCGGCGGTGGACCATTCACGGGCAAGGAACTGTTCGGCGTGGGGCAGTGCACGATTGCGAACCCGACGCTGCACCAGGCGGGGGCGGAGATCGATACGATCGATTTGACCCTGTGGAACCCGGACACGGCGACCGAATCGCCGACCCCTCGGTCGCTGGTGTTCGACGGGGAGTTGTGCTGGTTGATGGGTCGGTTCGCCGTGGTGATCGTAAACCCGGTGCCGGGGGCGAACGGCACACACTTCTTCAAGTTCACGGATTCGGTGAAGAAGTACATGTTTGGTCCGGCCGCGTTTGACGGCAAGCACATCTACTTCGGGCTGGTGAGCTTCGACGCGTTGCTGGTGGGGGACTGGTACTACCACATCGTCCGTATCAACCCGGCGACGATCCCGGCCTACGTGGATTTCACGGCCGAAACGGACGGGGACATCTTGACCTACATCGATCCGGGATGGAGATGCCTGTGCGAGATGCCGTCCGATGTAGCGATCACGTGGACTGGCCTGTACGCGTTCGGCGACACGATGTACGATGGCGATACGCTGTGGTACACGAAGCAGTGGTGGGGGAACGGGGCGACGCTGTCAGGGAATGAGCTATTGTTACAGCGAATCCCCAACGTGCACGGGGTGTGATCCATGCTGGGACTACCGGGACGCATCGTTGAAGCCATCATGAAGGGGCCGGAGGGTCGCAAGAGCGCGACTCTCAGCATCGCTGGGGTGAGCCCGGTGGACGGCACGATCTGCATCCCGGAGCGGGCGTTCCAGTTCTGGCCCGAGAGCATCAGCGAGGAGCCGGAGATCGGCTGGCAGTTCAAAGACATCCCGGGCGCGTCGCACTCGCTTGCGCAGTGGACGCAGAACGGGGGCCGCACGTTCAGCTTCGAGGTGGTGTTCTCGCGGTTCATGCTGCCGCTGGACCAGCTCGGCACGGCGGAAAAGCTGCTGTCTCTGGGGCTGAACAAACCGGGCAGCACGGTGCCGCGCAACAACCAGCCCATGAACGTGTCGGTGCGGGAGCAGGTGCAGTACCTGCGGCAGTTCTACCTGCCGGAGTACGTGCAGTCGGGCGAGGTGACGGTGGCGTCGCCGCCGCCCATCGCGGTGCTCTACGCGCCGAACCAGGGGTGGAACGAGGACGGGCGGGACACGATCTGGGCCGTCATGACGCAGTGCAGTGTCAACCACATGTTGGCCTTCCCGAGCGGGGAGCCGCGTCTGGCCACGGTGAGCTTGGCGTTCCGGCAGGTCATCCAGTGGCCTGCGCAGGGCGTCATCATGAAGAACCGCAAGATGTACGCGCAGGTCACGAACTTCGAGAGCGACGTGGCAACGGGTGGGGGGCGGACGATCAACAAGGTCACGGTGGACAAGGGCCCGTAAATGCACGCGCGTGCGCAGCTCGGACTTGACACGGCGCAAAAAGGCGTTATGTGTGGAGTAGGAGGCAAGAACATGCGCACGGTAATTTTTGTGATAGGGGTGTGGGCGGCGGCGTGCTCCGATCAGGTCTTCACGGCGGTGCCCGACGGGGGCGACCTCGATGCGGACACGGACGCCGACACCGATACTGATGTGGACGCCGATACGGACGGCGACACCGACACGGATACCGACGCGGACACGGACGGAGACGCGGACACGAGCACCGAGACGCTGGACACGGACACCGGGACGGGGACGGACGGGTGCGGGTACACCTGCTACTCGATCTCGCTCTGTGACGCGATGCACGGCCTCGTGCACGTGGAGTACGAGTGCCCGAACGCGGGTGAGGTCTGCTGCGAGCCGGGAGCGGGCGACGGCGACACGGACAGCGACACGGACAGCGATACCGATGCGGACACGGACGCGGATGCCGACGCGGACACGGACAGCGATTCGGACGCGGATTCCGACTCCGACAGCGACAGCGACAGCGATGCGGACACCGACGCGGATACGGATGCGGACACGGACGCGGACACGGACGCCGACAGCGATACGGATTCGGATTCGGACGGCGACACGGACACGGGCCCGGCGGCGTGCCCGTACTCGTGCGCGTACTCCTCTGCGGGGTGGTGCGAGATCAACGGGGGCTTCGAGGTGGAGGGGTACGCCTGCTCCCTGAGCACGAAGGTCTGCTGCGATCTTGGTACGTCGTGCCCGTACTCGTGCACGGCGAGTTCGAGCTGCGACACGCCAGCGGAGGGGACCGTGCACGACGAATACACGTGCATGATCGGGTCGGTGTGCTGCGAGCCGCCGGAGCCGGACCCGGACGCGTGCCCGGTGTCGGATCTCACCGAGTCCAATGGGTACGGGTGCGTCTCGATGTCGACGTGCGGGTTCTACAGCGGAACCGTGGTGGAGGATGAGTACACGTGCGCGATCGGGATCTGCTGCCACTGCACGAGCCCGACCGGGTGTGCAAGCTGATGACGGCGCGGGCGCAGAGCGGCGGGGGCGAGGTGCGGCGTCCGACCACGGCAGCGGTTGGGCCTGTGGGTTCGCAGGCGGCCGCGGAGGGCTCGGTACAGATGGACGAGGTGAGCATCATCGTGGTGCCAACGGCGGCGCTGGACGCGGCACTGGAGCTGGGGAAGAGGCTCGGGGGCCTGCCCGTGGCGGGCGTCATCGGGCTGGCGCTGCGGCGGCTCGCGGAGGATGCGGATCGGCGCGGCCTCTGATGCGGTTTGGTTGATCCTTCCCGAATTTTTCGCGACAATCGTTAGGCGCGCACGACGCGCGGGAGGTGGAGGATGGCGTTCATCGCGGGGAAGGCGTTGTTGGGGACGGGACTCGCGGGATACTTGGCGGATCGGATCAAGGCCAAGATCGCCAAGTTTGACCTGCGAGGGTCGGCGCCCTACATCGACGCGGAGGCCGACGCCATCGTATCCTATATTGACGACGAGTACGGGGGTGGGGGGGGGACGCCCACGCTGGCGGCGGTGCTCACGGCGGGCAACAGTGCCGGGACCAAGAAGATCACGAATCTGGTGGACCCCACGGCGGCGCAGGATGCGGCCACCAAGAACTATGTGGACGGGGCGACGCCCGCGACGCCGGGACTCGGTACAGTTCTGGGGGTGAGCGCAGATGCGGGGGCCGTGGAGATCACCAATGCGGGCGCAGCGACGTTGGGAAGTTCACTGTGTACATTCAGCCAAGCGGCGGCATTGGCATCTACAGGAACAGGGGTGAACTTGACCGCGTTCCTGGCGGATGGTTGGGTGTGGGATAACCAGGGCGGATCGACATTGACGCAGACGGGATCGTCGGTAACTTTATACGTCCCAGCATCGACATCGTTGAACGTGCGGCATCTGATCCTGCCAGTTCCGATCTCCGCTTATACGCTGACGGTACGGATGCGAATTTTAACGTTAGATGCGCTTTACAAGTCTGGTTGCATTGGATGGAAGGGGGCCACAGGGGCAAGCGCACGGCTGAGCATTTTTCAATATGACAATCGAAACAGTTGGGGTCTACGCTATTTCGATATGGCCAACCAAACCTCCGGCGGGCCGGAAGCAGCTATGATGACAGATTGGTTCAAAACACCGCTTTGGATGCGGATTACGGACACGGACGGCGCAACGCCATCGGTCGGAACCTTAACGGAGCAGGTGTCCATGGACGGGCAAACATGGCTTACGTTGCGAACGATCAACAA